>JAABUQ010010992.1_pt1 | contig 11711 bp, 13 predicted proteins | sample 5560001 | NCBI WGS metagenome assembly JAABUQ01 (sample SAMN10711888, study PRJNA513371) | rock metagenome | isolation source: Antarctica rocks | place: Antarctica: Victoria Land, Finger Mt nord | collected 2015-12-18
GGCCCAGGCGCAGCCAATCCGGCGACTCCGATCCGCAACTTGGCATTACCAAGGCCGGCGATCGCTATCTTCGCAAGCTTCTGGTGCAAAGCGCTCATTACGTGCTCGGACACTATGGACCGGACAGTGCTTTGCGGCAAGGGGGCCAGCGACTCTGTGCACGAGGCGGAAAGAATGCCAAGAAGCGAGCGATCATCGCGGTGGCCCGTAAGCTGTCGGTTCTGTTGCACCGGTTGTGGATCGCACAAGCCGAATACCTGCCGTTCTATGCAAGGGAAAAGCAGGCGGCTTAACAGGATCTGAAGCTGACTCGCCTGGCTGCATACCGCATCCCGATGACTGCGACTAAGCGTTTGGCTCTCGAGGCCGTTAGTTAGATGGCAGCATCGACTGTTCGATTGGACCCCCACCGGCACAGAGCTTCAGGCTCATCACACAGTGCGAATAGAAGCAGGGTTGAACAGCAGCGGCAAACCATGACGGGTCAGACTGAAGGTACTGGCAGATTTTGGTTGACATCAGCAGCCTTCTCATAGAAACGCTTATGCGGTGGAGTTCTTCGAGCCGTATCAAATCGCGTCCGAGATCGGGCCGACGGGCTCACGGCCAAGCTATGGCATCGGACAGACGAGTCAAATTGGTTGAGAGACGTAAGTTCGTAACCTTGGCCGCCGGTGCGCCTCCAGGTCCTCACTGAAGGCAAAGTCATCTGCAACTCGCGAGTGTGGGCACGATACAGTTGATGAAAGGGGACTATCGATTACTATGCCGATCACAGCCGCCTTCATCCACAGCGACCCGGACATCCTGGGCGGAACGCCGGTGTTCGTCGGTACTAGGGTTCCGCTGCGGAATCTAATCGACTATCTCGAACGAGACCACAGCATCGACGAGTTTCTCGATTCATTCCCAACGGTGTCGCGGGAACAAGTGGTGGCCGCCTTGGAGGCCGCTCACGAAGCGGTGAGTGCGCACGCGTATTCTTCTCGATGAGCAGTTGCCCCGGCAACTGGCCCGGCACCTTGCTGGGAATGACACCGAGCATAGCGTTCGGACGGTTCAGCAAGAGTCATGGGCTGGTTTGAAGAACGGTGCGTTGCTTGATGTGGCGGAGGCGGCGGGTTTCTCCGTTCTCGTAACGGGTGACCAGAACCTTGAACACCAACAGAACCTGACAAAACGGAAGCTGGGGGTCGTTGTACTCGGGGCTGTGAGTAACGCTCTTGAGGATCTGTTGCCTCTTGTGGAAAAGGCTCTGATTGCGATCAACCATGTACGACCAGGGCAGGTCTTGCGCGTTACGGCCTAGCTCTTGCCGCAAACAGGCCGCCGTGCGCACACAATCCCACTGCTGCCAACGCGCGAAGGAAGATGAAAACTCGGGTTCTGATCGGAGAGCTGGAGTCACCGCGATTCACGACGAACCTCGGCTTCCTCGCCAACCCGACACGATTCCCGAAGATTGAGATATTCCTGGTAGCACGGCGCGCAGCGGATCACATGCTTCCACTCTTGATCCTCCTCGATGTCCTCGAACTTCGCCGATCGAACTGCGAGGCGGCGGAGAATTTCCGTTTCAGGGCAACCGCGCCTTTCGGGGTTGGGGTAGGAATCCTGTATCCCTTTCTGATACTCCCGTTGCAGGCGATTCCACCGATCTTGCGGCGATTCTCCATCCATGTTGCCAGCAATTATGGCATATGCCTTCTCCGGATGGGCGAGCTCTTGTCACGGTTTTGTGGGAAGTTTTGCTTGATCCATCTCCAGAATCGCTTCTTCAGCGCCTCCGGCTTCGGGTCCTGGAGACGCAACGCAATTTCTTCCCACGTACACCCCTGACGCAACATCGTGAACACCTGGCGGATCTCGTCGCGATGGTCCCTCTCGATCCGGCGTTCGACCAGTTCGACCAGTAGCTCTCGTTCATAGATCTCGTCGTACGATGTCGGGTCGGTCAGTCCGTTTCCGTAGAGGTCTTGTTCCAGCGAGCCAAGGGCCAGGGGAACGGTGTGCCTGATGCGCCACTGCGAATCGCCCGCAGCCATATCGCGGGCCTCCCAAATCGCGCGCGCCCATACTCGGCGCCATGGAAAGACCCCCGCGTCTTCACCGTGCCGCTCCCACAATTTATGCACCGTGATTTCTGCCAACTCCGAGACGAGCCGAACGTCCCCAAGCTTGTAGCGGGCTATGTTGCGCAGCTGATCCTGGATCGGAGCTACGCCTTGCTCGAACCAGACTCGCGCGACCAGGTTTCCATGACGGTCCATCGAAGCGATGCAGATGGGTACGATCGACTTCTGCTTGGATTCGGGCAACTGTTCGTAATCGAACGGGATAATTACAACTCCCATATCTCCCTATCCGGCGGAAACGAAAAGAATTCGGTTCCCTTGTCCCGGACCCTCCAGGCCGTTTCCTTACTAATTGTGAGGACGCGGTACTAAAAAAGACGCATTTATTTGTAATCTCGGGTACATTCCAGAAAGTTTTTAATATGTCAACTCTGGCCGTAGTTCAGGACGAACAGCATCAACGCCTCGAAGTGAAGCTTCGGCGAGAACTCGGCGACCAAGTCTTGCGACTACTCGATGACAAGCTGACCGAGGACATCTTATTGAATCCTGATGGGTCGCTCTGGGTGAAGCGGATGGGACACGGCTTTTCCCGGATCGGTGAAATGCCGGCAGCGCAAGCAGCGAGCGCGCTTGGAACCATCGCCGCATGGCGGGGAACCGTGTTGAATCACGAGCGCCCCATCCTTGAAACGGAACTGCCCATCGATGGGAGCCGGTTCGAGGGCATCGTGTCTCCCGTTGTCCGGCGACCGGTATTCGCAATTCGTCTGCGTCCGCGTAAGATCTTCAGCCTTGACGAGTACGAAGCGGACGGGATTCTGACCGACGGGACGGACCAACTCAATCAGCTACGTCGGCGCGATGATTTTCTCGATAGTTTGCGCGGCCAGAAACAGGCGATCTCGCATGCGGACGTGATCCGCGCCGCTGTGCGCGCGAGAAAGAACATCCTCGTTGTCGGCTCGACTGGAAGCGGCAAGACGACGTTGGTAAACGCCATTCTTGACTCGCTGGCACGCCTGACGCCGCATGATCGGGTCATCTCCATCGAAGATACGACTGAATTGCAGTGTCCGGTAAAGAACTACCTGGATCTGAGAGCAGTCGGAAACGTGACGATGCTCGACTGTCTACGAGCCTGTATGCGGCTGAAACCGACGCGCATTGTCGTGGGCGAAGTCCGCGGCGCGGAGGCACACACTCTCCTGAAAGCTTGGAACACAGGGCATCCCGGCGGCGCGGCAACGGTCCACGCCAATGATGCCCTGAGCGGATTGATTCGACTCGAAAGCCTGGTGGCTGAGGCGACAAGCGCGCCTCAGCAAACGCTCATCGCCGAGGCAGTGGATCTGGTGGTCTTCGTTGACGAAGAGTCCAGCGTCAAAGCAGGGCGCAAAGTCAGAGAAGTGTTGCTCGTAACCGGATATTCCAACGGGAATTATCAGGTCGAGCGTGTCTAATGGCAACCGTATGGAGGTGTTTTGAACCATGAATTTCATTCGTAAATCGACTCTCGGTCGCAGACTGGGAGCCCTAATGACCTTGGCTATAACGTTTAGCTTGCGTATGCAAGCTGCCGCAGCCGGGGGCCTGCCATGGGAAAGGCCGATGACAGCCATCGCGACTTCACTGACAGGTCCTGTGGCTTACGCCATCGGCCTGATCGGCATCGCGATCGCGGGCGGTGCGATGTTGTGGGGCGGCGAACTGACGGAGTTCGGGCGACGCGCCTGCATGATCGGGTTGGTGGTATCGGTGCTGGTCTTCGCAGCCCCGCTACTGTCGAGCGCATTCGGCGTCAATGCTGCGGTGGTTTAACCATGCAGACCACCGACAGGCCGAGAGAAATTGTGATCCACCAGTCGGCCAACCGACCGAACCAACTCCTCGGCGGAGATCGTGAACTGGTGCTCATCGTGATGCTTACCGCCATCAGCCTCGCGTTCAGCCTGGGAAGCTGGTGGGGAATTGGCCTGAGCGTGGCGTTCTGGGTCGGAGCAATGGCGGTGCTTCAACGCATGGGGAAGGCCGACCCACTGCTCCGGCTCATTTATGTCCGGCACATCCGGTACAAGGCGTTCTATCCGGCTAAGAGCGGTTTGCTTTCCCGCTGTGTGCCGATTCCCCGCAACTGGAGGTAATACGTGCAAAGGAATGAACATCGTGCCAATCCTCGCGGGCTTGCGGATCTTCTCCTGCCGCACGCACTCATCGACGACGGAATACTACTGCAGCAGGATGGCTCTTTGCTGACGGGCTGGACCTATCGCGGTCCTGATATGATGTCCGCCGACCCGGCCGAAATGGATGCGCTGAGCGCACGATTCAATTCGGTTCTGCGGCTCGGAAGCGGGTGGATGCTGCAATGCGACGCCATTCGGTCGCGTGCGCCCGGTTATCCGGAACAAGGTGCGTTTCCCGATGACGTGACTCGCGTCATTGACGATGAAAGACGCCAACAGTTTATGCAGGAGGGGGCACACTATGAGTCCGAATACTTTCTGACTCTGACCTACCTTCCCCCGCTTGAAGCCGAAGAACGGATTAAGGGTTGGATGTTCGAAGGCGGCGGACCCCGGAGCGTCAATAGGACCGCAGAGCTTATCCTTGATCGCTTCTCGAATCGCGTGGACCTATTTGAAAATGTGTTCGGCCAGTTGTTCCAAACTGAGCGCCTAAAACGCCTTACCGTCACCGACGACTACGGTTTCTCGCAAGTGCATGATCGCCTTCTCCGGTATTTGAGGAGATGCGTGAGCGGCGAAGATCATCTCTTCGCGCTGCCTGACATTCCGTGCTACCTCAACGAACTCCTCGCGTGCGAGGACTTCCAGGGAGGGATCGAACCACGCGTTGGACGAAAGCATATACGGGTGATTGCCATTGATGGCTTTCCGAAGATGAGCTCGCCGGGCATTCTGCGCGAGTTGGACAATCTGGCGATCGAATATCGCTGGAACACGCGCGCCATTCTGATTGATCCCCAAGAAGCACGGGGCATGCTCGACATGCACCGGAAAAAATGGCGCTCCAAGATCCGTGGATGGAAAGATCAAATCTTCAGGACCCAATCGGGCGCGGTTGATCTCCACGCTCAGCAAATGGCCCTTGATGCCGAAGAGGCCATGGGAGTCGCCGCCTGCGGTGATGTTCAGTTTGCTCAATATTCGGCCAACGTCATCTGCTTGGACGAAGAGCCGAATCGTCTCTATGAGAACACGCGCACGGTCATGAAGACGCTCCAGAATCTTGGGTTTTCCTGTCGGGTCGAAACAATCAATGCAGTCGAGGCGTGGCGCGGGTCGCTCCCCGGCGACGGCTATTCGAATGTCCGGCGGACCATGCTTCACACGCTAAACCTGGCCGACATGCTTCCGATCACTTCCGTGTGGGCGGGTCTCCGCGAGAATCCCTCGGCGATGATGCCGAAGCACAGCCCTCCCTTGCTGTTCGCCGCAACCAGTGGAGCTACGCCGTTCCGCGTCAATTTGCACGTTTCCGATCTGGGCCATACGCTGGTCGTCGGGCCGTCCGGCGCGGGCAAATCAACGGCACTCGGTTTGATGGCTGCTCAATGGTTTCGCTATCCGAGAGCGCAGGTCTTCGCGTTTGATCGCGGGTACTCGATTTGGATGCTCACCGAAGCCGCAGGCGGCGCATTTTACGACCTCGCCGGTCCGAAGACAGATCTGGCGTTCTGCCCACTGAAAGATATCGACGGTGAACCGGACGTTCAGTGGGCGGTGGGATGGATTGAGGTTCTCTGTGAGCTAAACGGCCTGAAGTTTGGCCCGAAGCACCGCAATGCCGTGGCGGAAGCCGTGATGCGATTGCAGCTTTCACCCACTCGAACGCTTACCGAGCTGTCGGCGAACGTGCAGGACACTGATATCCGGGATGCCCTCCAGCATTTCACGGTCATGGGTCCGATGGGTTCGCTCCTTGACGCCGATCACGACATGCTCGGGAACGGACGCTTCCTGAGCTTTGAGACCGAGAATCTGATGCAGCTCGACGACAAGGCAGTCATCCCCGTGCTGTTGTATCTGTTCCGGCGAATCGAGCAGCGGCTCGACGGATCGCCCACATTGGTGCTGCTCGACGAAGCATGGTCTTACTTGCAACACGCCCTCTTTCGCAACCGCCTGCGGGATTGGCTCAAGACGATGCGCCGGAAGAATGCAGTCGTTGTCATGGCGACACAACAAATCAGCGACATTGCGAATTCAGACATCGCCGACGTGGTTCTCGAAAACTGTCCGACGAAGATTCTGCTGCCCAATGCCGAATCGAAGAATCCAGGATCACGCGCCTTCTATGAACGAGTGGGCCTCAACGAGCGCGAACTGGACATCCTTCAAGTCAGCGTGCCGAAACAGCACTACTATGTTGTGAGCAAACTGGGTCGGCGTCTTGTGGATCTCGGAGTCGGAAAGGTGGCACTTGCCTGGGTCGGCGTGAATGGCCGCGAAGAGCGGCTGATTGTCGAGAACGTAATGGAGCAGTTTGGCACCGCTTGGCGGGCGGAGTGGCTCCGCTTGCGCGGATTGGAAAAGTGGGCCAGTTATCTCCGCTCAATCGAGGAAGTTAAAGAAGAGGAGTACGTATGCGCAAACAGGTGATCGCCCTAATGGTGTTGTTCACCGTCGCCGTCGACGCTCCGCAAAAAGCGGAAGGCGGCGCGTTCGCGACGGAAGTCACTCAAATCTTGAACCATGCTCAACTCGTGATGGCGTACATCCGTCAGGGTCTGCAATTAGAGAACGAACTCGCTATGTTCGCTAACATGCTGCGAAATACAAAACATCTCTCACCCCAGACGTTCGGTCAGATCCAGGCGGACATGAATGCGCTGGCTCAGATCGTGCAAGGTGGACAGGCGTTAGCGTACTCGCTTGGCAATCTCGATCAGGTATTCCGACAAACGTATCCCGGATACGGCACGAACCCGACTGTCTACTACAGGAACTATCAGAAATGGTCGCAGACGACACTCGATACAACCCTGGGCGCCCTGCGCGCTGCCGGACTGCAAAGTCAGCAAATGCAGAGCGAAAAAGCGGTCATCAACTCGCTCGAAAGTATGTCGCAAACGGCGGATGGACAAATGCAGGCGCTGAATGTTCTCGGGCAGATCAGCGATCAGCACGTTCAACAGCTCATGAAACTCAGGGAACTGATGATGGCGGACATGTCGAGCAAGCAGGCCTATCAGGCCGCGATCATCCAACAGCAGGCCGCCAATGAAGCAGCGGCCCAATGGTTCTTTACCGGCGGACCGGTGACGAGCGACGGCAAGACCTATTTGCCGGGCCTTCATTAATTCAGAAGTGAGGTTAACCATGCAGCAATTGCGAAAGGGTTTGGTTGCATACGGGTGCCTAGTCGTGTTGACGGGACTGTTCGCGTGTAGCCGTCGGGAGGCTAGGAGCCCGATCATCGAAAAGATGGAGCAAGCCGGTTCAGGAGATCTGGCGGGCGTCTCAAAAGACGGAATGCGAGAGTGGCTCGGCAAGCACAAAGACTTGGCCTATCAGGTGGACGAAATGTGTAAGCCAGTGCGGCCGAAAGCGACGGCCCAATGGTCGGACTCCACTGAGGGACGGCTCTGCACCGCCGCCCGCGAACTTGCCTTCTGGCGGTCCGGACCCGTGACCAGCGACGGCAAAACGTACTTGCCCGGCCTCAAGTAGAGCCTCGCTAGATCCACAAATGTGAACGCGTTAACAAGGTGAACAGGAGAGGTGTGTCTTGTTTGAGAGAATTCGCAAATTGTTGAAAGACAGGACATGTGTCCTTCGGTGGCTGCAAGTTGTGGCTATCGCCACTCTTTTCCTTCCAGAGGCTTGGGCGCAGCAAAGACCTACCTTCAAGACCACCATCCCAAGCCAAATCATGGATCAGTTCCGCGACCAGCGGATTCAATGGACCGCCAACGTCTGGGTTTATGCGAATGCGCTCTTCGGGATTCTCGCCCTCATCGAGTTCGCGTGGAGCGCTGCTGTCATGCTGCTCGAAAAGAGCGATCTCCAGAGCTGGACATCGGCTCTGGTTCGAAAGCTGATGTGGATCGGCGCATTCTACGCACTGCTCCTGAATGGCCGCATCTGGATTCCCGCGATCATCGACAGCTTCACACAGATCGGCCAGAATGCAGCCGGGATAGGCGCGTTGTCGCCGAGCGGTGTTTTTATGCAGGGACTCCTTCTTGCCGGAGCCTTGATGGAGGGTGCAAGCACATCCGCGTTTTTCACCAACCCTGGCACGTCGCTGGCGCTCGCGTTTGCGGCTCTGCTGATTGTGATCTCGTACACACTCATCACGATCAACTTCATCGTTACGCTTGTCGAAAGCTATCTTGTCGTCTCGGTCGGCTTTCTCTTTCTCGGCTTCGGCGGCAGTCGATGGACTGCCCCGTACACGGAACGATACATCGGTCTCGCTGTTTCCATAGGGATCAAAATCGTCTTGCTGTACTGCCTGATCTCCGCCGGATTGGGCTTGAGCATTGGCTGGCTCGATGAGGCACAAGGAATCGCCGCGTCCGCGCGCCCGGTCATGACTGCTTTTGATGTGATGGGCGGCTCTCTCATATTCATGATGTGCTGCTGGCAGATTCCGAAACTGTTCGCAGCCGTAATGGGCGGCTCTCCTGCATTGACCGGCGGCGATCTAGTCGCGACCGCTGCTGTGGTCGGCAGTGCGGCGCTTGCTGTGGGAGGGGCTGCGGTCGCCGGAGTGGGCGCATTAGCCGGGGCAGGCAGTGCAGCAGCAGGGGCGGGATCTGCGGCGAGCGCGGGAGGTGCGGGCTCCGCTACAAAAACCGCGGTGGCGAGCGTCGGGGCGGTGGGATCGGGTTCGTCTGCCGGAGGAGGTTCAGTGTCTCCGCCTCCGCCATCGTCCTCGGGTTCCGCTGCGGGCGGTGGAGGCGCACGCAGACAGCCGGACCCACCGTCGAATGGTTCAGGTGCCGGTGGCACTGTCGATCCGCCAATCGCCACATCGGGACTGCCAGCACATACTTCACGTGGCGAAAACGTATCGGGCGCCTTGTCCGTACCCGCTTCTGTTCCGTCAGCGTTGTCGTCAATTGGGGGCGAGCCGCTGGCGGGTTCGGGGTTCGAGACACAACCGGCTCAGCGGGGCTTCACGCCGACGTCGGTCAATGCGGGCGATAGAGTCACGACACCAACTCCGCGCCCGTCATCTGTTCAAGGAACGAGGGGAACCGTTGACGAAAGCAGTTCCATTGAAGGAGCTGCCCCGTCGAACCCAACTGGCGCAGGTAGTTCTGGGGTCGTGGCGGATGTCACGTCCGCGGGTAACGCCAGTCCGGCAAATCCGCAACCGCCCACCGCAGGGAAGGGAAAGAGCGGTCTCGGTCACGCTGCCGGTCAGATCAGGGGTTTCCGGCGGCGGCTCAGGTCGTTACCCTCCGATGCGGCTCCTCACGCCACACCACCGCGAATGCCAATCGATCACGAGGAATAAGTGGAGGTCATGATGAATCTCTTTCTCAAACGCGAAGTACGAAGATCTGACGTCTCTGGTGCGCCTAGCCCTTACCTGGCCGCACGCCGCGAATGGGACGAGCGCTACGGAGATCTCATCACACGTGCAAGAAACTGGCGCACGATGGCGGCCCTATGTTCACTCGTTGCCTTGGTGGCAACGGCTGGTATGGTGTGGCTGTCCTCGCGCTCGCACGTTGTTCCGTTTGTCGTTCTCGTAGACAATCTCGGCCGGCCTGTCGCTTCGGGCGTTGCTGACCAGACATCTTTGAACGATGACCGGCTCAAGCGATCAAACATCTTCAACTGGGTCGAAAACCTGCGGACGGTCACGACCGACGGCGTTTCGCAGAGAAAAGCGATTGATCGCGTGTATGCGCAGATCGCGAGCGGCAGCGAGGCGCAGACGTTTGTCAGCGAGTACTACCGAGGCGACCCGCCCTTCAAGCGCGCTGAAACCGAGACCGTCTCGGTCGAAGTGAAATCCGTTTTGCCCACAAGCGACCGAACCTACGAAGTCGAATGGATGGAAACAACGCGGGATCTCTACGGCACGATCAAAGCGACAGATCGGTGGAAGGGGTACTTATCGATCGTTCTTAATCCACCGATCGATGAGCGGCAAGCGCGCATCAATCCGCTCGGCGTTTACATTACCAATGCGAGTTGGGCCAAGGTGCTTTGAAACAAGTTCCGAAAGGAGGAACGAAATGCTCTCATCACGAATCGTCATCACAATTCTTCTAGGTTCTGTGTGGATGCTCTCCGCGCAGCCTCAGGCGCCAGTCGATGCGAACAGTGTGCCGAAGGCTGCATCGGGGCAAAAAAAATCGAAAGACATACCGCCGCTTTTGCAGCAATACGACTTCGGCGGTCAACTCCAGACTCTGAGTGATCCCAGCAGTTTGCCCATCGAAGCCAAGCCCGAGTTGGCCATTCCTGGTGCGACAGACGGAGCCGTTCCGAAAGATTTCCGGCCAAAAACGGACGTGCCTCTTACGGCGACAGCGCTCGAAGCGGTGCGCGTAAGCGAACGTTGGCAAGGAGAGAAGAACGCGCCGTCGCCCGGCTCCGACGGGCGCGTGATGTACTCCTTTGGAGCTGGCCTGCCCACTGTCGTTTGTGCTCCGCTGCGGGTCTGCATGATCGAACTGCAAGCGGGTGAGAAGATCCTCGGCGAGCCGCACATCGGCGATTCGGTCCGATGGAACATCTCGCCAGCGGAGTACGGTACGGGAGATCAGGCGACTGCAGTCATCATCCTGAAACCGCAGACGCCCGGTCTCGATACAAATCTCTTAATCACCACAGATCGACGCGCCTACTATCTCCGGCTCATTTCAAAACCAGAAGACTACGTCGCCCGTGTTGCCTTTGCGTACCCCGAAGACGACACCCGCAAATGGCAGCAGCAAGTGGCAGCCCAGCAAGCTGTCGCGAAGCGGGAGAAGCGCGTGGCTGAGGCACCCCCCGCTGTCATTGCCGTCGAAAAGGTGAACTTCGATTACACGGTCCGCGGCGGCGATGAGCACATCCGGCCTGTCCGTGTGTTCGACGACGGCGCAAAGACTTACATCCAGATGCCCGCCGAGCTGGAGCATCGCGAGGCGCCCGTGTTGCTGGTAACGGGGAACGACGGCAAAGGCGAAATGACGAACTACCGCGTGAAAGACCAGACCTATATCGTGGACCGTCTTTTTGATCGTGCAAACCTCGTGCTCGGATCAGGGAAGAAGGCTCAGAAAGTGGAGATCAGCCGTGGACACAAACAATCATCCTGATCACGAAGCGATGGAAGCGCCAAGCGGACTCGATCTCCATCCTCAGCCGCAGAAAGCTGTGCGTATTAGCAGGCGGGCAAGCATGGCCATTGTCTTCATGATTGTGCTCTTGCTTCTCGCATTTGCCTACGGCGGATACCGCCGAACGCTCACGAATCAGTCCGCTGCTCGCGACGCCGGTCTTCCTAAGAACGTTACTCCGGCAACCCAGGCCGGCTCGGAGTTCATGCAAGCAACTCCAGCAGGCACGGTGCCGATGACCCACAGTCATGCAGAAGAGCTGCACCCGCCGGATGTATCTTCCTCTTCCGCGACGGCGTCCTGTGGCGCTGATCCAAAGA
>JAABUQ010010994.1_pt1 | contig 11710 bp, 14 predicted proteins | sample 5560001 | NCBI WGS metagenome assembly JAABUQ01 (sample SAMN10711888, study PRJNA513371) | rock metagenome | isolation source: Antarctica rocks | place: Antarctica: Victoria Land, Finger Mt nord | collected 2015-12-18
TAAAATTCAGGCATCTTATCATTAAGGAGGTCTTGTTGACAAAGCTAGACCTCTTTTCTTTATACCATGAATACCTGAAACCTTGAACCTATAAGTGTTGTAGCCCTCCTTGTCACCCCTTCAGGTTAACCGCCAAAGAATTCGATTTACTCGAATACCTGCTCGCTCATCCCCGGCAAGTGCTCACCCGCAATCAGATTTTGGAGCAGGTCTGGGGCTACGACTTCATGGGCGACTCCAACATCATCGAAGTTTATATTCGCTACTTGCGTCTGAAGTTAGAAGCCAACAACGAACAGCGCCTGCTCCAAACGGTGCGTAGTGTGGGTTACGTGTTACGCGATTAGAGCCTCCGAAACTACACCAGGCGGAACACGGGCGGGCAGTTAATGACGACGCCTGCCGTACCGAACTTGCTGCCGCCAGGTCCGGTGAGGATGCCGTCGTCAACCAGAGTCAGGATGCGGAACTCTTCTCGCAGTTGTGAACGATAACCCTTTTTGATCGCGTCCGGTGTCCACTCGTAGAGCTGCGCATCCCAGAGGGGACTGTAGTCCAAAGCCAGGGTCGGGATGCCGCCAAAAGTGTTGTTTGGGCGGTAGGTGTCGGTTAGAGCGGCAAACAACCCTTGGCGTTGTGGGTTAGCGCAACCGTCTTTCTGAGGTCCGTTCGTGGCGATGAAGATCCGCTCAATGGAACTGGAGAAACTGTCATCCTGGCCTGTATTGATCCTCTTCAGTCCAGGGGCATAGGTGTTACCTTCGATTGCGGCCACTGTGGGATCGTTTGTGTCCATCGAGAGGTAGAGAACCGGGCGACCGAAGCTAAAGCCGTTGATCAGGTTCAATGTAACTGTCTTCTTGTTGGTATCGATTGCAACTACCTGATCGTGCACCAACTTATGGTCGGGATTGCCTGTGGGGAAATTAATCTGCTCGGCACTCACATTGAAGGCGATCATCGGCGCGTTGTAGATGTGACCACCCGAGTTACGAATGCGAACCAGTGGGCTGTAATCTTTGTCACCGACCGAGCCAGGCTGGGCGGCTGCAGGCGGATACGGACGAGGGCTGGGGCCTGGTTGCACTTGCCGTTGCTGGCTGAAATCAACTGTACCCTTGTTGAAGACCAGGTTCCCGTCGGTATCGAGGTTGGCAGTACGCGCCCCTGGTGCCGAGTAGGACAACTTGCTCGAGAAGTTTAAGCCTAGCTGATTGGCATTCGCTTGGTCGTCGGTGTCGGTCAATACGTACCAGACAGTCTCGCCGGTTTTCATCTTGCCTTTATACAGCGGCAGAGTGATGGTGCCTTTCTGGAAATCGATTGTTCCTGCCTTAAGCAGCTGGTAAGGCCCGACAAAACTGGGATTTACAGTGGACGGAGGTGGACCGAAGTAAGACGGGTCTACGGTAGACCCCACCGCCGCTGATGCGGGGAAATTGTTGCAACCAGGCCCTGGCCCGAACGGGCCGGGTCCAGGACCGGACTGGTCGGCCCCAGAACTAGACTGCGCCAGAAGCGCTAGGGGCAGGAAAGTTGCTGATGCCACTGACGTAACCATTATTGTCACCACACCCATGACAAAGTTCAGCCGCTTAGTGTTCATAATACGTATTAGTGGAATAACCTGTTGGGATTAAAGTTTGGACGAATTGGCGATTTTCTCGTGGCCTAAGGAACACTTTGCTTTCGTCCCAAAAGCTGATTTACCGGAGATTGTTGCTCTTTAGTGACACGCTCAGCTAGTAGATGCAACTGAACTGCTGAGTCTTTAGTTTCAGCTCTCTGAAACAACCATTAAAACTATAGTGTTGTTTTAAAAACGGCAAATTAATCTAGGGTGAGAAGTTAATTAGAAAATATTAATGCCTTTCTCAGGAAATTCTTATAATTATGATTATCTACTAAATTAATAGCAACATGAGGTCGGTTCTCAAAGCAGTTCAACAGTGAAAGGCTCTCACGCATCTAAGAGCTGCGGTTGCTGCCACTGAATATAACCACTTAACGCCTAGCCTAGGCCACGCATTGTTTGGAGCAGGCGTTCTTCGTTGTTGGCTTTTAATTTCAAAGAAAAAATTCACTTTAATCTCAGCATATTCTCAGCTTCTGGTGTCATAATCTGTGATAGCATAATTAACACACAAAGCGGTTAGTACGACCTTAGTACTGTTTAAATAGCTGCTATACCGATAGTCCGCAATTAGCAGCTGTCTGGCTATGCTTTGGATATTTTAACGATTAATAATTATATCGGCTCAGAGAAACGCACCAAGTACGGCGTTGTTGGCAGCGAAATAAACCTGACTTACCGGATTGAATCCTATACGACTGGTGGTCAAATTTTCATTTCAGAGCAGAATTTAAAAGAGGCAGGCTCAATCGTGAAAATTGACGCGCAAAAGCAGGTAACCCCGAAAGGGGTTAAACAGCCGATCACCATCTACGAAGTCGGAGGAATCGGCGGGGAATATAACCTCTTTCTGCCTAAAGAAAAAGAAGCTCAAATAAAGATTTGGTTTATTGCATCTTGAGTCAAATTTAGTATTAAAGCCGATATCTTCAAGTCCACCAGTATGATCTGAATGTATATGACTAATATAAATATCGGTGATATCGAGATGTGAGAATCCAGCCTTATATAGAGAAAATCTTATATCTGAACCGCAATCAATCAAAAGTTTATTTCTTTGATCGCTGACTAAGAGCATATTTGATTGAAAATTATCGACTCCAATAGTGAAAGCAGAACCTGAGCCTAGAAAAATTAATTTAGTCATAATTTTTATTTTAACAAAACATTACTCCTGATCTTTGACTACTTTTTCGGTAAAATTAATATTATTAATAGCACTACTGCAAGGTTATTGAGAATGAACCCTCGTTTCGAGAGGATAAGGCCGTTTGCATGGGCCAATGGCTCCCGAAAAGTAACCGTTCAGGGGGGGATCAAAAAAACGTCCAATATGAAATCACACGTAATCAGTACGAAAACCAGTCTAGATTGGATTTATACCGGATAATTGTGAGTAGTCAAAAGTGCTATACTGGTCTGCAAATTGTCTTTTAGACATTTTAGGTACGATATTTTGATGCGCATAAAACCCAAAGCTTTTGCTTAGCAAGGCTTTGACGTTTATGCGCATGATGTACCCCCCCGTGAACGGTTACCCCGAAAAAATTATCAACCAGATAAAATGAGGCACTTACAAAGCTCAAGGCATTAAGAATCATCGTGACTACAACACCTGCACATCTTAATATTGATCCAGATAAACAATAATATGACTATAATCTGAGAATCTGCTGAGATTAAACTTAATTTTCTAAAAGAATAAGCTGAGAAAATTTGTTCTTTTATTTCAGGTAAGGTTTATTTTTATCTGTAATGATTTTATTAGTCGGGATCACCCAGAAACTGATAAGTGCAACTTGTTCAAGATTCGTGAACAGGCTAAAATCCGAACCAGCAACTGGCAAGTTTCCACTTGATACACAGTAAAATGTATACAGCATTAGTACGGGGGACCCCCATGCAGGATATCCATAACTGGACTCCGAGCGCAGAAATGTAGCCGCGCTTGTTGGCTAATGCTAGTCGAACCTTGAAAATTGAAGCTAGGCGGTTCCGACCAAACTGTGTGCCTTTTGGCACTCAACGCTCGTCGGGTAAAAGTTTCAGCGTCACAAGGTAGAACAATCACCTGCTGCCGTTCGGTCTGAGAAGGGGGCACCTGGTGGACTTTAATGCCCAGAAATAACTGTTCCTTACCACAGATCCGCCCTTTTTGAACTCCGGCACATCCTCGTGGTTGAGGAAAATAACCACGTCCTCAATTATGATCCTCATCGTTCACTTAGAGCTAGAAGACTTATGTTGGCGAGTTGGCAGTTTGCTTAAGTTTCTTGATTCAGCAGGTCAAGATTCTCTTGAACAGCCTGCTGAATTTTTAGCATGACAGTATTAACAGTATACGTGCGGTCGCGCTGATAGTCCGCAAAGAAATCCTTGAAGTTCACAGGTTCCCCAACCTTAATTCTTACCTGTCTATACCCCTTGGGTGGGGGTTTGTCAATATCGAAGACCTCTCGTTCTAGCCGCGTGAGCGTATCTAGAAACCTTTCCGGTGTGGGATTTTCCGCAACGTAGCCGTCATAAATGGCGTCAAAGTTCAAGAGGCGTTTTACTGACTTCTCGATTAACTTAAAATTGCTGGCACGAGCGCCCTGTAACATGTCAGATTTCGGCATTGCTTCCTCAGACTCAAACTCGTCAGCTTTAGTCTTCAGGGCATACTCAATCCTGTAGGTACGCTCCCGCGCTAGTTCGTTTGCGTTAGAGGCGATTCCTAAGTGTTGCTCACAGTTTTCCAGGATATAGGTTTTTAACACAGAGATGCGCTGCTCCCAGGGCTGTTGATTCATTTCGGGAGTATGCAGTTCATAGTCTTGCTCAACCTTGACCAGAACTGCTAGCGCGATCGCCCGTAGTCGCTGATAGGGACTAGAACCCGAGACTACTTTCAGGTTCAATGCCTGCTCCAAGCGGTTCAGCGTTTGATTTATTACCTGATTCATATCCTGAGTGTAGCGGTACTTGATGCTCACTGGTAACACGTAGAGATCAGGTACTGGCTCACCAAGCTTTACTATCTTACTCATTGACTGAAAGGCAATTTGCACAGCTCCTACTCGGAAAGGTATGACAGTATCGTTTTGAAAGGAACATCCCCCTTCTGGAAAAATCACCAGGGGGCAACCGGGCTGAGTTAACAGTTCCAACGTCTGAGCAATGCTTTTGCGATCCACTAAGCCCCGCCGGATGGAATATACGCCTAATTTCTGCACGATCCCACCGAGTGAACTACTGAGCAATTCATACGCTGCTAAGTAGTAAAACGTCTGCCCCAACTTGGCAGAAAGCACGAACATCACAATCGGATCTTGAAATGTTGGGTGATTTGGCAAGAGGAGCAGTCTAGCGTTCCCTCTAATATATGACGTTACTGGGTTTCAAATTCTGACAACTTCATGGCTATCATCCTGACGTAAGGCAGCTCAGAAAAGAGAAAAATTTCTGGGAAGGTCTGACAGCTATACGGCAGCTCGCTCTCCCACCTAACCAGTGATACGTGGTTGATGCTGAGGTAGGACGTTGGGGGACGACCTGATTTAATTGTTGCTTCGGCAGCTACGCTGAAAATGATTTTTACCTGAGAGTCTGGTTGGAAAGTCCTGAGATTTTATATAGAACTAACCACCCCACTACGACGGCGCTGGATAAGGCAACAATGCCCAGCATGACTAGCGTTGCTACTTGCAATCGCCGAACTCGCTTGAAGTCACGACTGTCCAAACCTTGGTTGCCAAATTGAGAAGTTGTCATTTTTGGGACATCTGACACAATTTACTTTCAACCTTGCAGGGATAAAACGAAATCGGAGAAAGATGATTTTTTCCAAAGGAGAAAATGAGATTTTACTGAGAAAAAATTAATTTTTCTAAACCAATTTCTTAATCTAAATTCATTAGATGTCTAATCCAGACATTTAAAGTGTTAGATGGTTAGAAATAGCTTTGGATAAACAGCAGTTTTCCCTATGAAACAGTTTATTGGTTACTTTGCCTCTCTAATGGCACTTATAGGAGCACTATTAACGTTCTTGCAGTCAGTATATTTGGTGTTTCTGCGCTTTGGTTTATTTCCATCTCCTCCTCGATTTCTTGACCCGGAAAACCTTGATAATCAAAAAATGAATATAGTTTTTATTCAGCATATGATTGTACTTCTGGTCATTTTTGGTGTTGTGGAGACTGCCTTGTTATGGCTATTGGTACTTCTCGATACTATCTCTCGACGCCAAGGTCTAATTGCTACTTTAGTCCTTCTTACCCTAGTTGGCTCTGTTGTTTTATTTGCATTTACTGCGTCTATTGTTTAGTAATGCCATCGTAGAAAGTTTTGAAGTACCCGCTGCCCGACACCTATAAAAGACTCAGCCCTAAACTGCTCTATCTGTAAAGTATTTTCGGTTTATTTAATGCTACCTACTTAACTCCTGATCAAATATCTAAGCTGAAAGCTGGTAATTTGAGCAGTACAGAGGCTTTTACGGAATGAAATTATCCAGCAGTCTACGCAAACAGATAGGTAATGCCTGGAGTCACTTCGACCCTTTTTCGCTGCAAGTGCGGCTAAGTGTTGGCATTGCTGCTGTCTGTGCTGTAGGATTGAGCAGCGTTGCCGTCTGGACGACGTGTCTAATGCAGCAAATCCTAATTAACACTCACTTGCAGAGCACTGAGTACATCGCTGAACGCTTCCCGCATGATGTAGAACTCTGGAGTGAGATATTACCTGTGGAGACTGCGCTCTTCAAGGCAATTGATAACCTGACCAATGTTCACACACTTCTATGGGTTAAGCGTCCTAATGGCACAATTCCGGCGAAATCTGCCGCTTTGAAGACTCCTGCTGACCCTACGGCTGCTACCTTAATGTCCCTCACAAATATGCCACTTAAAGCCCAGGTATACGAAGTGAACGGACACTACTTTGTTCTGTCTAGCAGACCTTTGCAATTCAAGGGGAAGGCACTGGGCCAAATGTTTGTGGCTATGGAGATTTCCCGCGCTCATACAACGTTTTTGGCAATGATTCGAAGCTTAGGTATTGCTAGCTTCCTGTCACTTCTGGCGATTACATCGGCGATCGCTCTATACATCCAGCGATCGCTACAACCGCTGCGGCTTCTTAGTCAGCTGGCGGGAACCATTTCCGTGGATGAAGCCCGCGCTCGTGCGACTGGTGGCCACGGTTTAGGTTTAGCGATTGTGAAAACGCTTGTGGAAGCGATGGCGGGTAATGTAACAGTGCGCTCCAACCTGAGTGAAGGTAGCACATTTACCGTCACCTTACCGACTCTTTTTTAATTGCCGGTAATTGCATGCTCAACGTCGTGCCTGACTCGGCAGTAGACTGGATAGATAGTTGTGCAGCGAATAAGTCTGCTCCCCTCCACCCAGGTTAATACTACTTGCCAGCACTTTCTCAAACCCGTCAGCAGCAAGCAATGCTAATCCTAATGGTCCTCGATAGGCAAGAGAGAGCCAAAACTTTCTCTTCGGCGAGAGTAACTTTCGATGGCAGGAGCTAAGACTGCTGGTGCGGCTTTGTGTAGAATGGTTTTGCTCGCTGCGCTGTCTATATCAACAATTCTGAGAATATGCTGAGTTTAACCTGAGTATTCTCAATGCATAAACTTAGGAAACCTGTGGATTCGTTTCAGATCAGCCTCAGTGTTCAACAGTATAGTTTGAGAGTAGAGATATTTCCAAATCAAAAAATTTAGTCTCAACCGGACGGAAACAAACATGAAGACAATAATTGGTTTAATGACGAGCTTGACCTTAATTGCAGGTCTTGCTGCCTGTTCTGGCAATGCTGCAAGCGATCAGCAAGCCTCACCTAATGTCCCTGCTGCTTCTAGCACGACTCAGCCAGATGGCGCGATGAAAGGTGATGCGATGCACAATGGCAATGCGATGAAAGGTGATGCGATGCACAATGGTGATGCGATGAAAAAAGATAGGACAACCAAGCCGTAGAGATAATCTCATGGATAAACTTTCGCGCCAGCGACGGCAATTGCTATTTTATTTAGGCTTGGGTGCTGTGGGAGCAGGCACGGCAACCCTTTTTGGAATAGATTTTAGAAAAGGAAATCCTGCTGCTACGGCTTCCTTGAAAATCGCGCCTTCCAACAATTCTCAGATTAATGCAACACCCAAGTCACAAAGTGCTGCCTTACCCCCTGCTGGTAATGCGCTACCTGATTTTCAAGGAATCAGTCAATGGCTAAATTCGGCTCCTTTATCGATTGCAGATCTCAAAGGCGACGTTGTCTTGGTTCAGTTTTGGACGTTTGCTTGTATTAACTGCCAGCGCACTCTACCGTACGTTGTTGGCTGGCATCAGCAGTATGCCAAGCAGGGGCTGAAAGTCGTTGGCATTCATACCCCGGAGTTTGCTTATGAACGGGAGACGAATAACATCAGACGCGCTTTGCAGCAGCACGAGATTACCTACCCGGTTCCCGTTGATAATGACTACAAGACCTGGAAGGCTTATCACAACGAGTATTGGCCTCACCTATTCTTAGCTGATCGTCAAGGTTTGCTCCGCTATGACCATATCGGAGAAGGGGCTTATGAGCAAACCGAACAAACTATTCGGCAGCTATTAAAGCAAGGATGAACACTTCTAATCTATCAATCGGTCTTGCCCTTGTAGCAGGATTGCTGACAGTTCTATCGCCTTGTGTCTTACCGATTTTGCCTGTGTTAGTCGGGCGATCGCTTCAGTCTCACATCTACGGTCCTGTCGCCCTGGTTGCAGGATTGGTAAGTGGGTTTGCGGTCGCCGGGAGCTTATTAGGTGTGACAGCAAGTTGGCTGACTGGATTAGCGAATCTGTTGCGATCTGGCGCGATCACTTTGCTTTTCTTTCTAGGAGTATTAGCTATGTTTCCCACCTGGAGTTATCGTCTTTTTGGTTACCTACCCATTGGGAAATGGACAAAAGAACTGCCTCGAATTGGACTTTGGGGAGAGTTCTGGTTAGGTACTCAGCTTGGGTTGCTATGGACACCCTGTGCTGGACCCGTGCTCGGTGGAATTTTGGTGTTAGCAGCCGTCAACCATCAAGTTACAAGCGCATTTGGTCTGCTGATTGCTTATGGAATAGGTGCCGCATTGCCATTGTTAGTGATCGCGTATGGAGGACGGAAACTGAGCCGACGATTCGTTGGTTTTCGCCGTCATAGTGCTACATTGCAACGGATAGGAGGCGTGATAGTGGTCATGACCGCCATTGCCATTCTACTCGGTTGGGATGTTCAAATTCAACTTTGGCTGGCGCCACTCTTTCCAACTCTACCTTTGTAAATAATCGAACCTTTAGTGCCAGCCCCTTATCCAATATGTGCTAATAAAACATTATGCCGGGTCTTGAAGCTCTTGTGGCTAGATATCAATTGGGCAATACCACTATTATCTGAAAATCTGCTGAGATCAGACTGAATTTACTCTAAAAATGAGCTGACAAAAAATCTGAGGTAATCTCAGGTGAGTTTCATTTTCAGTTGAAATAATAATGAATACTCATTTATTTTAATCATGACGGCTCATATCTTGCTAGTAGAAGATGAGGTCAAACTGGCTAAGTTCATTGAACTGGAACTTAGTTTAGAAGGCTATTGCCTTAGCGTTGCTCATGACGGGTTTGCCGGACTGACGGCAGCGCGAGAATCTCACCCGGATTTAGTGATTTTGGATTGGATGATGCCGGGTTTGTCGGGAGTGGAAGTCTGCCGCCGCCTACGAACCACGGGTAATCAAGTCCCCATCATCTTATTAAGCGCCAAAGATGAAGTTAGCGATCGCGTTGCCGGTTTAGATGCCGGTGCCGACGACTACCTGGTCAAACCTTTCAGCATTGAAGAATTGTTGGCGAGAGTTCGAGCGCACTTGCACCGGACTCAAGAAGAAGACCCAGATGTGCTCTAGGGCGATCGCACCTAAATTTATACAAAATTTTTCTCAGCCAAAACCTTAATTAAACTCAGGATAAACTCATTTTTTCAAAAATGAGTTTATTAAACTTGAGGTATACGGCTAATAAAAACTAATAAGCAGTGACCATTAAATAACTCGGAAGAAGTTGACGGTGTTACGAATGACCTCCGGTTCCAGTAAGCCCGTGCCGTGGGCGGTGCCGTTGAAGACCAGCAACCTATGGTTCCGGGAGGGTGAGAGGGCGTTAATCCGTTGCGGACCTGACCCGGCAATGGTGTCGTCGCGGCTGTGGTAAATGACCAAAGCCCCACGATACGAGCGCGCCGCCGCCAAAGCGTACAGACCATTGTAATTAGCCCCAGGCGAGAACAAAGCTAAGGCTTTCACCTGATTAGGGTGTGAAGCTGCGTAGATTAGAGCATTGTTGGCACCGTAAGAGGTTCCTACTAGACCGACCGGCAGTGGCTTAGGTAAGCTAGCTACAGCAGCGGCAATATCTCCCTCCGTCTGCCAAGGCGCATCGTTGCCCGTAGGTCCGGGTCCTTGAGTGGAACGTCCAGCGCCGCGTTGGTCGATGACCAGAACCGTGAAGTCCGACTGCTGAAGTGCTGTGGCAAGCGGTCGCCAATCCGCCGCCGTCCCGCCCCGTTGGTGGAGGAGAACGATGGCACCGTGGGCTGGGCCGGAGTCAATAGGAGCCTTTCACGGTAATGAACCATTTTGCGTCTACAGCATTTGTTTGATGACGCTTAAGCCTGCTGCTTCTCAAACACCATCACATGCTGCTGAAGCAAAAAGTTCATCAACCTTGCATCTTTTAAGTTGGTGACCCAGTCAATTGTGATAAAAATCGCAATTAACTGGGTCAAATGAAATCCGACCTTAACTTGTTACCAATGTATGTGATCATCCCAAGGATGATCGCGCTCGAATACGTCAGAAGTGCCAGTGAGACCGAAGTTGGTTAAACTCTGCCGTGATTTGGTTGAGCTTGGTGGTTCCTGCAATCTGGCGTAGACGGGGAAAGTCGCGGGTTTCCTCTTGTGAGATGTGAGCGAGTACTCCACTGCGGAATGTTGCAAAGCGGGTACCCCAGTTCGGATCACTCTTGGACAGTTGGTCAAGTTCGAACAGGAGCACTTTCGCTGTGTCCTGCTGTTGGTAAAGCGTTTGCGCGTCACTTTGCTCATTGGCGATATCGCGGATCGCTGGGTAGATCAGGTTCTCTTCACTCGAGTTGTGGAGCGTGAGCAGATTTGCCAGTTGCTGCAGTAACTGTGTACGTTGTGTTGGGTTGGACGTTTGCGCGATCTGGGTCATCAAAGTTGTGATCGCGCGATGATCCTGGATCAGAGTGGCAATGGCATCACTGGGAGTGGCAGGGGTAGGGCTAGGGCTAGGGCTAGGGCTAGGGCTAGGGCTAGGGGCGGTGGTCTTCTGTTGTGCTGCCGCTGGAAGGAGACGCTTCATCGCTACACTAAAGACTGCGCTACTGCCAAAGACAGCAACGAGTCGGCGCCGCGTCATGTGGTTGGAATCGTTCGACATATGTTCTCCGTTAGTGAGCTTCGAATGAGGGTGGGGATTCACCTAAAAACGTAAGGATTCAGGTTTAAGATTAAGGAACATTCTTGACTTCTCCTCCGGTTGAAACACGGGGGATTCTGAGATGTTACTACGAGGCTCTTCTGTTGCCGTGCCTCTTCGTGTTTCTCACGATACGATCTAGAAAGTGAATCGAGATTGTACCGTTGCGGCAGAGTCAAAGCTGCCCTAATGACCTTGGATAGGTTTAACCCTAGCTGTGTCGCTACTTTACGAATAATGTTGACTGCGCCATTGCAGTCGCTATTGATTCTGCTCCCATCAGCAGTTTGATATCCACCGCGACCAAGATTGTGTGGCACACTTTTTTGTTTTTGCCCTCTTTTCCCTGATGGTTTCCAACCTGCGGGTATCTCGCCGCCATATGTGGGCAGAAAATCATCATCTAAAAAAGAGGATTGACTAGCTGAAGGGGTGACAAGGAGGGCTACAACACTTATAGGTTCAAGGTTTCAGGTATTCATGGTATAAAGAAAAGAGGTCTAGCTTTGTCAACAAGACCTCCTTAATGATAAGATGCCTGAATTTT
>JAABUQ010010995.1_pt1 | contig 11710 bp, 2 predicted proteins | sample 5560001 | NCBI WGS metagenome assembly JAABUQ01 (sample SAMN10711888, study PRJNA513371) | rock metagenome | isolation source: Antarctica rocks | place: Antarctica: Victoria Land, Finger Mt nord | collected 2015-12-18
TTTATAATATTTTTTTATTTTAAAATTATATTTTTAATATATTTCGTAATTAACTAATTTATTTATTATTTATATTATATATATATATATAATTTCAATAATATATATTTATTTTTTAATAATATTTTTATAAATTAATTTTTTTATAATATATAATATTATTTTCTATTTTAATAGTTTTAACTTTAACTTTATTTATATATAAAATTTTAATATATATATTATATATTATTATTTTATATATATTTCTTTCTTTACTTTGCTTTTAAAAAATATTTTTTAAATTTATTTAAATTATATTTGAATTATTATTATTCCTTTAATATATTTCTTTATAATTAAGATTTCCTTTTAATATAATATTATACTTTCTTTGCTTATAACGTAATATATAATCTCTTTTATAAATATTTTATTTACTTTTGTTAAGTTTTTTTGATTAATATATCGATAATGTATTATTATAATTATATTTTGCTTATACGCCCTTAATAGTTATAATTATATATATAAAGAGTTTTTTTTCTTACTTTATTACTTTATAATTATAACTTTTTTTTAAATATTTTGTTATTATTTGTTATTATATTAAATTTATATTTTTTATATTCTTTATATATATTATTATTTGATTTATTTTTCAAAAATAATTAATATTTTATTTATAATAACTTCCCCTTTATCTTTTTTTAATTTTTTTTAATATAATTTTTTATTTTCCTTTCTTTTTTATATGTTTTTTTTTATAATTTATTTTTGAAAAGTTTTAAATTTTTTATTTTATAATCTTAAAAGGATTCTTTTTAATAATTATTAATAATTTTATTATTATTCTTATTATTAAATAAAATTAATAATAATTATATATTTCTTATATTTTATATATTTTATTATTATAATAATTATATTTAATAATTATATTTTATATTATTATTAAAAAATATATAATAATTTTCATAAAAATTTAAAACTAAACTTTAAATAATAATAAAAAATTAATAATATATAATTATTGATTTGTAAAAGAATTATATAAATATTCAATTTTATTTAAAATAATAAATTATTAAATGAATATTTTAATTTGTTACCCATTGTCTTTTTTTCCTTTTTATTTAAGTTTTTGATTTCCTTATTCAGTGTTTCGCGTTGTTGGATTGAAGTAGATTTGCGTCCCCTTTCCGATAACTTGCATTTAAACTGGAGTGATTAGTCTATGTTCGTTTCGAAAATTATGGATTTAGTACTTTCATAGCTCAGGACATGTAATCTGTGCCGCATAACATGCAAGGTTTTTCTCATATCGCAAGCTCTAACTCATCAATGGATCCTCTGCTCCACTGTCCGTCATATTGCGCCTGGGCTCGAGCCGCGGATGATCTCTGTCCACGCCATCCGGTATGCCTAATAGATCTTCCGGTTTCGTAATGGGGACAGAACTTGTTCCACCAGTCCAGGTGCCCTGTCCCGCTGCCTCGTATGCCAAGCGATGGAGCTGCAACTGCTGATCCAATGTCCATTGCAGACGCTTGTAGGCACCAATGCGGAATCTGCGCTGGAAGAAGCCGACGACTGTGTCGATTGTGAAGCCAACAAGGAGGAGGATCATGCCTACGATAAGGATAATTGCGATACCTAGGACGGAGAAGGACTGAGTACCGCCGCTAATGTTGCGGATTTTCTGGTTACCACATATTGACCTGTCAATAGTGTTGTTGGCTTTAACAAAAGTCTCGTTGGCATTTCCAGCTAGGTACGGAGGACCTGTCGCATATTGCACGACTAGCTGTTGGAGTTTTGCCATGGACACAGCCATCCAACCATGGACTTCGATCATCCATTGATTGTTCGGGAGAGCTATTTGTTGGCGGTCGGAGAGAGTATTGTACGCTTGGAGCGCAATAGCACCGCGGCCTTGGACGACAGAGTATGTATTTGATTTTTGTTGATTGATGTTCGAGAGAGCTGCCGTCTTAATCTGTCTGTCGTTGAAGTTCAGATCCTTTATGGCGTCAGTCGCATGAAAAGTGGACGTCAGCAGCGTACACCGATTTGTGACAGGATTGCAGTATTGAATCTGGTCTGCACAGGCGAGAGCATTCAGGTATTGTGAAGACACGTAGAGAGTGAGGTTGCCGCTAGCAGTAGGTATAGGAGGAAACTCTGCGGTAGCGTTGAAGAACGGGTCCGTGACCGGTGCAACATAGGAGACCGAATTTCCAGCAAGGATAAACAGCGATACATCTGCGTCTGAGCGGTTGAGTGCCGGCACAGGTATCCAACCGTTTCCAGCAGCCCCAGCAAATGCAATGAAGGAGTTCAGCACATAAACGACATCCACATAGATGGTATACTCATTGTATTGCAAGGTATAATTTGCAACGCCCGGGATTTCTCCATAGTACAAATTCAGAAGCGTCACGCCGCCGTTGGGCTCGTTCGGACTGGTCAGGTTGACTTCTTGACTGTATCCCGCAGTGTATATGGGGGAACAGGTGGTGACTTTTCGAATCTGTACGCGATCTTTCTTGGGAGCATTCATACCCAAATCAGAGTGGCTATCTATCATACCAGTGTCCAGTTCGTAGGCCGCAGTTGCTCCATATATGCATAATTCGTCTACAAAGGGGCAGGAAGCATTTGAATTGGTGGTCCACTTGATCTGTGGCGTAGCATACCGGCTGCACTCTAAGACACTGCTCTGAGTGCTGTAGCAGGCCCGAGCGTACGTTGATGCCGTGAGGGTATCGTTGAGGAGCCCTGTCTGATAAGTCGGCGACCCAGGATCGATCAACACGTACCCACAATTCGAGGCTTCCACCAGAACCTCGTCACCCACAGACTTGATGACCTGTGAGGACAAGATGCCAGCGACCCAGAAAACGATGAAATTTCCCAGGGCAAGTCCCAGCAATGGCAGTGTTCGTGCATAAGGCTGACCGGCTATTCTCCTCCAGCGAAAAGCAACCTCAGCCAGAGTTTTGATAGCGGAAAGATCCGAGGTACTGTTCCGCAGGATGACCTGCTGCTGACAATCTATTCCATCTTGGAAGGCTTGTTTGGCACGGACTTGGTGGGACAGGTAGCTCAGTATCCTCCAGCAAGCGGCACCAGCTGCGGTCACGAAGATACCCAGGAACGCGATGAGAATGGAACCATGGCGGGACGAGAGGGTGATCGTAGAGCCGATGATGTTACCGTGGTCATGATTGACCCACCAGCCAACATAGATATGGGCGTCGTTATTCTGAGACATGGCAAGGCTCGCGGGATTGGGGCGAAGAGAGGCTTCGATGGAGAGGAAGGCTCCATCTTCAAGGGAATTTCCGCTACAGGGTTACCACTGCGGGCTGGACATTGTATTAACCTGCAGTAGACAGTCAGCCAAGTGACTAGGGATCAACCAATGAGATGCCAAGTCAAGCCAGCTGAGCCTTCCGGACACGGTGGGAGTCTACGTCTCCTATCGCAAGCCTCTGATTGGATGTGAACGTAAAACATTCTGAAATTTCCCCTGCATACCCAGTGCATATATGCCAACCCACAGACAAATCTTCTGGACCATGCTACTCACGCGGGCTATACCACCCCACTCTAATTTTTTCAGGTGGCCCCTTTTCAAAGAAATTCCACGGATGTGCCAAGGCCCAAATCGTGATGAAAGGCACCTACCCATGCAATTTACGATACCCAAAGTGTTCATGCATGACTTGAACCTGTACCCACAGGCATTTTGCTACCAGCCATGTCCTCGCCGCTGGCCACAACGCGAAAAACCTGAAAACTGCCTTCACCCACAATGGCGTAGTGGACAAGTAAGGATACTTGCTTGCGTTCAGTACTGCACTACAGGCATTGCGGTACAAATCCTCGTTTGTTCTCAAGAGCACAATCAGATCTGTGGCAGGCTTGTCCTTTATCAAATGCGGATCGCGCCTCCATAAATGTCTTTCCTATTCTTCCAGCTGGAACTTGAACCGCGCCCCCTCGGAGCCAGCATGTGTACCGCTCATGAGCGCATTAGGCGCATAAGAGACCATCAAATGGTCTTTGACGGACTCGATCTCATTGCACCGGGAAAGAGAGTCCAAGCGGTGCCAGTGCCATTTCTCGCCACCCCAAGAGCTTGAGGCTGGTACGTGGATCTTGATGCTATTGTCGCCCACGAAAGTGAAGGTTGCTGCTGCTGGCGAGGGAAGAGAGAGAGTCGCAGGGCTGTAGGTGATTTTTCTATTTACCATGCTCGAGTAATTTATGCAAAAGAAAATACAATGCAGCTGTACTTTTGGCACTTTGCGCGGCTGCAACGATGCAACCTAGCTTAGTCTCTCTGGAGAATTACCAAGCGCAAATGTCAGATGCACTCAGGGAGAAAGTCGTCTGATTGATAACAAATAGAGCACAACTTCCTAATGTACATGAAAATTAGGACCGAGATAGAGGGCAAATGACGAGAAGTAGCCTTGTTTCATAATTGGGGGCGTGATGGTGGTGCAAATGATGGTGTGATGAGGTTCATTTAGGCCCTGGGCAAAGCAAAAAGGGAACATTGGGGGCGATACAGGTGACGGCAAACTCCCTGCATGAGAGAGGCGACAATCTCGCTTTACCTAACCCAGCAGCTAAGGTGTGATAAAAGGATTTACAAACGAGGTCTCTTCGATAGGAACATCCTCGTGGGGCCCCCACTTGAGCCTGTGCCACGCAGCTGCTCATGACGGTGGCGTTGTCGCAGACGTATATGACGGGTGTGGGTTTGAACGGGTGCTTATGCTACGACTGGAACACCGCACAAGGCTATGATACCATTAACCCAGACAGAGACTGACTGGAGTTGACAACTTTATTCGGACATAGCTTTGTCGAATTGGAGGCCTTGCAGTCATCTGTGTTGGGCCTGAAATACCTTTATCCTTCGGGTCTTGGCAATTTAATCAAGTAAAACGCCTTTCTTGAATGCTAAAGATAATCAAACCTAGACCACCTATATTGGCCTTCGAGCGCTTATACAAAAGTTTGAATGTCAAGCCTTGACCATTTCTGGTCGAAGTTGCGAAACGTGGGAGAGTGTGGAGTTACGCGGTTGGAGAACAAGCCCGATCACCTAGGCCCATTTGGGGATAATTGTTTCGTTCATTAAGCCCTATTATTAAACTTTTGTATTTATTTCTTATATTTCTTATATGTAATTAGCCAAATACTTTTAAATATTCAAGAAATGAAACTATTTAATATTACAATTATAATAATAATAAAATTTATTTATAAATTACTTTTTAAAAACTTATTATTCTGTAAGGCTATACGCAGGTCTTGGTATTATATATATATTCTATATATGCTCCGGTATATAATTAGAAGCTATATTAGTACCAAGCCTGTTAAAGTAACCTTATATCTACCTTATTCAAAAGTTTTATTTTATTATTTTAAAAGTCCCTTATTTTTTAATAATAATTATTAATTTTTCTATCCTCCTAAAAGATAAAATTGATAATAATTATTTATTTATTATATTTAGCTTACGCTTTATTATCGTAATAGTTATATTTAATTATTATATTTTATATTATTATTTATTATATATTTTAATAGTTTTAACGATTCTTCTTATTAATACTGCTTAAAGCAAAATAGTTAAATATAATATACGATCTTTATAACCAAATTATAATAAAAGCAGCTTAAGTATTAATATAATTAATTTAAAAATATTTTTAAAAGAAATTAAAGATAGGATATACTAAACTGAATTCGAAAATATTCGTTTTAAATTATAATTTGTAAATATAAAAGTTAATATTTTAAAAAAATAATAATAGAATTTGGATATTAATATATAATTTATATAAAATAATAATATTTTATATATAATAATTATAATATTAAAAGAATTTTATATTAAAAATCCTTTATAATATAAAAGCAAATTATTTAAAGACTTTAATAATTAGTTCTAGAAATTAAGAAATTAAATATAATAAAATTTTAATTATTTCCTTAATAATATATTTAAAATTTCTTTTATAAAATTAAGTTTAAATAATATATAATCGGAATATATCCGGAATATTAAAGAATCCTAAAATAAGCCTTTCGAATATACTTTTAAGGCCTTTAAGAAAATATTAATAAACTTGATTTTATATTTAATTAATAAATTAATTAAAATTATATTATATTATAAGAATATAAAGCAAAAGGAATATTAATTAATTTACGATTTCGATATTTATTTTTCTAATATTAAAATATAAATAAATTCTGAATATAAGAAGGAAATTATTATTTTATATTCGCGGTTTAATAATTATAATAGGAAAAAAATTGAATATTTATATTAACTTTATAATAAAGGCGTCCCGCTTAAAATAATATAATAAAATTAGACAAAGTTCTTTAAAGGGTATAACGGAATAATATATATATATTTTTGAAAATAAAATAATTTATTCTTTAAAAAATTAAATTATTAAACCGAATCGGTATTAAAAATCGTTTAATAATAAATATTAAAGGAATAAATCGAGGAAAATTCGATCTTAACCCGATTATAAAATAAAGAATAATTATAAAAAATTTAATAATTTAAATTAAATTTTAATCAACTTTAAATATTTATATTTTTTTAAAAAAATTAATTATTATTATTATTATAAGTAAATAAATTATTAAATTAAAGATTATTTATCCAAAAATCCTATCAGTTTTATTATAAAGATAAGAAATAATAAAGCTTTATAAATATTTTATAAAAAAAATAATAATAAAAATAAAGGTAAAATCTCTATTAAATATAAATAATATTAAAATATTTATCTTATAAAAATTGAAACTTATTAAAATCTTTTTAAATAATAAGCTAATATTTAACTTAATTAATTAATATATAATTATATTATATAACTTTCCGTATAAAGATTATAGCCTGCTTATATTTAAATTAATTAATAAATCAAATATATATTATTATAAAGTTTATTATATTTGCTTTATTATAAAGGATAATTAAGGTTATTAAGAAAAATATAAGTTATTTTTTTATATTATAAATTAAATCGGGCTTTAATTAATTATTAAAATATCAGGTCTTACAGATTTCTATATATAAGCCGATTTCGGAGTAATAATATAGAAATTTCCTTTTATTATTAATAAATTTTAAATCGAAAATATAAAATATTTCGATAAAAGTCTTTTCAAATTAATAAGAATAATTAGAATAATATATATAATATTATAACCGATTTATATTTAAGGCGAAAAGGTAGTTTTGCTTAAAAAGTTTAAAACTTATAAAAATATATTCTTTAAAAATAAAATATCTTAATTATTAACTTTTAAGGAAAGTAATTATATAATAAAGTTAAAAGGTAAAGATCTTTTTTATTAACTTATTTATAGTTTTTTTAAGCTAGAGCTTAAAGAACTCCGTCGGTATATTAATAATACGATTATATAAAGAATAATCTGCCTTTTAATATTATTAACAAAAATATTAATTATTTTTATATTTAAAAAAGACGACATCTTATAATTATATATTAATTATAAAGGTTTAAATATAATAATTAAAAAGAATAAATATAATAATTAAAAAGAATAAATATTTACTCTTTTTAATTATAAAAATATTAAATTATTTAAATAAAATTAAAAAATTTATTAAATTAAATTTAATAGAAGCGTATTACTAAATCCGTATATAGGAAGGTAATAAATAAAAGATTATATTTTATATATAATATAAATATTTTAAATATTTAATAATATTATTTAATTTAATTAATACCTTAACAACTTTTTAAGTATATATTAATAAAACTTTAGCAAATTTAATTAATATAATATATATAATATACTTAAATAATATATTAATTTATTTTAAGGACTTATTATAATATTAACAGTATATATATAAAATATTAAAAAAATTAAAATAATATTTTTTATTTATAAAATTATTTAAATATAAATTCAATTAAATAATAATTAAATTTCTCGGCTTTATAATATTTATATAAGACATATTTATATCCTTAAAGAGAATTATAATAATTATATAATAATTAATTTTAATATTATTTTATTAATTTTATTAATTTTAATAGTTTTTAAAGTTTGCAAACTATTTCCGCTTATTTATTTTAAATTATTCTAAAAAAGCAAGTCCTTTAATTAACCTATTAAAAGGTAATAAAGGAAGTAAAAAGTTTAACGAATTTAAATAATTAAAGAATATTATATAAATATTCTATATTTTATACGAAGCCTTTATATAAATACTTTTATTAATATATTTTGATTTCGAAAAAAGGATTTTTTTAAAACGAATATTTCTAAGTTTGTTATTATTATAATATTATTATAATTATAAAATAATTTTTAATAATTTTTAATAATTTTTTAATTTAGAAAAATAATATTTATAGAATAAAATTATAAAATTTATAATTAAGAATTATTAATTATTATTAATATATTTATATACTAGCGTTATTACTTTAATAATAACGCTTATATTATAAAGGTTTTAATAGATTATAATAACTTAAAAGGTTTTATAAATATTAAAAAATTAAGTTTTAAGCAAATTAAATAAACTTTAAATTTAATTATTTATAATTTTGAAATTAATTATAAACTTAAGAAAATAAATTTAATTAATATATTATTATAACGCTCTAATTACGAAAGTAATTTTAATAATTTAAGATAATTATTATTAATACTTTAAACCAAATTAGCTTTATAAGATAAAAATCCGTAAACGGAATATTTATATAACGTATTCGTTATAAAAATACTTTAAAAAGCTATTTATATAATATTTATATTAAAATAAAAAGTTAATATAATTATAAAGATAGTTTATAAAAATTATATTATTAAAGTTATAAATTTAATCAAAGCTTTATAATAAAATAATAACTTTATTAAAAATATACGGTTAATTAGCAAAAAACTTATAAGGAATAAGCGGAGGTATCGCTATAATATATAAGATTTTATTAATAGAATTTTAATTATTTAAAAATATTATTATATATTAAAAGATAAAATATTAAAGCAAAAGCTTCTTAAACGGTATTATAATAACTTTTTAACTAGATATTTCAAAATAAAAAAAATATTCGAATTATTATAACGGAAATATTAATAAAAAGATATTATTATATATATAAAACATTATATTAAAATATATAATATTTATTAATATATCAAGGTATAATAATATAAATTATATAGAAAACTTTATAATTTATTATAACCTAAAAGGCTATAGGCAGAAATTATTATTAATTTTATTAATAATTTACCGCCGAATAAATAAAAAGGCTATATTTATAATATAATATTAATTATTATTAATTAATATAATAAAATAATATATTATATATTAATTAATAAAATTATAATAATTATAAAATTTATTAATCTTTTTTTAAATATAATTATTAAATATAATTCTTTAAAAAGTATAATATTTAATAAAGAATCCTTATTTATAAATACTTTCTAATCCGAATTATATTATTATTTTAAGATTAAAAGATATTTATTAATTATATTCTACCTTTAAACCAATAATATAATAAAATAATAGAATTGAATTTTAAAATAATATTTATATAATTATTATAATTATAAGCAGAATAATTAAATTATATTATTATTAATAACGGAATTTGCTTATAATAATAATTATTATAAGAATATTAAAATAATTCTATTTTTTGTATATTATAATTATAACTTTATTATTTATTTCAAAGATAAAATATTTAAAAATAAGCGAATATTAATAATAAAAGAAAGAATAAAAAAACTATAATTTATTTATATTAAATTTAAAGAAAGTTATTAAAAAGTAATAGAATATTAATAGAAATGTTATAATAAGAAGTATAAATTATAAACGTTCCTTATAAATAATTTAATATTATTATTTATTAAGAATTTAAAGCAAAAATATTTTAATAAGAAATTATTTTATAAGTTTATTAATCTTTTCTAAATATTTGATATAATTAGAATATAAGTTTACCGCTTAATATTACTTAATACTTATCAGATCTATTTAATTTTTTATATTTTATTATTAAAATCTTATTATAATTTATAGGAGAATAATTAAGAATATATATTACTTTTTAAATTAATAAATAATTAATAGGAATATAAAAAAAAAGGTATTAAGGAAATACTATTAGAAAGGTATTATATAATATTAAATTAAATAAAAGGGCTAAGACTTAAAGTATAATAAATAAATTAATAAAGAAAATATAAGAAATATTATAAAAAGTATCCGGAACTTTAAAAGTAAAACGAAAAAATAATAATTTTATTAAATATAAATATATTTATTATAAATATTCTAAAAAGTCTAAAAGTAATAAAGAAAATATATTATTTAATAATTAAATTTATATATTAAAAATATAATAATTATTTAATTCTAATATTAAATAGGCTTAAAGATACTACCCCCTTAAAGCTAGGCCTAATAATTATTTCTATATTAAGCTTATATTAGAGTAGTAATAATATAGCGCTGATTATAATATTTATATTTATATTATTTCTTTATAATTTTAATAATTATAAATTTAATAACCTTAGATTCTTTTTCTTTTTCCTTTTTTATTCCCCTTTTTCCTCCTTCCTTAATATTCTTTATTTTTATATCCTTTTATATAAAAGTTAATTAAATTATATAGAATTTAATATAAAAACAGAATTTATATTTCCTTTTTTTTCTTCGGGTATTATAAATATTATTAAGAAGACTATAAATATATTTTTAAGCTTTGTAGCTTTACCCCCCTTAATAACGATATTTCCTTTTATTCCCTTAGTAATAAGTCTCCTTTATAAAAGTTAACAAAAATTATATAAAATTATTAAATATAATAATTAAAAAAAATAAATTAATAATCTTTTTAAATAAATAGTAAAGGAATCGAAAGCGTTTTATAAAATAGCAAGTTTATAACGGTTATTATAAATTTCTATTCTTAAGCTTTTTAACAATTTTTTTATATAAATTATAATTTTGATAATTGAAAATTTATATATAAAATCTTTTAACCCTATAGTCTATAAGGAATTATAATAATTTTTAATAAAAATTATTTTAGTAATTTTCCTGGCAGGGTTAAAGACGCCAGTCCTAATATATAAAAATAAAATATAAATATAAATATAGAAAATATATAAAAGGATTATATATTTATTAAAATTATAATATCTTTTATAATACCGGATATAATTATAACCAAAGACGGGGTTAAGATAAAGCGAAATAGTTTTACTTTCGAAAATAATAATTATATAATATAAGTAAAAAAAAGGTATATTATATATATATTAATTATAGCTATATAGCAACTGCAGAATAAATATATAATAATAATATATAATAAAATAAAATAAATAGAATATTATAAAATAAAAAATATATATTAAAACTTATATTTATTTTAATTTAAAAGGCTAAATAAGAATAAGAAATATTATATAAAATATTTATATAAAATATTTATATAAAGTATTTATATAAAATATTTATATAAAATATTATAAAGTAAATATTATTATATTAATAATAATATAACAGAAGTATATATATAGAAACTACGGTATAATTATTATAATAATATTTTTATTATTATTAAATAAAAAATTGATTATATTTAATATAAAA
>JAABUQ010010996.1_pt1 | contig 11708 bp, 9 predicted proteins | sample 5560001 | NCBI WGS metagenome assembly JAABUQ01 (sample SAMN10711888, study PRJNA513371) | rock metagenome | isolation source: Antarctica rocks | place: Antarctica: Victoria Land, Finger Mt nord | collected 2015-12-18
CAGCACGATGTCGGCCACGACGAACCACTCCCTTGGACCCATCCCCCGCCGCCGAGCCCCCGGCGGCGAGGCCATCATAAGTCCTAACCCTCGCGAAATCCAAGCCGATCGGCCCGGCCCCTCGCGCCCGAAATCCGGAGAAGAACCCTCGACCCGGCGCGAGTTTGTCGGTATCGTGCCTGTTCGGGTGGCCACTAACGGCCCGTTCGATCCGGCGGAGAGGGCGCGATGGGCGATCGGTCGGCGACCAGTGAGCCCCGGATCGGGAGGGCCCCCATGCCGGGTGCCGTCCCTCGATTCGAGCCCCATCCCTGGATCCGGGGGCCCCACGCTCAGACGATCGTGGCGCGGTTCCTGGGCTGGCCGGCCCCTCGCCTCGCGTCCACCTATGCCGAGGTGGACGTCGCGGGCGGGAGCCGGGTGAGCGTGCTCGACTCGACGCCCCAAGCGTGGGGATCGGGCGGGCCCGTCGCGATCCTCGTGCACGGCCTGAGCGGTTCCGCCCGTTCGCCTTACGTCGTCCGGGTCGGCCGGAAGTTGGTCGAGGTCGGGGTCCGGGTCGTCCGGATGAACCTCCGGGGGGCGGGGGCCGGGTTCGGGTCGTCGCGGACCTACTACCACAGCGGCCTGACCGACGACCTCCGGGCCGTGGCCGGGCGGGTGCATCGCCTCGCCCCTTATTCCCCGATCGCCCTGGTCGGCTTCTCGCTCGGGGCCAACCTCGCCCTCAAGCTGGCGGCCGAGGCGGCGGATCGGGCGGTCCCGGGCCTCGATTGCGTGGTCGCGGCCAACCCCCCGCTCGACCTGGAAGCGAGCTGCCGGCGGATCCGCGAGCCGGCCAACCGGATCTACGACCGGAACTTCGTCCGGACCCTCCGAGGGGACGTCCGCCGCCTCCGCTCCGCCTACCCCGACCTGCCGGCGACCGACCTGGCGAACGTCGCCAGCCTCTTCGACTTCGATGGGTCCTACACCGCCCCCTCGAACGGGTTTCGCGACGCGGGCGACTACTACGCGCGATCCAGCGCCGGGCCGATGGTGTCTCGGATCCGGGTCCCCGGCCTGGTGATCCATGCCGAGGACGACCCGTTCGTCCCGGTCGAGTCGATCCGCCGACTCACATTTCCCGCGAACTTGGCACTGGAATTGATCCCCCACGGAGGACATTTGGGCTATCTCAGCCGCGATCCCTGGCTCGGGGATCGTCGATGGTTGGATAACCGCGTCCTCGCCTGGTTGGCCCATCGGTGGACCCTCGCCGACCCCGCCCCACGAGCCCGGCCCCGCGGCGAATATCGGCTCGCGAATGCACCCCAAGGAGGCCGGAACTGATGCCGAGCATCCCCAATAATAAGTATCGAGCGGCGATCGAGATCCTCCACCGAGGCCGGGACGTCCTGATCGACACCTTGGCCGACGAGGTCCTGTCGCAGTCCGATGACCTGATCGACGGCGGGTTCCTCTTCAACGAGTTCCTCGAAGCCCAGGGGACCCGCCTCCACTTCCTCAGCCTGCTGGTCTCGCAGCTCGAACAGTCCGCCGAGACCCATGACGAGCAGGCAACGGAACCGCCCCCGCCGCCCCTGAAACCTCCCCGCAAGCGCAAGCCACGCGCCAAGAAGATCCCGCAACAGGCTTCGACCGAGAGCAAGCCCGACGATGCGTGATTGAAGGGCGCGGTGATTCCGCCATCCCCGGCCTTCCGCCGCCGCCCGCGCCGGCGGGCGGCTTTTTTCGTCGACCGCTCGCACTCCTCCCCGTCTTCGGTTAAGAAGTCTTCATAGGTTCGGATGACCCTTTTCGTGAAGTTATTGCGTTGGCTTCGCGAATTCCTCCGGGAGCGGCGTTCTGGCCCGGTCCCGGATCGCCCTGGCCGGAGCCGGCCCGGTGGGGTGCGCCGGAGCGACGGGAGACCGATCGGGCGCGGTCGCCGGGCGGAACTTCGCCAGGATCAGGACGACCAGCGCCGCGTTGATCAGGCAAGGGACCAGGAAGATCGCCCCGGCCCGGCCCGAGGCGTTGGCGACGACCTCGCCGGCCAGGAAGCTCCCCAGCAGCGAACCGAGGCCGCCGGTCACGACCGTGTTGATCGACTGGGCGCTGGCCTTCCGATCCGGGGGGGCCTGGCCGTTTATGAACACCTGACCACCCACGCTGAAGCAGGCCACGCCGATCCCGTGCAGGGCGATCCCCGCCGTCGCCAGCCAGAGCGGCGGGTCGAGGGCCAGGCTCCCGTATCGGACCGCGTAGGCCAGCGCCCCCAGGGCCAGCGTCGAGGGGAAGCCGAACCGGCGGATCAGCCAGGGCAAGGCCGCCAGCGCGACGATCTCCGGCCACTGCCCGAGCGTCATCGCCGAGGACACCCAGGCCCGGTCCATCCCGATCGACCGCAGGTAGTTCGGCATCACCTGATACACGAACGGCGTGGTCAGGTTGACCCCGAAGGCCGCGGCCAGGTAGAGCCCGACCCCCGGCCGTCGGACCAGCTCCACCACGTCGCGAACCCCCGAACTTGCCCGGCCGCCCCGGACTAGCGGCGGCGTGTTCGGCAAGGTCCGGCAGTAGAGCGAGGTCACGGCCGAGAGCACTCCGGCGATCCAGAACGCTTCGGATGCCCCCCGGCCCACCCGCGAACCCGACCACGCCATCACCCCCGAGACCAGCCAGCCCACCGCCATCCAGCCCACCGTCCCCCAGAGCCGGACCTGGCCGAAGTCGCGATCCGGCCGGCTCAGGTGGCGAAACGCCAGCGAGTTGCTCAGGGCATAGCTCGGCGCCATGATCAGCCAGTAGGCCAGGAACAGCCCGAACAACCAGCCGACGTGCGTCGTCACGCCCCAGGCCATCAGGATCAGCAAACCCGAGCCCAGCCCGAACGTCCAGGACAGGAACTTCTGGGTCGGCATCAGCCGGTCCACCAACTGCCCTGCGCCCAGGGGCATCGCGAACGAGGCGATCGCCATCGTCGCGAAGATCGTCCCCCGCCCCCGCTCGGTGATCCCGAGGTCGCGCAGGTGGATCGACAGCAAGGGCCAGAACGCCCCCTGGACCGAATACACCAGCGCCATCATCCCGGCCAGCCGGACCTTCAAGCGTGCGTCCGCGCCCATCCGCCCCCCCGCCGGCCCCATCATCGCCTCGATCCGGCGCCATTCTAGAGAAGGCACCTCGCCGACCGTGGCTCAAGCCGCGCCGAGGGGGGCTCGCGAACCGCGCGTCCCCGCCGGGCCGGTCGAGCTATCGCCCGAGCCCGACCGGCGTTATGATCGATCGGGACGGAGCACGAAGCCTTTCGGCGCGATTCGAGGGAGCCCGATACCGATGACCTACCCGACACCCGCCCGCCGTCCCAGGCGCCTCCGGAGGGTCCTGACGGCCGTCGCCCTGCTCGCGATCGGGCTCGTCGTCGCGCTCCCCTGGCTGCTCTCGACCCGGCCCGTCCGGGTCCGGGTCGCCGCCGCGATCAACCGGGCCTTCGCCCCCGGCCGGGTCGAGTTCGACTCCCTGTCCCTCTCCTGGACCAATCCCACCCGCCTCGCCCACTTCGCCTTATTCGATCCCCGGGGCAAGGCGGTGGTCAAGAGTCGTGCCGTCACCTTGGACCAGAACTTATTCGGCCTGATCTTCGGCGGGAAAGGGCCGGCCGCGCTGTTCCTCGAATCTCCCGCCATCACTATCGAGCGATCGAAGGCCGGCGTTATCGACCTGGTCGTCGCCCTCCGCTCGGTCATCGACAACCCCGACCCGATGCGCGACCTCATCGTCTCGATCAAGGGCGGTACCCTGGTTTATAACGACCCTTTGCTGGCCGAGCCGGCCTGGGCCCATTCGGTGGCCTTGACGCTCAGGATCCCCCAGGCCCCCCACCCGCTCTCGTGGGACCTCAAGTTGGATCAAAAGGCCGCCGCGCTGGAGATCCAGGGGGATTTCGACCGTTGGCGGGACGCGGGCGGCCTCCGGGTCGGGATCGTCGGCAAGCGCTGGCCGATCTCGGCGAAGGCGGGGGCCCTCGACGCGCTCGGGCAGCTCGACGGCACGATCGATCTCGACCGGAAGCGCGGTTCCTGGACCCTGGCGGGCGATGCCAAAGTCCTGGACTTCCGCCTCCAGGGGGAGCCGCTCCGGGGCGACGTGCTGGCGCTCGACCGGCTCGAAGCCGGCTGGGACGTCGCCGAAGGGGAAGGGGGGTGGTCGATCCGCCGGCTCAATCTGACCTCTAGCCTGGGCGAGATCAAGGCGGACGGCCGATTGCTCGGACCCGGCGGGGTCGGCAAGCAGCGGATCGATGGCCGGGTTGACCTCGCGGCCGTCGCCCGGATGCTCCCGCATGCACTGCGCCTCACCGACGGGCTCGTCGTCGAGCGCGGTACGGCGAAGCTCGGCGTGGAGATCGCGGCGGAATCGGCCCGGACCACCATCGGGGTTGAGGCCGACCTCAGCGACCTTCGGGCCCGGTCCCGGGGGCAATCGATCGGGCTCAAGGACCCGGCCAAGTTCTCCGCCCTCCTGGTCCGAGAAGGGGGCGAGTCGCGGGTCGAGCGGCTGTCGGCCCGGACCTCGTTCCTCGACGCCTCGGCGAACGGGCGGGTCGAGGACGGCGTGACCCTCGGAGCCCGGGTCGACCTCGACGGCTTCCGCCGCCAGCTCGGCGACTGGGTCGATCTTGACGGCTTCGAGCTGGCCGGCCGGGCCCAGGTCGTCGGCACCTACCGGGCCAACGCCGGTCGGTTCGAGGCGACCGCGAAGGCCGACGTCCGCGACATCCGGGTCGCCGGCATCGGCGGCTCGCCGGTCGGGCGGGACCTGGTCACGATCGACAACACCGCCACCGGCCCCGCCGGGGCAACCGGCTTGCCGACGGCCTGGGAGCGCTGGACCGCCAACCTCAAGTCGGGCGCGACCACGGCCCGGCTCGAAGGCCGGAGGTCGGGCCGGGTGGTCGCCGTGTCGGGGGCGATCGGATCGCCGATCACCCTCAACGACCAGACCCGGACCGCCGAGGCGTCCTGCGACGGCGAGTGGTCGCTCGACGGCCGCGAGTTCGGTTTCGACCGGGTCGCCCTCCAGATCCTCCCCCGGCCCGAGGGGCGGTCCGACGCCCCGTTCGCCTTGGCCGCCCGAGGGAAGCTCGACCTCGACCGCGGCGAACTGGTCCTGACCGCCTTGCCCGGCGATCGAGGCCCGGCCGCCCTGACGCTCCTCCCCGATGGACTCCGGGTCTCCGGGATCGGCCGGGGGTTGGCGGCGGTCCGCGTCGATGGCGGCCTCGCGGGCGACCTCGGGGCGCTCGACCGGCTCGCGTCGGACTGGTCGGGCCGAGCCCCTTCCGGTCTCACCGGCCGCTGGTCGGCCGTCGCCACCGCCCGAGGGGAGCCCGACGGGATCGAGGTCGCCGCGAAGCTCGGCACCGACCCGGGCGACTCGGCGGCGGTCCGGCCCGAACGGCCCGAGTCGCTGTCGGTCCGGGCCCGCTACGCGACCGAGGAGGACCGGCTGGCGATCTCCGAGTTCACCGTCGCCACCCGGTACGGCATCCTCGACGCCTCGGGCCAGGTCGACGACCCGGCCGGGGCCCGTCGGGTCGACCTCAAGGGGACCGTCGCCCCCGACTTCGCCGCCTTGACCTCCTGGATGGCCGCCCGGATCGAGCCCGGGGCGAAGGTCGAAGGGCGCCCCCGGGCCTTCCGCCTGGCCGGGACGCTCGGCGGTGGCGCGAAGGGGGGGCTGGCCGGGGATGTCGAGGGGGAGGCGGGCTTCGACCTCACCGGCCTCGACGTGTACGGGATGAAGCTGGGCTCGGCCCCGGTGGTGCTCCGGGCGGCCGGCGGCAAGGTCCGGTTCGAGCCGATCAGCACGACGCTCAACGAGGGGCACATCCGGCTCGAACCGGAGGTCGACCTCGACGACCCGGCCGGGGCGACCCTCCGCCTCGGCAAGAACTCGACGATCCGCGACGCCCGGATCAACGACGAGGTGTCCCGCCGCGTGCTCGCCTTCGTGGCCCCGATCCTCGACCAGGCGACCACGGCCAGCGGCCGGGTCAACGTCGACCTCGACCACGCCGAGTTCCCGCTCGGTTCGGGCCGCCGCGAGCAACTCCGGGTCGAAGGGGCCGTCGTCTTCGACGAGGTCGAGTTCGCCCCGGGCGCCCTGGCCGAGCAGCTCCTCAATGCCATCGGCCGCCGGGACGCCCGGCTCAGGCTCGACCGGCCCGTGACCCTCACGATCGCCGACGGTCGGATCAACCAGCGCGGGCTGTCCGTGCCGATCGGCGAGCTGACCCGGATCGAGATGGCCGGCTGGGTCGACTTCGACCGCAACCTGGCGATCACCGCCACCTTGCCCGTCACCCCCGCGATGCTCGGCAACGTCGACCTCCTCGCCGACATCGCCGCGGGGACCTCGATCAAGCTGCCGATCGGCGGCACGCTCGACCGCCCGACGCTCGACAAGGACGCCTTCCAGGCCGGGCTCAAGGACATGGGCAAGTCGCTACTCACCCGAGGCGCCACCCGAGGGGCGATGGAGCTATTGATGAGGCTCGGTCGCCCCGCCGACCCCAACGCTCCGCCCCCCTTGACGCCCGAAGAGCGTCGCGAGCGGCGGATGGAGCGTAAAGCCCAGAAACGCGAGCGTCGGAACGGCGTCGATCCGGACAATCCCGGCCCTTGAGGCCGGCCGGACCCGGTTCCTCGGCCGTTGGATCGCGATTTGCCCTATCGGTCCCCCAAGCTCCCGGCGGGACGCCGCGACACCGCCCGTCGAAAGGCCCGGGACGCCACCTGCATCGAGTTGGTCCGGCCGGCGAGCCCCCGCCCGTGGTCGGTCCGCATCGGGAGTGTTCGACCCATGACGTTCCGGAACCTTCGGTCGCGACCGACCGCGCTGCTCGCGTGCCTGACCCTGGCCCTCGCCGTCGGCTGCCACGACATCAACACCGCCAAGGACGACCGGACCGGCCGAGGCTCCGGCGACCAACTTCCCGCCCAAGGGCCAGGAGCGATGGGGACCAACGCGACCACCAACGACCTGACGATCGAGGGGCCGGGGAGTCGGGTCCTGGCCGGCCCCAAGGTCTCGGCGCCGGGCCAGAGCACCCCCTACGGCGGCTCGGGAGCCGGCGTTTCTCCCCCCGTCACGCCCGCCAAGGGGACCGGGGCCTCCGGCGACTCCAACTCCGGTCGCGAGTCCGGCAAGGCCAGCGCCCCGGGCGCCGATGCCAGCACCGAAGGGGCCAAGCCGGGCGCGGGCGCCAGCGGCCCCGGGACCGGCACGCCCCCTCGCTGACCCCCGCCCGGCGAGGTGGATCGACCGTCCCCGGACGATCCCAGCCCAAAGCCCGACCCGACCCGACGTTCGGATCGGGAGGGGCCGGCGTCGCCTCTTCGCGGCGTCGCGGAACATCAGAGACTTCGCACAAGGACCCTTGGATGCCCAAGTCGCCCATGCCCATCCTGCTCGCCATCGGCCTCTTCGTCGCCCCGATCGCCCTGACGGGCTGCGGCGACCCGGCGCCGCCGGTCACCAATCCATCCGCCCCCTCGCCCGCGTCCCCCTCGCCGGGCGGGAACCCGCCGACGACAGGCAGGCCGGTCGCCTCCAACAACCGTTGATCGGGAAGCGGAAAGCGGTTTTCGCCAATCCAATCAGAAGGGCGATCGGCCGTGGCCGGGCGCCCTTCTTTCGTCGCGAGAGGCCGGGCTCGGGCGGCCCGCCGCGTCCGTTCGCGAAGAAGAAGTGGAGGAGATGGGCGGCCCATCCGTCGGGACCTGACCTAAGCTGGAAAGGTTGAGGCGTGACGGGCGACGATGGTCCCGAGGAGATTTGGACCCGCCCCGTCGATCCGGGACGAGAGGCCGCCGACATGAAAGACTGCGCTCGCTGCGTCGCATTCCCCGAGGCCCCGACCTCATCGGGCCATCTCTACCTCACGCCACCGCTCGCGCATTCGTCGAAGACGCTCCGTCGGGCCTTCGAGGCGCGAGGGATCCCGTTCGCCGAGCCTTTTCCGACGGTCCTGGCGGTGGCCCTGGAGCCCGGCAGGCTCGATGCGGTGCTGGAGACGGCCGCGGCGGGGTTGGGAGAGTCCGAGCGCCGGGACACCCGGGCCCTCGTCCTGGGCGAAGGGGTGGTACCGACGATCGCCGACCTGCTCGGCACGATGTCCTTGGCGACCCTGATCGCCAAGGTCCAGGGGCGGTGGCTGGTCGAGATGATCCGCGACCGCCGCCTGACCACCCATTTTCAGCCGATCGTCAGGGCGGACGACCTGGCCGAAGTGTACGGGTATGAATGCCTGCTCCGCGGCCGGAACCTCGACGGCTCGCTGATGTCCCCCGGCGCGATGTACGACGCCGCCCGCGAGGCTGAACTCCTCTTCCAGCTCGACCGGGCCGCCCGGCTCGCGGCGATCCGCGAGGCGATGACCCACGGGATCCGCGACCGCCTCTTCATTAACTTCAACCCCAGCTCGGTCTACGATCCGGCGTACTGCCTCAGGAGCACCGTCTCGGCCATCGAGGCCGCGGGGATCGAACCGGGCCAGGTCGTCTTCGAGATCGTCGAGAGCGACCGGTTCGACGCCGACCTCGTGGGGATCGTCGCCAGCTACCGCCGTTCGGGCTTCCGGGTCGCCCTCGACGACCTCGGGGCGGGCTACGGCTCGCTCAACCTCCTCAGCACGCTCAAGCCCGACATCGTCAAGCTCGACATGAAACTGACCCGCGACGTCGACCGCGACGACTACAAGGCGGAAGTCACCTCCACCCTCCTGGAGATGGCCCGCAAGCTCGGCATCACGACCGTCGCCGAGGGGATCGAGACCCCCGAAGAGTTGCGATGGGTCCGGGACCACGGCGTCGACCTCGTCCAAGGGTTCCTGATCGCCCGCCCGGCATCGCCCCCCCCTCGGCCGCGAACCGACGCGCCGGCTTCGTCGGGCCGTCTTGTCCAGGCGGCCGCGCCCAGCCTATGCTAAAGGCTCGGGGTCGATCCTTTTCGGCGATGGGACGGGCGAAGGCGGGCGGGCGGATGGGCGGCAGGGTCGTCTTGGCGATGAGCGGCGGGGTGGATAGCTCGGTGGCCGCTCACCTCCTCAAGGAGCAAGGCCACGAGGTCATCGGCCTCTTCATGCGCACCGGGGCCCACGGCGACGACACCACCCGTCGGGCCAAGACCTGTTGCAGCGCGACGGACGCCATCGACGCCCAAGCCGTCGCCGACCGGCTCGATATCCCGTTCTACGCCCTCGACTTCGAGCGCGACTTCGCCCGGATCATGGACCAGTTCGCCGACGAGTACGCGGCCGGCCGGACCCCCAACCCCTGCGTCCTCTGCAACATCTGGCTCAAGTTCGGCAAGCTCTGGGCCTACGGCCAGCAGGTCGGGGCCGACTTCGTCGCCACCGGCCACTACGCCCGGAAGGTGGAAGGGCCCGACGGGACCGCTCGGATCGCCCGGGGGGTGGACGCCGGCAAGGACCAATCTTACGTCCTCTTCGGCCTCCGCCGCGAGCTGCTGCCCCACGTCCTCCTGCCGGTCGGGGGCTACGCCAAGGCGGAGATCCGCGCGATCGCCCGCGACCTCGGCTTGCCGGTCCACGACAAGGCCGACAGCCAGGAAATCTGCTTCATCCCCGACGACGATTACCTCCGGTTCGTCCACGAGCGACGCCCGGGCCTCGACTCGTCGGGGTCGATCGTGGATGAGGATGGCGCGGAGGTCGGCCGGCACGCCGGGATCGAAGGGTTCACGATCGGCCAGCGGCGCGGCCTGGGGATCGCCGTGGGCGAGCCCCGCTACGTCGTCCAGATCGAGCCAAGCTCGCGGACCGTCACCGTCGGCCGCCGCGAGGCCCTCGCCAAGGCCGGGCTCGAAGCCTCCAAGTTCCACTGGCACGTCGAGGCCCCGACCGGCCCGACCCCCTGCCTCGCCCAGATCCGGGCCCGCCACAAGGCCGTCCCCGCCGTGGCGGAACCACTCGGCGGCGACCGGGTCCGGGTTATGTTCGAGACTCCGCAGGCCGCGGTCACGCCGGGGCAGGTTGTCACCGTGTATCAAGGGGACGTCGTCCTCGGCGGCGGGTGGATCGAACGCGGGCTCGACGCGAGCGATTGAAGCGAGGCACCTCGGGGGATCGCGTCGATGGTGACGGTGGGCATGTACTACGACGTCGTCCCCGGCGAAGGCCCCGCCTTCGAGGACAAGTTCGAGGCGGTCGTCGAAGCCCTCCGGGGTGCCGGGGGCCACACGTCGAGCTTCCTCTACCGGCGGGTCGACGACCCGGATTCCTACGCGATCATCAGCGAGTGGGCCGACGCCGACGCCTTTTACGCCTTCATCCGCTCGGCCAGCTTCCGCGAGGTCACCGCCTGGGGACGGGCGAACGTCCTCCGCAACCCCCCTCGGCACAAGATCTACCCGCGCTCCGAAGACGTGGGCCGGCCCTCCTGATCTCGGCCCGTTCGGGGTCGATCGGTTCGTCAAGTTGGCTGTGGTCGGCCGTAACCAGACGCAAGCAAACGTGGAGGGTGGTGGCGAGCGCGGCGAGGCCCACCTTCCGCCCGCCCGAGGGGAAGTCGAAGCAACCCAACTTGACGAACCGATCGACCTTATGGGCCCCTCGATCTGAGTTTGACGGGTTCGGCGCGATCATCTAGGATGCGCCGGCCTCGCATCCGAGCGGGGCATGCCGGATCGATGCCGACCGGACGTTCGAGGGTTTGCGCCCGGCGTGAGCCCCGCGACCTCGCCGGAGGACGCGAGCCGACGGCAATCACCCCAAGGCCGGGCGTCGCGCAAGTCGGTGGCCGCGAGAGAATTCGGGCGATATTCAGTGTGGGGGCCGCTCCGCCAATGCTCCAAGTCAGCTTGATCGCCCTCCGATCCGCGGGAACCGCTTCGCCGGCCCGGACCCTGGCCGCCTGCCGCGTGGGGCTCGAAGAGTCCGGTCACGCCGTCGAGGTCCTGATCGTCTCGGACCCGACCGCCGAGCTTGCCGTCGAACCGGTCGAGCCCTGGTCCGAGCCAATGCTGGCGCCGGCCCCCGGCCTGGCCGAAGCGGCGGTCGCGGGCCTCCGGGCCTCGCGGGGGGACCTCCTGGTCCTCCTCGATGCCGCTCGGCCCTACCCCCCCGAGGACGTCCTCGCGCTGGTCGCCCGCCTGGCCGAAGGGGACGCCAACCTCGTCGTCGCCGCCGGCCCTCGACCCGCGCTCGGCCCGGTCTACCGGCGACTCTCCGGGTCGGCCGACCCCTTTTCCGGGCTGGTGGGCCTGACTCGGGAGTCGGCGATCGAGGCCGACGCGCGGCTCTCGCCGGTCGGCCCCCGGTTCGCCATCGAGCTCCTGGCCCGGGTCCGCGGCCTCCGGGCCGACCTCCCGGTCGCCCGAGTGTCCGAGGGGGCCCGCCGATCTTCCCCCTTGGACGATGTCCGGCTCGCCAAGCGGCTCGCCGACGACCGTTTCGGCACGGCCTCGCGCCTGATCCAGTTCTGCTTCGTCGGCGCCTCGGGGATGGTGGTCGACCTGACCTGCTACGCCTCGTTCCAGGCGCTGCTATCGAGGACGGCCCTGGCCTCGGTCCGCCTGCCCCTGGTCGAGGGGACGTTCGCCCTGGCGGCTTCGGCCATCCTGGCGATCGCGACGGCGTTGACCTGGAACTTCTCGCTCAACCGTCGCCTCACGTTCAACGACGCGAGGCGAGGGTCGAT
>JAABUQ010010998.1_pt1 | contig 11707 bp, 9 predicted proteins | sample 5560001 | NCBI WGS metagenome assembly JAABUQ01 (sample SAMN10711888, study PRJNA513371) | rock metagenome | isolation source: Antarctica rocks | place: Antarctica: Victoria Land, Finger Mt nord | collected 2015-12-18
TGATCGTGTCAGGTTGACCCGATCATGGTCCAGCTTCTCGTTTTGGCGAGGGCGATTCACGCTTGAGGTTGAACCAACCTCAAACGATCGCGCTCTAGACATCATCCGGCAGGCGCCGGGACGCGGAGGATGCCGCCGCCATCAGGGAGCGAACACTGCCCGCAAGCAGTTATCCTCCTTGTGCTTGAACATCTCGTAGCCGCGCGGGCTGTCCTCGAGCGAGAAGCGGTGGGTGGCGAGGTAGGCGGGATCGAGCTGGCCCTTCTGCACGTAGTCCAGCAGGCGGGGCACGTAGGCCTGACCATGCTGCTGGGCGGTACGCACGGTGATGCCCTTGTTGATGAGGACGCCGAGCGGGAACTTGTCCATCAGCCCGTAGACGCCGACGATCGACAGGATACCGCCCTTGCGGCATGCCATGATCGCCTCGCGCAGCGCCTGGCCGCGATCCGTCTCCAGGCGCAGCGCCTGCTTGACGCGGTCATAGGCATACTGGGCGCCGGTCCCGTGCGCCTCCATGCCGACGGCATCGATGCACGAGTCCGGGCCGCGACCGCCGGTCATCTGCTTGAGCGTCTCCTGCACGCTGTCGACCTGGCTGTAATCGATGGTCTCCGATCCGGCCTGCTCTCGGGCCAGGCGCAGCCGGTCGGGCACGCGGTCGATGCCGATCACCCGCTCGGCACCCAGCAGGAAGGCGCTGCGCTGGGCCATCAGCCCGACCGCGCCGCATCCCCACACCGCGACCGTGTCGCCAGGCTGGATGTTGCAGAAGTCCGCACCCATGAAGCCGGTGGGCGCGGCATCGGACAGGAACAAGGCCTGCTCGTCGGTCACCCCGTCGGGAACCTCGAAGCAGCCCACATCGGCATGCGGCACGCGCACGTAGGTCGCGTGCGATCCGGCATAGCCGCCGAAGGCATGGGTGTAGCCGTAGATCCCGGCGGTCGGGTAGCCGAGCAGCGGTTCCTGCAGCTCCGGCTTCGGGTGGGTGTTGTCGCAGAGCGAGAACAGCTTCTGCTCGCAGTACCAGCAGCGGCCGCAGCTGATGAACGACGGCACCACGACGCGCTGGCCCTTGCGCACCCGCTTCACCTCGCGGCCGGTCTCGACCACCTCGCCCATGAACTCGTGCCCGATCACGTCGCCGGGCTTCATGCTGGGGATGTAGCCGTCGATGAAATGCAGGTCGGAGCCGCAGGTGGTGGTCAGCTTCACGCGCAGGATGACGTCGTGCGGATTGATGATCTCCGGGTCGCGGACGGTCTCGACCCGCAGGTCGTTGACGCCGTTCCAGCATAGGGCGCGCATGGGCTGTCTCCTTCAGCGTGTGTCGGAACGCGCCGCGGGCTGGCGTTCGGTGGTGGGGATCTCGCCCGTCTCGGCGAGGCTCTTGAGGAAATGCAGCGACGTGTCGAGCAGGGCACCCGGGACGAGCTCGGGCAGCATCCGGCCGATGCCGCCGGACAGGCCGGGCCTGCCGAATCGGGCACGCAGGCTGACGACGGTGCCGCGACCGCGCGGTCCCGGGTGCAGGCGTGCCGAGGCTGCGCCCAGCAACGCGGGCTGTCCTGGCTCGGCCTCCCAGCACAGGCCGCCATCATCCCCGTCGACGACGCTTCGCATGGTCCAGGAGAAGCTGCTGCCGACCGGCCCCGGCAGCGTCCAGCGCGTAAGGTCCGCGCCGGCAGGTTGCACGGCGGCAAAATGTGCCATAATGCGCGCCAGCGTGTCCGGCTCCTGCAGGAGCTGCAGCAGTTCCGGAGCGGAAGCGCCGACGGTGATGCGGCGTTCGACCTCCGCCTCTTCCGGCGCCTGCTCGCCGAGCGTCGCGCGGCTTGCACAGTAGGCGTCCAGCGCCGCGATGGCGGCCAGCATCGCCAACGCCGCGAACACGTTCGGGCGGCGGTCGTCGCGCAGCCCGGCCGCCAGCATCGCGATGTCCAGCGCGTCGCCCGCCACCCGGCCCCATAACCAAGGTGATGGATCTGTTGCAGTCAACAGGCCGATGCCGGTGCCGATCTCGCGCGCTCCAAACGCGCGCACGAGGCCGTCACGGCCACGCAGCCCGAGCGGACCGGTGATGGCGCGCGGTGCCAACAGCTCGACCAGGCCGAGGCCGATCGAGAACCAGCCCAGGCCGGCCGCGGACCGGGACGCACCCGCATGACGAACGAGGCTGGGCAGCCGGCGCGTGGCAAGGGTCATCCGAAGGTCCTCCACCCGATGCAAGGCCAACGCGCCATCGCGGTTCTGGTGCGGCGTGAAGCTCGCCCGATGGTGATCCCGTACCGCGCCCCGACGCGGCTTCCGCGATCGCGTTCCGCATGCTAGCCCGCGAGCATGCTGCATCTGATCAAGCTCGCGGTCGGCGTCGCGGAGCCGGCAATGCTGATCGCAAGACAAGCCCAGCGCTCGCGCGAGACCGGGGCGCATGGCGGCCGGCCGTTCCTGCGCACGCGCAGCTTCCCGCGCCGCGCCGACGAAGTCCTGGATGGCGGCTCGATCTACTGGGTGATGGCCGGCGTGCTGCTGTGCCGGCAGCGGGTGATCGAGATCGTTACCGACCGCCGCGACGACGGCACGCCCTGCACCGGGATCGTGCTGGACAGCCCGGTGGTCGCGGTGATGCCGCGCATGATCCGCGCCTTCCAGGGCTGGCGCTACCTCACCCCTGCCAATGCGCCGGACGATCTCGACGGCCTCTCCCCGGTGCGCGGCGACGCGCTTCCGCCGGCGCTGCGGCGGGAGCTGGCCGCACTCTGCCTGCTGTAGGTGCCACTGTGGCAAATCGGCACGGTCGCCGCCGCGATCGTTGGTGATTGGCAACCTCCATGCGACTTTAATTGATCCCGTCGGCCATTCGCGACACCATCACGCCGCCATGCACCGGCTGCCGCTCCTGTGTCTCCTGCTCACGCTCGCGGCCTGCGGCGGTGGCGGCCGCATGGCCTACGGTCCGGGCCGCACGGACTATCCCGAGCCGGGTCCGCCAGGCGATCCGTGGCGTCCCTACATCCGCACCGCATCCAGCCGCTTCAGCGTGCCGCAGCAATGGATCCGGGCGGTGATGCAGCGGGAGTCCGGCGGCCACGAATACCGCAACGGCCAGCCGATCACCTCGTCGGCCGGCGCGATGGGGCTGATGCAGCTGATGCCGGCCACCTATGCCGATATGCAGGGCCAGAACGGCCTCGGCAGCGATCCCTACGAGCCGCACGACAACATCCTGGCCGGCACCGCCTACATCCGCCTGATGTACGCGCGTTACGGCGCGCCGGCCTTCCTGGCGGCCTACAATGCCGGCCCGCAGCGTCTGGACGACTATCTCGGCAGCGGACGCAACCTGCCCAACGAGACGGTGAACTACGTCGCCGCCATCACGCCGCGTCTCGGCACCGAGGTCGCGATGACCGGGCCGCTCTCCGCCTATGCCGACACGTCGGCCAGCCCGGTCCGGGTCGCCGCTCCGATCCGGCTGGTGTCCTACAGCCCGGCAGCGCAGCCACGCCCCACCGGGTGCTACCAGGATCCGGACGCGGCCTATGACCCGGAGGCGCCATGCCGTCCGGCGCCGGTAGGCGCGCGGTTCAGATCCGCTGCACCAGCTGCCATGCCCACCCTCGCCGCGCCCGCCTATCCGTCGGCGCTGCCGGCATTCGGCGGCTGGGCGATCCAGGTCGGCGCCTACACCTCCGCCGGTCAGGCGCAGTTCGCGGCGACGATGGCGCGTCAGGCCGCCTACACGCAGCTTTCCGGCAGCCGCAGCTCGGTGGAGCCGACCAGCCGCTTCGGCGGCGCGCGACTGTATCGTGCCAGGCTCGCCGGCCTGGCGCGGGCCGGCGCCGGCGCCGCGTGCAGTGCCCTGGAGCAGCACAGCATTCCCTGCATGATCGTGGCGCCTGGAGGCTGAACCGCGGTCCCTGCCGCCCGTTCCGACTGGACGAACAGGAGAATGCCCAGGTGACAGCCGAAATCGCCATCATCGACCTCTTGCCGCACGACCCGTTGCCCGACGGCCCGGCACTGGTGCTGTTGCGCCGGTTCGAGGAGGACGATCCCAGGCAGGTCATGATCGAGTTGGTGGCCCTCGACGCCCACCACACGGAGTCCAACGCGCGCCTGACCGACGAGCAAGGTCGTCCGCCATCCTGGGAGGAGGCGACGCAGCGCGCGCAGGCGATGGCCGCGGAAGCCAAGTTCCCAGCCCTGCATCGCATCGACCGCACCGCCGGGCCGCGCGAGCAGGAAATCGCGGCCCATGGCGGCGACCACTCCACCAACATGGAGAACCTGCAGGACTCCGACCTGGAGGATGGCGAGGCCGGCCCCGACATGCGCGACCGCAACCAGAACCAGGCGCCCCGCCATTTTTGAACGACGTCCTTCAGGAGCGGTCGATGACGATCTGCCCACCCATCCCGGGCCAGTCGGAATAGCCCACCGAGCCGCCGCCGTACCAGTAGGACTTCGGCGCTTCCGCGAGCGGTGCGCCGGCGCGCAGGCGGCCGACCAGGTCCGGGTTGGCCAAATAGGGCCGGCCGAAGCTGAACAGGTCGGCGTCGCCCTGGGCGAGAGTCTGCTCCGCCAGTTCCAGCGTATACTGGTTGTTGGCGATATAGGCGCCCGAGAAGCGGCGGCGCAGGGCTGGGAAGTTGACTCCCTCCGGCGCGTCGCGGCTCATCTGCGTCACCCCCTCGATGTCGTGGATATAGAGCAGCCCTGCCTTGGAGAGCGCATCGACGTAGGTGCCGAACGTGGTCATCACCTCGGAGTCGAGCGGGGTGTTGCCCGGCGCCGTCGTAGCCGGCGAGATGCGTATGCCGACCCGGTTGCCGCCGCCCCACACGGAAGTCACCGCCCGCACCACCTCCAGCGGAAAGCGCAGCCGGTTCTCGACGGAGCCGCCATAGCGGTCGGTGCGCTTGTTGGTGCTGTCGCGGACGAACTGCTCGAGCAGGTAGTTGTTGGCGGAATGGATCTCCACGCCGTCGAAGCCGGCATCCTTGGCGCAACGGGCGGCATGGCGGTAATCCTCGACGATCGCCGGGATCTCGTCGGTCTCCAGCGCCCGCGGCGTGACATGGTCCTTCAGGCCGTCATTGGTGAAGGCCTGGCCTTCCGGCGCGATCGCAGAAGGCGCCACCGGCAGCGCGCCGCCATGCAGGTCCGGGTGCGAGATCCGGCCGGTATGCCAGAGCTGCAGGAAGATCCGCCCCCGGCGGCGATGCACGGCGCGCGTCACGCGCTGCCAGGCCTCGACCTGCTGCGGCGACCAGATGCCGGGTGTCATCGCGTAGCCGCGCGCCTGGGCGGAGATGTTGGTGGCCTCGCTGATGATCAGCCCGGCATCGGCACGCTGCGCGTAATAGTCGGCTGCGAAGTCCGGCGCCACGCCGGTCTCGCTGGACCGGCTGCGCGTCAGCGGCGCCATCACGATCCGGTTCGGCAAATGCAGGTCACCCAAGATGACCGGCTTGAGGATCGGGCTGTCGTTATTAGCCTGCATGGAGCATCCATTCTCGATAAGGGGGTAGGCGTCAGGAAGCGTGGCGCACCCAGACGGTCTGCGCGTTCTGGAACTCCCGGATCCCGAAATGCGACAGCTCGCGTCCGTAGCCGCTGCGTCTAACCCCGCCGATCGGCACGCGCGGATCGGATGCCGTGAAGCCGTTGATGAACACGCCGCCGGTCTGCAGCCGCCGGGCGAGGCCTCGCGCCCGCTCCAGGTCGGCGGTCCATAGATTGCCGCTGAGCCCGAATTCGCTGGCGTTCGCGAGCGCGACCGCGTGCTCCGCATCGCGCACGATGCTGATCGCCGCCACCGGACCGAAGGTCTCGGCCTCGAAGGCGACCATCCCGGGTCCGACCTGGTCAAGCACCGTGGGCGCGTAGAAGTTCCCCGGACCATCCGGCACCAATCCGCCGAGCAGGCAGCGCGCACCCTGGTCGATGCTGGCCCGCACCTGGCCATGCAGCTCCGCGCGCAGGTCGTGCCGCGCCATCGGTCCCATCAGAGTCTCCGGCCGCATCGGGTCGCCGACCACCAGCGCCCGCGCGGCCTCGACGAAACGCTCGGTGAAGGCCTGCGCGATGGGCGCCTCCAGCAGGAAGCGCTTGGCGGCGATGCAGACCTGGCCGCAATTGCCGTAGCGCGCACGTATGCCGGCCGCGACCGCCGCGTCCAGGTCGGCGTCGGCCAGCACGATGAACGGGTCCGAGCCGCCCAGCTCCAGCACCGAACGCTTCAGCGCCCGGCCGGCGAGGGCGGCGATCGCGGCGCCCGCACGCGGCGAACCGGTCAGGGTGACGCCGCTGATCCGGCGGTCGCCGATGATCCGGGCCACCGTGTCGTTGTCGGCGTTGATCACCGCGAACAGGCCTTCGGGGGGTCCGGCCTGCTCCCAGGCCTGCTGCAGCATCAACGAGCAGCGCATCACGTTCGGCGCCGGCTTGAGCAGGAAGCCGTTGCCGCCCATCAGGATCGGCACCGCGGCGCGCAGCGCCTGCCAGAGCGGGAAGTTCCACGGCATAATCGCCAGGATCACCCCGGTCGGCAGGTAGGAGACGTAGGCCTCCGCCTCGTCGACCGGCGCCGCCTCGTCGACCAGCAGCGCAACACCGTGCTCGGCATACCACGCCGCCACCGTCGCGCACTTGGCCACCTCGCCGCGCGCCTCGGCCAGGGTCTTGCCCATCTCGGCGGTGATGATGGCGGCCAGCGTTTCCTGCCGGTCCCGCAGCACGGCCGCGAACCGGGCCAGCACCGCGGCCCGGTCGGCGGCCCGGGTCTCGCGCCAGGACGAGAAGGCCCAGTCCGACGCGTCGAGCACCGCCTCCATCGCCGCCTCGTCGGTGAACGCGAAGCGCTCGATCAGGTCGCCGGTGACGGGATTGCGCGACTCCGCGCCGAGAGGCCCTGTCCGTGATCCTGTGTCCGGCATGGTATGGTGTCCTGCACATCCGGCGAAGCAGAAGACGCCTGCCGCAGCCGACCCGCAAGTCATGGCTCGCCGCTTGGCGAATGCAATCCTGGCATTGGTTCCGTATAGTCGCCTAATGTTAGTGGCCCGATCTCGGGCAGGAAGCTTCATGTCCGATTACACGCGTCCCGGCTTACCGAAGTCCGACCCGTCGCTGCTGCGCCTGCAGCTCGTCGGCCCGATGCAGGCACTGACGCTGGACAACGAGAGCGTGCTGCCGCCGGGCCGCAAGACGCGCGGCCTGCTGGCGATCCTGGCCATGTCCGGCCGGCGGCCGGTGCTGCGTTCCAAGCTCGCCGAGATGCTCTGGAGCCGCCGCTCCGAGGAGCAGGCGCGCGCCTCGCTGCGGCAGGAGATACACCGCCTGCTCGATGCCCTGACCCCGGTCGGTGCGTCGATCATCAACGTCGAGCGGCACTCGCTCGCCCTGCGCCCGGCACTGACCGCGGTGGATGCGGAGCGGCTGCTGAACGCCAACGTCAACCACGTCATCGCGCAGGCGAGCGCGCCCGCCAAGGCGCAGGCCGGGAGCGGCGCCGCGAGCTACGCCCTGCCGCCGCTCGACGGCGTGCTGCTGGAGGAGCTGAACGGCACCGATCCGGCGCTGGATGCCTGGCTCACCTCGGAGCGCCGGCGCATGCACGAGCATGCCCTGGCCCTGTTCGAGGCGGCGCTGCAGCGCAGGCCGGACGCGGTCGCCACCACTGCCATCTGCAGGCAGCTGCTGCTGCTCGACCCGCTGCACGAGGCGGCCTGGCGCGGGCTGATCCGGGCGCAGCTGCTGCAGGGCGAGTGCGGCGCGGCGCTGCAGAGTGCCGACCGGTGCGCCGCCCTGTTCAGCATGCGCGTCTCCGGCGAGCCCGGGCCCGAGACCAGCCGGCTGCTGAGCGAGCTGCGCGGCGGCTCGGGCGGCGTGGAGGCCGGCGAGCCGGAGCCGGGTGTGGAACCCGGCGCCGTCGAGCCGCCGGACGCGATCCTGGCGCAGCAGATCGCCGCATCGGAGGCGATCGAGGCCGACAAGGACGCCGTCGTGTCGATGGCCGGTCACCGCCTGCATGGCCGCAGCATCGCGACCATGGCCGTGCTGCCGCCGCTCGACCTGGACGCCGGCGCCAACGACAAGCTGGTCCCGGCCCTCACCGAGGAGCTCGTGGCCCAGCTGGCGATGCACCCCGTGCTCGCCGTGGTCAGCGGCTCGGCGCTCGCGCAGACGCTGGCGCAGGGTCGCGACGACGCCCTGCTGCGGCGCAGCTTCGGGCTCGACTACGTGCTGGACGGCACCATCCTGCGCAGCCGGCTGCGCATCCGGATCATCCTGCGGCTGCTCGACCTGCGCCTGCACGGCCACGTGGTCTGGGCCAAGCGCTTCGACTGCGAGCCGGCCGATGCCATGGACCGGCTCGACGACGTCGCGGCGATGGTCAGCGCGCAGCTGCCCTGGGAGCTGCTGGTTATCGAGAGCCGGCGGGTGGGCTCGCGTCCGGCCGCGCAGCTGACCCCGATCCAGCTCACCCTGCGCGCCCTGTGCCTGGTGATGCGGCCGGAACGGCTGCAGAACGACAAGGCCGGCGAGCTGCTCGCGCGCGCCGAGGCGCTCGATCCGGACCATCCGCTCATCGCCATGGTGCAGGCGGCGCGCCACTGCGTGCGGGCGATGCAGTTCTGGGGCAGCTTCAGGGACGAGGGCGGCCTCGCTGGGGCTGCGATGCACAAGGCCCTGACCGGCGGGCACGTCGCCTCGCCGACGATGGCCCTCGCCGGCTTCATCCACGGCCAGTTGCTGGACCAGCCGCAGACCGGCCTCGCGCTGATCAGGCGGGCCCTCGAGATCAACCCCAACATGAGCATGGGGCAGGTGTTCGCGGCCTTCGTGCTGGTGCGCATGGGCGAGCTGGACGAGGCGGAGCGGCACTTCGCGATCTACAAGAGGCTCTGCCCGCTGCATCCGCTGCATCACCTGTTCGACGGCATCGCGGTGACGCTCGCCCTGCTGCAGGGGCGCATGGAAGCGGCGGCGGAGCTCGGGCGGGTATTGATCGAGCTGTCCCCATCCCTGCTCTACCCGGCCATCCCCTGCCTGGCCGCCTTCGGCCATCTCGGGCTGCGCGACGAGGCGCAGCGGCTGCTGATCCGGGTGCAGGGCCTGGTGCCCGGCCTGAGCATCGACCGCATCCTGGTGCAGATGCAGTTGCAGCGTACGGTGGACCAGGACTGCATCGCGAACGGGCTGCGCGCCGCCGGGATGGTGCAGAGCCACGCGGACGATACTGCGAACGAAGCCCCGGGGACTGCGAACGAAGCCGTAGGGAAGGCCGGCGTCAGCGTCCGCTTGGCGACCTGAGACGGGCGAGCTAGATACGCACCCTGCTCCGCCGCGCCATCCGTCATAGAGGCATCATGATCGCCCGCATCCGCACCTTCGGCCTGAGCGCTTCCCTGCTGGCGATGACGCTGGCCGCCTGTTCCGGCCAAGGCAGCCGCACCGTCGACACCACCGGCGACGCTTCCGGCCTGAGCGCGCCGCGCAACCACCTGCTGGGGGAGGATCGCAGCGCCACCGGCGGCGACCAGAGCCAGGCCGGGGTGAACGCCTATCTGTGGCGCGGCGCCATCGACACGCTCTCGTTCATGCCGTTCGCCTCCGCGGACCCGGTCGGCGGCATCATCATCACCGACTGGTATACCCCGCCCACCACCACCGGCGAGCGCTTCAAGGCCACCGCCTACGTACTCGGCAGGCAGCTCCGCTCGGATGCGATCCGGGTCGCGATCTTCCGGCAGACGCTGGAGGGCGGCCAGTGGACCGACGCCTCCATCGCGCCGAACACCGCGCCCGACATCACCAACAAGATCCTCGCCCGCGCCCGCCAGCTGCGTGCCGATGCCGGCCAGGCCGGTAATTGAGCCTGGCCGATGAGTGACGCGGCCGGCTACGACTTCCACGAGAGCGAGCCGCGCTGGCAGGCGGAATGGACGCGCCGCGGCTGCTTCACGGTAGCCGACGTGCCGCCGCCGGAGCAGCCGACCTACTACGTGCTGGAGATGTTCCCCTACCCGAGCGGCCAGCTGCACATGGGCCACGTGCGCAACTACACGCTGGGCGACGTGGTCGCGCGCTACAAGCGGGCGCGCGGGTTCGCGGTGCTGCACCCGATGGGCTGGGACGCGTTCGGCCTGCCCGCCGAAAACGCGGCGCGCGAGCGCGGCATCCATCCCGCCGCCTGGACCTTCAGCAACATCGCCACCATGCGCGAGACCCTGCAGCGGCTCGGCTTCTCGCTGAACTGGGACCGCGAGTTCGCCACCTGCGAGCCGCGCTATTACGGCCACCAGCAGAAGCTGTTCCTCGACATGCTCGCCGCCGGCTTGGCCGAGCGGCGCGAGAGCTGGGTCAACTGGGACCCGGTCGACGAGACTGTGCTCGCCAACGAGCAGGTGGTCGATGGCCGCGGCTGGCGCTCCGGGGCGCCGGTCGAGAAGAAGCAGCTCAGCCAGTGGTTCCTGCGCATCACCGCGCAGGCGCCCTCACTGCTGGGTTCGCTCGACGCGCTGGAACGCTGGCCCGAGCGCGTGCGCACCATGCAGGCGCGCTGGATCGGCCGCTCGGAGGGCGCGCGGGTGGTTTTCCCGCTGCAGGCGCCGCTTGCAGGCATCGGCTCCGTCGAGGTGTTCACCACCCGGCCGGACACGCTGTTCGGCATGGCCTTCGTGGCGGTGGCGCCGGAGCATCCGCTCGCCGCCGCGATCGCCTCGGGCAGCGAGGCGGCGGCGGGCTTCATCGCCCAATGCCGTAGCATCGGCACCAGCGAGGCCGCGATCGAGACCGCCGAGAAGCGCGGCTTCGATACCGGCCTGCGGGTCGGCCACCCGTTCCTGCCGGACGTCGAGTTCCCCGTCTGGATCGCCAACTTCGTGCTGATGGAATACGGCACCGGCGCCATCTTCGGCTGCCCCTGCGGCGACCAGCGCGACCACGACTTCGCCACCCGCTACGGCATCCCGTTCGTCAACGTGGTGGCGCCTGCGGGCGACGCAGTGCATGCGGGACGCGCCTATGACGGCCCCGGCACGCTGATCAACTCCGGCTTCCTCGACGGACTCGATACCCAGGCGGGGGCGCGCGCCGCCATCGACCGGCTGGAGCAGCTCGGCGTCGGACGCGGCGTGGTGAACTGGCGCCTGCGCGACTGGGGCGTCTCGCGACAGCGCTACTGGGGCTGCCCGATCCCGATCATCCACTGCCCGTCCTGCGGCGCGGTACCGGTGCCGGACGCGCAGCTGCCGGTGATCCTGCCCGAGGATGTCCGCTTCGACCGGCCGGGCAACCCGCTCGACCACCATCCGAGCTGGAAGCACGTGGCCTGCCCGCGCTGCGGCGCCGCCGCCGCCCGCGAGACCGACACCTTCGACACCTTCGTCGACAGCTCTTGGTACTTCGCCCGTTTCACCGCCCCGAACGCGATGCAGCCTACCGTGCAGACGGCGGCCGACCGCTGGCTGCCGGTCGACCAGTATGTCGGCGGCATCGAGCACGCGATCCTGCACCTGCTCTATGCGCGCTTCTTCACCCGCGCGATGCGCGCTACCGGCCATCTCGGGCTGGACGAGCCCTTCGCCGGGCTGTTCACGCAGGGCATGGTCAACCACGAGAGCTATCGCGACGAGGACGGCACCTGGCTCTATCCGGAACAGGTGGAACGCACCGCCTCGGGTGCCACCCGGCA
>JAABUQ010010999.1_pt1 | contig 11705 bp, 17 predicted proteins | sample 5560001 | NCBI WGS metagenome assembly JAABUQ01 (sample SAMN10711888, study PRJNA513371) | rock metagenome | isolation source: Antarctica rocks | place: Antarctica: Victoria Land, Finger Mt nord | collected 2015-12-18
CTCAAAGGATTTCGCCGCATCTTCTCGCGCTTTGAGAAGCTCGACGTGATGTTCGTTGGTTTCATAAACTTCGTTCTGATCGTTGAGGCGCTCCGGGAAGGGCTCCGATTGTGTTAACACGCCCTAATACAGTGAACGGGGTAGCGCCGATCTCCGACAAATCCATGACCCGTGAAACGCCTTGTTTTACTAGGAGCCGCACTGCTCTCAACGATTCTTTTGGTCGCTGGGTCCAAAAACCCCGCGGTCATTCTTGCGACGACGACGAGCACACAAGACACCGGGCTGCTGGACGTTCTGGTCCCGGCCTTCAAACGCTCAACGGGCTACGAGGTAAAAACCATCGCCGTTGGTACGGGAGCCGCTTTAGCGATGGGCGAGAGGGGTGATGCCGATGTGCTGCTCGTTCACGCCCCAAAGGCTGAAGAGACGTACATGGCCGACGGCCGTGGCCTCGATCGCGCGCTCGTCATGCACAACAGTTTCATCGTCGTGGGCCCAGCTTCCGACCCAGCGCACATCAAAGGTGCGATGAGCGCCGTCGACGCGTTCAAACGCATCGCCGCAGCCGGCGCGTCATTCGTTTCGCGCGCCGACGACTCAGGAACCAACAAGAAGGAGCTCGAGTTTTGGCAAGCCGCAGGCGTCACACCTGGGGGTGCCTGGTATATCAAGTCGGGCAGCGGGATGGGTGATACGCTGCACATCGCCTCGCAGAAGGCGGCATACACGCTGACCGACGACGGAACGTACCTCTCGCAACGTTCGACGCTCGAGCTCACTCCCGACGTCGAAGACGCCATGGATCTCCGAAACGTCTATCACGTGATCGTCGTAAAACCGATTGCTGGGCGGGTGGGAAACCTCGCCGGCGCCCAGGTGTTCGCGACGTACGTCGTGTCGCCCCAAGGCCAGCAACTCATTGCGTCCTTCGGCAAAGAACGTTTCGGGCGGCCGCTGTTCAGCGCTGACGCTGCGTCAGTGTCCACCCCCGCACGATAGTCCTGAACTAACGCGCCGTGCTCGAGACAGCGGCGCGATCGGTCGGTGTCTCTCTTGCCGCGACGGTTATCGCGGCGTGCTTCGCAATTGCTGGTGCAACCTGGATTGCGTACGGCCGATCGCGCTGGCGCACGTTGCTTCTGGGCGTTTTCAACATCGGGTTAGGGCTACCACCGGTCGCGGTTGGGCTGGCCGTCGCGTTCACGTTTTGGCGCAGCGGCCCACTCGGATCGTTCGACCTGCTCTATACGCCGGCGGCAATGATCATCGCACAAACGATCGTCATCACGCCGCTCATTGGGACGCTTGCGGTCTTGGCGCTCCGCGCCGTCGACCCATCGCTGAACGATCAGCTCCTGGCGCTCGGCGTTCCTACGCGACCGCGCCTCTGGCTGCTTGCGCGGGAAACGGTCCCCGGACTTCTCGCCGCAACGCTGGCCGGCTTCGGGCGCGCAATAGCCGAAGTCGGCGCCGCTCAGATGACGGGCGGTAACATCGAAGGGCAAACGCGCGTGTTGACGACCGCGACGATGCTCGAGGTCGGCAGAGGCGAGTTCGGCGCGGCCTTCGCCGACGTCGCAGTTTTGCTCGGAATTGTGGCCGTCGTCGCCGGCGGCGTGCTCGTGTTGCAAACGCGATGGCGATAGGCGCGCGAAAGGTCGTCGCGCAGCGTGGTCACTTTCGGCTCGCCGTCGACGAGTTCTACGCCGATGCAGGTGGGACGGCGCTGCTCGGGCCCAATGGATCCGGAAAAACGACGCTCTTGCTCGTCCTACAAAAGCTTCTCCCCTACCAGGGAAGCGTTGAACACACCGGCAGATGTGCTGGCGTCTTCGCGCAGCCAGCCGTCCTGCGCGGATCGGTCCTTTGGAACGTCGTCGTCGTCGCGCGCGCGGCGATCGGTCTCGACGAGAGAGCGGCCCAGCAGAAAGCTCAGACGATGCTCTTGAGCGTTGGACTTACCGACGTGATAAGTCTCGATGCGCGAAAACTCTCGTCGGGCCAGCGTCAGCGTCTCGCTTTAGCGCGTGCGCTGGTGCTCGAACCGCAGATTCTCTTTCTCGACGAGCCCTTTTCGAACGTCGACGCCGACGGTCGGCCCGCGTTACGAAATCTCATAAGCGACTTCGTCTCGCGATCAGGTTGTACGTTGGTGCTCGCGACGCAGAATCTCGCCGACGTCGTGAGGCTCTGCAAGAAAACCGTACTGCTTGAAGTCGGACGGGCCACTGGGCTGCTCGACGCGGTCGCCATCGACACGAGCCGTCATCCGTATCTGCAAGCGCTCGTTGCGGAATCTCGGTTGCGAATCGTACCCTAAGCGGTGTGCAGCATCGAGAACCGAGGCTCTCTCATTTTCATCGTCGCGTGCGAACTATGCTCATCTAATCAACCAGTTTTAGCGGCTCGGAACGTGATGCCCAACGTTCCAAAATCGGCAGCGCTACCTTCCTGATCGGCGCCCGCGAACACATCGGCACGCCAGGTGATCGCGAATCCAAGAAATCCGGCAGCCGCGACCGCGGCTTCCAACTCTGCTTCGAGCAGAGCACCGGCAATGCAACCTGTCCATAAATCGATCTTTTGCTTCGCGCTCTCGGGCACCGCACGCTGAACGAGGATGTCAGCAATTTGCAAACGACCGCCCGGCTTTAAGACGCGGTGCATTTCGCGCAACGCGGCGGCTTTGTCCGGCATGAGGTTGAGCACGCCATTGGAGATGACGAGGTCGGCCCAGCCTTCGGACACCGGTAGCACCTCTCCGTATCCCTCACGGATGTCGGCTTGACTGAGCCCACTTGCTTCGACGGAACGGCGCGCCTTGGCAAGCATTGCCGAAGTCATATCGACGCCAATCACTTTGCCGTTTGGCCCCACCATCTTGGCTGCGATCAAGGTGTCGATCCCGGCACCGCAGCCAACATCAACGACCCGCTCCCCTCGCTGTATCTCACCTAAGGTAAACGGATTCCCCGTCCCAGCAAAGGACTCGATACTCGCTTCAGGGATGCCCGATAACCACTCGTCATCGTAAGCTAGAATGCCGGCGAGCTTGCGGCCCGTATGGAAATGAAACTGGCGATTGGGCTCCAGCGCGACGGCCTTGTATTCGTCTTGGATAGCGTGGCGCAACTCGTCAATATCGAGCTCGATTTGCGTTACGACCGATGATTCTGCCACTACAATTCCCTCCTAGTTGAAATATGCGAGGCGATGTACACGGACGATTAGTCCGACTACTGCCCGTACCGCCCGATGCTTCGCGGTAAGCTACGTCATTGGTGGAGCGGGCGATGAAGATCATCCCGCGCGGTTGGTCGCAATCATCTGCAGAAAGCCTGCGGGCTTGGGCGGCAGTCCTGCGGAAAGCGCTGCGACGAACTGATCTTTGTCGTGGTGCTGCAATGCATCGTTGAAGCGCCTTTCGAAACCGATGGTCGATGCCGGCTTTCCGCTCATCGCGCGGCCGCATGGACTTCCGGAGATGTGCGCGGGATACACTTCGACATAGTCGGGCAACGAAAGCAATTTCGTGTGTAAGGAATCATACAGCTGGCACGCAGCGCCTTTGCCCCCAAGATCCGGTCGACCGACGTCGCCGACAAACAGCGTGTCACCCGTAAGCACCATCCACGGCTCATCGCTTCGGGTGCGATCGGTCACGAGCAACGATTGACTCTCCGGGGTATGTCCGGGCGTGTGCAGCGCGCGAACGACCACATTGCCAAGTGAGATCTCCGATCCGTCATCGAGCGGCGTAAACGGGAAATCGACATCCGCGCTGCGATGGAAATAGATTGGCGCACCGGTCTTAGCGGCGAGTTCGCGCTCACCGGAACGATGATCGGCGTGGACGTGGGTAGCGATGATCGCCTCAATCCGCATGCCGCAGCGGTTGGCGATTTCTAAATATTGAGCGACCTCGAACTGAGGATCGACGACCGCCGCGCGGCCCTGACCGCCTCAACCGAAGACGTACGACGCACAACCCGTTTCAGCTCTTAGCAGCTGGCGAAAGATCATAGTTGAACTCCTACAAGTGAAGCGGTGACGGTTGGCGAATGTGTTTCGCGCATCCGGACGGCGACGATTGCGCCGGAAACGAACGTGAGCGCGGCGACGACTTGTATCGCGGCGCTTTGCCCGAGGGCATGCGCGACGACACCAGAAATGAGCGCGCCGAAGGCATAGCCGGAGTCGCGCCAGAGACGGTAGACGCCGACCGATGAGGCCCGTACGAGCGGATCGACGACATCGCCGATTGCCGCGAGAAGCGTCGGATAGACCATCGCGGTTCCCGCGCCGAGCAGGATGGCTGCAAGGAACCAGATCGAAAAGTTCTCCGGCACAAGGAAGAGCGCGATCGCGAGGCTTTGCAGCCACATGCCGCCGGCGATCAACCATTTGCGGCCGACGCGATCGGAGAGCGCTCCGGTTCCCAGCTGGAGAAGACCCCACGTGGTCGGGTACGTAGCGGCAAGAATCGCGATGCGCTCGACGCTCAACCCTGCAAGCGCGAAATATAGCGGGAGGAGGCCCCACACGAGTCCGTCGTTGAGGTTGTTGACGAGACCCGCTTGGCTGATGGACGAAAGGGTTCGATTGCGCCACGAAACCTGGGCGAACAACGTAGAAAATGGCGCTTGTGCAGATGGAGGCGCCGCAGGTTCCCGGCTCTTGCCGGCGGCTTCCCAGCGAGCGTGACCGTGGGTTTCACGCACCAAGAAGACCGACAGCACGAGCGCAGCGGCCACGGAGACAATGCCGATCGCGAACGGCCATGGCCGCAAACCATACGTTTGCGCGATCGCACCGGAGAGATACGCAGCGACGCCGACGGCGAGATAGCCGGCGAACTCGTTGAGACCCATGGCGAGTCCGCGCTGCTTGGGACCAACGAGATCGATCTTCATCACAACCGTCATCGACCAGCACAACCCCTGGTTGATACCGAGCAAGACGTTCGCGAAAATGATCCAACCCCAACCCGGCGCGTACATAAGCAGAAACGGAATTGGGATCGCGATGAGCCACCCTGCGACCAAGAGCGGCTTTCGTCCGGTCCGATCGGCGTTGCGGCCAGCGAAAAGATTCGCGAAAGCCTTCGTAAAGCCAAACGTGACGATGAACGAAAGCACTGCCAGCTCCGAGCTCAGTCCAAAGATACGTTGACCGACCAGCGGCAACACGTCGCGCTCGATCCCCACCATCGAGCCGACGAATGCGTTGATGAGTACGAGCAGCCAGAACTGACCGGCATTCGCGGCGAGTCCGAGCCGCACAACCTTCGGCTCAGCCGACACGTGACAGTTCCTCGCCGGCGGCCTTCCATTCGATGGGTCCCAAGGCGAGCCGCGTCGCCTCGAACCCGCGATTGCGCAGAATTGCGACGGCCTCGTCGGCAAAGGTGCAATATGGTCCACGACAGTAGGCCACGTACCGCTTGGATTTTGGAAGCGTTACCTTGCCGGCTTTCAGCGCGTCGAGCGGAACGTTGATCGCTTGTGGCAGATGTCCCGACGCGTACTCCTCGGCGACACGCGTATCGAGCAGTGCCACGCGCGGATCGGCGATCAGCGCGCGCACCGTTTCATAATCGGCGATTGGCGCGTCGCGATCGCCCAAATGCTTTCGGACCGCTCCGGCGACGGCGGCGTCGTTTTGCTCGGCTACTTCGCGCACGCTTCGCAGCAAGCGAAAGACATTTGCGCCCGATGCTCGGTAGAAGGCATAGGTACCCCGACGTTCGACGACGACGAGGCCACACGCGGCGAGGACCTGGAGATGTTGCGACGCGTTGGCAACCGACAGCGCGGTCTCGGCGGCAACGTCGGCGACGGTCCTCGGCCGCTGGGCGAGCAGTTCAAGGAGCTCGAGCCGATGCGGATTGGAGAGAGCAGCCGGAACCCGCGCGAGCGCCGCATAGACGTCATCTTTGAAACGTCGCTTGGCGGCAGGACTTAGACTACGGCTTTTCATATTCAAGTAATATCTTGAATACTGTCGGAGGGCCTCCTGCCCAGAATCGACGCGAGGTCTCGTGCAGGACGTAGACAAGAATCTGAACCGCCTGGGCGCGGCACATGACGTGCAAAAACGTCTCTTTGAGCGACTTGACGATCTTGGAATCGCTGTGACGATCGAACCCTATCCCGTCCATCGGACGGTGGAGGAGGGCAAGGCCTTACGCGGCCAGATGACCGGCCAGTTTACGAAGAACTTGCTGTTGAAAGACAAGAAGAGTCGGCTCTTTCTGGTGGTCGCCAACGAGGATCTCGTCATCGATCTGAAGACCCTCCACAAGCGGATCGACGCGAGCGGTCAGCTCCGATTCGCACCAGCTGAGGAGATGCGGACGACATTGGGTGTCGAGCCTGGAGCGCTGACCCCGCTCGGGATTATCAACGACGGTGGCATTGCGGTCACGATCGTGGTTGACGTCGGCTTGCTGGCGGTCGACCAGATTAATTTTCACCCGCTGATTCAGGCCGAGAGCCTCGGCATTCGACCGACAGACTTCCTGAAGTTTGTTGAATCGTGCGATCGCCAGCCGCTGTTGATTGACTTAAACGGCGCCTGAAACTGCGTGTCCAGTAAAATGTCCGGAAGCGTCACGCTCGGATCGAAGTCCCACGCTTGCGCTCCAGTGCCGTCGATGGCCATCGAAAGTAGCGCCTCGAGCTGCGCCGCACTCGGCCGCGTCGCGCGGTAAAGTTCGCACATCGCGTTTCCATGATCGTCGGATTTCGTGAACATTCACGCGCTGGTAACCGGATTCCACACGCCGTCATTAGCCTTCATCGCCTTGCGGCAGAACTTCGTGCGGTCGTCGCTGATAGTGTAGAGCGTCGTCATTGGTCTGAACCCTTCTCCGCCCGAGGCGGTCGCTGTTGATGGGTCCGTTAAAGACGCGGACGCGACGGAACGGCGCAGCGAACAAGGGCGGCGTAGCCGAACGTGGACCGGAGCGCAGCGAGGACCGGCAGTGTCCCTTGCGTTTCGGCGTGGCAGCGGCTAGGACCCCAAGCTCAACAGCGGCTGACTCGGGTAGAGAACGCGTAGACCTTAACGCTCAACACGGTCTAACTGGCGACCTCAATACACGTCATTTTTATCATGGCAAAGCATCGGCGGCTATGAAATGTCGCAGCACACAAGCTCGAAGCATGGCCGCCGCGTATCCAGTGGGGCAAATACACCGCGCGTGGATTCCGCAATAAAGCCAACTTTGTGACCGCCATCTATTTCCATTTCGGAGGCCTCGACCTCACGCCGAAACCCACATGAAACCCGGAAGACCGAAAGCTTAAAGTCTATAAGTACGACAACATTGCGTGCGCGATTTCGTCCTTGCAGATATCGCCGTGACCGGTGATGACGGGGCTCGGTCCATCGCCACTGATGTTTACGACGAAGGGCGTGGTCGACGGCGCGTCCGGATAGGTACCCCCGACGGCCTGGAGGCTCACGTTCGCCAGGACTTGTGGAGTATGTTGCGCGCCGTTGCGACCCATACCGCCGTACTTGTCGTCGGGACCGCCGTAGACCGAGGCCGCCACTTGATTCATCAGGCGACTGGCCGTCGGATACATGATGCCGACGGGTGTCGTGCGCGCTGTGCGTGATGAGCACGGGACCCTGCACCGCGCGATTGGTGAGCACCGCTTGAAACGAACCATTGGCTTTGTTACCGTCCCAATCGGTTGCCAGCCCGTTGTGTGAATACGCGGCTTCGAGCAGGGTCATGGAATCGACGTGGGCCGGCGGTACCAGCGCGTTTGCGAGCGCGGTAACCAGCCGCCCACCGAACGAATGGCCGATTAAATGCACCCTGCGCTTGGGGACCGATGCGGCTTGCAAGGCTCGCACCAAGCCGACGGCTCCCGTGCGGCCGACGATTCCGGCGCGGTCCTTCATCGTGTAATAGGTACACACGTTTCCGAACATTGCCGCACCGTTTTTTATGCTGTCGCCGAGATTGAAACCGGCAGTTCCCGACGTGCCGACCGGACGAACGGGCTGCGCTAGGCGTTTGAGCACCGTGCGCCCTTGGAGATTGGCGACCGTTTGCAACGCTCCGTCGAGCCCTTCGTCGACCTCGTAGCGCGACGGCGGAATCAGTTGGGCGATCAGTTGAACGTATTGATCCTGAGCGAGCGGGTTGACGGAAAGCGTGGGAATCAGTCGCCGCGCTGCCTCGATGTTGGCTGCGGTTTTCGGCTTGTCGGCAAACATCACTTTGAAAAGATCGAGTTGAGCGTTCAATTGCGCGTCGAGCGGATCGCCGGTCGCCGCAGCACCGCCGGGTATCATCGCCGTATCCGCAAATTTTTTCGACGGCCACAACAGCGCGAGCACCGCGTAGGTTTGCGGCGTTTTGCCGTGCGTCGCCGCAACTTTCCCGAACGAGTCGAAGAATTGGTGGTAAAGGTCACGTGCTTGCCCCATATCGTTGTTCCAACCGTGCGAGATGACGAAGACATCGCGAACGGCCTTCCCCCCGTCGTCGGCGCCCAGAAAAGCGAGGGCTTCTTCTTGCTGACTTGGATCGACGAGATGGCCGCCGGTGTCGAACTCGACATCGAAAGCCGCATAGGGTCCGTAATTCGTCACCGTTGACTCCTTCGTTAAGCGCCTTGCAACATGCCAAAGAGATCGATGAGCCCCGAGCCTTGCACGTGCGGATCGCGTCGCAGATCGATCGCGGATGCGCGCACGATCTCGAGCACGCGCTCGGGTTCACCGATGAATTCGCGCCGCACCGACAAGAATGCGGCGACGACCCCGCTGACGTGCGGCGCGGACATGCTCGTGCCGCTATCTTCCGCATACGCAAAATCGCGAATAACGCCGTCGGCGGGCGCGGGCAGATATCCCTGAACTTTCTTCTTGACGGTCCCCGTCGCACAGGAGATGATGCGCTCGCCGGGCGCCACGACGTCTGGCTTCATGCGTCCGTCCACCGTCGGGCCCTTCGAAGAAAAGAACGACACGCCGTACGTGTGCGGTTTCTCGCGATGCGTCGATCCGACGGTGATGGCGAGGCCGGCGTTGCCGGGGTCGGCGATGCTCGCGAGCGCACCCGACTGGCCGGGCTGGACCATCCCGTTTGCGTCGGTCGATCCGGGAGTCCAGCCGAAGTTGCCGGCCGCGCACACGACGACGACGCCGCTTCGCACGAGCCGGTCGATGGTTCGGCACAGCGGTGAATGCCCGACGCCATACGTCTGGGGGTCGGGAAGATAACCGGCGCTGAGATTCACGCCGTGCACGCGCGGATGCGCTCCGTAGGCGTTGAGTTCCATCACGTACTCGAGCGCCTGCATCGCGGCGATGTCGTCGCCGTCGCCGGCGTCATCGAAAATGCGCAAGCTGAGTATTTTGCATTTCGGAGCCATGCCGCGGATCGCCGACACGTCGTGCAGATGAAATTCGTTTGGCGTTCCGTCCTCGGCGATGGACTGCACCGCCGCGAGGACCATCGGTCCTTTCGGATCGCACTGCCCGGCGATGATGCCCGCGACGTGCGTGCCGTGCCCGTCGGGATCGGTCAACGGGTCCGCAGTCGAGGTCGGCGAGAAGTTTCTGGGTAGCAACGGAGCCGAGTTCAGGATATTGTCATAGGTCTTGAAGTGCGGATGCGAAGCGTCGATGCCGGAATCGAGCACGGCCCAAACGATGTCTTCGCCCAGCGCCATGAATGACGAATGGGCGGCATCCGCTTTGACCGTGCGAATCGATTCGATGGTGAGACGTTTGAGCGCCATCGAATTCCACACACGGCGGATCGCCCGAAGGGAGCGATGTGGGGCTGGCGGCGGCGTCTTGGCTAGCGCTTCTGACGTTTGATTTGGCTCCGCCCGCGCCAACGCGGAATTCATCGCATTCGCGCCGTCCATCGCGAGCACGCTGTTTAGCTGGGCCTGATCGAGCTTGACGTAAACATAGTCGTTGACCAAGTCGGCGTCATCGCGCGCGAGGGCGGCATCCCCCGCGACGCTTTGCACGATTTGCCGGACAACGGCCCTGGCTATACGCATGCCTTCGGGATAATCCGCGTTGCATTCGATGATCATCCAGCGCGCTTCGAGCGGCGCTTGTGCCATCAACGCGACGAGCGACTGCGAAGTTACGTTGGGAAGAAGCGCTTCGTGAACCGCTGCGTGCGCGTTGTCGCTGGGCTCAGGCGAGGTTGGATCGTTCATGGCTTCACCATTCAGATGCGTCGGACCCTCGTTCCCATTTGGCCAACGTTGACGCGAAAGTTAGACGGGACACTCGTTGATCAAGTTCTTGCACACTGGCGTACTTTGGTGTGACTGCGAGCGCATCCGGGAGCGTGTCCAAGTTCGGGGCAGGCGGTGGGGGGAGTCCTGGGGAGATCGGCCATTTCGAGCAGGACTGGATCGTCGATCCCGAAGATCAACAGCGATTGCCTCGGGCGGAGAAGCGACGGAGACCAGCGCTCGATCACTTCGAGTGCATGCCGTTCGAGCGATTCGAATTCCGGTGGAAAGATCGCGTGCGCGGCGATGGTCACGCGCCGTCCCCTCTCGCTCGGGCCGCCCCGTCTCTCGCGGCCTCCAGTGCGGCGGCGGCCGCCGCATTGTTGCCGTAGGTCGCCCAGTCGTGCGCCGTGCCGTCCCAGATCGTGTCGGCGATATCGGTGCGCGCCCCGTGCGCCAGCAGCATCTCGATCATCGGCAGATCCCGTTGGCGACGGCCTGATGGAGCGCGGTGCTGTGTGTATGCACCGGCAGGTATGCGTCGATCTCGGCACCAGCTACAAGCAGATCTTGCGCCGCCTCGCGTTCGCCGTTGATCACAGCCAGGCCGAATGCGGCGTAGCGGGACGCGGGATCGACGTCGGCGACGTGCGCTGCGAGGAACGCGCGGTCGCCCAGGGCGCCCGCGATCGGTACGGTCATCGGATGGCCCGTCGCGAGCACGTCGCGAATGGGTGTCAGCTCGCGGTGCGCGGCCGTCACGGCGATCGCATTGTCGCTGGGCTTCGCGCCGGCGCCGAGCAAGAGCGCGACAAGCGGCGTTTGGAAGCCGTGTTCGCGCGCGATGCGGCCGCTCATCACGAGTTCGAGCGTAAGCCAAACCGCGACCTTCTCATCACCGTCGTCGCTCACATCCGTATCTTAGACGCGCTGCGCAGTCGCGGCGTGTCGTCGAGCTCTGGCGCCTGCTCGATTGGTCAACTGCTTCGCGTGAAGCGTCGGCCGAACAACCTGCATGTTGTCGCGGTGACTCACGCCCAGGGAGTCGTCCTTTGCAAAGTGCGCGGCTGCGAACCGCCGATCGCCATCGACTTTCGTCGGGAGCTCATCTGCGGCGGCTTCGCGCTTGGCGGGGTCGCGCGTATCTGCTCCATAAACGGATGCGTGCTCGGCCATTAAGGCGTAACCTCCGAACGCGAGCGCCCAACCCGCCACCGTCTATGCGGCCGAGCTAGTTTCCGACGCGTGGTCGTAAGTCTTCTTGCAAGGCAGATCGATAGAAAACGGATGTATGATCCACAAAAGAGAGCGCGCAGACGATAAGAACACCAACCCACGCCCAACGGTGCATCCCCACGTGTCAAGCTGAGACGGTACCAGTAATCTCCAAGAGTTAGTGAGCTACTGGGCGTGGGAGGACGATACGTCATGGAGACTGCAGCCGTCAACGGCGTAGCTTCGCGGTCCGCACGATCG
>JAABUQ010011003.1_pt1 | contig 11702 bp, 17 predicted proteins | sample 5560001 | NCBI WGS metagenome assembly JAABUQ01 (sample SAMN10711888, study PRJNA513371) | rock metagenome | isolation source: Antarctica rocks | place: Antarctica: Victoria Land, Finger Mt nord | collected 2015-12-18
ATTTATTTTAATTTATTTTAATTTATTTTAATTTATTTTAATTTATTTTAATTTATTTTAATTTATTTTAATTTATTTTAATTTATTTTAATTTATTTTAATTTATTTTAATTTATTTTAATTATAAATTAAAATTAGTAATATTAAAAATTTGTTTAATTATTATCAAAATTATTTTCTTTTTTATAAATTAAATAATATATTAAATTAAAAATTTAAGCTATAGCAATAGACTTCGATTAGAAGATTTGGGGGAGAATAGTATCAACACGGAAACTCACGCAGCCTACACACGCGTACTGTAACATGTTAAATGGCTTTGCATTGAACTTTCCAGCAGCTACTCAGTGCACCCTACTGGTCTGGGTCCCGCTCGTGTGCTACAAACCAGTTCGGATGAACCTACGAAACCCTCTGACCCAAGTTTCATCCCCTCCAGTAAAGACAGAGATTTCGTGATTGCTTTATGGATGCTAGAGCCTACAAGAACTTGTGATTAACATCGGAGCCTTCGAACCATGTCGGCTCGTACCCAAGACATACTCGCTAGACCCACCTGTTCCATTAGTAACGCTCGCGATCGATTCCATCAGCTTGTTCAGGATCCAAAGCTCGCACTCGGTCCATTCTCCGGCCTCAATTCCACAGACGTCAATCCTCTTGATCTGCAAAATCTCATGGAATGCTACAAGTCAGATGCAGGGGAATGGGCCACATACGCATATCGAGATCCAAGCCGGGGCTACACAAGAAAATTGGTGGACAATGGCAACGGTAAAAGTAACCGGGTACGATGCAAACGTTGAGGCTGCTGTGCCAAAACAGAATATCAAGGCTTATTCTATGCAGCTTATTCTAGTTTGGACACCAGGAGGCAGCAGCCCAATTCACGATCATTCGAACGCACATTGCGTGATGAAGGTGCTCCAGGGTTCGTTGAAGGAGACACTCTACTCTTGGCCGGATCAGAGTATAGTAAGGGGTGGTATCGGCTCGCCTCTCCAGACCAAAAAACAGACCGTGTATATGACGAATCAAGTGACTTGTATGTCGGATAATGTAAAAACACTATGCCAGATATATATTCCGAGGCTTATACTGACGTTTGACTTTCAGCTTGGTTTACACAAGCTCTCAAATCCGGATATCCAAGAGTTTACCGTGTCCCTCCATCGTTAGTCTTACCCCTGCTTACTATCATGAACGAATCTGTACGTGGAGCTGACTGTGCCAGTGTATACACCCCCAAACGCAGCAAAGGTCGGCTGCCATATATACGAAGAACAAACCGGAAAGCCATTTCACGTTCAGCAATGTGACTTCTACTCTGAGCTTGGTCACAAGTCTTAGGACTCCCACGCCCTTGTCTCATTTCTTCTCGCTGAGATGCTTCATGTCTGTGCACATATTACCGTAGCAATTATGCTCCCCGAATCCAAAGGTCAATGTGGACCATTCACAAGATTACTACTATATATCATGTATAGACTCACATTTGATGTCGCCTTAGACTACGGGATGTGCTAGATGTCAAATGAGGTAAGGGCATCGGGGACTCGGGGACTCGGGGACTCGGGGACTCGGGGACTCAAGGACCGACTACCACATGAAGGTGAAATTTCTTTCCCCCGCATGATTTATCTGCATGGATGTGACTTCAACAGAGCTCCCTATCTGAATGCCCCCACGCATCCGACCAGATAGCTCTCCAATCTACCTTTTGATCTTGAGGAAGAGCACTTCAAAATCACTCTACCAAAATTGCTGCGCTTCCATATCACACGACGCTTCGATACGCCCGAGCGCTACGATGTCTGGTCTAGCTCTGACAGCAGGTGCAGGTCTGGTTTTTGGCGCCGCTCTGACGGCATCGGAGGTCTACTTGCCCTCAGTCATCGTGTCCCAGATGGAACTCAAGGACTACCATATGTTGAACGTCTTCTTATCCGCGAGCGCGAGTAGTGCGTATGTGATCCTGCCCTGCTCTTTCGCTTCGAAGTCAATACATAAGCCAAACGCAGCGCTGATAACCTCATAGCATGGTCATGGCTGCCTTCGAACGGCTCAATATCGTTCGGCGCCAACCTCGAAAGGAGTCCTCCATTGGATGGTGCGGACCGTACGACGCCAACGTTCTCGGTGGTCTGCTCGTTGGCACGGGCATGGCTTTGACTGGTGCATGCCCAGGCACGGTCCTCGTCCAATTGGCGACAGGCATCAAATCCGGGATCCCGACCGCCCTTGGTGGCCTTGTGGGTGGCATATTGTTCGCTAGATTCGGGAGCGCTCTCAAGCGAGGTCTTTCAGCATCTATACCTTCGCTCGACGCGAAGGCCCATACCATCTACACAAAGTTCGACATAAACCCAGATCACGTTCTCCTGGCCTATGAAATTTTGTGTTTGGCGCTCATCGGCGGTTTCTCCGTCTTTGGCCTCAACCGGTCGGCTCCTTTGCTACATCCAATTGTAGGCGGCGCCTTGATTGGTGGAGCTCAAGCGGCTTCTCTCCTCCTCACAGGAAACGCCGTTGGTGTCTCAACAGCCTATGAAGAGGTAGGCCGCTTCTTCTGGTATCTCTTCGCACCGGAAAAGCAGGGAGGCCGCCCGCCAACCAAGGCGATAACGTTTGCTCTCGGCATTTTAATCGGCAGCTTCGCTTTGTCACAATCGATGGTTCACCCTACAGCTCAGATGACGGGTATCTCAGGGGTCCGCGCGCTCCTCGGTGGTTGTACGATGGTTTTCGGGGCCAGACTCGCTGGCGGATGTACATCAGGTCATGGAATCAGTGGGATGTCGAGCTTCTCGATTTCAAGCATCATCACAGTCATCGCGATGTTTGGGGGTGGGATCTTGACGGCAAGGTTTTTTGGGTAGCGGGGTTCTCGTAGTTGGATGGTCAACGAATGGTTTGAGATGCACAATGCGCTATCCTCTTACTTGGACACGGTTACTCCATAAACAGAGGCGAATTGTGTCGTTAGAGATTGTCCTAAAGACGAAAACGCTTCGGCTGGGCTACTGTGTTCTTTTTGTGCAAATCAATTGCCGTGCACTGTACGCCGTCAAACGAAATTGGTAACATCCACCCGATTCGAAGAATGCGAGTTAATAAGTGCGAACACTTATTTGAAGGATCAACAGCGGCTGAAGCCAAGTCAATAGGCTTACAACGGGTACAATGTCCGCTTTGATTCCAAGTCTCATAATCACAAATATAGGTGGCTAATCGCTCGAGTCGGTACGCTGTTAGCCCCTTCTCGCCTTGGCTTCCAGTTCTTAGTCCTTGTTGAACATCTTCTGCGATCGAAGAGCATGCCACTGTTTGATGACCTCGGAACTGATTGCGTTTGCGACAAAAGGGTTTGTGGGGGATTTGACGCCGCTGTCTATGCCGTTGCGAAGGGTGGAATAGTCCTCGGTGCTTGGATGAGCGTTCATACCATCGCCTGCTTCAATACAGGATCTCCAACAACCCTTGAAAATTTCGTACATTCTGGCCCTCTGTTTTGTCACTCCACCGGTTCGCAGGGTTTTAAATTCTGGCACCAGCCGCGGATTGCTAACCATAAACGCCATAAGGTCTTCCGGATGGCCTCCGATGTTGAAAAATTCCAATCCATTCTCCTCAACCAACGATTTGAAGGTCGAATGAGTTGCGACGCGGACGCGATGGCCGTGTCTTTCTCTCAGGGTTTTCCCTAATGCCACGAAAGGTTGGACATCGCCACGGGAGCCAACGACTTGCATGACGATGGCTAAGGAGGGGGGACAAAATTGCACGTGCCTTGATGTTCGATCGAGTCTAAAGTCGACTGGAGCGAGAACATCGTCGACTTGGCCTTGAAGAGCGGAGCCGAAAGTCTAACGAGGTCGGCGCCCGTCGTGGACGACAACATCAACACGACCATGTCTAGAGACGTCAATATCAAGCAGTCTTCCTTATCGACCTGCTTACCGTTGAGTATCGCGTCAGCAGAGACTTCGGTTGATTTAAAGCGAAGCTCATTACAGGGATGGACTAGCAATAACGAAGAGAGTCGAAGATTGGGCTGCTTCTCCATTTCGGGTTGCCTTGGGACGATGGCAGGTACTTTGCTCAGCGATACACGCCCAGATCGAGATCTCCTAGCGCTGCTTAGCATTACAGTCGGCAAGGCCCCAAAGCCTAGTCGTAGGAAGCCATTCGCACCTTTCTTCATGACTGACCTGCTTTCTTGCAGTCTGCCTTGTCTTTACCTCTGTTGAAGGATCATCTTGCATAGTAGAAGACGAGGTCGCAGCAAAGATGCGTCGCCACTGTCAGGGGAGAAGGAGTAGTCCACAAAACCGAACACAGAGGTTTGGGCCGCTTATCGCTACGTCATGTTGGAGGTGGCGTGGACAACGGAAAGCCAACGGCAAAGCGTATACGGTTAATTGTCTTGTTTGAGTGGGTGGTCAGACTCGAGATGTTGTAAATGATGTGCAAGCTGAAGGCAAATCAAGTATATGCATGTGGCCCGCAAAAGTCTAGGGGACTTGATGAGTAATTCTGCATCAGATAGCCTTGGTGTTTGCGGTGTCGCCGAGTCGCCGTGTCGCCGCGTCGCCACATCGCTTTTCGAAGGGAAGGCTCGCATACTCGGTCCTCATAGCATCGTGCTGGCCAGGCCAGGCCAGGCTCTTGGCGCAGTGACTATTGACTCGTACGTCGATCAGCTGACGCGAGTGACAGCAACCCCGGAAAGGGGAAAGGGGAAACGGAGACCCTTCTCCGAGATGAGTCAAGCCGGTGATTCGGGGAACCCAGAACTATGGAATAGCACGTACTATGCAGTACAGTTGGATCCCACCCTCCGGGTGCCTCATCTCAAACCCTAAGCGCCTTGTTCGGCTGCAGCGGAACTTGAGATGTTCCCAGGTGAGCGGAAGGTGGCCCCGAGTGGCAAACGAGCCCGACGAGCTGCTCCCTCTGCTCAAGACCCCGAAATCCCTAGACACCGAAACCCAAGAACCCCCCAGTGCCCTCGAGGCCCAGCAATGTGCCTCTCTGTCAAGCACTGCTTGTTTTCCTCTCCTTTCTCACCAACTCAATGTCAGCCAACATGTCTCCTGAAACACAAGTCAACGCTTGCTACGAAGCCAAGTCGGGCACATGGCAGTATATCATCGCAGACCTAATAATCAATGAGGCGGTCATTATCGATCCAGTACTCGACTTTGATGCTGTAACCAGCAAGATAACCACCGAATCAGCAGACCAGCTGCTCAAACTCGTTATACGGCAAAATTACTCGATTTCTCACGTCCTCGAAACCCATGTTCACGCCGATCACTTAACAGCGTCTGCGTACCTGCAAGATCAGCTTGTCAAGAGAGGCTCGAAGAGACCCAGTATCTGTATTGGCAAGAGGATCGGGCAGGTGCAGTCGCGGTTCAGCGCACGATATCAGGTCGACCCAGTGGAAATGCAGAGTGCCTTCGACCACACGTTCGAGGATGAGGAAGTCTTCTACATCGGCAAACTTAAGGCCCACGTGATTCACTTGCCCGGTCATACACCTGATCACATTGGATATGTGATCGGCTCCAATGTGTTCACGGGCGACTCAATCTTCAATCCTGACGTCGGGTCCGCACGTTGCGACTTCCCCGGAGGATCAGCCACAGCACTTTTCGGATCCATGACCAAGCTCCTCGCCTTCCCGGTCGACTATCGTTTGTACACGGGCCACGACTACGCGCCCGATATGCGCCAGAGTAACAATGAGAGTGTCAAGAAGGCAATACCTTTTACCACAGTTAGAGAACAACGAAGTGAGAACAAGCACGTGAAAGACGGAACTACCAAGGAGGATTTTGTGAAAATGAGATCGGAACGAGATGCTAGTCTCGCAGAACCAAAAATCATCCATCAGGCCTTGCAGTTCAACATCCGCGGCGGCCATCTACCAAAGGCAGACTCCGAGGGTTACAGATTTTTTAGGGTGCCCTTGAAAGTACCGCAGGCGTTTTTGTAAATATGAATTCCGGCAGTTGAAGTCAATGTCACTCTTAAAATGCTTTACAAAAGGCCGTCTGGGTATTCCACACTGAGCATTCCGTCACACTTTTCGCACTTTATTAAACAATAATGTGAACGTTACAATGAGTTTCCCGACGGCACTGATAAGCAATGCAAAGGCACTACTCATCGTCTTGTAAGCGCCAGCCCCGGCAAAACTCCTAGCTACAAGACATAGCAAGAACAGCACCCTTCGACCCCTTGCTCTGTTATGGCAACCGAGAACTCTTGGATCAATGAAAACATCAACGTAGGCAGCCGTGGCCATGGCAGTTGTGATCTCCGTAATTTTCAACGACCGCACCATGGCAACCTGTGCGCCACTTGCAAAGGCCAAAAGAGCGATGATTAGCTGAGTGAGAGAACCGTCTTCTTGCACGCCGTATCGATACTGCAACGCCGCTGCTGCGAACACCAGAACAGTCTGGAGCAGGGAGGATGTAACAAGCCACCATCTTATGCGCACGCCCAGCAGATTCCCCAATTGGCCCAAAATGACGACGCCTGCCACAAATAGGGCCAGGGAAATCCCGATGTTGACGAGGCTGAATATCCCACCGCCGATTCCAAAGACTCCGACGGCAAGCAGGACTGTATTACCAGTCTGGTTGGAAGCAAAACAATGGTAGTCGGGAAAGGTGGTGGCATCTTGCATGCCCGTCGCGAATGCTAGCAGGTATAGTTGCGCTTCGAGCAAGGCGTTGTCATTGACTTCGTCACGCAAATAGGAGTCCCACTTCACTCCTCGTCCATGAGTGCGCATACAGGTCCTATCATATTGTTAAATGACTCCAAGCTTTTACATACGTAGGCCAGGGAACATACTCTGTAGTCATCGTGGTTATGCCAATATGGGGGCCTGATACTACACAGGAGGACTCTGGTTTGACCTCGCAGGTGTGACGCCTCCTCGATGGAATGTGGGGAACGGTTTCGATTGCCACGCATTGAGGCATCGAGGCATCGATTGATGCGACGGCAGAATCTTGCTCGCAGACCAAGAAAGACGCAAGCAGAACACAGACAAAGCAGTGACGTCATAGAGAAGCGGATGCGTGTACTCTGGCGGGGTCCCGGGCTCAGTCCGAACGCGCTAGGGGAGCATTTTCGGGGAATGAGGGAGCGGAGGGATTTGGGACGAAAGCTATCACAGTTGACGCATAAATCTCATTGAACCATCAATCAACTGACTAAATTCACTATCCAATAATATTATCCTAAATAGGTAATACTACTAGTTGAAGCTTCAATTGCTAACTATATATACGATAATACGTTATTACCTTAATTCTATAATATTAAGCTAGGCTTTATATTTTAAGTCGTTGCTACTTTGTATTTTTTTTTAAGTTTTTCGATTATTTAAATATATTTACTTTATTATTGATATTAATAATATATTAACTTAATTATTTTAAAAAACTTAAAATTTAAAATTTAAAAATATTTAAAAAAAAAACTAGTTATTTTGCCGGATTTCAGTAGCAAAATAATATAAAAGTAACAAAAGTAACGGTTATTACGGAGTAATTATTAAAAAGGGGGAAATTCTCTATTCCAAATTTTTTTTTGATATATACCGTTTCGGGTACTTTATAATAACAATGTTATATTTATTTAAAAAGGTATAATAAATATTGTATTAAATTCCTATTAATATTTTATTAAACCTTTATTAATACTATATTATATATTAATTGATATTAAAAGATAAGCGGTAATTAATTAAATAATCAATTAATTAACTATTATTTTATTAATTAGGTAATTGACTAATCAACTACAATAGTCAGTTAATTAGCCAATTACCTGTAATAATATGCAGTAGTATATTGAATTGACAATCCAATATTAGTTGATTGACCATTCAACGAGATTTATATGTCAACTGCGACAAAGCATCCACAAGAAGTCACACCAGAATCGAATGCCACTACCGCGGGGAAGCCCCGGTAGCAGACCTAAGAATATAAAAGAAGGTAATGGGTCCTCACTGACCAGGCAAACTTACTGTTTTCATTCATCTGTCTCGATAACTCATCCCGTACCTTTTCCGTGATCGCATCAGCCGCAGAGCGCCTCGAGTAATCACCATGCAGCCTTCTGGTATTGACTTACCGGCAGACGAGCTCACTCCTCACACTCTCTCGCAAGCTGAGAACGATAGCTCCGAGGAAAAGGACCTTGAATGCAACGCCATCCCAAGCCCCCAGCTCGTCAACAATGAAGTGCACTCCTTCGGATGAAAGGCCATGAATGTCACAGTTAAAGATCGCGTTACCCAATCTCCTGTGTCCATCCTTACCGATGCAAATGGCCTTGTGAAAGCCGGCGAAATGATTGCGATCATGGGCCCTTCAGGGTCAGGCAAGACAACTCTTCTGAACACACTTGCCCACAGGGTTGCGACAGCCGGAGCCACGACACAAGGAGACACCCTCATGAATGGTCAAGCGATCACTTTGCAGCAACTTAGACATCTGTCAGCCTATGTTGAGCAGGAGGACGCCTTGATAGGGATACGGTCTCCGTTTCTATCAGCTCAGCTGGAAGGAGGTGAAGGGAACTAGTCTCGAGATACCGTGTGACCACACCCCATAGGCGAAGGATAGCCTCCTCAGATGCCGAATATTGCTTGTTGCAATCTCATCCCAACACCCCAGACTGGTGAAAGGGGGCGAGCAACAATGATCGGATTCACTTCATTCAAATTGCACCGTCACGATCACACGCTCCAAAAACAGGAGTCGGATTGCTACAGCCTGGCCGTCCAACTGATACTATTCATGGACTGATTTCATACATTGGCTCACGCGTCTGGCTATGCATTTTCCATCTGGTCCTGCCAGCTTAAGCTGTCGAGCAGAGGATTGCCGATATCTTGAACATCGCCGTCGAGACCCCAGGCCAGACTGCTGTTGCCCGACTCGGCATTAAAAACGCGTCGAGCGGCTCTCTTGACCTCTCTCAGGATTGGTCCTGCCACCACCCACGTTTCACTGAGACGGCTCAAAGCTCCTGCTGCAAGGATTACACGTTCTTTCATGGCATCGGCTCTGTAGCCGTTGAAATCCAGGGAGTAGGCCGACAAATTCACCATGGCGCTCAAAGCTACTGTGCATATGAAGAACGGACTGTGATCAGTCAACGATCCGGGGAGTAAGATAAGATCTGACAGCTTGTTCGCCGCTTGGATTGTTTTTGTGGAATGGGTGTCCCGCGCGGTCGTGAATCTCGTGGTTCGCATTTGACGCGTGCAAGACACGTTATCGTGGATCGAAGAAGTGATTGTGGACCGTGGCTGGTGCAGATAGATCGTACATCTATCCGTCAGGTTCAGTGTTGTAATTGAGTTTAGTGAGTCTAGCTTGAAGGACTAACGCGTTTATGATCATGTGTGCTTGGAAGAGCATCTCATCAACCTTGCCTCCGCCGCTCAAGACGTCACGTTTCGCCGGAGGAAGAAACAGTAGCCAGCTATTCAAGCTTGCTTCTATCGTCTCAGTCTCATTGCTATCTCGCGCGTACATAGACCGATCAAGCTTGAGAATAGTCCCTAGGATTCTGACAGCTTCGACTCGGTAGGCGAATGATGAGTGGACGATGTCTTGACTGAGGAAGGCGCGATCTCGAAATTCATCTTTAGTATAGCCTTTGGGGATGCTCTAGAAAATGAATTAGCCAGCCACACGCAAACGTGGGCTCACATGTTGTTAGAACATACATCACCTGTAGAATAATCGGAATCCTCGCATGGCAGCAGAACATCGTTCTCTATGCTGTTGAGCTTGAATGAGCTTTGTTGATGGAGAGCCGCTAGCATTCCATCGAGGACATAAAGTTCCCACCAGGTCCTTCTCCAGCTTTCCTCTAGGAATGGAGACCCCATGCAATTATCGGAGGCAAAATTCATTCGGTTCATACCAAGGTCCACGGCTAGTTCAATGGCAGAACTCAGGATTTGTCTCGCTTGTTGTTGCCGATCCTGCGCATGCAGCGTAACCGAAAAAATGAGCATTGCTTGAACCAAATGCCCGTCTCTCTCAGTTTGGCTTGCCAGCATATGACTGACCGCGTTCTGGTAGCCCTCACTCAGAACCATCGATTCATATTGAGATCCGATGCATTGCATGACTGCTAATAGGTATTGTGGGTAGTTTCTGATCAGTTGCCTGGTCTGATGCTGAACAGGTAGCAGGATTGGGTGCGCTGCGTGGAAATGGAGGTAATACACTTCTAGGAGGCGCTTGGATGCGATGCTGTCGTATTTATACTCGGGTGCCAGAGAAGGGTTGAGAGTATCAAACCAATCCCAAACGCCATCAAATAAGTTGTCAGAAACCGAAGGCATTCTGTCCTCAGTGAAGCTCGGAACCGCGAGAGGTAGATTGGTAATAGGTTCTGACAACGTTGGCATCGCGTAAGACGCATTTGGCCCTGATGGTATGTTCAGTGCGGAAACTGTGCCACTTCGCCGCCTAAGAATGTCTGTTGACAAGCACGAATTAGCTGCACTGGTGGTGAATATCTGATCGTAGACGTAAGCGGGATGCATTTGCTGGACGAGGATCATCCCCAATTCAAGTGATGTAGCTGAGATCTGACTTGGAATAGGACTTTATTATACGATGTGAGCTTGACGGCTATCACGTGTGGAAAGCTTGACGAATGTGGCATGTTTTGCATTCACTGTGGCAATGAATACTCACCGTCACTGACGGCCTGATCGATGGCTAGGTTGTGGCTACTATTGTTGTTGTCGTCGCGCGTACCTGTGACATCCATGAGAAGTCCCTCGTTTGGACCCGACTGACTTGGAAGTCGGGTGGTGTCGAGAGAGGTCTGTGGGCGCTTGCGGCCTCGCTTTGACTGGAGATATTGGCAATCGCGCTTGTCCAGTCGACATCGGCTGCAGGCAGGAAGTTTCGCGTCACACTTCAAGTGTTTATATCGACAATGGGTGCAAGCCAGCAGAGCTACCGGCCTATGCCTTGCACTCCCAGGAGATGAGGCGCTCTCGAGGCTGTGTTCAGACCCATCCACACGCGGCGTTAACATCATCGTGGCGCAGGAGCAGTCAAGCTGGACTTCTCAGGAGGGCTGGAAGAGAATGCAAGCATTGCCCGCTCTCGCGAACCGCAAACAAAGGTCAATATGTAGATATCTGCTGGTCACTTCATGTGATGCTTTCTCTTGGCCAAGGTATTGGAGAATGGCTGGGGCAGTCTCTCCAGCAGCACTAAGCCAAATCAGGTCTAGCGTATCGCAATCCTGGATCACTGTCAGCCAGGCTGTATGCCGAATAATAAGGGCTATACTTAAGATATATTAGCTCTACTAAATACCTTATCATTTATAAGGCCTAGATTAATTAACCGAATATATAAATAAATATATATTTTTTAATAAATAAAATAAATAAAATCTTTTATAATTTATAAATTATAAACTTAATTAATGTTTATATATTTATATAAAAAGAATAATTTTTAAATTTTTAAATTTTTAAATTATAAATATTATTATTTTAATTACTTTTATATTAAGTTATAAATGTAATATATAAAAAAGTAATTATCTTAAAAAAGATTTTTAATTATTATAATTAAACTTTTAAAATATAAGTTATTTTTATTAAAGAAAATTTTTAATTA
>JAABUQ010011004.1_pt1 | contig 11702 bp, 10 predicted proteins | sample 5560001 | NCBI WGS metagenome assembly JAABUQ01 (sample SAMN10711888, study PRJNA513371) | rock metagenome | isolation source: Antarctica rocks | place: Antarctica: Victoria Land, Finger Mt nord | collected 2015-12-18
CGTCGTGGCGCACGCGGGGCAGGACGGAACGGGAAGCAATCGCGGAGGAGGCAGTCGGCTGAGGTGTATCAGATTTATCCCGGCGCACCGTCCACTTGACACCCGGCGTCTACAGCTGCGCGGCCCACTCGTCGGTGGGGTGACGGGTAACGCCAATATGCACGATCTTGCACGAGGCGACCTCGACGATGAAGAAGGCGTGGAGCGACCGGGAGAGCACGTCGGTGACCGGCAGGAAATCGGCGGCCCAGATGTCACGGCCATGATTGCGCAGGAAAGTCGCCCACGTCTGCCCCGCACGCTCCGCTCGTCGCGGCGGTCGCACGGTCCGCAGATACTTCTGAACAGTCGACTTTGCGACGCGGATACCCAGCTTCAGCAACTCCCCGCGAATGCGCTCGGCACCCCACAAACGATTCGCCATCGCCATCTCGCGAGTGAGTGCGACCGTTTCGGGCGCGAGGGACGGACGGTGTGCAGGGAGCACAGTGCGAGACTGCTGCCTCCAGATGCGGCGAAACAGTTCGCGGTGCCAGCGGAGCAGGGTATCCGGCTGGACGATCAGCAACGCTTGTCGCCAAGCGGTTACCCGGCTAGCGAGCAACACGAGGATCGCATGGTCGGTCGGGGTGCAGCGCGGGCGGGATACGCGACGCCGCAGGATGATCAGTTGCTGGCGCAGGAGGGCGTTCTCGGCGATGAGCGCGGGCTTGCTCCGTGTCAGATCGCTGAGTATGCCGGTGACAACGCGGGCACCGGGCGGTTTGAGTGTGGTGCGGAGCCGATGGCCTGAGGCAAGCGCGATGGAACGGCAGGCGAGCACGAAGTGCCGGAACAGGGCGGTGAACACAGATAATGCTCCTCATGGCGCGATGCGGATCGGCGGTGGGAGGACGCAGGGTGTCGTCAGCCCCCGATTCGCGCTATCGCACGAAAACCAAAGATGGTATGCGCGTCCCGGAACGGAGGAAAGCATTCATAGCGGTGCGATCGGTGAAGCGTACGAATCCACTTTTCGGCTAGGACAGGCAGTCGGCTGAGGTGTGCCCGATTTATCTCGGCACCAGGGCTTATGCGTGCTGAGGGAGCGGGAGACCGAGCAAGGCGAACAGATCAATAGGGCAACGACAGAAGTGGCGTAAGCGCGCGGCAATCATGCGACAGCCTGTGGCACGCAGCAGATTCAGAGCAGTGTCGCGCACGAGCGCGAGCACGTTTGGCCCCTGCCCGACGCGTACCCGGCTCGCGTCCTCCCGCAGTGTCATGTCTTTGACATAGTGCAACCCGTTCTCGATCTGCCAGTGGTTTCGCTTCAGGGCGAGTAAGCGTGCCGCGTCCGCCACGGATACAGGCAGGCTGGTAATCCCGTAGCACACTGATCGGTGCTGCACGCCGCGCTCCCGCCACTGGCGCTCCACGGTGAACACCTGCGCCACCCCCGGCCAGTCCCGGTACTCGTTCAGTTCCCTGCTGGCAATCAGGGTACGTCGTTCCTCGCGTCCATGCCCGTGGTCGTCGGTGATGGCTTCGCGCATGTCCTGCACGGGAAGTGTCGCGGCATTCAGGGCAAGATCGGCGCGGTGCGCGAACAGCGTAACCACGTCCCGCTGCAACTCGGGCTGGTTGCCCTTGACGAGTACCAGATAGTCGCCGCCCGCCTCCACCACCTGCTGGCACACGCCGCGCTGGCAGTACAACGCACCCCCGGTGAGCACCCGCCCGTGCCAGTCGAGGGCGGCGACGAGCGTGGGTGCGGTGGCAAGTTCAGCGGCGGCTTTGTTCCCCGTGGCAGTGACGGCAGCCTGTGCGAGCACGAGGCCGCTGTTATGGCAGACGGCACTGAGCATGTGGATCGGGCACGCCGTGAGCGGTTGTCCCGCCAACCGTCCCCGGTGCGCCTTGCCGTCTATTGCCACGCCCTGCGGCCCGCGCTCCCCGAAGGCCGCCGGGTTCGCGTCAGGGTTTGTGGCCACCACGGTGCGCACCAGGGCGGCGAGCAGGTGGGCGTCAAGGCGAGCGAACAGGCGGTGCAAGGTGGTCTGGTGCGGCATCGCATTCCCAGTGAAGCCAAGCGCCTGCCGTACGTCCGCACTCTGCGCCGCGCCCCACTCGGCGATGGCGAGCACACTGAGATGGTTGGCCAGCACCGCTGCCACCGCGAGGGTTAACAGCGCGGCAAGGGGAAAACGGCGTCCCTGACCACGACGTGGGTCAGGCAGGGTGGCAAACTGGGCGTGCAGCATGGCGAAACTGACGGCAGGGGTGACGGTGGGTGTATCCTGCATACGGCTCTCCTTGTGACGGATGAGGTCTCAGCAACCCATATCCTAGCAAGGAACGCTTCCCTCTTTTAGCACGCATAAGTACGATGACCCTGCGGCTCCTCTGGGAGAATGAAAATGGGCGGCGAAGCCTATTTTAGTAGGAAGCCCTGATCCCGGCACACCGTTCACTTGACTCCCGGCGTCTACACTGTTTAATGAATAGATGTAACTCCAGCAGCGGTGTAATTTTAGCATAAGCATAATAGCAGCGAGTACTACGATACCAGCGAGAGACGATGAGCCATCAAGTTCATTAGATTGTCACTGATGAGCTTTCCATGGAGCCGTGTTGGTTTCCCGGACCGGTCAGTGTCGCGAGGATGTGATGCATCGCCACTGCGGGCGGGATGAAGCCATTGATTAGGGCGTCGGGCATGCATTGCGATGCATCCGGTACAGCCGTTGCATGGCGGACGCGAACAACGCGTGTTCCCGCTTGCCGGGCCGCGCGCACATCTTCACACGAGTCGCCAATGATCACGGTAGCGTCCGCAGTAATTGCCGGAAGGTAGTGTTCGGCGCATTTGTCGATGCTGAGACGGATGAGGTCCTCGCGCATGGGCGCTTCAGTGCCGTAGGTACAGAACGCGAATCGGGAATGTAGCCCCACGATTCGCAAAATACCTTCCCCAATAGCAGGAGGATTGCCCGTGAGTACCCCAAGCACCAAACCGGGCTTGCCAGCAAGGGCGTCAAGGAGTTGCCTGACCCCAGGAAAGCAGATATCAGTTGTGTTCGTCTCTAGTGCGGCAAGAACGTGTGCCGCGAGGAGCGCGAGCGCAGCGGGCAAGCGCACCTCGGCTTGTGCGGGCGTAATCCCATGCAATTGCGCCACCTCACGTAAAATGTTCGGCGTGGTCTTGCCTGCGAATGGCACCTCAGTCAATTCACCCGGAACCCCATAGACGGCACGAAATGCCACTGCAAAGGCGGCTTCCTGTACCGGTTGCACGTTCACGAGTGTTTGGTCAATGTCGAACAGTAAGAGGCCATGTGGCAAGTGTCTGGAAGAAGTCATTCGTTTTCTCCATCCGTCTTGACGAAAAGTTCTGAGCGTCAAGCATCACAGATCGCGTCCGCGTTGATCTCAATTGATCGTAACGGATTTATTTCGATTGTCAAGGTGTGTTATACTTGGTAGCAACGACAGTGCAGTAGGTGGCACGCATAATTTTAAGGCTGGAGAGAATCCATGGTACGGCGTAGCGAAACGATGATGGCAGCGGAACGGTTGGCACAAATCCAGGCGATCACAGATGACCGGACGTTCGTCACGGTGAACCAGTTGAGTGACCTTTTGAATGTTTCGGAGATCACCATCCGGCGTGATCTCAGCATACTTGAGGAGCAAGGTGGGCTCGAACGGACGCACGGCGGGGCGAAGTCGTTACGCTCTGCTCCAGACGTTCCCTTTGCGATGCGCACCGAGCGGGAAGTCGGAGCGAAACGGGCGATCGGCGAGGCAGCGGCGGCGCTCGTTGAAGAGGGCGAGGTAATCTTCCTCAACGCCGGTTCGACGATTTTGGCGATGGCGCGCGCGCTCGCCGGACGGCACAACTTAACAGTTGTGACGAATGCCTACACGATCGTGCCAGTGCTCGCCAATGCACCGCACATTCAGCTTGTCGTGACCGGAGGAATGGCACGTCAGCAAACAGGATCCCTCGTCGGCCCAATTGCCGAACGTATGGTGAGTGAGTTGCGAGTGGATCGAGCATTCCTCGGTGCCACAGGTGTGGACATGGCTGCAGGAATCACGAACAGCAGCCTCGATGAGGTCGAATTACAACGCGCCGTCATCCGTATCGCGGGGGCAGTATACGTCCTTGCTGACCATACAAAGTTTGGTAAGGTTTCTTTCGCCCGTGCCGCGCCGCTCGCCGCACTCGTGGCTGTCGTGACAGACGGGCAGATCGCCGAGGAAACGCGCGCGACCTACGCCGCGCACGTCAACCTCGTTCTCGCGAAATCCTGACCCTTTTGCCTCAAAACTGCCATGAGGTGTCAGGAGAGGAGGGTAGCGACTTCAGTTTTCGCGCTTTTCAGGGCATCTTGCGGGCTGGCTGCGCCCGTGATCGCCTTCTGCATGTTGTCCTGAAATGCCTTGTTCGCCTCCACACTCTTCGCCCCCGGCCACGCCGTCCAGGGAAAGGCGTTCGGCACCTGCGCGTATGCCACTTCCTGCCCCTTCGGGATGTCAAACTTGCCATTGGTCGGCGAGATGTACCCCGTTTTGATCCAGATCGCCATCCCCTCGTCGCTCGTGGCGTAGCTGAGAAAGTCCCACGCCCCCTTGCGCTGATCTGCGTCTTTGGCGAACACCCCGAGAAAGTTGCCCCCCGTGGGCAGCTTCGTCGGCTTGCCCTCCACCACCACCGGAAAGGGGGCGACGATAAAGTTCGCCTTTGTTGCGGCCCGGTGCCCCGAGAGGCGAAAGATGCTGTCGAAGTGCAACGCTGCCGTGCCCGCCTCAAAGGAGTTGGAAGCGTCGTTGCTCATCTGATACGGTGAGAGGCCGCCCGCGAATGCTTTGGCCTGTGCCGCGATGCCCGCCGCCGCTTCGGGCGTGTCAAAGGCGGGCTTGCCGGTGTCATCGAGCAACCGCCCGCCCGCCGAGGCGATAAAGGCCTCCTCCAGCCAACTCGTGCTTTCCAGTGCGAACGGCACGATGCCGGTCTTGTCCTTGAGCGTGCGGCCCCATGCCACCATCGCGTCCCACGTTTTCGGCACGGCATTCGGGTCCAACCCAGCTTTGGTGACGATGTCCGTGTTCACATAGACCACGGGGTTGCTCGTGGCGTAGGGCAGGCCAATCGTTTTGCCTCCCACCACGGCAGCGGCAAGAAACTCCTTCTGGAAGCGCCCCAGCACTGTTGATAGGGTATCACCGCCGATCGCTTCCATCGGTACGAGGTTGAGGGCGTTGGCGGCGTACTTGAGGTTCCAGCCCACGGTGGCGAGGGCAGGCGGGTTGCCGGCGGCCAGCCCTGCCTGCACCTTCTGCAAGATGGCGGTGTAGTCCACTTCGATCTGCGGCACGACCTTCACGGCGCTCTGCTTGTCGTTGTACGCCTTGATGACTTGTGCCATCGGGTGATCCATTTGCGGGTACCAATGCACAAAGGTGATTTGTGTCGTCTTGCCCCCCGTCATTGCGGCGGGCGCGGTAGTTGGCGCAACGGTTAGTGCGGCAGTAGCCGTCGGCGCGGCGGTTGCCGCCGGAGCGGCAGCGGTGGGCGCGAGCGAGGCAGCGGGTGCGCTTGTGGGAACGGCGGCGGGCTTGGGCGTTTCGGTCGCCCCTGCACCTCCACATGCGGCAAGCAGGATACTGCTACTCGCGGTGGCAAACCCCGCCAATACCGCGCGACGCCGCACCCGTGCTGCACCGTGAACCCGAGAAGAATCAGCTTCCTTTTCCGTCATTGCATTCACCCTTTCCGATCAAGATCAATCATCCGCCCACAAAACATATCAGACTTTACCCGGTCTTTGTGTAAACGCCTTGTGATGCATTCATCACCTGTTTTCCGTTTTCGGAGCAGACACCTGTGCGGTCGCTCTCGCACAGTCCGTAGCAGCGACGCTTCATGCGCAAAGCCATAGACGGTGCGACGAACAGAATGCTACCCATCTATGCCAAACGATAGGTATGGACATCAGCCAACATGCAGAAGGAGATCAACTTGGGGAAGATATCGCTATCGAATAGGCGATACCTATCTCGTTTCGTTTCCTGTGGAAGGAAGAAGCGAACACTTCCTCGAACGAATAATTTGCAACTAAGAAGCCTCACAACCTGCTCATCTACCGCTCATCCGTATTTTATTGAATCCCTCACCGGTTCCTGCTACGATCAATCGTGATCTACATCAATCACAAATGACCAATCATAGGCACGAGAAAGGAGGGCGATTCCGGGAGCGCACCAAGATCAGCTCTGCTGAGGTATATCGTAAAGGAGGCAACGATGCGCACCGTCCGGTATTTCGGTATTGCATTCAGTACACTCTTGCTCCTCGCCCAGATGGCACCCACCGTTTCCGCGGCGCTTCCTGGTCGGACGCCGGGGAGCTGGTACGCTTCCACCGATGGTAATCCCACTCGTGCCAACGCGACCGATCCCATCAATCTCGTCGTCTATGGCGATTGGAACGGCTGGGATACCGTGGAGCAAGCCTTCCGTCGTGCAGGGTGGGGCAATTACCCATGTTGCACAGCCAACCCGCTGTACGCGATGCCCGTAAACCATTCACTCATCCAAAAAGTCGCGCTTGGCATCGGCGATTTTGGCTGCACCACCGATAACTGTCGCGATCACCTGCGCATCTGGAGCGACTTCGACAACGGCCGCTACTGCGCGGGGCTTGGCTGTCCCGGTTTTCCCACCAAGACTCCGGCGACCTTCCCCACGCTCGTCGCGGTCAGTCATGAGAAGTGCGTGGAGAAGAGCAACTGGCCACCCTATAACTGGCTTGGTTGCAAGCGCCATGAGGTGACCGACTTCGACAACGCGCGCGCTCAGGGGAGCGATGCCTTTACGCGAGGTATTGGCGGAGTCGGCAGGTACAGGGTCGGCGAGATGTTCACGCCGGCGTACCCGCGCGACAAGATCACCACGCGCGACGCCAATAACCGGCCGCGCGACGTCTGGTATGACGGCATGGTCACAGTATTTACCGTGAATTAAAGCAATTCGGTGATCCGCGCGATCGTGTGCGTTGCTGATGCAGCTACTAAGCGAAAGGAACAGCGATGATGTATTCAATGGTACGCGTTCTCGGTGCAATGCTCCTCTCGGTGTATCTCGTCGTCCCCGTGGGTGCGGTCAACCTGCCAGGCCAGGGGCCGGGCAGTTGGTACGGCTCAACGGATGCAAACCACCTCGATGCGGCCCATGCAACGGATGTCGTCAACGTCGTTGTGTATGGCAACCACCGTGGCCTGTTCGACGTGCGCGATGACCTCCAAGAGAGCAATCATGGGTGGGGGGAGACAGAGGCGAACGGCGTGTACGGCAAGCGTACATCCTCCACGGACGTGCGCACCCAGGAATACACATTGGGACGCGGTGACTTTGGCTGCACAACCGCGTTCTGCCGCAACCACATCCGGATGTGGGCGAACTGCACCTACTATAACTGCACGAATTATGGGCCGAACACGCCAACGATCATCATGGCGAGTTACGAGGTCTGCGTGGAGAAAAATCCACCGGTGAGCTGGATTCTCGGCTGCTCACGCCATGAGGTTCGCGACTTCAACAGCGCGGCCCGGGACGTGTCGCACGATATCCAGGAGGGGGTACGCAAGCGGCATAACCCCAGTGAACACGTCACCCAGGCATATTTCACCCCGGCATATGGCAATGGGTCTATTCGCACGCAAAATCGGGTGACTGTGCAGTACAGCGGGCAGGTCGCGGTACTGCAGATCAATTAAACGTGTGAATGACGGGGCGGGAAGCTCGCGCGAGCTTCCCGCCCCACTTCAGGCCCCGTGTACGCACCCAACGCGAAACGTGGCAGCGTCTGGTGTTTTGGCGAAACGTGTATATTGGCGCTCCCCTCGTCGTGATTTCCCACGCGATTGCTCCGTGGAGGAAAGGCAAGGTTCCATTGGCGAGAATGACAGTGCTTGCCTCATCATTCGCCGCATCCGCCGCCCCCCGTCTTCGTTACAGGACGGGACGGGTTCTTATGGGCATCGTCACTCTCGTGCTCTTGTTGGTGGCAGTTGCAACGCTGCGTGAGTCACGGGGCATCTTCCTTCCTTCCGAAGACCCGACTCTCGCGGACATCTACCTCACCCGCCAGGCGAGCGTCGGTGCAGTAATGCATTTACGTGCCAGATACACGAACACCAGCACGGACCCTGCGGATGTGCGGTTACGTCTCTTCGGCACGCGACGCGAGTTCACGGTGCTCGGCCCGCTCCCTCCCTCATTGATGCATGTGGCGCCGGGACAGCAGCTTTCCGGTGATATTGCGTTCATCGTTGGGCAGCCGGGTTCCTTTGGCGGGGAGTTCGTGGTGACCGACGAGGGGTTCGTAAAACTGGCCGAGCAGCCTTTCCCCGAACTCAGCGTCCGGCCCGTCGCTCCCCTCGCACTCTTTCTGGGCGCGCTGGTCTGCGTGCTTTCGCTGCTCACGGTCGCCGTGCTCATCGGTGACGCGGTCGTACGGCTCCAGAACGGCGTGGCGCGGCACCGTGGAGGCGGCCCTTCTGGGAGGCGTCTCAACGCTCTCCCCATTGCGGCAGGCGTTGGCACGGTCGTCGTTCTGGGAAGTGTCGTCCTCGCGCCGGTTCTGCGGCAGTCGCCGCTCGCGGTTATCCCCCTACTCGTCACCTTCCCGGCGGTTGGATGCTTGGTTCCCGCCGTTGCGTTCTGGATTGGGAACCGGGCCGTGCCGTTGGCGCTCTCGGTGGGAGCAAGCGCCGTTCACGGCGCACTGCTCGCCTACATCGCCACGGGTAGCGCGTCCTTTGCGCCCGTTGGCCTGATCCTCGGTGGCGCGGCGGCGGCGCTCGGGTGGGCACGGACGCGCCGTTTGCACCTCGCGGTTGCGTGGGTGGGAGGCGCGTTGGCTCTCGGTATCGCGGCTTGGGGGTATGGAGGTTGGGAAACCTACCACGCACAGATCGAAGCGATCATTGGGAGCATGACCTGACCACGAGGCACTCCATGGGGGGGTGCTCTGATGCGCCGGTGTCGAAGGGACGGTGAACGAACCGAATGTGGCACGACACGGAGTCGTGGCTGATCTCATGGAAACGGAGCGCCGGCGTATCGCCCGTTCAAGGAGGATGTCCCATGAACCGACGGTTGGTAAGATGCGCGGCCTTTGCCATCCTTGTTTGCCTGCTCTTTCCCATGGGGACCATGGCAGCGAGCGGGAGAGACTTCACGAATCCCAAAGCACTCGGGGGCGCGTGGCTCGCGAAAAACACGGTGCAAGGCAATGCCTACGAGCCGCTCAACGTCGTCATCGGTGCCCAGTCCGATCCCAGTGTGAAGCAGGATCTAGTGAACTATCTGGAGATCGTTGGGTACAGCAACTGCGGGGGCGGGCAGGTGGATGTCGCGAATGTGGGGAGTGGGTATCAGCATCAGGCGTTCGAGATCCGCAACGGCGGCTGTCTCGAAGTGCCGTTCGGGGGCAACCACCTCCGGGGCTGGAAGCAGAACCAGACGGGGGCGTGGTTTCTCGCGGTCAGCGAAGAGGAGAACATCACCACGGGGCACCGCATTGCCCCGAACGGTTTCAACGACGGTCGCGATTACCTCGCGAGCCAGGTGAGCAACAAGGACTTTCATTACATCGGGCGGTACTACTTTCGTACCAGGGTCGAAAGGATTCCTGGCTGTCCACCGAGCCCGAATCCGCCGCCGGGCAGCTACTACTGTGCGGGCACGGGCACGGGCAATGTCAACGGCAGGCCCTACGATGGGAAAATTGTGCTCCTGACGGTTTCGCTCATCCAGAAGTGACGTTGAAGCATTCGTCACGATTACAGGAGGAAACGCATGCGACGATCGGTCCCGCTGACTGTGGTAGTGCTCTATGCCCTGCTCACCTCAATGTTCGCGTCCGTATCAGTCGGCGCGGCGGCACCGTCCGACAGCACCTGGCCACGCCTGTCCGACTACTACGCCCACACGGACAGCTCCGGCAGTACCGGGAGCCGTGCGGACGTGATCAATGTGATCGTCTACGGCCCTCATCTGAACAGCCTTGGCCTGCCGCAGAAGTTGTGGTCCGAGGACACGCAATATTCAAGTTCGTATGCGAAGATCCCGAACATCAACAGCTACCGCAACTTCGACTACATCCGCACCACGGATAACAACGTCTTCGCGACGCGCAACCATGCCCGTATCTGGGTAGACGCAAACTGCGGCGCAGACGGTGCCGAGAACTGCGTGCAGGAGCTGTACATCACGACCAGCATCGAGTACGCCTGTGGCTCCGGACACTGCATCGTGCCGAACGCGGGTCCCGACACGGGGGGCAAGAGCGGTTACGAACTTGGTCGCGACGGCTGGGGCGGCTCGCGGTTCTACGGTACGGGGCCGATTGAGGGGTTGGTTCCGGCGATGCAGCGCCTCGCGAATGCCAACCACTGGGACTCCGCGATGTCCTCTTTCGATGACCACACGAAGGGGTTTGTGCATCACAATGGCGGCATCGGCCCGTACTCCACGGCGACCACGGTGGACGGGAATGTGGCCGTCATCTGCATTGACCCGAACCACACGAACTTCTGCAGCAACCCGCCGCTCGCCGGTCAGTTCGTGACCGACAGCGACCGGGGCACGGTGCATCTCGCGGGCGGGCAAAGCTCGGGCACGATCACCGCGACCTTTAAGAATGTGGGCTTCCAGCCGTGGCGGGCGAGCAACGTCTACCTCGCCGCGTACTCCACGAAGAGCGCGAACCCAGTGCGCACCGCGTGGTGCAACCCCGGCGACAACCGGTTTGTCGGCGGCTGTGACAATGACCCCACGATCATCAAGCTGCCCGCAGACTGTCAGCCGAACCAGCAATGCACCTTCAGCTACAGCATCCGTGCGCCCGGCGGTTATACGCCCGGCACGGTGCTGTACTGGCGAGTGGCGTGGCGCGACAGCGGGGGCGGCTTCCACTGGATCACGGGGTTGAACGGCCCCAACGATCTCCAGGAGCACCAGTACAAGGTCGTGCCCTGAGGGTATGGCCGGGGAGGCCGAGAATACGACCTCCCCGGCCCCCACCCGTACATACGCCCTCTTCCCCGGCAATTAACGGAAAATTACCGGCATGAAGCAACTCGGTGTTGATCTACTGCCTTAAAACCCCTGTCCTGGTGTGTGCAGAGAATATATCTACCAGGCGGCCTCATCCCGGGAACACCGTGCCCGAACCGCTCGAAAGCGTCGCGCCTTGCCTGTATTGCTGGTTGACTCGCCGGGCCAGCGGTGCGAGAGTATGCCTAATCACACACACGAGACCTCTGTGCCCCTTGTGCAGTGGGCGGGGGACGAGCGAGACCGGCACTAAGGCCGTGGCAGTGGGAGGTCGTCCATGCTCCATCGCTTTTCTGCTCCCTGCATGCGCTCCCCCTCGCCCGTCTCGGCCAGACAGTCGGGTGTGCCCATGCCGATGTGGGCTGCGTTGCTCATCACCCTCGTGCCTGCCCTCGCGTCCTGTAGTGGCGCGCTCCTCGCTACCGTCGTGCCCACGCCTGCCGATCCCCGGTGCGGCACGGTTGAGGCGCGCGACGGCATTGCTACGGACGGCGCGGCGGCGCTCCGCATGCAGGCGTGTTTCTGGCAGGCGTACCAGCAATGCACCGTCGCGGGGCAGCAACTGGCGGTGCGCGATGTCTCGGCGCAGGGAG
>JAABUQ010011005.1_pt1 | contig 11701 bp, 11 predicted proteins | sample 5560001 | NCBI WGS metagenome assembly JAABUQ01 (sample SAMN10711888, study PRJNA513371) | rock metagenome | isolation source: Antarctica rocks | place: Antarctica: Victoria Land, Finger Mt nord | collected 2015-12-18
CCAGCAAGAGCGTCCGACGATGGATCAAGCGGCACATCAGTTGGTGCAGCAAGCCAAGGCATTCGATATCAACCAGTATATGAAACGCTACGCATAGCAATACTGCTAAATACGAAAAGCGACCCTACCTCTTCTATGAGAAGGGTAGGGTCGCTTTTTAACTAGACATGTTTCTTTTTATAGAGTATGTAGGGAAGTCTGAGCCGTAGCTTGCGCAGAATTTATAACGGCCTGTGAGAATTTTTCACCGCAGGGGCTACAAAACACACCGCCCTCATTATGGAAACTGCCACCGATAGCGGTAAGTTGGCGTTCAGCAGGTTTGCCGCACCACTCGCAGGCGCTGCCGCGAGGAGCAAAATCGACGGAGACAGGGCGGCGGAATTCGTTACTGGTCATGAAGTTTCCTCCTATGAGATGCTGATTGTATACACAACGTATACCATAGAACAAGAGACAGCACACAAGGGGAATTTCGCATCTAGTGGTGCTTTGATTGGTGAGTCAAAAGCCACGGTGATACGGCATCCACAAAACGACGCATCATCGCCTTAGAGCATCATCGCTCCCAGCAAGTAACGTATGAGGATAGGAGTGTTACTTACGTAGAATGTATTGTAACACAAGGTTATATAAAATGGAAGATTACACAGGACCAATTTCCAGAGTTGCTGCAAAGTCGTTCCTTTACCTCATCTGTTCTGTTTATGGCTTCACGATGAAACTTTTCCATCGTAGACGACGTGAAAGCATTTAGATATTCATATCATGTATTACAGGGAATAGAGAAAGTGAGAAAAGATTATGCCAACGTGGAGCCAGCACGATGTTCAGAAGCACATGCACGTATACTCATCTGATGGAAAAGATATTGGACATGTTGAAGACGCATATGAAGACTCATTTAAGTTACATAAAGGCCTACTTCCCATGGGAGATCGCTACCTTCCCTATAGTGCTATAGGGTCTATTGAGGGAGACCGCATTCAACTTCTCATGACAGAAGATGAGACAAAAGAGCAAGAATGGACAATACGACCTAACTACGAGGCTCATGCCGCGGACCCTGTACAACTTATGTATGATCGTGGACATGGCGTTCACGACCCATTCGACGAAACAAATCCGACCTCATAATATTACCTTATTGGTACCTTTTCTAGCGTCTCTATACTAGTATAGTATTACCCCCTACAGTATCATTGAAGTATTTACCATGATGTATACGTCTTCGTACATAAACAGTACGTACAGGGAAGCAAAAATGGTGAAATATCAGGTTTCAACCTGAGAAGATGTAAGGTAAACACCCGACGCTATAGGCCACTCGATATTTTAGAATATAAAGTAAACATAAATACAAAGGATAAGTACACATCGGCACCAAGTGCTATTCTGCCTATGAGTGCTGACCCCGAAGCCATATGGAATCCGACAAGCTGATTTTGTCGGTAGGTTTCCTGAAGGGAGCATAGATTTATGGCTATTGATAATCCTGTCAGTGATGTTCGTAGAGCTACATTACATACAAATATAGACAATTTGGACTTGTTTTCTTCTGCTATATCGTCTGCCTTTGATATAGAGTTAGATACATCGTTGGTCAAAGAGACATCAGAACGTCATACTGAGCCACTTATGAAAGTTGACTCAGTAGTAGATGATGAGACGCTTCTGGATGATGGAGAAGACGAATTAGGCGAAAGCGAAATAGCAGAAGGTCCTGTCCGTGCACGCTCAACACGAACCCCTGCAACGAAGCAAGCGACAGGGAATGAAGACGCGTTTCAAAGCTATCTGCGCGATATTCGTGGGCTTGGCCTGCTCACACACGCGGAAGAGATTGATCTTGCCCAGCGAGCAGCAGCCGGTGACGAGCGATCAAGGCGTAAGCTCATAGAGTCAAATCTACGTCTGGTTATCGCCATAGCTCGTCGCTATACAAGCACCGGTGTTCCCCTGATTGACCTCATTCAAGAGGGCAACTTGGGCCTGATGCGTGCGGCTGAAAAATTCGATTACCAGCGTGGCTGCCACTTCGGAACCTACGCAACGTGGTGGATTCGGCAGGCGGTGAGCCGTGCTGCTGGTGAGCAATCGCGTCTCATTCACCTACCAGAGCATGTCGCGACACGCCTACGCAAGGTGCGCCGTATCGCGGCACAGCTTTCACAAGAAAATGGACTTGATCCATTGCCAGAGCAGATCGCTGAAGCGTGTAGCATTAGTGTTGATGAAGTTGCAGACTTGCTCGGAGTCATCGAACAGCCAGTTTCACTGGATGCTCCTGTTGATGAAGAAGCTCGCTACTCGCTTGCAGATACACTTGAAGATAGTACAACACCAGCACCGGCTGAAACAGCCTCGCAACATCTGCTTGGCGAGGAACTGCACCGGGCATTAGCCACATTAACACCACGTGAGCGCGCAGTCATCACATTACGCTATGGTATCGGCGATGGACGCAGTCGTACCCTTCTCGAAGTGGGTAAAGAACTAGGCATCTCCAGAGAGCGCGTCCGCCAGCTTGAAGTCGTCGCACTCATGAAATTACGTAGCGTAAACGGAAGTCTTTCTTTACGCGAGTGCGTGTAGTGGTAGAGCTATTACTTAATAGCAGCAATTAAAAGGTCTGACATTGCTTAAAAATGTCAGACCTTTTAACTGCTTCAAATGTATGCTGAGAGTATTACAAGAGGATATACGTCAGGTTGTAAGTACTACATAGATCGACGCTCAACCTCACAACATGCTATACTACACCTTAGCTAAACAGCACAATGTGCTTTTTGTAGCGACCAATGTATCATATCCTGCTTGCTCTTTGACCGCCTACGAGGATGCAATAAATCGGCTCCAATACACTATTCGCTCATCATAATTAGATCATGGTATCTATCAAACAAAAATATGGATATTAAAACCGACCATACTACGCAGCAACAAGCATTGCCACAACCTGATCAACCAATGCAAGGGCAACATTCTTCACCCTCTCGTCTTGTAGCATCTCTAGTCGAGGGAGGAGTAGTACTTGTACTTGCACTTATTGCTTTTTTGCCGCGTTTGCTACTTGCGATGAAGCTCGATATGGTCACGGATGAGGTCGTTTACATTCTCGGTGGCAAAATATATTTTCCGCTCTTGACACATTTATACATCGACTCAAGTCAATGGAGCTACAATTATGAGCATCCTCCTTTTGTAAAGCTGCTTATCGGACTGTCGCTTACACTCAATCTGGCAGTTGGGCACCCACTACCAGAATTGCTCACCGCTCGCTTACCCAGCATACTTATGGGTACACTACTTATCGTCTCGATATATTGGTTAGGACGTGCTCCCTTTGGACGTGTTGTCGCTCTTGTAGCCGCATTGTGTCTTGCCGTAAGTCCCTGGTTAGTCTATTTCAGTGCATTGGCGTACCTGGATATGAGCATGACGGCTCTCATCACCATCGCCTATCTGCTGACCTGGCACGCGGTTCGTCGTCCGTGGCTCTATCTTGTTATTGCGCTCCTCGTAGGGCTTGGCGCCGCTAGCAAATATACAGCAGTTCTTGTTATTCCAGGTATCGTCATTTTTACCGTTTACTATTTCTTTGCGATCCGGCCAAACATACCTGCAGCGCACCGTCCGCGTATACCGTGGCTCTGGTGGTTTGCAGCAGTCGTTCTCGCACCTGCCGCGTTTCTTGCAGCCGATCCTGCGATTTGGCCTCATCCAACGAGTCTGCTCATACGCAGCTTTCGCTTTGAATGGGACCACTCATATAACGGACATCTCACGTTCCTCGCGGGAAGCTATGATTTGCATGTTCCACATTGGGCTATTCTCTATATCATCTTCGCGAAAATCAGTGCATTCGTCACGCTTCCTGCCGCATTTTTTGTAGTCTTCGGTTTTGTACACCTGATACGTTTTCACTTAGGAAAAATTACAGCAAGTGAAGCAACCAGCACATCCTTCTTATGCATCTGGCTAGTCTCTCTACTTGGCATGTTCAGCCTGCTCAACATCGTCGTTGGTACACACTACCACCTTCCAATAGCGGCACCGGTCGCATTTGCGGGAGTCGCAGGGCTTGCTAGCCTCTTACGCTATCAACGCGGGTCACTTGCTGCTCTCTTTCCAAGAAAAACAGATGTTACCGCGCCACACGACGCTTTACTCGCTCCAGCAGTTCCACGCCGTTCGCACATCTTGCATGCGTATCCAATTATTGCAGTAGCATTGCTTGCCCTTGTGCTTGTAGGTCCTCACCTCTTTGGACTCACTACAGTGTATGCGGCAGAGGGCTACACAAGTGAGTTCTTCCCTGGTGAAAACGCTGTGTTACAAGTTGCGTATCCCGGGTACCGTGAGGCGGTACAATGGATAGCGACGCAAACACATGGAACTCAACAAGTAGGGTTAGCTGCAGTTCTGGGTACACTAAGTAATGGCAGGGATGGCGTCTCGTGGTATAGTTATAATAGTGACCTTCCAAACAGACTTAAGCTAAGCGAGATACACGCCGGAGATACCTATCAACAGTATAATTACCTGGTATGGCCTATGCATTTAGTACAGCGCGGCTTTGCCTTGCCTTCGTCGTGGCACATTGTACATACTGTTTCTGGTGGTAGCACTGTTTATTGTTATGTTCTTGCACGCTCTACAGCATCGTAAACATACTATAGAGGTCTAATTTATTACACCCTTGCTCTACGCTTCAAACTCTTTACTATTCTGAGAAAAGGTCTTATGAAACGCGCACCTACTCGTGACATCATCGCGTTGTTTGTTGTAACGCGACTCATTTTGATGATGGTCACCTACTTTGGCTATATATTGCTTACTGCGCCCAAATATTCAAGCACGCCAGTTGATACAGCGACCTTTTTTACCTCGTGGAATCATTGGGATGCTACGCGCTATCTTGCGATTGCCCAATACGGCTATCAAACACCTTATGATCTCGCTTTTTTTCCCTTGTTTCCTTTGCTCATAGCTGTTTTCTCGTTCCTATTGGGAAGTTGGAGCTATTTGCTCGTTGGAACGCTTCTTAGTAATGGAGCATTACTCGCGGCACTTTTTGTACTCTACCAACTTGCAACTGAATCTCTGGGCGAACAGGTAGGGAGGCGCACGCTTCTCTACATATGCATCTTCCCTACAGCACTCTTCTTTTTTGCAGCATATAACGAGTCCCTTTTTCTGCTGCTCAGCGCAGGAACATTGCTGGCGTTACGCCGTCAAACATGGTGGTTAGCAGGACTTCTCGGCTTACTAGCAGCGTTGACACGTTCAGCAGGCATCTTTTTAGTCGTACCTTATGCCTATGAGTTGTGGCTAGCGCGAGAAAACATCTTCTCGCGTATAAGAAATAGTGTATTTGGACTACTTCCAATAGTCCTTATTCCATTAGGAACAGCGTTATACTGTATGTATTGCTGGCGGGTAAGCGGCAACCCTTTCGCCTTTGCAAGTGTCCAAATTCACTGGGCGCGACAACTCGCCTGGCCCTGGCAAGGCATCTGGCAAGCATTATTTGAACTCTTTTGGAATCAGCCCTTTGGCTCGTTCTTTGAAGTCCATACCTTGCTTGATCTTAGCGCAACACTTGTTTTTATTGTCTTAACGGTTGTAGGATGGCGTATACTACGTAAGAGCTACACAATATGGGCCGCTTTACTCCTTTTCCTTACCATTCTCTCTCCAACACTTGGGCAGCATGACGCACTCATTTCTAATCAACGTTTTGTCCTGGAACTCTTCCCTTGCTTTATCACGCTTGCTGCATTAGGAGTAAAATATCCCCGCCTGCATCAGGCAATACTGATCGCATTTCCACCCCTCCTGGCAACGCTTAGTCTTATCTTTGTCATGAACCTATGGATGGTGTAGCCAGTAATGAAAAGATTTTCTTTCCTTCATCTATTTATATGTTGCATGTGTACATTCATACTCTGTATTCTTATAACAGTTGCCCCACTTAATCGTCTTGCTGGCACAACACTCCTCTCATCTATTCCTCTTTGTATGCTCCTAACAGTTATGGGAACAAAATTGCCGACAGACCTTCATCTTACAGCAGACACTCATGCATCGCAGGTAAACACTGACACAATTGAATTTCTTTCAATTATGGTACTTGTTTATCTTGTGTATGCGATTTGTGCATATATCGCATACACATATAGTACTGTACAAACGCCTCCTACTGCTAAGCGGGTACAATTTCGCTCTATACGTATCTTTCTACAGCTTATTTGGATAGGAGCGATACTTATTGGCATCATCTATGTTCTCACACCTTCCATGCTCTCACGTGATGCCTCTGCCTATGCTAGCTATGGGCGTATTATTGTAACGTATCATGCTAATCCCTACTACACACCACTCTCAGCATTTCCCCATGATCCATTCTTTCAACTGGACGACTGGCGGGACACACCAGCTGCGTATGGTCCACTTTGGCTTGTGGTCTGCGCTATCTCAACGTTTGTAGCAGGAAGTTCTATCTTGCACTATATTTTCTTCTATCGCATTCTTGGCTTGATCGCGCACCTCATCAACATAGTGCTTGTAACAGCTATTTTACGTAAGATGAAACGTTCACCACGCATAGTAGTACTAGGAATATTACTTTACGCTTGGAATCCTCTCGTCTTACTAGAAAGTTGCTTGGGTGGACACAATGACATTGTGATGGTCACATGCATACTAGTTGGTATATTACTGTGTATTCGTGTGGAACAAGATATCTTTTTCCATGCACGATACTATCTTCCACCAGCAGTTGCATTTACCTGTGCCGCACTGATCAAGTTTACCGCTGCGCCAATTATTGCATTTTACCTTGTCTTATTAGCAGGTCGCGTTTTTGCCAACGAGCTGCCAATGCCGCAACAAAAACACATGCCTTATAGACTTAGAGAGTTGCTTACACTACGTGTAGTCTCTACCTCCGCTCTAGTAAGTGGCTTGTTAGCAGCTATATTGTATATCCCATTATGGCTTGGACACACAATACACGAAATTGGCGTAAGTCTTGGCTCTCTCCCTTCATCACGTTTGGCGTTCGGCTCGATTCTCCTGGCATTGCAAAAAGTTGTCGCAACATTTCATGGGGACAACGGCCTTTTAGCCTTTTTCAGCAAGCATAGTACGTGGAGTGTCATCAACATCATAGTGGTAGTAGGTTTCTTCGGCATAGGGGCGCTATGGATATGGCATGTGCCGACAACGCGTACAATGGTACGAGCGACACTTGCTACACTTGGAGCGTTGCTAATTGTCACACCGTGGTTTTTCCCATGGTATGTCATATGGCTTGTGAGTCTTGCGGTAGTGAGTTTACCTGATATGCATGAAAATTATGTAGGAAGAGCACTTATGGCAAGTACTTTTACTTTCTCGGCATCAGCGCTCCTGATTTACCTTTTCAGGGGCTATCCCCCCATTGGAGACTGGATTGGCTTTGCCAGTCTCACAACAATTGGACCACCGTTGATCGTCTTCCTATTTTTCTTACTTTCTCGTAAAAACACTGCTCGTGAACAGCAGAACACTTCCGCTTCTGTAGAAACTGCTAATCAGCTTGTGCCATAGAAGCAACAGCTTCGCGTTCCTCATAGCGAGGAATATCTTCTATAGAGATCACAATGTTCTTACGCTGTACTGAATAGCGATATAAGAGAACGACCAAAAATACGACAAGAAAGACGTTACGGGCAAATACAACGGGATTAAATGTTGGAAGCGTTGGAACATTGACAAAGACCGTTGTTGCAGCATAAATGTATGGATATATCAATGTTGTGAGGAGGCTAATTCCTGTCCAATTAAGTAGCCAGCGCCAGTTACACTCACCGATATAAGCAACAAATGGAATAACCCATAGTAAGTATTGGGGGCTAAAGACCTTGCCGGTACAAATTACAATCAGCAAGGTCAATAAAATCGAAACAGCAAGTGAAATTCTACCGCGCCATTGCAACCAGCCTACATATGCCAGACCTGCAACCAAGAAAAGTGTCATCATTGGCGAAACGATACTAGAGAGCGAACTGAGCATGTTGAGTGAGCCGTAAGTCCCGGCATAGTGCAATGGAAAGCCAAAGAAGCTGGCTATCCAGAGAATTGAGGCCGCAGTTGATTCAGCCTGTATAGGTCGGTTTCCAAAATAGCCAAAAGGACCAAGTGTTCCCTCTACACTTAGCAGGAGTGAGAAGGTCGTTATTACAGCACAGACAAGCACAAATGTATCGAGGCCCTTCCACCATTTATGCCAAAACATGTTACATGATTTGTACTGAGCAATAAAGAACGCTGGTACTAAGACAATTGGGTAGAACTTGAGCATAGTCGCTAGCGCTAACACTGCATACGCCCAACGCCATCGTCCATGTTCTGCTAATAGCAACGCTCCTAATGAGAGAGCAGCAGGGATTATATCGTAGCGAGTACCAGCAGTTGCCCAACATCCAACGACCACATAGATAGCAAAAGCGACTGCGGCCCTCTTTGATTGCCACGTTTTGAGCACAAAATACATTGCTCCGGCTAGCAATGCCATAGATACAGCGAAGGCAACCTGGTACCAATGGGCTGCTGTAACCAGCCCAAATGAAAAGGGAAGAATTGTTAGCAGAGGATACTCATGCGGTAGCGCGTGAAACGGTTGTGTCGGCGATTGTGCCGACACAAAGGAAATAAGCCAGTGCGGAAGATTATGTGCATTCATAATCTGAATGAGGGTATCAGTCGTAATAAAGATTGTTTCTGGACGGGGATGTGTAATAAAGTGGCATTGCATTTCTGGGATCGGTAGCGTTTTTAGTGCTGATACTCCATGCCAGAATGCCATCGAATAACATTCATACTTGCCGACATCGGTATACCAGGCAAAAATTTGCCACGAGGCACCGTAGTATAAGAGGAAGCCCATCACCAGGACAATCAGTATGTCCGAAAGCGCAAGTTTCTTCAACATGTTCACCATCATTACCACAAATATCTACCGTAGCATGTCTTGCTACTCTTCAGCAGCTTCAAAACAAAACAATCCGCTTCATTGAGACATACCTTCATACGAGCGATACATATATATGGTCACAATACGGCTTCATGCTCTGGGAAATACTACTTGTATGTTTCGTTTGGGCTACTCTCTTCATGTAGTAAAGGGTAGCTGATAGTGAGTTTTTTCGACAATGCCACTCTTTCACTATTCCATGCGTATAGGTTATAACTACGTTTCTGTTTAGAAAGACAACAAAGAAAGAAAAAACTGTATGTTTGGCTTTACAACATCTTTCCTTATGCATCTTTTAGAGAGCTATGGGTATATAGCAGTGCTACTTTTTGTAGCAATTGAAAGCACAGGTATCCCCTTTCCTGGCGAAACAATGCTGATTATTGCCGCTATTTATGCAGGCACAACGCATCATCTCTCTATTCCATTTATCATTGCCTCCGCTGCCACAGGAGCTATACTAGGAGACAATCTTGGTTTTTGGATCGGGCGCGAGGGCGGCTACCGTCTCCTGCGTCGCTATGGTCGTTATATACGTCTTGACGAGCGCAAGCTCAAGCTGGGACAATACCTCTTTCAAAAACATGGTGACAAAGTTGTCTTCTTTGGCCGTTTTGTTGCTGTTTTGCGGGCATGGGCTGCATTTTTGGCGGGTACAAACCGTATGCCCTGGGCAAACTTTTTACTTTTCAATGCGTTAGGCGGTATTGTATGGGCAACGATCTTTGGCTTAGGAGGATATTACCTCGGCGATAGAGTACATCAATTGACAGGCCCCGTGGGAATTGTAGCACTTGTACTAGCCGCAATCATCCTTGTCGCGTTTTTCATCTTCCTACGGCGCAACGAAAAGCGCTTAGAAGATGAGGCCGAACGTGCTTTACCAGGACCGTTAGATGACTATCAGCATGAAAGCGAACGAGAGAAGCATCCTGTATAGATAGCAACGAAGAGTCGTCGTTATCGATACCGTCTAGCTAGAACTGCACTCCTACAACGAAATATGCTACAATAGCGTGGTGCGAAGAGGACGAAAGGAAAGGAAGAACATTTATGTCCTTACAGGAACAACAACTACCAGACCCATTACCACCAACAGTTCCTGATATTGCTCAGCCATTACCCGAAGTAAAGCCAATTCCTGAACCTATTCCCGAGTCGCCTCCATCTCCTGCTCCAGAGAAGCTTCCTGAGCCAGAGCCGGAGGTTCTTCCACAAGTAGAGCCAGACGTTGTGCAGCCACTTCCTGACTCTCCATCTACTACACCAACAACTCTTACCTAGTAGGTTTGAGCTAGGTACATTGAAACTCCCGTCACAATAACGTAGACAATCTCACCCAACACGGAGTATAGCACACAAATAATTCTTCGTTATTACGATTGAAATCATATGTGTATCATTGATGGTACAATTGTACAAGCAACAGCGTTTCAAGACGGAAGGAGTATTCGGTGAATACATTAATTATTGGCGGATTATTCGCGTTTGCACTACTTGCTATTCTCGGGCTTGTATTCGTACTTAGAGATGAGCCAAGAACACTAGAGGTGCCTGCTCCTAAGGTAGGCAATGAGCCATTAAAAGTAAGCGAAACAGCACAGATTGCAGCCGGAGGTGCACCTACACAACCAAGTCTTCCCGCACCAAAGGAAGAGACCATTTCACAGCAGACAGTACCAGTGCAACAAGAAGTACAACCCTTTCCAGTTGCAAATGGACAGTTTCACAAGTTGTCAGTTGAATTGCACGCGTTACATGGACAAGCCCTGGAGATCGAGCATCGCTTAAGCGTTCTCACAGCAATGATCGAGCATATCGAACATGATCAAAACCACTACGTCGGTGTAGATGAGGAAGTGTCTCGTTCAACAGAGCCAGTCTCCGTAAACTAGCCTAGAACAAGTAAGCGGCATGACAGGAGCAAGCCAGGATAATCATGAGTTGGAGTCAATGAGCGAAGCCTCTGTCGTGTCTACTTAGCGATCTACAAGCGAGCGTGTAAGCGTAACAATAGTCACGAACGAGCGGTAGAGATCAAGCATATTTTCACTTACAACTTTTACAGTCCGTGGCGAGACACGCTCAACACCACGTATCCATAGAGCCATATCAGCCATATCAGCCACAAGAAACGTAATCTCTACTATAACTGGCAAGGTAAATTGTGGAGGCTTCATGACTGACATGCCACGAGCAGCACGCAAGGCTCCCTCTCGTAGCATCTCACATGCGACGGTTGGATGAACATGCGCGGCAGCAAAGCGCCCTTTCGATTCCTTGACGACTACCTTCTCGGCTTGTGGGGCAACCAAGCCTGCCTCCTCTGCTGTCGCGGCATCTCCGCTTACAAAAATGATTGGTACCTTATAGTGAGCGGCCACAAGCGCGTTCAAACCCGACTCGCCAACGATCTCACCGTTGATACGAACTTCCCAGATTGCCCCTGGATTGTAGGTATGAGAAAGAATGGCTCGCTCAGCCCCAATCGAGCCGTGATAGCTTACAAAGCACACACCATCGAAACTCGCATCTAAGCCCTCCATCATATACTGACTTTTATACACAATTTACAAACGGAGTTGAGTCACGAGATGAACGCCTTCGAGCAGGGTTTGCGCCCGCAGCCAGCCAGCCCACAGGGTTTTCCAGCCCGGCGGACCATCACGGCGTCGAGCC
>JAABUQ010011006.1_pt1 | contig 11701 bp, 16 predicted proteins | sample 5560001 | NCBI WGS metagenome assembly JAABUQ01 (sample SAMN10711888, study PRJNA513371) | rock metagenome | isolation source: Antarctica rocks | place: Antarctica: Victoria Land, Finger Mt nord | collected 2015-12-18
TCGTACTGCTTCCTCTTTGAATTCTTTCGTGTAGACTTTTTGCATCTTGCCCATTGTTGATCCCTTTCCCAAGCTTGATTGAGTATATCTCAGCTTTAGGGACTCTTTCAAATCGGGGCAAGATCAAAGCCTTGGAGAGTTCGCCACGCCGTCTCGAAGGAGACAAAGCCCATCCCTGGCTTTGTCAGGCGTTTGACAAAGCGATGATCCTGTTCAATGAGATTGTTGAGGTATTTGACTTGCCGTAATTCACAGCCCTCGGAGATGAATCCTTCTGCTTTGAGCTCATCAAATGCTTTGGGGTAGGCGGCGTTTTTGTCCACATTAATTACTCGTGGCTCTGTGGTATGAGAGGCAGCAAGTGTTTTCAGCAAGAACTGTTTCGCTGCGTGTGCATCTCGTGTTGGGCTCAAAAAGAAATCGAGCGTGTTTCCTTCCGAATCAACGGATCGATACAGATACACCCATTGCTTTTTGACCTTGATGTACGTCTCGTCAACCCGCCAGCAATCCTTGGTGGCTTTGAGGTGAGGCCGAGAGCGCTTCGAGAGGTCGGGCGCGTACCGTTGAACCCAGCGATAGATGGTGGTATGATCCACATGGAGTCCGCGTTCGAGCATCATTTCTTCGAGATCGCGGTAACTCAAAGCGTATCGGAGATACCAGCGAACGCACAGCAGAATGATGTCGGCCTGGAAATGACGCCACTTGAAGAGATTCTGGCTTTGCTTGCTCATGGAGGGGACCTCTTTTGTTCTTTTCTTCCTACTGTAGCAGATCAGCTTTTTCTTTGCAACACAACCGGCTGGAGAAATGGATGTGCGGGCCGAGCGGCTCAAGTCCGCCGCAGAACTGCTCGTGCTGCATCATGATACGCTTCAGATCATCGATGGAGCAGGTCCTGACGTTCCCGTCGATGATCAGGACCGTGATCCGAAAGATGGTGCGAACGGGAACGAGCCAGAACGGCAAACAGTCCAGGAAAATGAGCGTGCCTCCCCGACTGAAACGGTGGAAACGGCGAAAGAACAGGGGCAAACGAGCACATCACCCAAATGCACGTTTTCTAAAATGGTGGTTGCCATCGATCTCAAACGGTGGGCTGAACGTTCCATTGCCGTGGTGGAATGTCCTGACTGTTCGAGAACGCGTTCGCTCTCTCCAGTCAAGGGTATCCTCCGGTTCCCACCGCATGAGCCACGCAAAATCCAGACCGAGGTTCAGGGTCTGCGTTGGTCGGCGAAGGGAAAAACGGACTGGGATGTTGTTGGTGGATAATGATGACAGGCTGCGAACAGGTCCAGCCGTTTTTTCATCGCTTCCAATGAGAAAGGAGAATCATGGCCTCACGTCTGTTTTTTCTCTGCGCACGTGGATCTGGTCGCGCACTGCTTGCTGCCAGTCTGCTTCAATCGCCAGCCGGAAACCGCTTTGATATCTGGAGTGCCCCGCCACAGGATACCCAGGAACAGGCTCTCATTGAACGTCTGTTGCAGGAACAAGGCGTTCCCCTCCTCGCTTCAGATCATCTGGCTCAGCCAGCATTTGGCCTGCGATGGGATGAGGGGATTATCCTGTGTAGTGGACTGACTGATACCTGACCAATCATTCCTGGTGCCGGTCGGCACCGTCTCTGGTCAATCGAAGACGCTCCAGCCTCCGCATTGCCCTGTCAGGAGCAAGTGCTCGTCTATCGCCGGATACACGATGCGCTCCTAGCACGGATCGCCCTGGAATTTCGTTTTCCTGGCAGGATGCTTGCCGTCGTTGCTCAACACAAGTAAATGGATCGTCACAGAAAGGAATGTAACCACACATGGTAACGATACAAACGAGTCAGGTGTCGTTTGACTTAATTCCATGCGCATTTTGAATCATAATCGTTCGCGTATCTCGGTAGTTGAGATGCAAAAGCGGTGCATTTCTGGCCCAATCTGACACAATTCTTTTCCAGGTAGCAAACAGATCTTTTTCGCGTATGGCAAGGTTGCTTAAATGGTCTTTTTTGCCTAGAAACGAATTTTTGGTTCATGGCCACTCTTGGTGAATCCGCCCGCTTGCTGAAAATGCGGATGTGAGGTAATGGTAGAATTCTTTCCGTGAGAAATCGTTTGACCCCTGTTTGATCTGCCAAGCGAGGTTGCGATGGAAAGAACGCAGTTGCTTCCACTTCCCGAAGGGATGTTCATTGACCAGATTCAAGAGGCCGAGGCGTCCTTAACCATTACGGTCATCGCAACGCATCCGGTCTCGTGCTGTCCACTCTGCTTAGAAGCTTCATCATCGATTCATAGCCTCTACCGTCGTAAACTGGCCGACGTTCCTTGCGCAGGACGCCAGATTCAGCTGTTGCTCACTGTCCGCAAATTCTTCTGTCGCAACCCGCTGTGTGAACGCAAAGTCTTCACTGAGCGCCTTCCCGACTTTGTGGAACCATGGGCCAGGATGACAATCCGACATTGCGAGCAGATCACCTCCATCGGGCTGGCCACCTGCGGAAAAGGCGGTGCCCAGCTTGCTGCTCGTTTAGGAATCCACTCCACTCGTCAGACGATTTTACGTCGGATTATGGATCTGTCATCTCCAGTTCTATGCTCGGTTCTTCAGTTAGGAATAGATGATTTTTCCTTTCGGCGTGGTCAATGGTTCGGAACCATCCTTGTAGACCTGGAGAGCCACCGGGTGATTGATCTGTTACCTGACCGCCGTACCGAAACCTCCGCTCACTGGATGCGGCATCATCCTGAAATTACGGTCGTGAGTCGGGATCGCGGAGGCGAGTATGCATCCGCAGCATCTCAAGGCGCTCCTCAAGCCACTCAAATAGCCGATCGTTTTCATCTCTGCAAAAACCTCACTGAAGCAACACAAGTGCTTTTGGCACGCTGCCAAGCAGAAATCGTGGCGGTGAGCAAAACGCAAGAACCATACTTGGCTGAACTAGTAAAGCCCCAAATCTGCATCCAGGAGTGGCGTCCACTCGAACCCGCTCACGTGGAAAAAGCTCGACTCGCTCGCAGAGCCGGGCGGTATGCACGGTACCAGCAAGTAGTCGCATTCCATGAACAAGGAAAGACACCAAAGGAGATCGCCAAACTGCTTGATCTCTCACAACGAACTATTCAGCACTGGTTGGCATCCGAAGCCTTTCCCGAGGCAAAAAAACGACGGAAGAGGCAAAGTTGTTTTGATGATTTTGCTCCTTACGTGCTCAAGCGCTGGCAAGAAGGAGAAAGTAATGGAACAACGTTGCGGCGTGAAATCATGGAACAAGGGTATACTGGATCAGAGCGAACGGTCTACCGCTACCTAGAAACGCTCAAGCAGGCAGAAGTGAAGACCCCTGTCAATTTGCATCGTCTTCAGAAATTTTCGGCAAACACTGCCGTTTGGCTCTTCGTGCGAGATCCGAAGACGCTGGATGATACTGAACGGGAAGATCTGGCAACCTTCTGTCAGGTAAGTACCACCCTCAACAGAGCGTATGATCTCGTTCAAGACTTTCTGCAGATGGTTCGTAATCGGGAAGGGCATCGGTTAGATGGGTGGCTTTTGCAAATTGAGAAGAGCGATCTGCCAGAACTCAAGAGCTTCGCCAATGGAATAGAGAAAGACAAAGCCGCTGTGCGAGCCGGTTTAACATAGGCCATCAATAATGGACCAGTCGAGGGACATGTGAACAAGTTGAAGCTCATCAAAAGAACAATGTATGGAAGAGCAGGATTTCCCCTGCTGCGCCAGCGTGTCCTGCACGCATTGTAGAGAGTGGAAGAGATATTTCACCCGATGACTTTAGCACGATGCTTCAGTGATTTGTTGAATGTCGAGGTGATCTACCTCACGGTCAAGCTGCATTTTGTAGGAGAGTAATTCGTCCTTTGGCATTACTGTTACCTCGCTTGTGTAGAGTTTCAGGTGGGTGGAACATGTAAAATCAATGCATTGGAGTTCCCAGCACTGATCTTTGCGGTTATAGAAACGTGGATGAGAGGAGGAATCGCCGATTTCAATGAGCATCCCGTGATACTCAAGAGCCATATAGATTAAGTCCCAAGAGGCACTTAGATGAGGAAGTGGATCACGAGTAATGTAGGGTCGCATCTCCTCCAATGCAGCATGTGCCATATCAAGTGGAGCGTAGAGATCAATATCAATAAGGGGCCGCTTGGCATCATACGCTTTAGCCGCAAGACCGCCTACGATCTGATAAGGAATGCTATGGCGATTGAGGAGAGAGACAATCCAGCCAAGAGCCTGGCTTATCTTCTGCTCATCATTGGTTACTTCCATGATCTCGTATCTTTCATCATCTCTTACACAGAAAACGTACTTTTTTACAGTGTAACACATCCCCTTAGTAGAATAGCTTGCAAGCAAGCAGGCGGATTCACCAAGAGTGGCCATGAACCCTATGTGTCAAAAATCCAAAGGGCTTTTTCTGGTATATGTAAATAAAATCTCAGTTGCCTCTGTCTCTACTGAGCAAAAGCAAAAACCTAAACTTTAGGTATGTACTACGGGATCACTACCCCATTCGCAGAAAATCTCTCCTCCCTCAAAATGTTGCTTCCAAACTGTTCGTCCTCGTGATGAAGGTTGAGTTTCTTGTTCAGGAGAAATGGGAAATTCCAGCTGACTGTCTGCCCCACGCATGTGTTCGTAGTCGCGTCCGATCTCACCCCATATAGCGTAGGCTCTATACTGATTGCAATAGATAGAGACACCAGTGAGGGAACTGCTCTGTCCAAAAAGCTCACTCCATATGGCTCTCATCCTCACCGCATGAGCTATATGTTGACTAAACGTGGTCGCTCACTTGGACCAGTTTTAGAGGCGGTCATCCAGTGGGGATTAGCACATATCGAGGGGACCCATGTATAGAGGAATGGACAGACTGGGGTTCCGACACAGTTCCACTACAGGGAACTGTGTCGGAACCCCAGTCTGTCCAGTACCATCATAACCCTTTTTGTGCAGTGACGATCTTACTATTAAAACGGCCTGAGCCGATCATTTCCCAGAGGTGTAAGCACATCAGCATGTGCATTTTTGTCATTTGTTAGGTATAAAGGGTCTTACACACTTTTGATACTGCTGCGAAACCACTCATTCAACTTGGATTAAGCTTGTTTTTCGCATATCCATGAGCTTACAAAAGGGGTTGATCAGCACTCTAAAAAGTGATACCGCTGGCGAACCCTCAAGCATCTGACGATAAAGGAAGAGAGAAGAAAAAAACAGAAGAACAAAGAGGTGAAGGATCGCCCAGAGGAGAATATCGATGTCACTCAAAGCGCAAGCGATCTGTCCAGTTCCACAAGAAACCGTCCGTGTAGCATGCGCCGCGTACCCAAAGGGCTGCCTTTGCATGCAGATGCGCAACGTGTTGGGAAGCATCTACACCGATGAGCAGTTTGCGGCTCTCTTTCCCAAGGGAGGTCAACCCGCCGAAGCACCGTGGCGTCTTGCCCTAGTCACCGTGCTGCAATTTGTGGAGAACCTGTCCGACCAGCAAGCCGCTGATGCGGTGTGTGGAAGGATTGACTGGAAATATCTCCTTGGCTTGGACCTCACTGATGCGGGATTTGATCCCTCGGTGCTCTGTGAATTTCGCACCCGTTTGGTCGAGCAACATGGCGAACAGCTCCTGCTGGAGACCATGCTCACGCTCTTTGGAAAAAAAGGCTGGCTCAAGGCTCGTGGGCGGCAGCGCACCGATTCGACCCATGTGCTTGCCAAGATCCGCGCCCTCAACCGGGTGCTGTGTGTGTGGGAAACGATGCGTGCTGCCCTCGATAGCCTTGCGGTGGTTACTCCTGATTGGCTGCGTGCTCATAGTCAGCCAGAGTGGGTGGAGCGCTATGGTCCACGCTCAGAGGAGTCGCGTGTGCCCTTGGGGGAAGAAGCACGTCTGGCTTTCGCTGAAGAAATCGGGCAACAAGGAAGAGAACTGCTCGATGCCCTCTTTGATCCCACTGCTCCTCAGTGGCTCCGCCAGATTCCAGCAGTGGAGATACTGCGCCGGGTCTGGGTCCAAAATTATCAGCGCATCGAAACGGTGGTTCAGTGGCGTTCTTCTGACACTATTCCCCCTGCATCTCTCTCCATCAGCTCTCCCTATGATGAGGACGCTCATACGAGCCGCGAAGCGGAGCACCACCTGGATCGGATTCAAAGTGCATTTCACAGAAACCTGCGAAGCACATCTTCCATTGATTGTGACGCATGTGGAAACCCGCATCAGCTCCGGTCTCTGATGATGCGATGACGGCAACCATTCATGCTGGTCTTGAGCGCAAAGAGCTTTTGCCTGCCGAACATATTGTCGATACTGGCTACGTAGACGCACAACTCCTGGTGGAGAGCCAGCAGAACTACTCCATCGACTTGGTAGGTCCAACAAGAAAAGATTCCCACTGGCAAGCCAGTCAGAACGCAGGCTTCGATGCCAGCCACTTTCTCATTGATTGGGAACACCAACTGGCTACCTGTCCGCAAGGGCACACCAGTAGCAGCTGGGCACCAGGCATTGACAACCGGACAAACGAGGTCATCAAGATCAAGTTCTCTACCACCGATTGCCAGGCGTGCCCAGCTCGATCACAGTGTACCCAATCAATACGCCATACTCGTCGCACGTTAACGATTCGTCCAGAGGAACGCTATCGAGCTCTCAAAGAGAGGCGAGAGCAGGAAAAGACCAGGGAATTTCAGCAGATCTATGCCAAGCGAGCCGGTATTGAGGGAACGATCTCACAAGGAGTTCGCACCATGGGTCTGCGCCGTTCCCGTTACATTGGGCAGGAGAAAACGCATCTGCAACACGTCGCCACAGCTGCCGCTCTCAATCTAGTTCGCTGTCTCGCATGGGAGAGAGGCGTTCCTCGCGCTCAAACTCGGCGTTCTGCTTTTGCATGTCTCCATGACGCTGCTTAGCAGGGTTCGCCAGCGGTATCACATTTGGTGATCGAGGTCACATGTGATAGAATGAAAGAACAAGTGTTCTCCTATCTCTTCTTCTCATGGAGTGTTTTCTACCCAGATGTCCATCATTCCTTTGTTTGCTTTACCTTCTGGCCTTGAGATGACCACATGTTCTTCTCAAGAAGGAAGGCTGTACGTGTCTCTGCTTTCCACACAGCCGAACTCTCCTTGTCCCGTTTGTAGTTCTGCTGCCACTCGTATTCATAGTCGCTATCAACGCAGGCTGGCCGATCTTCCCAGTACGGGGCAGCCAGTCCACATCTTGCTGGCGGTACGAAAATTTTTCTGTGACGAACCCACCTGTCCACGAAAGATCTTCACCGAGCGTCTGGCCTCCTTTGTTGCCCCTAGCGCCCGTGTGACGGCACGACTTTTCCAGATTGTGCAGGTCATTGGCCTAGCAACGGGTGGCAGACTGGGAGTTCGTGTCACGGATCGGCTGGGAATACAGACCTCGCTCCATACCATTCTCCGACGCATCATGGCCCTGCCAACCGAGCCGTTTGGGCAGATTACTGAGCTTGGTATTGATGATTTTTCGTTCAAGCGCGGACGCACCTTCGGCACGATTCTAATTGATCTGCAACGTCATCAGGTCCTTGATGTCCTCCCTGACAGAAAAGCCGAAACCGCTGCTATCTGGATGCGCATCCCACCCAGAAATTGAGATTGTGAGCCGGGATCGCGGTGGAGACTATGCTGCTGCGGCACAGACATCGGCCCCCCAGGCGACGCAGTGCGCCGACAGGTTCCACCTACTAACCAACCTGAGTAAATCTCTTGAAGGGTTTCTCTCACGCCATCTCGCGGCTCATCGAGCACACGTTGATTTGGAGTCAAGAGCAACCCCGCTCTCTCCCGCGCAGGGCAAAGGACCGCCGAAAAAGAATCCAAAACATGCACAGGAGAGTCAGGCGAAGCGAGAAGAGCGTCTGGCAGAGTATCAGCAAGTCGTGGCCTTGCGTAAGCAGGGCTTCTCGCAAACGGCCATCGCTGCTCAGGTGGGAGTGGGTCATGCGACCGTCTCACGCTGGTTAAGAAACGGCACCTTTCCTGAACAACAATCGCCCCAGCGAAGGACCAGGCTCGATCCCCACCTGAAAGCAGTTGCAGAGCGGTGGGAAGCCGGTTGTCACAACATCGCTCAGTTGCATCGGGAACTGGTCGCTGCAGGCCACACCCTCACCTATCGCAACGTCTACAGGCAACTCGTTCGTTACCTTCCAGAAGGGAGGAAGAAGTCATCCTCTGACAGCCAACTTCCACGCCCCCCTGTGCTCGCACGACAAGCGGTGTTTCTCTTGCTTCGTCGCCCGGAAGAACTAGAGGTCGAGGACCAAGAAACGGTGGCTCTGCTTCAATCTCTGCACCCTGAGGTGGGTCAGGCATATGAGTTGGTTCAGCAGTTCACTCAGATGCTCCGCACGCGCATCGGGGAACAACTCGACGCCTGGCTTGAGAACGTGCGGGCTAGCCAGATCCGCGAGCTACAGGGCTTTGTTGCTGGTGTAGAACGAGACAAGAAGGCTGTGAAAGCGGGTCTGACCTTGCCTCAGAGTAATGGGATGGTCGAAGGAAAAGTGAACAAGCTCAAGCTCATTAAGAGAATGGGCTATGGTCGAGCTTCCTTTGCGCTCCTGCGTCAACGAGTACTCCACGCTCTGTAGAGTATCTCTCCAAGGACTTGTTTACAAGCAAGGGTATGCGGCTTCACTCATCAATTGCCGTCACCAAATGTGAGACAGATCCTGGCTGGGGTTCTGTCTCACATTTGGTGATTCAGGATAGTGTAGAGCTATAAATAGGTGTCAAGAAACTGCTTCTGGGGCGGATCAAGATTTTCAAGACAAACTGCTGATGGGCTTGGATCACCAAATGTGAGACAGAACCCACGGGATGCGCAACGAGATGTAGCTCATCAGTGACCGAGCTTGAGAGCATCTTTCCTTGCTCCCCCATTTCGATAAGGGAGAGGTTTTTCTGATCGGGGATCAGAAAAAAGAGAGACCATTGAACGAGCCTGCAAAGACACTTCAGCCAAATGTGCATCTCGTTGTGCATCCTGTGAGCAGACCCCGAGAGACAACGCGAAGCTTGTGTTTCCTGATATTTCATGACACACTACGAACAGAAATTTTGTGAATAGTGAGGCTGAGCGCTACGGAAGGGGTTGCGGCAAAAGGAGCTTTCCGTTTCTGGTTCTACGGGAGTCGGCACGCATCGAGCAAAAGAGACCAAGTGAGAGGGCCATTTTCGGTGCCAATCAGCCTGAAATGCCCTTATGTTCCGTTTCCATACGGCAATTGGGTCCTCGTTTTCTCTTGGAGTGCCCTTCCTTTGCGGCTCATAACACCTTGCGTCGCTCTCTCCCAGGTAGGAGCACTGACGGATTATGGCAACCTTCCGAGAAATCAGAGAGGAAGCAGGCTTCTCCGTTTCTGATCTCGCCAAGCGCGCAGAAGTTGATGATAAGACGGTAAGAAAAGCAGACGAGAGGAGTGGTTCAATCCATCGATTGAAAGCTCTTGCACTCGTAAAAGTCATGAACCAGGAATGAGGAACAGAGCATGAGCTTGAGGGCAGTGATGGTTTAACCCTTCACTCGTCACCAGAGAAACGGAGGGAGCTGCGCGCCGAGTGCGGGAGGCGCGCATTTTCTTTCTCTCCCAAATCGGCCAGCCCGCTTGTAAAGCCCAACTTCCACTACCCGTCGAATTGACGCCCTGCGGACTCCAAAAGAAGAAAAAAGTCTGGGCAGTCACGGCTGGCTCCATTCAGACTCAAGGGCTGTAAGACAGACAGACTCATCGTGTACATGTGATACGTCGCAGACTTTCTCGCACGTTGATACTTCCATGAAAAATGGAGTGAGCTCAGAAGAAGGGGGAGAAGGAGGGAAACGGCAAAAGAAGAATGGCTGATAGCGGGCAATCTGGTTGTGTTGCAAAAAAACGAAGTTCAGTACATCGAACTGTATTTTAAAACACTGATAGGGAAAAGATGTAAAGCGGGCACTTCTTCTGTTTCCTCTCCTCTCCTCACGGCTACAGCTGGTGCATGCCTCCTGTTTCAACTAGACCTGTTTTTGCAATACAGCCACTCAAGGTGACGCAGTATGATCGAATGCTTACTCTGTGCCGGATACAGTCTGCGATCCCGCAGGACCGCGAAGGGGCAACGCTACGGGCAGCAGGGTTGACAGTAGTCACTGCCTCCCGGCTCCATCGGAACGTGGTCGGTCTGCAAGAGCAAGGAGACGGCATACTCACTGACGCCAAAGCCGGACAGCAGCCAGGAGAAGTGGAATCAACACGCTGCGAGCGAAAAACGAGGAGTCAGGGAGGGCCAGGAGCCGTCTCGGTTGAAGAATGAGGAGCAGCAAGTGCCACAACTTGGCGATGCGAGACAACAACGCCATCAGACACACGAATCTCGTGTGTCCTGGCGTGGATCGAACCAATAGGTTCCCGCTCTCCCACGCGGCAAAAGGGAACCCAGTGCTCACCTTGTTCGGCCAGGACCTCGACTTCCCAGACCTGGGTGAACTGCGGGACCCAGTGTTCCTGTTGTTTCAAAAGTCTCATAACACCTCGCTCTCGATGCAAACGCTCTCTTTGGTTGCACACGCTTTCTCTGATTATAGTACATCTTCTTTGGACGAGGAAAGAATGGGCAGAAGCGAGCAGAAGGGTGTAGAAGCATATATCAAGCAGGAAGCACGAGAAGATAAGTACTCGAATAAAATGGGTCGAGGCCCATTTTACTGCAAGACCGAGAGGCGATGAGCAATAGGGTAGAGGCGGTTAGCGCAAGAGGGGTGCGACGTGCGCTGTGATCGGGTGTGTAATGAAGGTCTCTCATACGGGGAAGCCCGTCCTCTTGTGACTATATTCGTATAGTCATTCTTTTGCCTCATTAGAGGAAAAGATGTGCTACTTAAAGACGGCAGGAAGGGGCGATCTGATTGGGAAGCAGGTGAGATGCCCTGGTGGCAACATAGTGCCGCGATGAGGGGAAGGATGGCGTTGTGGGTGGATAGCTAGAAAGTATAATAAGAGGTACGGTGCTTGTCATATGCAGAATTAAATGGCTCTTCTTTGCAGCACTATTGAGCATGGTGATACTGGGATATCAAGAAGGGAACTCACCCTTTCGCTTGGTAGGAGTTCCCTTCTTGTACCGTACTGCTTGCCCTTTTCTTGAACACGTTACACTTGCCCAATGACGAGATTTTCTCGTGCCGCCTCCACGACTTCTTTCGTTACCATCCGTAGATTATTGATCTGTAAAATCCGCTCGATCTGAGTACAGAGTCGGTGGATCAAGCGGAAGTTTCCTCCCGTAATCCGAATAACGGTCGCAATAGCTTCTACATCCGTAAAGTCATCTGGTTTGAGGTTGACCCCAATCTGTTTCCATTTGTGATCCAGAATAAAGTGAATCTCCTCCGTTGAGAGTGGGTGGAACTGATGCACAAACCCCACGCGCGAATAGAGTTGAGGATAGCGTGCTAAGCGTTTCTCAATGCCTGGCATCCCAATCAAGATCATCCCAAACTGCTCCCGATCATACATATCGCGCATGTGTTCGGGTTGTGTTGCAAGAAATGGAAAGAAGATAAATGAGTATAGAGTAACTCTGCTTGTTCAGTGTAGGCTACTCTTCCAAACAACTGAGCGATCAATGTCATCTGCCCTCTCACGTCTCCTTTTTCTAC
>JAABUQ010011007.1_pt1 | contig 11701 bp, 14 predicted proteins | sample 5560001 | NCBI WGS metagenome assembly JAABUQ01 (sample SAMN10711888, study PRJNA513371) | rock metagenome | isolation source: Antarctica rocks | place: Antarctica: Victoria Land, Finger Mt nord | collected 2015-12-18
ACCCTGCCGCCGGGCCGGCCTCCTCCCCGGCGACGGCCTCCGGCACGCAGGCGCCGGGGGCGCCGTCCGCCGGCCTGAGCACCTTCTCCATGCTGGGCGTTCAGTTCGCCGCGCCTCCCCGCTTCAGCGCCGGGGCGCCCGACCACCACGTCGACGGCTCGAGCACGCTCACCTACACCGCGCCCGGCGGCGAGGCGGGCCTGGACCCGCAGATCGGCATCGGCGCGCAGCCCCATCAGCAGCAGGACGCGGACGGGGCGACCAACCTGGCGTTGCAAGTCTTCAAGTACACCGCCGAGAAGATCACCGCGAACCGCACGGTGCAGGTTCCCGGCGCCAAGGGACACGGCCGCCTCGTGGACATCGACTACTTGGTCAAGGATGCCAGTGGGCAGCAGCACCCGACTCGGCTGCAAGCGCTGCGCTTTGTCGCCACCGACGGCACGGGATACGAGGTGTTCGTCCGGGCCACCACCACCGACTTCGACCGCTACCAGCTCGGGCAAGTGCTGGCCACTGCACGGACCGCGACGGGCTCGGCGTGAACGCCACACGACGGGCGATCGCGGGTCGGCTGGTGCAGGCTGCGGCGGTCTTCTGGGCTGCTGAGCTGGTGCTCCTGTTGGTCTACACGCTGCTCGCGCGCAGTGCCCACGCCAGCGTCAGCACGACGTCGACGGCTGTTGCGGGCACGGTGATCGCGTTCGTCGCCGGGGTCATCGCCGCATGGTTCGTGGCGCCCCGACTCGGTCGCGACGGCGTCCCTCCCGGTGCGCTGCGACGCCTGACCATGGCCGGGCCGCTCGCGGCCACCGCGCTGACCGAGGTCGCCTCCCTGTTCTCGGGGGGGCTGTGGAGGGGGCTGCTGCTGCTCGCAGGCAGCGCGCTTGGCTGTCTGCTTGGCCTACTGGCGCACCAGCGGTCGGCCGGCGGAGCAGCGTTCGGCAGCCGGCGCGGAGCGGAACGCAAGGGGGTTGCGCTCCGGCCCGGTTCGGTCAGCCGGCGGCGGTCGCAGCCGCGCCGATAGCCAGCGCCGCCACCACCACCAGAGCTCCGATCCCGAGCAGAACGCTGGGCAATATGCCCGCCCCGCCGGCGCCGATACGGGCCTGCTCCGGGTCCGCCGGGTCATAGCGCACCTGCACCCGGTCGCCGACCCGGAACCTCGGGGGCTGCGTCGCCGGGCTGTCGCGCACCTGCCCGGAGCTGCCGTCCGCCCTCTCATACTGTGCCACCGGGTGGTACATCCCCCGGTTGATGTCACCCGGAACCAGGGTCACGATCTCGCCCGGTGCCTCGAGCCAGCCGCGCTCGGCGGCCCGCTGCGCGCGGCGGGTCGTGACACCGGCCAGGATCAGTCCCAGGCCCACCAGCACGCCGACGACGGCCGCCGTCAGAACCGCCTCCCGCTGGGGCTATGGTCGTTGCCGAACGGGTCGGCGCCGGGGGTGGGGTCGGCGCCGGAGGTGGGGTCGGCGCGCAGGGTGATAGGGCAGTTCAGGCACGCGGTGGACGTTAGGGCCACGCCGCCTAGCGTACGCGCCTTCACTTCTGCGCGCTGGGGCGCAACGGAGATTCCGGGGCCAGTTGTCCCACCGGGCGCGAGCCTGGGCCTGCGAATCACCCCAGGGACGTGACGGCCGTGGTCAACATCCTCGATCGGACTCGTTGCGTCTCGCCGGGGAATAAACGCTCTCAGAACCGGCACGCCTGTCGAGTCAGGTCGGCGACGTACCGTGTGAGTCGTCACCCGGCGAAAGGCTCGCCGCCAGGAAGCGGTCCGCCTGCCCGGCGTTGATCTCGATCACCGAACGGGCGCGCAAGCACGCCTTCAATCTCCTCGGGCCGACACCGCCATCCACGCGCACCACCTCGCCGCCACGGTCCAGCCAAACCAGGTCCAGGCCGAAGCGCATACCCACGGTGTGCACCGACCAACAGCGCGGTATGTGCAGGGCCAGCTGCGGGGGGAGGTCGGTCAGGCCGGCCAGACCGCGCCTTCTGGCACGCCGCGTGCTCGCCTCCACCAGCGTCAGCCCGTCTCCCAGTGGTCGACGGGGAAGGCCGGCCAATCGCTCGGCGTGACCTTCGCCGGCGCGGCGGTCGCTCAGCTGACTCTCACCTTCACCGTGTTGCTGGCGCTGTGGGCGTAGCCGAAGCCGTTCTGCTGGGGGACGAAGGCGCGAAAGCGATAGTGCGCTCGGATGCGGCTGAAGCGAAAAACGGCGGTGAACGCGCCGGTGGCGTTGCCATGAGCCAACTCGAAGGTGCGAAAGCGCCTGCCGGTGTCGACCTGCAGGACTACCAGCAGGCGGGTGTGCACGCCGCTGATCTGGCCGCTGAAGTGCAGCTTGCCGCCGGCGCGCACGTGGCGGGGGCGGGCGCGCAGGAGGACGGGCACGCGCTGCTCCTCGTAGAGCTTATTGCTGACCGCCGTCTGCACGACGGCCCCGATGATGCGCGCGCCACCGGGTGGCAGGCGCAGGCTGAAGTGCCCCTGGGCGTCGGTCTGGGGCGTGCCCACGAGCCGTAATCCGACGCCCGGCACGAACTCGTACACCTGCACGGTCGTGCTGGCCGGAGGCTGGCCGTTGACGAGGACGAGGCCGACTACCGTGGGCGTCGCGCTCGCGAACTCACGGATGGTGCTCTGCTTCCCGCGTCCGGCGTAGTGGATGCTCACTTTGATCTGAGGCGGGGGGATCGGTGCCTGAGCCCCGGTCTCCGGTGCTCCCACGGCCAGCCAGACTGCGCTGAGCAGCGTCGCCAGAGTGCCGAGCCCGATCACACGGGCACGACGGGCGGTGGACCCAACGGCGTGGCCTGTGTGTCTGCCCGGCCTTAGCATGGCGGGAACTGGCAGGACTGGCGGCCGCCGCCCCCGCCACCGGAGCGGTGCACCGGCGCCGGTCTTGCGGGCGGGGGAGCTGTGGTGTGCACCGGGGGCGCTGTGGTGTGCGCCGGGGGCGCCGCCGGGCTCGGCGCGACGTGGGGCGCAGGCGACGGAGCTGCCGAGACGGGAGCGGAGGCTCCCGCCGGTGGCGCCGGTGCGGCCCGGTGTCTCACACCGTGATGTGAGCGGTGGTGGGCTGTGAAATGTCGCCGCCGGCCGCTGGGTGGGGCGGTGGGGTGGGCGGCCCGGGGCTGCGGGACAACCGTGGCGGGCGCGGACGTGCGGATCGGCGCGCTCGGCGAGGGTGGCACTGGTGGCGCCAACCGGGCCGAGGAGCGGGCTGGGGCATGCCCCTGACTCAGGGCGCCCAACCCGATCACGGCCAGGACGGCCGCCACTGCGGCGATCCCCGCAACCAGGATGGCTGGGGGACGGCCCCGGCGAGAGCCGGCTCGGCGGCGCGCCGGTGCTCGTGCGCTGGCCAGCACGGCCCACCTGCCGCGTGCGTGACTCGAGCGGCCGTTGACCTCCGAACCGAACGCGCGACGGGCGCCGCGTGGTCTATCGCCGATCGCCGGCCGGCGACCGGCGCTGAGCTCTCCCGACGCCAGCGGCACGGCCTGGGCCGGAGTGCTGCGTCGACCGGGCGCCGTCTCGGGATTCGTGCTCGTTTCGGTGGTGGCGTCTGAGCGCCGCAGCCGCGGGACGCGCCGGCGCGGGCGCTTGCGCACCAGGGTCTCCGGTGACGTCGGGGACCCCAGCGCCGAGCGCAGCAGCAGTGGCTCACCAGAGCCGGTCGGTGGGTCCGGGTCGGCGGAGGGCCCCATGGAGGCGGGGATTGTACCCCGCCTTGGGCTCCGGGCCGGTAACTTTGCCGTGGGCGTAGAGACCTAACATCTGCTCATGCTGAGACCGACAAGACCAGTGCCCCGTATCGGGGTCGCGGTGCGGGTCGGTCACTTCGGCGGGGGATTTGAGCGTGGTGTGGTCATGTCGGTCGATGGCGAGGGGCGCCAGCTCACCGTGGCTTGCGAGAACGGGGAGGTGTTGGAGTTCGTGCTCAGCCAGGCGACAGCTCGCTTCGTGGCCTCAGCGGGTCGACCCGGGCCGCGCCTGGAGCTGCTCGACCCGTAGGGGACCGGCCCGCGGCGCACCGGCGCCCGGCCCGCGCTGCTCAGGGGGCGGCGACGTCGGGGAAGTTCTCGACACAGTGACGACGCACCACGTCGCGCACCCAGGCGCGCTCCGGCCCCGACGCGGCGCGGAAGCGCTCGAGCAGGTCGCGCGGGCGGGTGAGCGGCGCCCCGGCTATCTCCCAACGCACGACCAGACGCTCAAAGAGGAACTCGACCGCGCGTTGCCAGGCGTCCTCGCGCGAGAGCGGGGTGCCGGCGCGCACTCGTGCGTACTCGAGTCGGCTCGCGGGGGTCAGCGAGCCCCGCAGGGTCAGCACCCCTGAGCCATCGGGGGCGGGGTAGTCGGTCTCGGGCGCCTTGAGCCTCGCGGGCGCCGGGCCGTCCGGGCGACGTCGGGGCTTGCGCGCCATCGTCGGCCACCCCTAACGGGCGCTACGCGGAGCCGCACGCTCGAGTGCGTGGCGGTCGATGGCCTGGAAGTAGGCGCGGGCGACGTGCTCACTGCAATCGGCCGAAGGGCCGACGCGTGCACCGGTGCTGCTCTTGCTTGTGGTCTCGGCCATACCCTCTGGGGTGGACGTGGGTGAACGTGGGTGGAAGGGGCCGCCAGTCTAGAGCGGGGGGCCAGAGCGCCGCCGCAAGCTCAGGAGATCTCCGACGCTCGACTACCCTGCCCGGCCCGTGGCCGAGATGCGCAAGCGTGAGTTGGGACGAGGTGAGCGCGTCCTGCCGGGGGTGTGGCGCCTGCGCCTGCCGCTGCCCTGGCCGGGGGTGCCACATGGCAACGCGTGGGCGGTGGCGGCCGGCGACGGTGTGGTCCTCTTTGACACCGGCATGCACGGACCGGGCTCGCTCGCGCACCTGGAGCGCGCCCTGGGCATGTGCAACCTGCGCCTCGAGCACGTGCGCCTGGTCGTGTGCACACACGCGCACGCCGACCACTACGGACAGGCGGCCACCATCATGCAGCGCGCGGGCTGTGAGTTGTGGATGCATCCCCGCCACGAGCACACGACACGCTCCGCTGACGACCCCGACGGGGCGCTCGCGCGGCGCGTGGAGATCGCCCGCCAGAGCGGGGTTCCCACCGAGCCGCTGCGCCGTTACGCCGAGCTGCGCCGGGACAGCGGCTCGGGCATCGCCGAGATCGTCGCGCCCGATCGCGCGCTGCTCCCCGGCGTCACCGTGGACAGCGACCTGGGGCGCTGGACGGTCCACGAAACTCCCGGTCACGCGCCCTCCCATGTGTCGCTGCTACAGCCTGAGCGCAGACTGCTGATATCCGGCGATCACCTGCTGGGACGCGTGTCGCTGTACTTCGACTACGGCTACTCACCTGACCCGGTGGGTGACTTCCTGGGCTCCCTGGATCGCGTGGATGAACTCGACGCGCGCCTGTGCCTCCCCGGCCACGGACGCACGTTCACCGACGTGCGCGCGCACGTGATCGCCAACCGCGAGCTGGTGCACGAGCGTCTGGCACGCGTGAGCGCGGCCATCGCCAAGCAGCCCCTCAGCGCCTTTGACATCGTGCCCCGTGTGCACGGAGAGTCAGTCAGCGCCCAGAACGCCGCCTGGTGGCTGTCAGAGACCCTGAGCTACCTTGCCCACCTGCGCGCGACCGGGCGCGCCGAACAGCTCCCCGGCGAGCCGCAACGCTGGCGGGGCGCCGAATTGCCTTAAGCTCGCGAGCATGCGCATCGACGAGATTCTCGCTGACCGCGGCGAGCCGGTCTTCTCCTTCGAGTTCTTTCCCCCCAAGGACGACGACGGGGAGCGGCGGCTGTTCGAGGCGCTCGAGCAGCTGCGTCCGCTTGCGCCCTCGTTCGTGTCGGTGACCTGGGGCGCGGGTGGCACCACGCGGGAGAAGACCCTCGACATCGTGGCGCGCATCCGCGCCGACCACGACCTGGAGGCCATGGCCCACTTCACGTGCGTGGGAGCAACCGTCGAGGAACTGCACAGCGCGCTGCGCCAGATGCGCGACGCCGGGCTGGAGAACGTGCTCGCGCTGCGCGGCGACCCCCCCCAGGGAGAGACGGTGTTCGTCCCCGCCACGGGCGGCCTGTCCTCCTCCACCGAGCTGGTGGCGCTGGTGGCGGGCCAGTACGACTTCTGCATCGCCGCGGGCGCCTACCCGGAGGTGCACCCCGAGTCGCGCGATCACGACAGCGACCTGCTCCATCTGAAGGAGAAGGTCCACGCCGGAGCGCGCGTGCTCATCACCCAGCTGTTCTTCGACAACCGCGACTACTTCCGCTTCGTCGAGCGGGCCCGTGCCCTTCACATCGAGGTACCGATCGTTCCCGGCATCATGCCGATCACCAACGTCGCCCAGATACGCCGCATCACCGCCATGTGCGGCGCTCGCATACCCGCCGGCCTGCAGGCGGAGCTCGAGCGACGGGCAGATGAGCCCGCGGCGGTGGCCGACCTGGGCGTCGCCTACGCCACCCTGCAGTGCGCACAGCTGCTCGAGGGCGGTGCCCCCGGCATCCACTTCTACACGCTCAACCGCTCACCGGCCACGCGCGCCATCCTCTCGGCCCTGCGTCTGACCCGGCCCTGGGAGAAGGCTTCAGCGCGCGGCGACGCCGCGGTTACCGTCTCCTGAAGGCGCGGATCGCGGCGCGTGAGCGCGAGGTGTCGCGCGAGGCTCTGCGCCGGTCACGGCGCCCGCTCGGGCGCCAGTCCCTGGGCCAGCGCTGGGCGACCGCCACGCTCGTAGCGCACGTCGATGGAGTCATCGCGCCGGTAGGTGCCCACGCCGAACGCCCCCACGAGCCAGCGCCAAGCGGCCACCCGGCCCTCCTGAACGAGCTCACGCTCGAACACGAGCTCGCGGCCGCGCACGCGGTAGTCCTCGCCGCGGCGCTGGGGCACCCCGTTGACGAAGACCTGAAAAGGCTCCTGCACCCCCGCAGGGAGCTTGACGATCGAGCGCGCCATCGCCGGGCAGGCTACGCCAGGGTGACCGCGGCTGACATCCGCGAGGGCCTGACGAGAACGCAGGGACAGACAACCCGTCGCCGCCCATCGTCCCTTCGGCTGACGCAACGGACGGGCTGCGCGGCCCACGGCCGGTTGACCTCCTACCCTGTCGGCGCCGTGTCTGAGATTGCCTACTCCGTGCGCCGCTCGGCGCGCGCACGCCGCGTGCGGGTAAACGTGAGCGCCCACCAGGGTGTCGAGGTGGTGCTGCCCGCCCGGGCGCCCGAGCGCGCCGCCGCCGCGGCGGTGGCCGAGCTGCGCCCCTGGATAGAGCGGCGCCTGGGGGAGGTGGAGTCCGTGCGCACGCGCCTGGCCGAGCGCGCCGGCACGGTGCCCTACCTGGGCGAGACCCTGCAGCTCGTGGGCCAGCCCGGGCGCATGCGGGTGCATCGGGTGGGCGACCGGCTGCTCGTGCCCGAGGAAGACCCCCATCCGGCTCTGGAACGCTATCTGCGCCGCCGGGCGCGTGACGAGCTGCTCCCTCGCCTGGACCGCGCCACGGCACAGGCCGGCACGACCTACCGGGAGCTGATGGTGCGTGGCCAGCGCACCCGCTGGGCCAGCTGCTCGGCCGACGGGCGCATGAGCTTCAACTGGCGGCTGCTGCTGGCGCCCGCGTCGGTGCTCGACTACGTGGTCTGGCACGAGGTCTGTCACCTGGAGGTGATGAACCACTCGCCGCGCTTCTGGGCGCTGCTCGAAAGTCGGTGGCCGCGCTACCGCCAGGACCGCCTGTGGCTTCGTCGCCACGGCGCCACGTTGATTCTCTGAGCCTCACATCTTCGGAGGCGCTCCACCCAGCGAGCGCCGCAACCCGGCGTACACACCCTCGCCGGCCTGCTCGTCGATCAGTCGCCTGCGCCAACGGCCCACGAAGGCCTCGATGGAGCCGTCGCCGCGCAGGTCAACGCCGCCTCGGACTCCTCCCGGGCCGGACACCTCCGCGCGGACGGCGACCTGACGGGCGGGCTCAAAACGGCGGCGCAGCATCTCCACCGCGGGGCGGCGCGCGTCGGGAGCCAGCTCCTGCATGCGCTGCGCCATCGCGTCCAGCGCTGCTCCGAGGGAGTCAAATCCCGTGCGCTCCACGCGCGGTCCGCTGCGTACCGTCAGCCGCCACGGGGCCACGGAGCGATCATGCCACGCGCGCATGGCGTCCGTCGCCGCAGTGGGCGCTGGGCGTCCGTAGCCGGCTCGGGGCCCCTGCGCGACCTCGACGTCAGGCGGCCAGCTCGGCGTAGACCTCGCTGACGCCGGTGTGATGGGAGGAGCGCGAGAGGCGATCTGAGATGGCCGCGAGGAGGCGGTGAGCCGCAACGTTCTCGCTGAGCAGCAGGCCCATGAACCGCTGCACACCGCGTTCGCGCGCATGGTCGGCCAGGCTCAGGCCCAGTTGGTGGCCCAGCCCCATGCCCTGCCACTCGTCATCGACGACCACCGCCAGCTCGGCCGTATTCCGATCATCGTCCTGGCGCACGTAGCGACCAACCCCGACCATGTGACGCGGGTCTGAGGCGGCCACAGCGACGAGGGCGACGTGGTGGTGCCCGTCGACCTCGGTGAGGTAGCGCAGCTCAGCCGAGCTCAGGCGCGACTTGGGCGAAAGGAAGCGCGCGTAGCTGGAGGCTGGCGAGAGCCGTAGCATGGCCGCCGCGAGCAGGGGCTTGTCCCGGGAAACGATGGGCCGCACGTGTGCTCGGCGTCCGTCAGAAAGCTGAAAGTCCACCTCCTCACCGTAGGGCGCACCTCCCGGCGGTCGCTGTGAGGGTGGTCACAGGGACCGCCGGTCCGACGAGCGTGGGCGCGCGCCGACCCGCTCAAACCGCGGCGGCCCCAGGTCGCTCAGCGTTCGTCAACCGGCTCGTAGGAACGGTCGCGTTCGCCCGTGTATATCTGGCGCGGGCGGGCGATCTTCTGCTCTGAATCCTCCACCATCTCCAGCCACTGCGCGATCCAGCCGCTGGTGCGCCCGATCGCGAACATGGCGGGGAACATGGCCACCGGCAGTCCCAGCGCCTCGTAGATCAACCCCGAGTAGAAGTCGACGTTGGGGTACAGCTTGCGCGAGGTGAAGTAATCGTCGTCAAGCGCGCGCTTCTCGAGCTCGGTGGCGATTTCCAGCAGGGGACTCTTGCCGGTCACCTCGAACACGTCGTCCATGTACTTGCGAATGATGCGCGCGCGCGGGTCGTAGTTCTTGTAGACGCGGTGGCCAAAGCCCATCAGGCGCTCGTTGCCCTGCTTGACGCCGTCGAGAAAGTCAGGGATGTTCTCGACCGTGCCGATCCGGCTGAGCATGGCCAGGGCGGACTCGTTCGCTCCCCCGTGCAGCGGTCCGTAGAGCGCGGCCACACCCGCGGCCACGGCCGAGTAGGGATCTACCTGGGTGGATCCGACCGAGCGAACGGCGTTGGTCGACGCGTTCTGCTCATGGTCGGCGTGCAGGATGAAAAGGACATCCAGGGCTCGTTCGAGCCGTGGATCGGGCTCGTACTTGAGCTCGGTCATCTTGTACATCATGGAAAGGAAGTTGCCGGCGTAGTTGAGGTCGTTGTCGGGATAGACGTAGGGCTGGCCCATGTTGTGGCGGAAGGCGAAGGCGGCCAGCGTGGGCATCTTGGCGAGCAGGCGAATGATCTGGATCGCGCGCACCCGCTCGTCCTTGATCTTGTTGGCGTCGGGGTAGAACGTCGACAGGGCGCCCACGGAGGCGACCAGCATGCCCATGGGGTGGGCGTCGTAGCGAAATCCGTGCATGAAATCCTTGACGTTCTCGTGCACGAACGTGTGAATGGTGATCTCACCGATCCAACCCTCGAGCTCCTGGGCGGTGGGCAGCTTGCCGTTGATGAGCAGGTAGGCGACCTCGAGATAGGACGAGTGCTCGCAGAGCTCCTCGATCGGATAACCCCGGTGCTGCAGGATGCCCGCCTCGCCATCGATGTAGGTGATGGCGCTGCGACAGGAAGCCGTGTTGGTGAACGCTGGGTCATAGGCCATGAGGCCGAAGTCGTCCTCGCTGACCTTGATCTGGCGCAGGTCCATGGCCCGCACGGTTCCGTCGGTGACCTCGAGCTCGTAGCTCTCTCCGGTGCGGTTGTCGGTGATGGACAGCGTGTCGGCGCTGCCGGCGCCGTTGGTGGATGCCTCCTGTTGCGCCTGCTCGCTGCTCATCGTGCCTCCCGTGAAGTGGTCGCCCTGCCTGCCTGCTCTTGAGATTATGGCCCTCCGCCGTTGTCCGCCCTGACCGGGGCATCGGGGGCCAGCGCGCCGGCGCTCAGGAGCGCAGGCCGTAGCGGCTCTCGGTCGCCTCCACCTGTCCCTGGTAGTGGCTGCCCAGGCCGGCGTGGCCGTAGGGTCGCAGCGCCGGGGCGTCGAGGGTCATGAAGGACAGCTGCGCGATGGATAGGCCCGAGTAGAGCTTGATGGGTACGCGCGTGAGATTGTTCAGCTCGAGGGTGAGCGTGCCCCGCCAGCCTGGGTCGCAGAACCCGGCGGTCGCGTGGACGATCAGTCCCAGACGCCCCACTGAGGACTTGCCCTCGATGCGGGCCACGATGTCGTCGGGAAGCTCCACGTGCTCCAGGGTGCGTCCGAGGCAGAACTCGCCGGGATGGATCACGAACGCCTCGCCGTCAGCGATCTTCACCTGCTCGGTGAGGTTGGTGGGGGGCTCGCGCAGGTCGATTGCCGACGTGCGGTGGTTGTGAAAGACGCGGAAGGTGTCGCCCAAGCGCAGGTCGACGCTGGCCGGTTGCACCATGGCCGGGTCCCACGGCTCGATGCGCATCCGCCCCGCTTCGATCAGCCGGGCGATGGTGCCGTCGGAGAGCACCGACGAGGGCGCCGCAGCGGTCATGCGCGCGATTGTGTCACCGCGCCGCGTCAGCGGCGCGCGGGAAGCCGGCCGGGCGAGCGCCGGGCTCGGGCGCTGCGCATGCGCGCGGGAGCCGCCGGATGCGGATCGCCATGCGGCCCACGGCGAGGACTGCGGGGCAGACGCGGGCGGTGCGGATGGCGGGGTCCGGGGCGCAACTTGCTGCCCCCGTCGTCGTCACGCCCGGTTGGCGACTCGGGCTGCTGACGCACGGCCCACCACACGAGGGCCAGCAGGCCCGCGATCGGGATCTTCAGGGCCACCATCAGCCAGATGAACGTCCACGCGTCCACGCGCCCCGATCGTACTACGCACACGACACGCACGCGAAACACACACAAACCGCACGCGCGGTCCTGCGGTAGCCTCCATCGGGAATCGGCTAAGGGGGGCTTCCGGGGGGTGGACGCGGGCGTTTGCGCCCGTCAGGCGCAACTTTGGTGATCCGCAAGGGTCCTCTAAAGCGAAATAAGTCATAGGTGCGGGGGTATGCTCCGCGCAGACCAGTCGTCAAATCTGCAAGGAGACGCATGAGCAACGAATTCAGCCTCGAAGAAGTCGACGTAGACGGAGCCGTCCGCGAAACCCGCGAGGAGGCGATTTACCACCTGGACAAGGAAGGCGACACGCGCGCGGACTTCCTGCGCAAGGCCGCTGTTGGCGGCGGCGCGGTCGCCGGTGGCGGCGCGCTGATCGGAATGCTGGCGCCCACCGCACTGGCCGCGGGCAAGGGACGCCCGCCGGCGAAGCCGTTCGGCAAGGGTGACATCGGCATCGGCAACTTCGCCTTGGTGCTCGAGTATC
>JAABUQ010011008.1_pt1 | contig 11701 bp, 8 predicted proteins | sample 5560001 | NCBI WGS metagenome assembly JAABUQ01 (sample SAMN10711888, study PRJNA513371) | rock metagenome | isolation source: Antarctica rocks | place: Antarctica: Victoria Land, Finger Mt nord | collected 2015-12-18
CCCGGCGGGCGGGGCATACGCCGTGCCCGGCAATTGCCCCGCCGATGCCTGCTGCCGGGCAGGCGAAGCGTTGTGGCAGCCTGCCCCTGTTGCAATGACAAGCGCGGCGGCGAGAGACAGAGCGACCATTCGTGTGCTACAATAAACGCGTATCATGAGTGCCGTTGAACCTTTGCTGGAGCCGGGCTTTTTGCGGCGCTTGGATGCCCTGCGTTTGGTGTCGCGCCGCCCGGTGTCCAGCCCCGCGACCGGCAGCCGACGCTCGGCCCGGCGGGGAACCAGTACGGAGTTTGCCGACTTCCGCGAATACGTGCCGGGCGACGACCTGCGGGCCGTCGACTGGAATGCCTACGGACGCCTGGAAAAGCTGTTCCTCAAGCTCTTCGTGGACGAAGAAGACCTCGCGCTGCATCTGCTGCTGGACCTGAGCGGCAGCATGGCGTTTGGTACGCCGACAGCCAAGTCCTTGTACGCCAAAAAGCTGGCCGCTGCGCTGGGCTATGTCGCCCTCGCGCGTGCCGACCGGGTTTCGGCCTCCCGCCTCGGCGGGGCGAGTGGCGGCCCGCCGCCGCTTCTGCGCGGGATGCCCGGCGTCGGCGCGCTGTTTCACACTCTGCAAAGCATGCCGGTGAGCGGAGAAGCCAATTTTACCCATGCTCTGGGCCGCTATGCGGCGCAGGCGAAGACGCCGGGCACGGCGGTCATATTCTCCGATTTCTACGATGACGGCTGGGCAGCGGGCCTCCAAGCCCTGCGCGCCCGCCGCTTTTCGGTTGTCCTGGTGCACATCCTCACGCCGTCCGAGATGCGCCCCGAGATGGGGGGCGTGGTGCGCCTAGCCGATGCCGAAACTGGGCAGGCGCAGGAAGCCACTCTGTCGCCCGCAACCCTGGAACAGTACGGAGAGCGTTTGCGGGAGTTTCTCGCGTCGCTGGAAACCAACGCCCGGCGCTACGGCATGGACTATGTGCGCCTGGAAACGGACATGTCCTTGGAACACGCGGTAAGATTGCTCTCAGGCCCCAATGGGCTGCTACGCTGACTCGGTGCCGTACAGGCGATCCCCAAAGTCGCCCAAACCGGGCAGAATATATTTGCGGCTGTCTAGGGCGCGGTCCAGGCCCGCTGTGTAGATCGCTACGTCCGGGTGGGCGTCGTTGAGCGCTTGGACGCCCTCGGGCGCGGCGACAATGCACAGCATCAGCACGCGGCCCGCACCGGCGGCCTTGACTGTGGAAATGGCCTGGGCGGCGCTGCCTCCGGTGGCAAGCATGGGGTCTAAGACCAGGGTGGTGCGGCCCGTCATGATCGGCGGCAGCTTGGCATAATAAGAATTCGCGACAGCCGTGGCATGGTCGCGCTCCAGGCCGATATACCCGACCGATACTTCAGGAAAGAACTCCACGAGGGGGTCGAGCATGCCAAGTCCCGCCCGCAAAACCGGCACGGCAACCAGTTGCTCGTCCAGCACTTTGGCCTCCATGCTTTCCATCGGGGTTTGAATGGGGCGCGTGCGCAGGGCAAGGGTCTGGGTGGCCTCCACGGCCAGCAGGATGGTCAGCCGCTTGGTCAGCAGGCGGAACAAGGCAGGCTTGGTCGTGCGGTCGCGCAGGTGCGAGAGAAAGTGTGCCGCAAGGGGATGCTGGAGAACATGGACATTCATAAAAGGCATCCCGTCTCCATGCCGGGCCAAGCGCGATGAGCTTTACCAGCCCCCTCAACTGGCTGTGGCTGCCGGCTCTGGCGGGCGCGATTGTCCTGCTGTGGCTGCACCGGCCCCGGCGCGAGGAAATTGTCGTGCCGTCGCTGCGGCTGTGGCGCGGCCTGGCGACCCAGGACAATGCCGACCCCGCGCGCCGCTTTTTGCGCCGCCACCTGCTCTTGTTTCTCCAATTGCTGACGGCTTTCCTGCTCGTGTCGGCCCTGGCGCGGCCTTTTTTGTTCGGGCGGGCGCTGGCCGGGCAGCGATATGTCCTGGTCGTGGACAATTCCGCCTCGATGCAGGCCACCGATGTCCGCCCGTCCCGCATGGAAGCGGCCCGCGACCGCGCCGCGCAGTTTGTCGCACATCGCCTGCGCCCTGAAGACACGGCTCTGGTGCTGCAAACAAGCCCGCGCGCCCAGGCTTTGTGCCGCTTGACCAATGACCCCGCCCGCCTGCGCGCCGCCCTGGCGCAGGTGGCCCCGACAGACGCGCCGGGCGACATGGCCGAAGCATTGACGCTGGCGCAGTCGATTACTCAGGGCAAGCCCGGCGCGCATCTGCAAATCTACTCCGACGGCCTTTCGGCAGCGCCCAGCAATCCTGTTTCGCTCGCGCCCGGCCCCGGAGCGCGTCAAGTGCTTGTCGGTACGGAGCATCCCGACAACATCGGCATCACCTCCCTTGACGCTCAGCCTGCTTCCGCGGGAACCCAGACCGTGTTTGTTTCGCTCCGCCAGGCCGGGCAGAACGCGCATCCCGGCCTGACACTCTCACTTTCAGAAGACGGCAGGCTGCTGGATGCCCGGCAGCCGGCATGGACGCGCGGGGCGGCCCAGGCCGAGTTTGCCGTGCCCGTCTCGGAAACGCCCCAGGTCGTCACCGTGCGTTTGGAGCACTGCGCGGACGACCTGACAAGCGACAACAGCGCGTCCCTGGTCCTTGCGCCCGCCCATAAAACGCGCGTGCTGCTGGTCTCGGCGGGCAGCCTCTTTCTGGAACGCGGCCTGGCGTCCCTGCCCAATACCCAGGTATCCGAAGTCGCGCCCACGCCGTTTGCCGCGCGGCCCGCACTGGCCGCGCGGGCGGATGTGGTTGTCCTGGATGGCGATTTTCCATTGGGAACGCTGCCGCCGGGGCGCTTTCTCACCTTTGGGCGGGCGGGCCTGCCCACTCCTTTTACGTTTACCCCGCAGCCGCCCGCCGATGTCGCCGTGGTGGCGCAAAGCAGCGCGCACCCAGTCATGCGCTTTGTGGACATGCACGATATGCGCGTGCGCAGCGCCGTGGGCACGCAGGTTGCGGGGTGGGGGCAGGCGCTGGCAGCGGGCAGTCGCGGCCCCCTTGTCGCCGCCGGGGAGGCCAATGGCAGCCGGGTCGTGTCGGTGGCGTTTGGCCTTTCCGACTCGGACTTGCCGCTGCGCGTTGCTTTTCCCCTGTTTCTCGCCAGCAGCCTTGCCTGGCTCGCCGAGGGCAGCGTGCCCGGCACGGTGCAGCCGGACTATGCCGCCGGGCAGACCGCGCAGGTCGCCCTGCCGCCCGGCGCGCGTGCCTTTCAGATTCTCCGGCCTGACGGCACGGCGCGCACCCTGTCCGCGCCTCCTGCGGGCGGCACGGTCGCGTTTGGGGACACCTCTCAGGTCGGCGTGTACACCGTTCTCGGCCCCGGCGGGGCGCGCTACCCCCTGGCGGTTAATCTGCTCAGCGCGGCGGCAAGCGGTTTGGCCCCTCGGCAAGCCGCCGCGCTTAACCATTCCGCCCCAAGCGGCGCTTCGACGGTGATGCACCGCGTTCGCCGCGACTGGTGGATGGTGGCCGCAGGTCTGGCTCTGCTGCTACTGGCCGCCGAATGGTGGGTCTACCACCGGCGGGCGTAAGCCGGCGGGGAAACCGGCCCGCCGCCTTCGGCAAAGCGTTTGCCCATCGGGGCCATCGGCGCGACTTTTCAGCGATGCACCGCCGGGATTGCCCCGGCATTTCCCACGCGTTGCGAGCGCGCAGCAACGACGGACGGTTTTCTTCCGTCGTCGGTACGGGCTGGCAACACCAGGGAAACCCCTAAACAACCCTGGCGGCAAGGGAGAAGTTTCCCGGCTTTTCGCGCACATGGCAAGCAGGATTTTCCCACTCTTCTCGCGAACCAAGCACTGACTTTTGCAAATAGAATATTCCAATTATGAGCGAACTTGAAGATGAAATCCGGCGGCGCATCCTGGCCGAGCGCGCCCTAGAGCGGGCCGAAGCGCCTGCCGAGGCGGGGCAGGAGCGCCCGTACTACGCTCCGCCCGCCCCGCCTGCCAATCCGAGCTTTTTGCAGCGCAAGCAGCAGAAGGGCGGGATTGTCGGAGCCATCGCGGGGCTTCTGATGCTGCTTGCCAAGATCGGCGCTCTCCTGCTTGCCGTACTCGCCAAGCTGAAGTTTCTGCTGGTGGGCTTGAAACTCCTGACCTTCGGGAAGTTGCTGCTGACATTCAGCACCATGCTGCTGAGCATGTGGGCCTATGCGCACTTTTACGGCTGGCCTTTTGGGGTCGGGATGGTGCTGCTGATCTTTATCCACGAGTGCGGGCATGCCCTGGCCGCCCGGCTGCGCGGCATTCCGTCTTCCCTGATGGTGTTCGTGCCGTTTATGGGGGCGGCGGTTTTCACCAAGCGCGCGGGCAAAAACATCGCCGAAGACGCGTTTATCGGCATCATGGGGCCGGTCGTCGGGACGGTGGGCGCGGTCGCCTGCATTCTCGGCTACGGCATCACCAATGCGCCTTTCTGGCTGGCTCTGGCCGAGTGGGGCTTTCTGGTCAATTTGTTCAACCTCACGCCCACCGTGCCGCTGGACGGCGGGTGGATCGCGCCTTTGTTTTCGCCCAAGCTGCTGGCCTTCGGCGTCGTTCTGCTGCTATTTATCGGCTGGCGCAATCCATTAATTTTAGTGCTGGCCGTGCTGAGCATCCCCCGCATCATCGGCGGCTGGCGTGCCGACCCCAGGACGCAGCCGTATTATCAGGCCACAAGTGCCGACCGGTGGCGGTTCGGCGTGGCTTACTTTGGGCTGGCGGCGTTTCTGGGCGTCGGCTACATGCTTCTGCGTCACTTTTTACTGGTCCATCATCCTGTTCTTGCCTAATCTTCTCTTGCGAAGGGACACACCATGACGAACTCCTGTTTTTATCATCCCGCCGAGCCGGCGACGGCGTCGTGCGTTCAGTGCGGCATGCCGATTTGTGAGCAGTGCCGCGAAACCGTGGCCGACAAAACTGTCTGCAAGCAATGCGTGGGCAAAATGCGGGCGCGGGTGGAGCAAGAGCTTGCCGCAAACCCTGCCGCGAGTACGCTCCCGCCCTACGCAGGGCAGCCGCCGCCCGCCGCGCCCGGCGTGTGGCCTCCGCCGCCGATGGCAGTCGCGGCCTCGTCCGTGGCGCTGCCGCCTGCCGCGCCGGGCGTGGGGCGCATTCTGGCGGGCGTGGGGCTGTCGGTCGTGCTGGGTTTGATTGGGACAGCGCTTTGGGTCGCCATCACCCTTGCCATGCATTTTGAGCTGTCGCTGGTCGCGATTGGCGTGGGCTGGCTGTGCGGATGGGGCGCGCTGAAAGGCTGCGGGCAGGGCGGCAAAGCCCCCGCGATTATCGGAGCCGTGGCGGCTTTGGGCACGACGCTGATTGGCGCATCCATCCTCGGCGGCGGCAGGCCGGGCATCTTTGAGTGGTTCTGCGTTGCGGTGGGCGCGTATGAAGGCTACATCGTGCCGACGCGCGCCGCCCGGCGTCGTTGATTTCCGTCAGCAAAAAGCCCCGCGCGCCGATTGGCACGCGGGGCTTTTTGTTTGTTTCCGCCTAAGAGCGCGGCATCGGCCCGGTCGGCAGGTTGACCGGCTGATCGCCCAAGTCTTCCACGCCCTGCTCGCGCAGGGCTTGCAGCAGAGTTTCCACGGTGCTGGTTGCCAGGCCCACGCGCGTATCGGCGGCCCCATAGTACATAAATATCTTGCCGTCCATCTCGACAATGCCGGTGGGAAACACAACGCCGGGGATAAAACCGTTGCTTTCATACCATTCTTTGGGGCCAAAGACCCATCGCGGCAGGCGCTTGAGCACTTTGCGCGGGTTGTCTAAATCCAACAACGCTAGGCCGACCCGATAAATAGGGCCATGCGACGTAGACTTGACGCCGTGATAGATCAAGAGCCAGCCTTCGGGCGTTTCAATCGGAACCGGGCCGGTTCCCACCCGGTCGCCATCCCACCACGGCCCGCCGCGCTCTTCAATGATGCACCAGGGCTTGCCCCAATGGATTAAATCTTCACTTTCAGTCAGCCAGATATGCTCCTGCCCGCCCAGCATCGGGCGGTGCAGCATCCAGTACTTTCCACCAATTTTACGCGGGAAGATGGCGGCGTCTTTATTATTAGGCGCAATCACCAGGCCGTAGCGCTTAACCTTGCGGAAGTCCGTGGTGGTCGCCAGGCAGATGCCTGCCCCGCGCGGGGAGTAGCCGGTGTAGGCAATCACATACTCGCCCCGCTCTTCCAGGTACGTCAGGCGGGCATCCTCGCAGCCCCAAGACTCATACGGCTGCTCTTCGTCGTCCTCGTCGCGCAGACCCGGCGCGAGAATGGGGATGTATTCAATACGCCAATTGTCCACGCCGTTTTTGGAGCGGGCGACGGTGATATGGGACGAGCCTTCTTGATCCAGCACGCGCAGCAGCAGCAGCACTTCGCCGTCAACGATGTGGGCGGCAGGGTTGCACACGCAGTCGCAGGGGTAGGGCAGGTCATGCGGGTTGATGATGGGGTTCTGGGGATGGCGTTCAAATAGTTCGTGTTCCAGCAAAGACGGCGGCCCTTTCCACTCAGGCTCGGGGCGAGCCTGACAATGACGACGTTATACCCGATACAGACGCAAAAAGCCTCCGCATTGGCAGAGGCTTAGGCATGGCTGTCACCCGGCTGTTGTCAGCCTTCGAGCAGCAGTGTTTCGGGGTCTTCGATCAGCTCTTTGATCTTCACCAGAAAGCGCACGGCCTCGCTGCCGTCCACAATCCGGTGATCGTAAGACAGGGCCAGGTACATCATGGGGCGCGCGACAATTTCGCCTTTAATCACCATCGGGCGTTCCTGGATTTTGTGCAGGCCCAGAATACCCACCTGCGGGGCGTTGAGGATCGGCGTAGACATCAGCGACCCGAACACGCCGCCGTTGGTGATGGTAAACGTGCCGCCTTGAAGCTCAGGCAGGGTCAGCGTGTTCTCGCGGGCGCGCTTGGCAAGGCCCGCAATGCCCTGCTCGATTTGCGCAAATGTCTTCTGGTCGGCATCGCGCAGCACGGGAACCACCAGCCCTTCTTCGGCCCCGACGGCGATCCCGATGTCATAGTAATACTTTTTGACGATGTCCGTGCCCTGGATTTCCGCGTTGAGCAGAGGGAACGCCCGCAGCGCACCGACACTGGCTTTGGTGAAGAACGACATAAAGCCCAGGCCGATGCCGTTCTTTTCTTTAAACGAGTCCTTGCGGCGGGCGCGGATTTCCATAATCGCCCCCATGTCCACCTCGTTGAACGTGGTCAGCATGGCGGCGTTATGCTGGGCGTCCACCAGGCGCGTGGCGATGGTCTGGCGGCGGCGGCTCATGCGCACGCGCTCTTCCGGCCTGCCGCCGGGCTGGCTGGAAACAGCAGCGGGCGCGGGCGCGACAGAGGCGGGACGCAGCGCGGTGGGAGCAGGCGCGGGGGCAGCCGCAATAGGGACAGCGGGTACGGAGGGGGGCGGCGCGGCAGGCATCACGGGTGGGGCCGGAGGGGGCGCAGACTGGCCCAGGTAGCTTGTGACATCGTCTTTGGTGACGCGCCCGCCCGGCCCGCTGCCTTTGACCTGCTGCAAGTCCAGCTTGTTGTCTTCGGCCAGACGCGCGGCGAGCGGCGTTGCGGATTGTCCCATGTCGCCCGGCGCGCTGCGCCCGTTGGGTGAGGACGTGTCGGGCGCGGGAGCCGGAGCGGCTGCCACCGGCGGCGCGGCAGCAGCGGCGGCAGGCGCGGACGCGCTCGCCGCCGCGCCGTCTCCGACCGTCGCCAGCAGCGCGCCGACGTTCACGGTTGCGCCTTCCGGTTCGGCGATGGATTGCAGGACGCCGCTTGTTTCGGCAGGCACCTCGACATTGACTTTGTCGGTCTCAAGCTCGACGACGGCTTCACCTGCCGATACGCTCTCGCCTTCTTTTTTCAGCCAGCGCGCGATGGTGGCTTCCACGACGGATTCGCCCATTTGGGGCACTCGGATTTCAACGGGCATGGGTGGCGCCGCTCCTTTGTTCTGTTCGTTCGGATGGCGGGGGGTCGCCTATCCCGTTGCGCTTGCCGTTCTTGTTTTGCGTCATCGGGGCCGGCACGGTGGAAAGGGCCGCAGACAGCACGCGAGCCTGTTCGGCCTCGTAGCGCATTCCCGACCCTTCCGCAGGGGAGGCCGCCTCGGGGCGGCCCACATACATTACTTCCACGCTCGGCGTCACCAGGGCACGCAGACGCGACGACATAAACTTCCAGGCCCCCATGTTGCGCGGCTCTTCTTGCAGCCACGCCAATTCGCGGAGGTTGGGGTACTGGGCCAGCACGGCGCGCAGCTCGATTTCGGGGAACGGGTACAGCTCTTCCACGCGGGCGACGGCGACGCGCTCGGCCTGCTCCATGCCTTTGCTCGCGGCGAGGTCTACGGCCACTTTGCCCGAGCACAGCACAAGGCGCGTCACTTTCGCGGCCATGTCGGGCGCGGGGGCCGTGTGCAGCACGGGCTGGAACGCGCCGTCCGACAAGTCCTGCAGCGACGACCCCGCGCGCGGGTTGCGCAGCAGGCTCTTGGGCGTCATGATGATCAGCGGGCGCGGCATCGTTTCCAGCAGGGCGGTTTGGCGGCGCAGCACATGGAAATACTGCGCGGCTGTGGTGCAGTTGACAATGCGCACATTGTTGTTGGCGGCGAGCTGCAAATACCGTTCCAGGCGCGCGGACGAATGCTCCGGCCCCTGACCCTCGGCTCCGTGCGGCAAGAGCAGCACCAGAGAGGGCGTCTGCTGCCACTTGGCATTGCCGGACACCAAGAATTGGTCGACAATGACCTGCGCGCCGTTGGCGAAGTCCCCGAACTGCGCTTCCCACAGAACGAGGGCGCGGACAGCGTGGATCGAGTAGCCGTACTCGAAGCCCAGCACGGCGTTTTCCGACAGCGGACTGTTGTACACGCCGAAGGATGCCCGCGCCTGCGGCAGGGTTTGCAGGGGCGTGTAGGTCTGCCCGGTCGTCACGTCGTGCAGGACAGAGTGACGCGAGCCGAAGGTCGCCCTTTGGCTGTCCTGGCCGCTGAGCCGGATGGGCTTGCCATCTTCTAAGATACTGGCGAAGGCGAGAGCCTCGGCATGCCCCCAGTCGATCCCCTGCGGTTCGTCCAGCGCGCCGCGCCTGCGCAGCAGGATACGCTCCACTTTGGAATTGGGCGTGAAGCCGTCCGGGCGTGCCAAAAGGCTTTCGTTGAGGCGGCGCAGGCGCTCTGGGGGGACGGCTGTCTTGACCGGCTCGCCGAACAGCAGGACGGCCAGAACGTCTTTGCCCTTTTGCCCCGCGAACGAGGGCTGGGCCGTCCGTGCTTTTTCCAGTTTCTCTTGGACGCGGGCGAGCATGGCTTCGGCTTCGTCGCGGGTGACAACCCCTTCACCCTCCAATTGACGCGCCCACAGGGCACGCACGGTCGGGTGCGCGGCGATGGCCTCGTACAGGCGCGGCTGCGTGAAGGCGGGTTCGTCGCCCTCGTTGTGCCCGTTGCGCCGGTAGCCGATTAAATCAATGAGGAAGTCTTTGCCGAACCGGTCGCGGTAGGCATGCGCCATGCGGGCGGCGGCGATGCAGGCGGGGATGTCGTCGGCGTTGACATGAACGATGGGTATCTCAAAGCCCTTCGCCAGGTCTGAAGCATACAGCGTTGAGCGCGACATCTCCGGCAGCGTGGTAAACCCGATCTGGTTGTTGACGATGATGTGGATCGAACCGCCGACCGTGTAGCCGGGCAGCGCGGACATGTTCAGCGTTTCGGCGACAATGCCCTGGCCGGGAAAGGCGGCGTCGCCGTGGATTTGGATGGCGAGCGAGGCTTTGGGGTTGTGCCGGGGCGGGCCTGCGTGGGAGCGGTCGTCCTGAGCCGCCCGCGCGCGCCCCGTCACGACCGGGTTGACAAACTCCAGGTGGCTGGGGTTGGGGGTGAGCGTGATCGGCATATCCCGCATGCCGTCCTCGGTATATGTCCGCCGCGCGCCCAGGTGGTACTTGACGTCCCCGCTGTAGCCGTCGGTGCCGCCGCCGGACACGGCATTGGCGTCGTCGGCGGGCTTGACATGGGCGAAGCCCTCCAGGATAGCGGCGTAGGGCTTGCCGAGTATGTGTGCCAGCACGTTCAGGCGGCCCCGATGCGCCATGCCCATGACCACTTCCTGCGTGCCGACCTGCGCGGCCTCGTGGATGACCGAGTCCAGGATCGGCACAAGCATGTCCGTGCCTTCAATGCCGAAGCGCTTGACCTTGCCGAAGGCTTTGTCGATAAACTTCTCGAAGCCTTCCACTTCGGTGAGCCGCTCCAGCACTTCGCGCTTTTGGGCCGGCCCGAAGCCGTCAAAGAAGCGTCTGCTTTCGATGGCCTGGACAAGCCACTGGCGTTCTTCGGCCACTTGTATCTGGTCGTCTTCATAGCCGATGGGGCCGGAATAGGCCTGCCGCAGCCTGCCCAGGGCTTCCAGGGCGTTTTGCGCCCCTTCGGCCAGCGGCCCGCCGACCACGGAGGCGGGCAAAGCGGCGAGGTCCTGCGTGGTGATGCCGTGCGTTTCCATCTCCAGGCCGGGGTCGCCGGGCGGCGGGCTGCCGAGCGGGTCGATGTGGGCCGTAAGATGTCCGAGTTCCCGCACCAGGCGGGCGACACGCGCGGCCCCGACGACTTTGTCCACGTCCAGGGTGCTGACAGGCGCGGCGACAGGTGCGGTCGCCGTTTGCGTATTTTGGGCAAGAGGCGCGGCTTCTTCGGGCGTCCACCCGGCGAACAGGGCTTGCGTGGCGGGGTCTACGCTTTGGGGGTTTTGTTTGTAGCGGTCGTAGAGGTCGAGGACGTACCCGGCATTGGGTCCGTAGAAGTCTTCCATGTTAGTCATCGCGCGTGTGCCTTCGCTTTTTTGAAACGCCCTGAGTGGGATTACGGGGCGCTTGTTCCGCCTGCGCGGGCAGGGGGCATGCAGTATGAATACTATTGTACCCGCATTGGCGCTGTTCCGCCAATGTTTTTGCGGGGCGGGGACGGCTGGGCTGTGCTGGGGCGGCTTAGGCTGTTCTTGGAATGTGCGTGGGGTGTGCTTTCGCTTTGCAAGCCATGAGCGACGACGGACGGATTTCTTCCGTCGTCGGTACGCCCATAATACGCCGGGGCAAAGCCGAAACAATGCCGCTGATGCGCTGAGGCAATGCCGTAACCGCTTCGTTGTTACGGGATTTGCGGGGCGAACAGATAAAAGCAAACGCGGCTTTTGCGGGTGACGACAGCGGAGAAAACGGCGTCGGCGAAGCCGGGGGGCAGGGGGTCGGCTTTGGGGGCTTTCAGCACGACGCGCTTGCGAGCCACGCGGCGGGCCTGGGCCAGTGTCGCAAGCGCCAGCGGGCGGGTGTCGCCGAACAGGGCAAGCGGGCTGACGGACTGTTCGGAGCCGGCGAGCCGCTCGCCGAAGAACGGGTCGAAGCACACGATGTCAAACGAGCGGGCGGGGCAGCCTTGCAGGAATGCCCCTGCCTCGGCGGGGAGGACGTGGACGCGGCGCATGGCATCGCCAAGCTCTTTGCCCAAAGAGCGGGCCGGGTTTTGCATGCCCGCGCGCGTGACCTGGGCGAGGGCGAGGGCGCTTTCCAGAGCCGTGACGTGGCCCGATGGCCCGGCCAGCAGAGAGGCTAAAGTCGCTTCCGTGCCGAAGCCTGCTGTGCAGTCCA
>JAABUQ010011009.1_pt1 | contig 11701 bp, 2 predicted proteins | sample 5560001 | NCBI WGS metagenome assembly JAABUQ01 (sample SAMN10711888, study PRJNA513371) | rock metagenome | isolation source: Antarctica rocks | place: Antarctica: Victoria Land, Finger Mt nord | collected 2015-12-18
AAAATAAATATAAAATAAATATAAAATAAATATAAAATAAATATAAAATAAATATAAAATAAATATAAAATAAATATAAAATAAATATAAAATAAATATAAAATAATTATTAAATAATTATAAATATTATAAATATTTAAATTCCTTTTAAATATATAATAAACAATATAAATTTAAATAAAAGAAGCGAAAGTATATTTATATTAGAAAAAGTCCGATATATAAATAAGTTTTTAGGTTTTATTATTATATATTATAAATAATAATCTTTAAAAAATTTTATTTATAAAATAAAATTTTTTAATAGAATTTTAAATTATTTGAAGTTTATTTAAATCTAATCGCTATTTAAAGTTAAATTTTATATATTACTTTTTTAATAAAACTTTTAATTATATAAAAAAAAAGAATTCAAATTAATTTAATAAAGTTAATAATAGTTAAAATAAGTCTTTTATTATATTTCTAATTAATATTTAAACCTTTCTTTTAATATATTATAAAAACCCCTTTCTTTATAAAAAATAATAAAGAAAAAAATAATAAATTTAATACTTTTATTAAAGCTTAATATAAATTCGGAAATTAATAATATATACTTTTAAAACCCTTACTTAAGGGAACGGTAACTTAAATTCTATTATTATTAAATTTACAATTAAGTTTATTACTTTCCTTTTTAATTACTTAATCTTTCTTAATATTATGTTATTTTATAATTTAATTAAACGAATCATTTATAAAGGTAATTGCAAAATAATAACGATTATTTATTTTTTAAATATTATTATTACTATTTTACTTTTCTTTAAGTAGTTTTAAAACCAAAGAAGTTCAATATTAAATAAAAAAGATTAAAAAATTATAAATTTTTTTAACAAAAAACGAATAAGAAAATATAATAAATATAAAATATAATAAATATAAAATATATTAAAAGAATATATAATTATATCGAAGTGAATTAAGAAATATATAATAATTATTATAAAAGTTTGAAACAAAAAGTTAAGTTTAATAGAAATAGAAATAAAATGAATGAATTCGTTCGGAAAAGAATTAATCATTGTTAATTACTTTGTTTGTAAAGAAAAAATATATATTCATTATATATCAATATAAACTAAAGTAAATATTGAAATATTAAAGGTTTTTCATATTTAATACTCTTTTATTTACTTTCTCTGTTACTAGACAATAAATTTAAATTTTCAATTATTAAGGTACTTTTTAATACTTACTACTTGATTGATTTGCTTTGTATTTAACATTTACCGTCATTTTATTATTAAAGCTTATTGACCGCGCAACCAACTTTTGAGGCTATAAATAGCGACTTAGATTCTTTATACGAAGATGAAGGGGAACAGAGGTTTGTTTTAATCAGATAAAAGTTCAAGAAAGCTTAACTGTAGTATCTTCGATAAACAACTTCTTAAACACATAACCTGTAGCGAAAATAAGGAAGACTAATAGTTATAAACTCCCCATTAGGATTTTGAATCTTAAAAAAGGTTCGGTAGTAAATACACAGCGAAGAAAGCCGAGTTCGAGCGCATAAAGTTGTTGTAGGTGGCCCTCCTGTCGCCATGGACTTATTGTCGATGTCCGTTAGCAAGTTGGAGAAGAATTCAAGGTGGCACCTAGGGCGCATGGAGGATACATCCACTAACAAAACAACCAGGCAGGTGGAGGACATGAGTGGATAACTTGCCTCGCTGCATCCATATATTCAGGCAACAAAGTCGACGCTGAAGGCTTTGACAGGGGAGGTCGAGTTTCCAATCGATCCTGAAGGCAGCCAGATGAACAAAGTGCGCAACGGATAAACTTACAGCCGTTCGAAGCTCGCCTGAAACCAACGACTTTTACCGCTTCCGTCTGAAACTGCAGTATCCAGCGAACGTTTCTTCCAACCATCCTGAAGCATTATGGAAAGAGTTTACTCCAAATTGGAGGGTTCACTACTACCCTCCCTATATTTGATGGAGGTCCTCAAGCATTTACTACGAACTAGGTAATTGAAAATAATTAAAAACGGTAAGAATATAACTGCTTGCATATATTGATTATTATTTCTAATTATATTTATTCTAGTTTGTTTAATATTTTTATCAAATTTATATTCGTTAACTTATAACAAAATAGTTTGAATATAGGAAAGTATATATTTTTAATATTATATTATAATATAACGAATCAGTTATTAGAAACATTTTAATATATATTAATATTATTAAAAGTAAATAAACTTCTTCCAAATTATCCAATACAAATTAATAAATAATAAAGTATAAATTCAAACTAAAAGAATTCGATACTTAATATATTTAAAACTTATTAAACTTTATCAATTTAACTTTAAGAATAAAAATCAAAACTGTTTGGCTAAAGTATAAAGAAAGTAAAACAATAAAAGTTTAATTTATACAAGAAATAAACAAGTTTGAATATATAATATAAATATATAAATATAAACAAAAAGTATTTAGAGAGGAAGACTTTAAAAATTTAAAAATTTATTATTAAAAATTAACTTTCTTAAACGAAAAGCGTAATTAAAATCATTATAACAAGGAAAATAAGTTTACTTTTCAAAGCAAAAACAGCAAATTCTTATTATATTCTTTATTAATATATTTTAATAATTTTAAGTATTAATTATAATACAGGCGCCCTTAGGATTGGCAAGAAGATACAATCTGTTATCGTATACTAGGAATTTGGGTTCTAGCATATATCCTTAACGAACATTTTATATAAAAAGTTTGATAATCAAACGTATCCTTATGCAGAATTCGTAAAAGATTACTTTGAAAAAAAGGTAAATATTCCAAAGGAGTTGATAATTAATTTAATTAAAAGTTTTATATGTAAGACTTCCGAGGCTTAAAAAACTAAATTCTTAAGTATTTTAGGTTAAAGTAGTTAAAGCGGTAATTATAATTCGATTAAGTAGTAATATATTATTATATGGTCCAAGTTAATAATTAATTATAATATTCGGATAATATTGTTATATATAATTTAACAAATTAAATAGTAAAAGCTTAAGTCAATAATAAAATAAATATTAATATTAATAAGAAAGTATATATATTACTTTTAAATATATTTCGTTAAACTTAACAACTTTAACAATTATATATATTCTGAAACCGAAGTTTTTAATAATAATAATTAATAATAATAAATTATATTATTTAAAAACGGGGCAAAATTAATAATCAGAATTTAAATATTATAAAAGTTAATAATGTATAAAGCTGTAAAAGCTCTAATGTTATATTCGAAAACATCGATTCTTATTCTTAATAAATAAGTAATATCAAAAGCGTTTCGATTTTACGTTATAAATTAATAATTTGGTATCGTTTAATATTGCCGTAATTAATAACGTTCGAAATAAAAAATAATACGTTTTTGTTATTAAAAAAAATGTATATAATTTTTAAATAAAAAAAGAATAACTTGTCTTCTTTACTAATTACGTTAAAACGCGTTGTTATTTTAAATATTATGTATACTTGGTCTTGTAGAGTTATATTATTTGAAAAAAGCGTAATATATATAATCGAATCAGGAAAATTATTAGTAATATAAATAAAGAAAATTATTTATTAATTTTAATATTTATAATATTTTTTTATAATATTGAATATTCAAACTCTTTGAAAGAACTTTGTTTATACGTAAATAAGTTAAAACGAATTTAAATATCGAAACATAAATTAATTAATTATAATCGAGCAATATTGATAGAAGACTTCGATTTTTGAAAACGTTTAAATACATTTAAAATACTAATTAAATTAAAAAGGAGAACAAAAGCTTGTTAATAATATATTTGCGTACTTATACCAGGGTGGAAGCGATATATATTAAAAGCGTAAAAATTATATAACTAATATAAGGCCAGTAAATACATTAATATAAAATATATATTAAACGGACTATAAGAAAAGATATTATAAAAAATAAAATGAAAATAAAAAAAATTATATAAGATAAGATTAAAACGAGATAAAAGGAATATTATAAATTAAATATTAATAATTTTCAAAGAGTAAAGTATTTATCGATAAATATAAAAGACGTAAGCGTATTATATTCAATATAATAACAAATAATAAAACGCTTAAAGAAGATTATTAATAAGCTAAAAGAAGTTATATTTATAATAAAATAAGAAAAGAAAACTTTTATATATATAATAACAATTATTAAAGGAGTATAAATAATATATAATTATAACAACGTATTATTAATATATTAATCAAAAAAGGATTTAAAAGTAATTATAAAGATTATTAATTAAAAGAATTTAATAAGGGCGGATTAAATATTTATAAAAAAAATTACAAAGTATATTATTAATAAAAAAGGTACGATATTATAATAAAAGGAAATTATAATAATAAGAAAATATATTAAAAAATATTAATAATAAAAATGTAATTTAAATAGGTTTAAAAAGCTTTAAAATAAAATATTATATAAATATTAAAAATATATTTTAAAGGTAAAATAAAGAAAAAAACATATATAATAATAATATATAATAATAATATATAATAATAATATATAATAATAATATATAATAATAATATATAATAATAATATATAATAATAATATATAATAATAATATATAATAATAATATTAAAAACGTATATATAAATAGGGTTAAAGTAAACGCTATAAAGATAAAAAATAATATCATATATTATAAATTAAAAATTAAAAAGAGAAAAGAAAAAATAAATTATAAAAATATTATTAAAAAATAAATATATATTATTAATATTTAATATACGTAATATATAAATAACGAATAAGTTAATTAATTACGAAATATATTAAAAATATAATTTTAAAATAATAAAATATTATAAATTGAAAGCTTATATAACATAATATTAAAAATATTAAAAATATAAATATATCGATATCTATTATAAAAAAAATCAAAAATATAAATATTATATTAAGGAATATAAATTAGAAAATTGCGATAATATTATAAAGGCGAAAAAAACCTAAATATTATATAATAATATCGTTATTATAATATATAAATAACGTAATTATTTCCTAATAAAACGCTTTCTTAAAGGTTAAGATTACGGAAGAAAGAAAAAAAAAGGAAATTTATCTTTATAATATAATAATTAATAAAAAATTTATTCGGGTTTATTATATTTTAATTAATAATATTAAGTATTAAAAATATTATATTTATATTAACTTTGAATTCTAATATCTTAACGGAAATATTATTATCGAATATAATATTTACTTCCTAATTAAAAAGTAGTTAAATTATTATTATTACTTTATTAATAACGAATATAAAAATAGAATTAAATATAATAGTTTAAATAAGTAAATTTTTTAAAGAATTATAATAAAATATATTCGAAATATTAAAATATTATAATATAATATTAATAAATTGAAAAATAAAATAAAAATTATAATAAAAATTATTTAATTAATATATATATAATCCCCGCTCTGCCTACTTTATAATAACAGATAACAAAAGGAAACTTTATTTCTATATTAATAAAAAATCAAATAATAATTAATAAAAGGTAAAATAAAGTTCGAAAAATATTAAAATATTAATAATAAATTATATAATAAAAATATAAACGGAAATATTGCAAATATATAACGTATATAACATATTTTTACTTAATTATAATAATATATTATAATAAAGAAGCCTATTAACTTTAAATAAAATTATATAAATTTAAAAGAAATATTTAATTTTAAGAAATTTTAATTTATATTATTTTTTATAAATAAGTCCCTTTTATTTATATTAATATATATAATTAAATAATTTATTAAAAAATATAGAAACCGTAAACGCTATACTTATAATATTATAAAGGATTATAATAAGAAATATATATAATTAATAAATTATTATTAATTTAATATTTATTTTAAATAAAATAACGAATAAGTTATAAATATATTAAATAAAAGGTAATATCGAATATTTATCGAATTACTTCCTTATAAAAATAATTTTTTATATAGTTATATTCGATATATAATTATAATATTTATATAAAAATTAAAAAATAACGGACTTAAAGAAATTTAAAAAAATATTCTTTATTAAAGTTATTAAAAGATAAGCAAATAAACTATTAATAAACTATATATTATATATTAAAAATTATAAAGATTATTAAAATAACAATAAAAGTTTAAACCTTATAAATTAAGTTTAATAAGAAAGTTAAAGTATATTAATTTAAAGAATATAATATTATAATAAAAAATATATACTATTTATAACGCGATTATAATATAATTAAAACTTAAAAAAGTAAAGATAAATATTATAAGACTAAAAATATAATAAAGAAAGTTATTAAAAAATATAAATGAAAAGAATTTAGAAATATTATATAAGATATAAAAGAATGTATTAAAAGACTTTATTAAATTATAAAAAAAATAAAAAATAAAAAATATATAATAAAAAATCCGCTTATTCCCCCTTTATATAATATAAATAATGCGTTAACAATAAGTATAAAAAATAAAATAAAATATTTATTCAAAAAATACTTCCCGCCCTTTTTTAAGGTTAATTTAAAGGATATTTTAAATTATTAATATAAAAATTCGATAAAAGAAGGCGATCCTTTAATAAATTGCGAAATATATAAAACATTTAAAAAAATAAGTTTTAATAAGGCTTTAAAATTTAATAAAATATTGAATAAAATTCTCTACATTATATATAAAATATTAATATAATTTAAATCTCTTTTCTAAAAATATTTAAAAGAAAAAGTATAATTAGATTATTTTAAATTAATAATAATAATTATAATAAAGAAGTTATAAAACATTATATAAACTTTAAAATATATAAGTTTATTATATTATTAAATACTTTAAAAAAGACATTAAGGTTTATAATCTCGGAATATATATTATATAATTAAAATATATAATAAATTATTAAATATTTAAATAAAAATTAGGATTAAGAAGCTCGTAAATATAATATTTTATTTAATTTTTAAAAAGCCTTATATTATATAAAATAATAATAAGAAGAAAATAATAAGCTTATTAAATTTAAATATTACAAAAGTATTTAATAATATTTCTTATATAAAATTAATATATAATATATAAAAGCGTTATATATTAATAGCGTTATTTATTTAATTTAAGGATTTCTTATAAATAAGAAGAATTAGCTTAATAATAAACTCTTATACGTTAGCGGAATATAATATTAATATAAATATTTTATAATAAAGTTTATTATTATTGTTTATCTTATACTTCTTTTATAATACCGACTTATTAAATATATATAAAAATATATAACTTAAAACTAATATTATTAATTTTATAAATAATATTAATATATTAATTTATAATATTTTTATAAAGAAAAATTACAAAATATTAAAACATATTTATTATATATATAATATATAAATATAACGTTATAACTCCCGGTTTACGGTTAAAAAGTATAAATCATTATATTTTATATCAATTTTAAAACAATTTACTATGATTATAAGCTTTTAATTAAACGAATATACTATTAACGCGGATATAAATATTAAAGTCTTAAGAATTTAATTAGATTTAAAATTAAAATAGTAATTTTATATAAAGTTATTTTAAGCTAAATTAATAAAAAGGATATTAATCTTAAATATTTTAAATAAATTTATTTAAAATATATTATTAAAAATAACAAAATAAATATATATTATAATATTAAAATCGATATTTATATATAACGTAATTATATAATATATATTTATAAAGTTAAAAATATATCGGAAAAGTATTATAGTTAATTTAAAATTAATTTAAAAATAATTTTTAAAAATCGCAATTACAATATATAAAACGATAATAATAAAAGCTTTAAAAATAAAAATATATATTATATTAATTAATTAATATATAGAAAAATTAATAATAAAAAATAATAATTAAATTAAATTTTAAATATTTTATATATATAATAAAGGTAATAATAAGGCGTATTCGTTAAAATCTCATTATAAAACGGGGTAAGAAAGGTAAACATACCGAAATATTAAATACTTAAAAAAGAGAATAAATAGTTAAACTTTTAAAGTTAAAGGAAATATTGAAAATAATTCTTTATATAATATTATTATAAATAATTCCCTTAAAGGTCATTATTTGCGAAAATAAAGAAATAATATATTAAATATATAACGCAAATAATATACTTTTAAGCCGCAGGGCTTATTCAAATAAGAATAAACGAAATAAAAATATAACGATTATATTAACTGACTTAAAATAAAAATAGCCAATATATTTAAATAACTTAAAATTCGCTTTTATATATTATAAAAAATTAGAAAATTTAATAATAATAATTAAATAATTATATATTCGATATATTATTTAAAATAAATATAAATTATATATATAAAATATTTTTAAATAATCAAACTTTATTAAAAAATAATATAAGAAATACGTTTAATAATAAATTAAATAAAGTTATATCGTATATAAATTACTTATAAAGAAAGTATAGCTTCAGAAGTTATATTAAAGTTTATTTAAATTCTAAATTATATAAAAATTTTAAGAAATAAAATAATAAATAAAGTTACAAAACGAATATATAATAATACGTTTATAAAATTTATATAGAACAAAATTATAGCAAAGATAATATTAATATAAACAAGATATAAATAAAAATAGAAAAAGAAATAAAAGAATAATAAAAAAGTAAAATATTTTTTCGTTATTATTCTGATTGTTTTTTTTTAAATACCGAGCTTTATATATAAACCGCTTAAAACTATATAATATATTATTAGCGTAATTAAGAATAAAGAAAATAAATTTTAGGGAATTTTTATATAAGAAAAAAATAATAAATGTATTAACGGCGAACTACAAATATAACGAAAATATTATAATAATAAAATATATATTATTATTATACCCTTAATAAGGGTTATAAAGGAGGGCTTTAAGGGAAATTATTAATATTACGAACTTAAAAATATTATTAAGGAATAGAAAGTATATAATAAAAGCGATATATATAATCTTTGCTATTGAAAAGTTAATGTAATTTTAAAAGATTAAAGCTTTATTTAAGGAAATAAAATAAAAATATTTTATTTTATTTTAACAACTTTATCCGATAAAGGAAATTTAAATATATTAATTATTTAAAAGGAGATAATTACGAAGCCTATATATTATATAATCGCTTTATATACGGAATAATAATAAATTAAGAATATATATTAAAAACTCGTGTAAACTTATATGAAGTATTAAAACGAATATGAATAAAAATAAAAATAAAAAATTATAATCGAATTATTTTTGGAGAATATTATCAAACAATAACGAAATATATAATAATATATAATTTATTAAAGTAAATTATATACGATAAGCGTTATTTATTTTATTCTTGTAAATAAAATTATTTCGAAAGATATTAAAGATAATTATATATAATATAAAGTTTACTTATTTTTAAAAAAGTTATTAGAACTTTTAACAAGGGTTTAAAGGTATTTAGTCGAATTAAAAATAAATTTATATTAACAATAGTTAATTATAAAACAGTCTGCAATTCGTATAAGTTAAACATAAAAGTAAAAATATTAAAACTGTTTTTCTATTACGTTTAGTTACTTTAATATTGAGCTTTAAGACTTTTTTTTATATTAAAAAAATTCTCGGGATTTTCGTTTTCCGTAAAAGGACTGCTAGTAGATTTAGACAAATGTTAATAATATCGATATGGAAAAGCTTTTATCGTTTGAAACTACGTATTATTAGTAATAAAAGGTCGAAAAAAGAGTTTAATAAAAAAAGATTAAACTGAAATAATAAAAGTTATTATTTTATATAAAGATTCGTTTTAAATACTTTAAATATATATAGTTTAAATATATACTTTTAAAATTTATTCTTTTCGTATATAAAAAAGTTATAAATATTAATATTATATCGAAAATTATTATAAATTAATAATTTAGAAATTAGAAATTAGAAAATTATTTATAATTAAATTAATAAATTTTTTATATTTAATAAATCCGGAAGCTCTTTTGATTCAAATAGAATTTACTTTAATAATTTACTTTTCATTATATATTTATTATGAAAATAAGTTGCAAAACCGTTTAAACAAAAGTAATTTTTATAATTTTTATACAAAATGACATAATATAACTTAACATATCGGAGATTATATGCTTTTATATTGCAAGAAAATTAACTATATATAATTAATTGATAATTGCAGACTATTTAATTACCAGGCGTAAAAACTTTCAAACGTAAAATTTAACTATAACTGATTTTGCTTATGTTTGACTTAACTTACTTTGTTATAACTTACTTTTTAGCTTATTAAAGTTCGAACTAACTTGGAAGTCAAAATCGATTTTAAAGATTAAAAAATATATTTATTATATATAATAAAGAAATATAAGACTATATACAAAGTCGATTGGGGTTACATTACAACTTTTTCGAATATTACACTATACTTTGGGAAGCGAAACCTTAATCTGACCGGGAGTTATATTGTAAAACGGTTGCATTCTATAGTAAAAAAATATATATATCCCAATTAACTATTGTAAATAAAGTTGGTTACTTGATATACATCTCGATAATAATTCTGCATATACACTTTATAGCGATAAACAAACCGACATAACCTTATTGTACATACCAATTCATTTTGATAGATAGACAAAATAAAAATAAAACCTTAATAGGGTTCGGGAATCTCAAGTCCGTCCTGCAGTTGCTAGCGGGTTTGAATCAAACCGGAAATAGTATTAATTTAAACAATAATACTATGTTGTTGAGCAATAGGGATATTGTGTTTTTCCTTAGCAAAATGGGAGCCAACTTGGCTAAGCAATAAAGTATAATTACAATCTTAATATATATTAATTCCAAAACGGAAATTATAAAGAAACAGCTCTATTGTATAATAAATAAAATATTAAAAAAATTATTCGTATTGAAAAATCGAACGAATTAATTCAAAGGGTAAATACAAATTATATATATAATATATTATTTATTTCGCAATTTGAAATATATAATAATTAAATTGAATTTCTTTGAATAGTTTAATATATATTAATAAGTATATATTATATAATATTTTCAATACAAAGGATTAATTTTACAAATATAACCTTCTATCCGTATTGATTATCTTATTGTGTTTGGACTTTGAAAGTAAGTTGTAATAGTTTTCTTTAACAATCAAGTTAATTAATATCGCCAACTATTGATTAAGGAAATTTCAATTGCTTTGTTTATTTAAAAATACAAGTTTATTTACATATACAACAAATTAATTTAAACTTTATAAATAATAAAATATTTAATAAAGTTAACTTATTTTAAATATAACTTTTATTATTTAATATATAATTTAATTAATAATAATTCAAAATTATATATATTTTGTTTTAAAAAGATTATAAAGTTTTCGGTTAAATTAATTATTAATTTATTATTTAAATTAATTTTTATAATTTTTATAATTTTTATAATTTTTATAATTTTTATAATTTTTATAATTTTTATAATTTTTATAATTTTTATAATTTTTATAATTTTTATAATTTTTATAATTTTTATAATTTTTA
>JAABUQ010011011.1_pt1 | contig 11700 bp, 7 predicted proteins | sample 5560001 | NCBI WGS metagenome assembly JAABUQ01 (sample SAMN10711888, study PRJNA513371) | rock metagenome | isolation source: Antarctica rocks | place: Antarctica: Victoria Land, Finger Mt nord | collected 2015-12-18
TACATCTTTCGATCCTCCCCATTGACGAACGAATCGACCCGGCACGGTCGGCCGCGACGGTTGACCGTCGGGGCGACGTCGGGCACAATCGGGGCCGGATCGGCGAACCCCCGTGGCCAAGAGCGCATCGCCATGCAGCTTGCCTTCGACGACGACGGACCGGGCCCGGTCGTGGTCCTCCTGCACGGTTTCCCCCTCGACCGGTCGATGTGGTCGCACCAGCAGGGGAGCGTGGGGTCGACCTACCGGGTGATCGCGCCCGACCTCCGGGGGCATGGCCACAGCGCCGCGCCGGATGGGGTCTATACCGTCGACGCGATGGCCGACGACGTGATCGAGCTCCTCGACGGCCTGCAATTGACCGATCCCGTGGTGGTGGGCGGCCTCTCGATGGGGGGATACCTCGCCCTCTCGATCGCGGCGAGGTTTCCGGAGCGGCTCAAGGCCCTGATGCTCCTCAACACCCGGGCCTCGGGAGACGCGCCCGAGGCGGCGAGGGCCCGTGAAGGGCTGGCGGAGCAGGTCGAAGCCGCCGGCTCGGCCGAGCCGGTGATCGAGGCGATGCTGCCCCGGTTGTTCGCCCGCCAGACGTTCGCGAAGCACCCCGAGCTGATCGCGCGGTGGCATGGCCGGATGGCCAGGACCCCGGCCCGGGCCATCGCCGGAACCCTCCGCGGCCTGGCCAGCCGGCCCGACCGGACCGCCATGCTCCCCGGGATCGTCGTCCCGACGCTGGTCCTCGCCGGGGCCGAGGACCAGATTATCCCGCTCGAGGAATCGATCGCGATGGCCGGGGCCATCCCGGGCGCGAGGCATGCGGTCGTCGATGATGCCGGCCACCTGTCGCCGATCGAGAACCCGCGGGGGACCGACGCCGCGATCCTCGGATTCCTCCAGGCGCTCTGGTGAGGCGGGTCGCAGCTTGCCCCGGGCCGGGCCGGGCCGGATAATCCAGCATGGATGAGGGTTGCCCCCGCCCTCGTCCGCTCGACCCAGGCCCCCCGCGAGCGTACTCGATGTCCGAAAATCCCGGCGACGGCGGTACTTTCGTCACGACCCCGTCGGCGCTGAAGGATCTGGTCGACCACATCCGGGCCGTCGGCCGCTTCGCCTTCGACACCGAGTTCGTCTCCGAGGACACCTTCGAGCCGGTCCTCTGTCTGATCCAGGTGGCGACCGAATCCCGGCTCGCCGTCGTCGATCCGCTCAAGGTCGGCGACGTTTCCTCGTTCTGGGATGCGGTGATCGACCCTTCGCTCCGGGTCGTGATGCACGCCGCGGGCGAAGACCTGCGGATCTGCAAGCTGAAGACGGGGACGGTCCCCCGCCGGGTCTTCGACGTCCAGATCGCCGCGGGCCTGGTCGGCTTCGGCTACCCGCTCTCGCTGGGCAACCTCGTCCATCAAACCCTGAAAATCTCCCTGCCCGGCGGCGAGACCCGGACCGACTGGCGCCGCCGGCCGCTCTCCGAGGCCCAGTTGCGCTACGCCCTGGACGACGTCCGGCACCTCCTCGACCTCGCCGACCTGCTGACCGAACGCCTCGGCAAGCTCGGCCGGCTCGACTGGGCCGACGACGAGTTCGCCGCGTTCCTCGGCGAGATCGACCACCGGGCCGACGAGGATCGTTGGCGGCGGCTCTCCGGCCTCCACCTCCTCAACCGTCGAGGTCTGGAGGTCGCCCGGCGGATCTCCGATTGGCGGGTCGAGGACGCCCGGCGATCGAACCGGCCGCTGCGGAGCGTCCTCCGGGACGACCTCCTGGTCGCGATCGCCAAGCGTCAACCGGCCACCCGACGCGACCTCGAGGCCCTCCGCGACTTCAACCGCCCGCAATTGCTCGGCCGGGCCGACGAGATCCTCGGCGTGATCGCCCAGGCCCAGCAGGTCGCGCCCGACCAACTCCCGGAGCACGCCGGCCGCCACGACGACGGGCCGGGCCTGGCGATGGTCGTCAGCCTGCTCGCGGCCACCCTCTCGCAAACCTGCGCCCAGGCCAAGCTCGCCGTCGGGCTCGTCGGCGGGGCCGCCGACCTCAAGGAATTCGTCCGCTGGTACGTCGAAGGCCGCGACCAGACCCGCCGCCCCGACCTCCTCCAAGGCTGGAGGGCGGGAGTCTGCGGGCGGACGCTCCTCGACGTCCTCTCCGGCCAACGGGCCCTCCGGATCGTCGACCCCGAGGCCGAAGTCCCCGTCGCGCTCGACCCGGTGATCGAAGAACCTCCCGCAAACTGATCGATCCGCCCTCCCGACCCATCGAGAGCGATTTCTTCTTTGGTGAATCGATGCGACGACAGATCGCGGTCTACTCGAATTGTTACGGCCCCTCGGGCGTGCGTGCCGCCGTCGTCGGGCTTTCCGAAGCGGGCCTGGATCATGTCGAACTCGCCCTTCGCGGCCACGACTTCGGCGGGCTGGTCATCCCCGAGTCGGCGGTGGTGAACGAGGCGACGGACGAGGCATCGAGGCTGGAATTCCTCGGCCTGATGCGGGATCGGGGCGTCTCGGCCAGCGGGTGCAACGTGGGGGGGGCCGACATCCTCACGCCCGAGGGGCTTGCTCTCACCGCGGCCCGGATCCGGTTCGCCGACCGCTGCTTCGGCGCGAAGGTCGCCGTCTCGGGCGCCGGGAGGCCGGCGGACGAGGCCGAGCGGCGGGTCGTCGTGGATCATCTGAGATTGCTCGGCGACCTCGCGTCGGGCCTCGGCATGACGCTCACCCTCGAAACCCACCAAGGCCCGACGCAAGATGCCGACGCGATGCTAGGTCTGATGGCCGAGCTCGATCACCCCGCGATCGGCCTGAACTTCGACACCGGCAACATCGCCTACTACAACCGGGGGGCCGATCCGGCCGTCGAGCTCGACCGGGTCAAGCACCTCGTCCGGAGCGTCCACCTCAAGGACAACCGGGGCGGCTTCGAGGATTGGTACTTCCCGGCGCTCGGGGAGGGCGGGGCGGTCGACTTCCGCCGGGTCCGCGAAATCCTCGACGGGGTCGGCTTCCGCGGGCCCTACACGATCGAGGTTGAAGGGATCGGCGGCGAGCTCGAGCCCGGCCCGGCCTCGCGGCACCGCCGGGTCGTCCGGAGCATCGAGCACCTTCGCGCTTGCGGCTATTTCGGCGATCATTGAAGGCCGGGCGTCGCTGGCGGCGGCCCGGCGTCGGGCCAACCCGGGGACATCGCCATGAGCCTGCTCGCCCTCGCCGCCGTCCTGGCCTTGGCCTCGCCCGAGTCGTGCGCGACGCTCGGGCCGGGCGAGCGGTCGGTCTCGCCGCTCGGGCAGCTCGACGCCGGTTCGTCCTATCGGATCGAAGTCGCGCTCCTGGGGACGATCGCCGAGCGGGACAGGGTCCGGGTCACCCTGACCGGCTCGGACGGCGTCGCGATCGCCAAGACGCTCCACGCGGGCGATCCCGACCTCTTCCTCCCTTATCGACCGGCAGCGAGCGGGCCGGGATCCCTCGCGATCGAAGCCCTCGCCGGCTCCGGCCCCGTCCGGGTCCTGACGCGGTGGGCCAGGCAAGACATCGGCGACGAGGATCGGGTCGCTTTCGAGTTCGAGCCCAACGACGACTGGCGGCAGGCCAACCCGATCCGGCTCGGCCGGGCCGTTCACGGCTCGGGCGACGACGTGGATTACCTCGAAAACCCGGCCGAGGGGCGATCGGGCCTCGACTGGTTCCGGTTCGAGGTGGCGGGCCCGGCCCCGGTCCTGGCGTACTTCCAGCTCGAGTTGCTCGATCGCGACGTCTCGGCGAACCTCCGGGTCCACCGGCTCGACCCGTCCTCGGGCGAGGTCCGGCCCCACGAGGCGGGCAAGGACCCGATGGAGATCGTCCACGACCGCGAGCGGGAGCGCTACTCGACCCACCTGAGCCGGACCTTGCCGCCCGGCACCTACTTCGTCGAGGTCAACGCCAACCACCCCGACTACGTCCTCGGGACGCGGACCTACCCGATCCCGCCGCTCGCCAGGCCGGACGAGGCGGTCGAGGCCGGGCTCGACTATCTGCTCCAAGCGGGCGACGCCTGGTTCGCCCAGGTCCCCCGCGAGGGGAACATCTTCGTCCGCTCGGGCAACCTCCACGACACCGCCACCCGCTGCACCGCCTGCCATGCGTCGAGCTTCCCCACCGAGGCCGCGCTGGTCGGCCAGGCCAACGGCTACCCGATCCGGGCCAAGGCGAGCATGCGCTACCTCGTCGATCGCCTGGGGAACTCCCCGACCCCGCTCTACGGCGAGGATGGCCTGAACTGGCAGCGGTTCATCGCGATCCCGCTCCAGTCTCAGGGCAAGCAAGGCGGGATCGTTCTCGATTTCGAGCGGGACGTCCTGGGCCGCGAGACCCCTCGGTTCGAGCGGTTCGGGCCGTTCCTCAAGGCGGCCTGGCGAGGCCGGAGGGACTTCCCCGGCGACGAGATGAACGGCGTCGTCCCCCTCGACAGCAAGTTCGGCCTCGCCTGGCGCGACTGGCGGGTCCTCACCGAGATGACCCGGCGGACCGGTCGGGTCGCCTACGCCCAGGCGGCCGACGCCATCGCCGACCTCCTCGACGACCCCGCCACCGACCGCAAGGTCGAGACCTTGCAGGACCGGATCCATCGCCTTCACGCCTGGTGGCTGATCGACAAGGAGCACTTCGCCCCCAAGATCGAGGCCGAAACCGCGGCGCTCCTCGCCCTCCAGAACCCCGACGGCGGCTGGCACGAATCCGACCGCCAGCCCGGCCCCAGCGCGGTCTACACCACGGGCCAGCTGACCTGGACCCTGCTGAAATCGGGACTGACCCGCGAAGACCCCCGGATCGCCCGAGCCCTTGCCTATCTGCTCGGCCAGCGGCAAGCGTTCGGCGGCTGGTTCCAGACGACCACGCACGAAAACTTCCGGACCCCAATGCGGGAGACCCGCCACGCCGTCGAGGCCCTGGCGGAAGCCTACCCGCGCCCGACTCGTCCGCTCAAGTCCTGGGGCAACCGCGACGGCCAACCGGCCCGGATTCCCCGGACGGACTCGATGCTCGCCACGCTCGACGACCTCGACGACCTCTGGGACGTCCCCGAAGCCGACCGCGGCCGTTTCGCCCAGGCGATCATCCCCCTCCTCGACCACCCCGAGCCCTCGATCCGGGCCCACGCCGCGGCCTGCCTCGGCCGGCTCGGCGACCCCTCGGCGGTCGAACCGCTGGTCCGGCTTCTCGGCGACCCCTCGAAGATCGCCTGGCGGGCCGCCGCCTGGGCCGTCCGCCAGCTCGGCAACGCGGGGGTCGGCCTCGATGCCATCCGCCTCGCGCTCGACAGCCCGGACCCCGCCACCCGCCGAGGCGCAACCCGGGTCTTCGCCTACCACTTCGACGGCATGGACGCCCGGATCGACCTGGCCGACGCCTTGATCGCCCGGACCGCCGACCCCGACCTCTGGGCCCGGCTCCAGGCCCTCCGGTCGCTCCGCCAGTGGTTCTACCGGACGGGCGACAACGCCTTGAGGCGGCGGATCGTCGACGCCTACCTCGCCCGGATGGCCGAGCCGCAACCCCCGGTCGTCCGCAAGGCGCTCGTCGAAGGGATGTACATCCTCCTCGATGAGAATTTGGGCGGGGGCGTCAGCCTCCAGAAGAACCTGGAAGCCCTGCCGCCCCGCTTTCGAGAGAACGCGATGAAGGGGCGAGAGGCCGTCGAGAGGGACGTCCTGCTCGGGCCGATCCTGGCCGCCCTGGCGACGGGCAACGCCCGCCAACGCGAGGCGCTGGTGGAGTCGTTCGACGGCTCGTTCTTCCGGGGCCGGACCTTCGCCCGCCAGCCGACGGGCATGCTCGACGTGGGCAACGACCGCGAGTTCGGGTTCCTCTACAACCCGCCCTCCGACGTCCTCGACCGGACCTTCGCCGCGCTCCTCGGGTCGGACCTCGCCCCCCAAGGCCGCCGAGGGGCGATCCGCCTGGCCAGCTTCTTCCTCGTCACCGGCCGGTCGGCCGACGCTTCGATCCAGTCGGCCGTGCTCCGAGGCTTGACCGACCCCGACGCCGGGGTCCGCGAGGCCGCCGGCAACGTGGTCGCCCGCGACCTCTCGTTGGTCGGGGCCGAAACCGACCCGACGCGGGTGGAGTTGATCCGCCGCCCGCTCCTCGGCGAAGGGCCCCAGCGGCGGGCCGTCGCCGCCGCCATCGCCCGCCACCCGGCCCTGCTCGAACTGGCCGAGATCCGGGGCGACCTCCGCTCGCTTTTGGCCCGAGATGATGCCCTCGCCTCGCTCGCGCCCCTCCTCCGCCACCCGGCCTTGACCGACGCCGAGGCCCTGGCCGCGATCGGGCGGGCCTGGCCCCGGACCGCCGACCCCGCCGATCGCCTGGCACTCCTCGACGCCACCCTGGCCCGGCCCGCCCTGATCGACCGCGACGAGCCCAGCCCCGAGGTCATCGACCTCCTTTGCCTGGCGGTGGTCGATCGATCGGCCGCGATCCGCGAGCGGACCCTCGCGACCTTGGGCGAACTCCCCCGGTTCCGACGCGGCAAGGTCGCCCGAGGGCTCTGGCTGACGAGCCTCGCCGACGACGCCCCCTCGCTCCGCCGACTCGGGCTCACGCTCACCGAGGCCGACCCCGCGTTCTGGACCCGGCCCGATGCTCTCGAACGCCTACTCGCCCTCTTGATCGATCCCGACGCCACCGTCCGAGACCGGGCCCTCGGTTGCGTCGAGCGGCGCCGCCTGGCCGCCGACAACCTCGCGATCGCCCGGAGGGTCAAGGCGCTCGCGGCCGACCGCGCCCTCCACGACCGGGCCGGGGCGGCCTTGCGATCCCAAGGGTTCGACCCCGACGCGATCGCCGCCGATGTCGAATTGGCCCGACCCCGGCGCCTCGGCCTCGCCGCGTTCCGGGACCGGGTCAACCCGCTCTTCTATCAGCCCGGGGAGGATGGCGTCTCTTGCGGGAAGTGCCACGCCACCCATTCGGTCCTGCGGATCTCCGAGGCCGGGCCCGGCGACGAGTCGGCCTTGATCGTCAACTATCAGGCGGCCTTGAAGGTCATCAACTTGGGCGACCCCGAGTCGAGCCTCCTGCTCCGCAAGCCCCGGAGCCCGCAAGGGCAGGGCGGGCCGGACCCGTCGAGCCCGACCGGCCTAACCCACCTCGGCGGCCCTCGATGGGAGGGGGCCGACCACCCGGTCTACCGGGCGATCCTCGGATGGGTCCGCGAGGCATCGGCGCGAGCCGGCGAGGCTCCGGCGCCCGCCCCTTCGGCCGACAGCCACGCCCCCGGCTTCGAGCCCAAGCTGGCCGTCGATGGCGACCGCTCGACTTTCTGGCAGACCGAATTCACCGGCGCCAACCCCGGTTATCCCCACGACCTGATCTTCGACCTCGGCTCGATGCGCAAGGTGGAGGCCCTCCACTATGCGCCGAGGCCGGACCAGTCGCGCGGTCGGGTCAAAGCCTTCGAGGTTTCCCTATCCGACGACGGCAGGGCCTGGCCTTCGCCGGCGACTCGGGGAGAATGGGCCGACGACCCCACGGACAAGGTCGCGATCCTCGGGGGGCAACCGGCGCGGTTCGTGCGGTTCCGGGGGCTCTCCGAGGTCCACGGCCAGCCCTTCATGTCCGCCGCCGAGGTGGAGATCGAGGCCGAGCCGATCCCTCCCCTTCAATCACAGGCCCCGGGAACCCCATGACCTCGCCGCCCGTCGCCCCCGACACGTCCGGACCCATCCCGGTCGCCTACCGGCTGACCATCGAGGACGTCCGGCGCTTCGTCGGTTCCGAGGACCTCCGCTGCTGGACCTGCCTGATCCGGTCGCAGAAGGCGTCGACGGCCTTGCTCGTCGGGCTGGTGCTCGGGCTTTCCGCCCTCTGCGGCCTGGGGTTGGGGGTGAGGTCGGGGCTGCTGGTCCTCGGCTCGGCCTTGGTCCTGCTCGGCGGCTTCGGCTGGGCCCGAGGGCTCGCGTCCCGGCAGAGGGCCTGCCGCCTGGCCAGGGACCTGGGGATCCCTTGCGACCTCCGCGTCGCCGTCTCGGCCCGGGGGATCGCCAAGGCGTCCGGCCCCGGCCTCGACGACCCCGGCCGGCGCTTCCCCTGGTCCGAGGTCGTCGATTCCTCCATCGCCCCCGGCCTGGTCATCTTCCGGCTCCGGCCCGCCGAGGCCGTGCTCCTCATCCCCGATCACGCCTTCCCCTCATTCCAAGCCAAGCTCGAATTCGCCGACCGCGCCCACCGCTGGCGCGAGGCCGCCCGCCTCGACCGGCCGCCGACCCCTTGAACTTCGTCATTTCGCCTCAACCGCCCGGGATCAACTCGTCCATCCGGACGATCCAGGGGCTCCGAGGCAGGGCGGCCAGGTCGAAGCGTTCGAGCCAGTCGCCCGGCCGCGAAGGCTCGATCCGGCCGGACCAGCCGCACGAGCGGGCGAGCCAGCCGACCAGCCGGGCGGGATCCGCGCCGGATTGGCGGAGGGTCGCCAATTTGAGCGCCCCGTCGCGCTTCGCCAGCCGCCGGCCGTCCGGCCCCTCGGCCAGGGGGACGTGGCCGAACTCGGGCGGGGTCCAGCCCAGGGCTCGGTACAGGAGGATCTGCCGAGGGGTGCTCGGGATCAGGTCGTCCCCCCGGATCACCTCGGTCACGCCCATCGTCGCATCATCGTGGACCGCGGCGAGCTGGTACGACGGCCCGGACCCGGGTCGACCCACGATGAAGTCGCCCCCCAAGCGGCTCGGGTCGATCTCGAGCCGGCCTCGCACTCGATCGACCCACGCGACCGGTCCCGATGGGACGCGGAATCGCCAGGCATAAGGGCGGTCGCCCAGATCGTCGGCGTCCCGGACCGATCGATGGGCGCAGAGGCCGGGATAAGTCGGCCCTTCGTCCTCGGCATGCGGGGCCGAAGCGGCGCGGGCGATGTCGGCCCGCGTGCAGGTGCACGGGTAGACGAGTTCGGAAGTTTTTAGCCTCGCCAGGGACGCCCGATACGCCTCCATCCGTTCCGATTGGACGTAAGGCCGTGATGGTCCGCCCGAGTCCGGCCCTTCGTCCCAGTCGAGGCCCATCCAGCGGAGGTCGACCTGGGCCTCGGCGATGGCTTCGGGGCGGGCCCGCGAAGCGTCGAGGTCTTCGACCCGGTAGATCATCCGCCCGCCTCGGCTCCGGGCCGAGAGCCAGGCCATGAGGAACGTCCGCGCATGGCCGAGGTGGAGGCCGCCGGTCGGCGAAGGGGCGAGGCGGCCCGTCGGGTCGATTCCGGGCATCATCTGGTTGATCCGAAGGCTCCAGGACCGGCGTTCGGCCGCGGTTTCACTTCTCTCCGGAGGCGGTATCGGTTCTAATGGAATGGTGCCCCGCCAGGCCAGGTCGAACGGCGTGGCGGGCGAGATCGATTCGCGCGAACGGGGGCAGGACCGATGGACGTCGAGCTGAAACGGGACGCCAAGAGCGTCATCGACCGCATTGTCCACTTACGAGACTCTCTTTGACCTGGGCGACAAGACCGAACGGCGCGACGAGCTGGCCGCCCAGATGGAAGGCCAGGGGTTCTGGAACGACCCGGAGAAGGCGAAGGCCGTCATCTCCGAGCTGAAGACGCTCAACGGCGTGCTCAAGCCGTTCGAAGCCCTGCTGCGCCAGTCGGACGACCTGGCGACCTTGATCGAGCTGGCCGAGGAGGACGGGGGCGACGAGTTCGCGGGCGAGATCCGCGACGCTGCGAAGAAGGCCAACGCCGACTTCCAGGAGTTCGAGCTCCGCTCGATGCTCGGCGGCACCAACGACCACTGCAACTGCTACGTGACGATCCACCCGGGCGCCGGGGGGACCGAGGCTTGTGACTGGTCCGAGATGCTGATGCGGATGTACCTGATGTGGTGCGAGTCGCACCGCTACAAGGCCGAGATCATCGACCGCGAAGACGGCGAAGTCGCCGGGGTGCAGACCGTCACGATCCACGTCAAGGGGGATTACGTCTATGGCTACCTCCGCGGCGAGACCGGCGTCCATCGCCTGGTCCGGATCAGCCCGTTCGGCACGGCGGACAAGCGGCAGACGTCGTTCGCGTCGGTCGAGGTGATGCCCGAGATCGACGACACGATCGATATCGAGCTGAAGGACGACGAGCTGAAGCGGGACGTCTTCCGCTGCGGCGGGCCCGGCGGCCAGCACCAGAACAAGACCGAGTCGGGCGTCCGCTACACCCACATCCCGACCGGCGTCGCCGCCGAGTCGCGGTCCGAGCGGTCGCAGCACAAGAACGACAACCTGGCGCTCCAGCTCCTCAAGGCCAAGCTGATCCGGCTCGAGGAGGAGAAGCGCGAGGCCGAGTACGCCAAGGCCTACGACGAGAAGGCCGAGATCGGCTTCGGCAGCCAGATCCGCAACTACGTCCTCCAGCCCGACCAGTGGTGCAAGGACCTGCGGACCGAGGTCAAGGTCGGCAACCCCCACGCGGTCCTCGACGGCGGGCTCGACATCTTCATCGACGCCTACCTCCGCCGCAAGCTCGCCCGGGGCGAAGTGAAGAAGGCGTGAGGCGGAAACCCGCTCGCGACGATCCCACCGTCCCCTTTCCCGGGACCAGGTCCAGGTTCCCGGGACCAGGTCCAGGGAAGGGGGACCACCATCCCTCCCCCCCGCCAAGGCCCCCGAGCGATGACCGAACTCGTCACCGACGGCGACCGACGCATCCTGGCGACCGGGTCCTTGCGGCTCGCGTTCCACTGGGCCGGCGACCGCTGGGCGCATTCGCTCGAAGGCCGAAGGCCCGACGATTCGACCTGGCTCCTGGCCCGGACGATCGAGGGGGATCCCGCTCGCGACGACCCGGCCCGGGTCGTCAGCCCGGCTTATCAACAGTTAGAATTCCAGGCCGACGGGCCCCGTTGGCTCGCCTTGCTGGTCGGGCAGTCGGGCCCCCACCATTTCTCGGCGGTCTTCGCCGTCGAGGAAGCTTCGGACCGCTCCCGGATCTCGATCGACGTCGCCGACCGCTGCCGCAAGCCGGTCGAGGCGCTCGCCTGCACCTACCAGGTCGAGGCCCCCGTCGAGGACATCGCCGCGGCCGACCCCGGATCGATGGCCTGGGATGTCGGGGGGGCCCGGCTCACCCTGGCCGCGGAGCCCCCGGCCCTCGTCGGGACGGCGGAAGGGGGGCGGCTGGGCACGATGGCCCAGGCCCTCGCCGGCCTCTCGACCGACGGCCCGACCCGCCGTTGCGTATACTCCTGGTCATGGACCGCCTCGACCTGATCGACATCCTCCATCCGACCGGCCCAACCGGAACGCCCTTGTATCGGAGCATCTCATGGACCATCTCAGAGACGGCGACCCCCAGATTTTCGAGGCGATCGAGGCCGAGGAGCACCGCCAGCGCGACGAGCTGGAGCTGATCGCCTCGGAGAATTACACCAGCGCCGCGGTGATGGAGGCGGTCGGCTCGGTCCTCACCAATAAGTATGCCGAGGGGCTGCCCGGCCGGCGTTATTACGGCGGGTGCGAGTTCGTCGACAGGGTGGAAACCCTGGCGATCGAGCGGGCCAAGCAGCTCTTCGGGGCCGAGCACGTCAACGTCCAGCCGCATTCGGGGGCCTCGGCCAACCAGGCGGTCTATTACTCGTGCCTGGAGCCGGGCGACTCGGTCTTGGCGATGGACCTGGCCCACGGGGGCCACCTGACCCACGGGATGAAGCTCAACTACTCCGGCCGATGGTACCCCACGATCGGC
>JAABUQ010011012.1_pt1 | contig 11699 bp, 13 predicted proteins | sample 5560001 | NCBI WGS metagenome assembly JAABUQ01 (sample SAMN10711888, study PRJNA513371) | rock metagenome | isolation source: Antarctica rocks | place: Antarctica: Victoria Land, Finger Mt nord | collected 2015-12-18
CGAAGCTAGCTCCGCGCTGGCCCGGGAGCCACAGCTCGCCCGTGCACTGCTGCGCACCAGCACGGGTCGTGGGGTTCGCAGCGGCTATCGAGCGGCTCGCGTTGAGGCGATCCGGCGAGCGGTCGACGAGGCCACTGGGGATCGGGGGACGCAGGCGATGGTGGGAGCGGCCGGCGTAATCGCATACCTCGCGAGCTCGAACGCTTGGGTCACTGTCCAGGACGAGTCGGCGATCACGGCAGAGGAGGCGCAAGTGGCCGTCGCCTGGGGGATCGAGACGCTGTTGGCGGATTTGAAGCGGCGGGCGCGTCGCATTAGGAGTCAAAGTTGATGGTGAACGCAGACACGAATTCCTTCACGTTTCTGGTCGACAACCAGCTCCGGGTCATCGCCTCGGGGGAGGAGACCGGTGCATACTCAGTGGTCGAGATGGTGATCCAGCCGGGCGGCGGTGGAAACACGCTCCACACCGATCCGTTCCTGGAAACCTTCTATGCAGTCGAGGGCGTATTCGAGGTCACGCAAGAGATCGACGGCCGGCTCGTGACGTCGCAGCTGCGCCCCGCGCCAGTCGGTTTCCATCCTACATGGGCAAAAGCACAAATTCGTGGGGGCCGGGGATGGGCCTGGCCGGGTGATCTCCGTCGGGCTGCCGAGCTACGATCGGTTGTTCAGGGCGCTGGCGGAGGCATGGCCGGCGCCGCGGGGCTGGGATCCCGAGCGAACGCCAGCGGCAGTCGGCCCAGTGTTCAAGAGGTTCGGCGTGCAGTTCTTCGGGTAGCGACTGAGTACGCCAGGCTGTCAACGGGGCCTCGAAGAGAAAGCCCGCGCGTGTGTCGCCGTACGGGGCCTGGTTCGGTGAGCATCCGCTCCTCGACAGGCGCCGCCCTGAGAGGGCGTGCTGGACGCTGCCTTAACCTGCCATCTGGACAGCTGAGGGACAGCTCCGACGGCCTTGATGGACCTGGAAGAGATCCGAGTGCCTCCTGCTACCGGCCCAGCGCAAATGGCACGGGCAGCGGCGCTGCACCGGTCGTCCGAATCCCCATCCGGCGGCCGTCGTTGTACACCCGGCTCCACCCATTGCCGGTTGCGCGATCCTCGCTCGTGAGGTTCAGAGAGTCGAGGCTAAATCTGCATGTCTCCTCAGCCGCGTCACCGCTGACGGAACACACCCCCGTCATGTGGCGGCCGTTGAGAAGGGCGCTGGCCGCCGCCTTGGTGCGGCCTCCCTGAACGGAGATGACCACCGAGGCGCCCCCCGCCTGATAGACGCCTGGTCCTGTAGGCGAGAAATGGTTGCCTGCCACGTCGTAGCCACTACTGCTGAGCGACACGTCGACCTGGGGCTCACTCAGTGCCCACAGGCTCCCGGCGCCGGCCGCGACCAGCCCGAGCAGCGCCATCAGCAGGTGCCAGCGCACGCCCCGCAGGCGGCGCTGCCAGGGTGGCCTGTCCCGCCGCAGCCGATGCCAACCTCCGACCTCGCCGACGGGTAGGTTCTGCCCCTGCTTCACCCGCTCGCGCGGTGGCGCTTCCTTCAACCGCCGGCTCGCCGCCGCGCCAACAGGGCTCTGGCCACTGTCAGAGTCAGGTCGACGTAGGACTGGCGGAGGTCGGCGGCGATCTCGACAATGGGGCGGCCTTCGACAATCGCCAGGGTGGCCTTCTCGCTCTTGGGGATCGCGACTACAGCGGTGGTGTTAGCGCGGATGCCGTTGAGCGCTTCGATCACCTTGGGATGCCGGCGCAGGCGCCGCTCAGTCGACTCGATGTAAGCGACGACAACAGGCTTGTTCGCCAGCGACGGCTCAGCCAGGTATTCATTGACGCCGGCCAGCCGGTTCGGATCGTCGGTGGTGGGCAGGATTACAAGGTCCGCCAGCTCCAGGTACGCGGCGCAGATGAGCCCCTCTGTCGACTGCAGATCCGGCAGGCGGTTGGGCAGGTCCACAACCGTGAGCACGTGTCGCTGCCGCAAGTAGGCGATGAAGCGCTGAATCTGGCCGGGGCTGTAGGCATTGGCGGCCTGGCGATCCTCCGGATAGACCGCCAGTGCCGGCACGTTGCGCGCCCAGACCGGAGGTGGTGGCAGTTCAGCTCCGGCGCTCAGCGCCACCATCAGAGAGCTCACCGTGGCCGCTCCTTCGGGGATGTGCATGCGACCCCACTGATCGGGATTGCCTGTGTTCTGGTCGACGACCGCGGCGCTTCCGGTGGTCTCGCCAAGCGCGTAGCCGGCGACCTGAGCCACCGCCGCCGCAATCGCCGTCTTGCCCACTCCGCCGGCCCGGCTCACCACGGCGATCACGGCGTGGGGACTCAGGCTGAGGAGCAGGTCACCCACGTCGCGGGGTATCTCCGGCCAGCGAGGGCCTGCCAGCAGTTGGCTCAGAGCGGCACCGACGCCAGAGGGCTTGGCCAGCATCGACGTTGCTGGCCGGCTGGCCCCCCCGACCTGCGGCTGGCTTGTACCGAGCAGCGACGCGCGCGAGAGCGGCGGACCCGTTGGCGGTTCCTCCGGAGGCAGGTACGCCTGCGGGCCAAGTTCCGCCAGCGCCTGGAACGGGTCGGGCAAGGCTTTGTCCGGCACTGGCTCCCTTGAGCCGGCCAAGTCTGCTGCAGAAGGTGGTGCAGTCCAGGCGGGACCTGTCCGCCGGCCCTGGGCGGTGCCCGGCTTCATCATGTCGCTCAACCACCAGCCACGATAGGAGACATCGCTGCGGAAGCTGTCGCGGCCCCTCACGCTGTGGTACTGCATGGCGAACTCCGCCAGCTGCATGGGATGGTCCGAAACTGTCGCAATCGCGTTCTCAAAACCCTGCCAGCGCAGCAGTTCGGCCGGCGTTCGGACGCCCACGACGAAGTGCGCGTCCAAGCCCGGCAGGAAGCGTTCCAGCCCCGGCTCGTCAAGCATCACCACCACCGGGTCGGTGATGGCCGGGTCGTGTGCCGCCCACCAGCTGTCGAGATCGCCACTGGCTGGACTGCGCGGATCGAGAAGCACTGCGCTTGGATAGGGCAGGGCAAGCACGCGAACGGGTCGCCGCGCTTTCTCATTGACGCCGCTGCGCATGAACGCCGCCATCTGCTCGGCTTCTGGACCGGGAAAGACCGTCAGGAAGGTTGTGTAGCGCTGCTCAGCGATCAAGCAACCCCTTCGCCTCGGCCAGGGAGCCGCTCCCCAGGCTGACAGTGCTGGCGCTCTGATGATGGCTCAGCCCCGCGAGCAGGATGAGGATGCCGACTGTCAAGACGGCCCCGCCCCAGAGCCGCTGCGGTCGCCGTGCGCTCACGCTCGACGCGGCCATGCGCACCAGGCCGATGACTGTCCAGAGAAGGGTCAGGCCGACCAACACCCAGATGATGACCTGCAGTGCGCTTAGCGTCTCGGTGACGCTGGGATCGCGGCTGGCGAAGAAGTCGGCCACCTGACCCAATTGAGGCTGTCCGAGCACCGTCCAAGCGGCCCCGGCCAGGCCGAGTGCTACCAGCCAACGCGTACCCAGCTCGAGCAGCCGCCCCGGTCGTCTGTCGACTCGTCGCTCCATCAGGGGAAGGCCTTGATGAACGTCATCCAGGCACCGTAGCCGATCAGTGTTACGAGCGGCACGATCATCAGGCCCAGCGGCACAGCCTGGAGGAATCGCGACCGCTCTGACGCTGTCTGCATGGCGGCCAGCTTGCGCTGGCCCACCGAGCGGGCGAGGTTAGTGAAAACACTGCGGCTCTCCTGGCCCCGCTCTCCTATGCGGCGGACGCTGGCCGCCAGCAGGCTGAACATGGGCAGCTCGTACGCCTCACCGATCCGCTCGTAGATCAGTGCTGTGCTGGGCGCAACGCGCCGGCCCAATACGCCCGCTCGATTGCGATCCAGGTTGACCAGCTGCTTCCAGTTCTCGTCCTTAAGCAGGCTCCAGAGGTAGCCGTCCGACTGCGCGCGGGCCAGGATCTCCAGCGCCTGATCGATCGGGACCTGGGCGGTGTAGGTAAGGATCGCTAGTTCGGTCATGGCCTCCGCCAGACCGTTCTCGATGCCCCGGCGCCGGCGGCCGGCGGCCACGCGCAGCATCAGCCAGCGGAGGCCGAGCAGAACAAGGGCGAAGAGGAATCCGTCCCACATGGCCAGCGGGGCCGTCCCCACCAGCAGCACGCTGAGCAGTTCCACCGCCAGGAAGCCCACCACCACCGCGAGTGCGAGGCCGAGGTTGCGGAGCGCCCAGGCCGTGCCCGATTCACTGCGTCCAGCCAGAGCCAGCAGCCTCGGAATGTTGAAGGCGTCGTCGAGCTGCTTCACGAACGGCGCCCGCTCTCCCAGCCGCTCGGTCAGCGGACGGACGTCGACAAATCCGTAGTGGGAGCCGATCTTCTGCCAGGCGGCGACTGGGGGAGGGGTGAGAACCCCGAGACGCCAGATCAGAGCGAGCACGCCCGCCCCCGCCAGCAGAATGAGCATCGGCGCCAGCAGCAAGCTCATGCCTCAGCCCTCTGACCGAAAGTAGGTTTCAGGCATAGCGGCTTTCCATCCGTGCCTTGAGGCTGGTCAGATTCCAGCGGACTGAGCGCGCCCTCGGCGTCATCTGGCCGATCAGCCAGATGATGAACACGACGGAGAGCGCAATCAGGATCAGGACCAGCTGGCCGAGTGGTGTCGCGTAGGCCTCGCGGAAGGAGTCGACGCGCATGACGGCGAGGAAGATGACGCCCATGATCAGCACCACTATGTAGGAGCCCACCCTGGCCCCCGCGGCGATGGAGAGGTTCTTGTCCTGCAGCTCCAGATCCTCCACGTATTGAGGGATGAGCACCTGTGTGGCCTGGAGCACGAACGCTTCGGGCGAAATGTCCAGCGACAGCATGATGTCGGCACAGATGCGGTTTGCGATGGGACTCGCCGCGCGCCGATCCAGCTCGATCAGCCGGTCGCGCAGTGAGAGCTGCGTATCCGCCAGCGGCAGGAGAAGCGAACGCAGCTCCGGGATCGGGTTTTGACCGGCGTCGCGCAGTGCCTCCTCCAGGCTCTGGTTCGACTGGCGGACGAGATCTACTATGTTGCGCGCCTGCTCGACCAATGCGTGCTCGCGGCGCACCTTGCGCTGGTCGGCAATGGGACCGAGTAGGAAGGGAACCAGCACTGTGCCGCAGAGGATGCCGCCGATGATGACCACTGGCGTACCGATCAGCACTCCAGCGCCGAGTCCGGCTAGTGCAGCGCCGATCCGCAGAATCCACCAGGCGCGCTCGCTCCAGCCGAGCGCGAAGGCCCGGGAGCGCTCCCTCTCCAGGTAGCTGCGCAGATGCTGATTGCTGGCGGGTGAGAGCCGCCGGCGGGAACTCCACCCCGCCAGATTCGCGCCCAAGAAAGCAGCGAGAGCCAAGATCAGCACGATCTGAGCGAAGAAGAAAAGCGGCGAGAAGATCACCGAACGCATCAAGGCTCGGGAATCTCCTGCCCCAGGCGGGGGCCGATCTTGAGCTTCAGACCCAGCGGCAGATCGGCAACGTAGCGGGTGCGCCGCTCGACGTGACCCTCGGGAGCGCGCTGATAGAGCCACGTGTGCTGGTGCTTCTGGCCGCCCAGGGCGAGCACGCCGCTCAACCGGCGCTGGCCGTCGATGTTGTTCTGGCTCAGGTGCACCACCAGGTCGAAGGCGCGGTGGACTGCGAGCTCGGCCAGTTCCATGGAATTGCTGTTGTGCGAATAATCAGGGCTCTTCATGACGTACTCAGCTGACCTGCGCAGACCCTCGAACGCGTCGTCAGCGTGAATGGTGACCATCGAGCCGTCGTGGCCGGTGGATGCGACCAGGCACACTTCAGCCATCGCCGCATCCCTGGCCTCACCCAGGATGATGCGGCTCGGCCGCATCCTCAGGGCAAGCTTGGCGAGATCGCGCATGGTGAGCCCCGCGTCCTGGGAGTAGAGCGGCGGCACCGTACAAAGGTGCTGGACCAGCGGGTGCCAGGGCCGGCCGTCACCGCGGTCAGTGTCCAAGTTGAGCTCGGCCGAATCCTCCAGGACAAGGATCTGCTCCTCTGGCGGCACCATCCCGCAGAGAACGCGGAGGAGGGTGGTCTTGCCGGTGGCTGTGCCGCCGGCGATGATGATGTTCGCCTTGCCGCGGAGGCTGGCGGTGAGGAACTCCGCCACACCACGCGGCATGGCACCCTGCATGACGTACTCGTCCAGACTGTGCAGATTTGTCACGCCCTGCAGACGCATGGTGGCCACGAAGGTCGTATCACCCGACACAGCGGGTTCCTGGATCACCGCCAGCCGCAGCACGCGGCCCAGGTTGGCCTCGGCAGCTGGGCTGCGGTCGCTGAGCGTCTTGTTGCCCTTGACTCCCGGGATGGCAAGAACCCGCTCCCGGAGGAAATCCTGGACCTCCTGATTGGTGCTGAAGGGGTTGCCCAGCTGGCCCAGCCGGAACTTGCCGTGGTTTGTGGTGAGCAGCCACTTGTCCCAGCGATAGACGTGGATCTCCTCCAGGCCGTCGACGAGATAGAGCAGCCTCGAAAGCGGGTAGAGCCACGAGGCCAGCACCATCGCTGCCCGGTGGACCTGGCGCCGAAAGTGCGGATCCGTCGCTAGCCGGGTGGCGGTGCCGCCGTGCAGGCGGAAGTGGCCGGGCTGATTCTGGGCCTGGTTGAGCAGCTCCTCAATCTGCTCCGGCAGGTGCTCCTCCCCCCAGGCAGACGCCTTGAGATCACGTTCCCGCCGGATTTCATACAGTTCGAGGGCGACCGCTTGGGCCGTGTCCTGGATCTGGTCGGCAACGTCGGGCCAGGGAATCTCTCGAATCTGGCCGGTCTCCTGGCCAAGCCAGTCCGCCGCCTGGTTCAACTGCCGCATCAGCCCGCCGGCTGGGGCACCGCCCGGGAGGCGGTTTCCAGCACTACCTTGGCCCTCTGCAAGATCTCCGCCTGGCGCACTACCGCCTCCCCAATTCCGGAGATGGGGCGACCCTCATCCTCGGCCTTCATGGCCCGCCTCTGATCCCAGGGAACGGTGGCTGTGATGCTGAGGCCCGGCAGCTGATTGGCGATCGCCTCCTTCACCTTCCGGCTCATCACGCCGGAGCGCGTGTCGAGGACTATGAGCTCGGCCTTGGGCGGATCGGCCGCCCGAAGCACGTCCAGGCTGCGGGCCAGCCGGACGGGAGCGTCCTGAACGACTACGAAGACACGGGCCGACAGGGCGGACACTGCCTGCGCTTCCAGTCTTGGATTCTGCAGCAGCACGTGGGACCACGCGCAGCCAAGATCGAAGACGACGAAGTCATGCGCCAGCGCCCCCAGGGCCTGACCGGTCATCAGCCGCCGGAGCAGATGGCTGATGTTGCTGCCGTAGATCTGATGCAGGCCTGGCACGATCTGGAGGCGCTCTTCTCGGCTCGCCACCGCCTGGGCGAGCAGCATCTCCGAATTGATCGCTCCCTCCCCGACGAGGTTGTTCATGCCCCGATGGGCGGGGTCGATGAGGACGTGGTCGACAGCTGTGGAAGTGCCTGACATGTCCGCGTCGACGAAGAGAACTGAGTGCCCCTGTCCAGCAATGTCGAATGCGACCGCGAGCGCCGTCGACGTGGCCCCCTGGCCGTCTTTGGTGCCGACGAACGAGATCACATAGCTCATGGTTTCTGGACCGAAGGGCTGGGGGCCACCGAGGGGCTGGCGGCCGGTCCTGGCACCGAACCGCCCTCAGAGGCGGAGCCGGCGAGTTGGCTGGCTGCCTCATTGAGCGCCAGGCCGGCGCCGCTGGGCACGCCGACGCCGCTGCTGCGGACCGCGAACAGGGCCGAGTTGTTCGCCTGCAGCGTGACCCAGGCGGCCTCATCGCCGGGCGCCACCCAAACGGTGGTCGGGTTTGGCTGCTCCACCACGAGGCCGCGTCCTACCTGGATCGTCTTCGTGCCCATCAGGACGTATACATCGATCTTGTCGCCACGCTGCATCGGCGGCGCTGACTTGAAGGTGAGGGCCACAAGCACTGACTGAGTCGGCATCAGGTCGTCATCGGACAGCAGGTGGGAGGCGGAGAGCCGGCTGGCCGCCCGCCGGTGGTCCCGAATGGGATCGCCCTTGAAGTACTGGACTGGATCGCCGGTGTCGGCAAGCTTCACCTGACGGACGTTGCTGCTGTCGAGAGCGGTGCCCGCGACGATGTCCTGGGTGACGGTCCAGGCGGTGTGCGTTGCTTTTGCCTGCACGGCGATCTCGAGGTAGACGGCGCCGATCACTGCCAGAAGTACGAGGGCGCCGCCAATTGTGAGAAGCAGACTCCTTCGGGGCATATCGGTGTCCTAAAACCCGCCCTGGCTGCCGCCATAGGCGATGGAGGCGGTGCGGGTGGCTGAGATATCCGGCGGCGGCAGCACGGGGATGGGAAGCGGAACTCTCAAGACCACCCGGGCGGTGACAACTGTGGATGTGGCGCTGCAGTCCACCTCGATGATGTACGGCGCCTGGCGAGCTGCCCCATTGCAGCGCGAGAGGGCGAGCTCGTGGTCCAGTTGCACATGGTCGGTGTAGATGCTATTCGGGTCGAGGGCCGATGCCCCCGCCTGGGCGCCCAGCAGGGCGGCGTCATCGGCACGGTTGAAGTTGATGTAGAGCATCTGGGCGTTCGCGACGAGGGCGATCACTGCCGAAAGCACGAAGGCCGAGACGAGGGCGAACATGACGAGGGTCTGTCCGGCCTGAACGTCTTGGGCGGCGCGCTGCGGCTTCATACGGATCGGTAGGGCGAGCTGTAGGCGGTGGATGTGGCCTGGATGGTGATGGTCCAGCCCGGGTTCCAGAAGGCAAGGACGGCCATCGGGGTGCGGGAGAGGTAAAGTGTCGCCTTGCCTGTGCAGGTCACGGAGCCGCCGGCCGAATAGCCGCCGCATCCGGCCAGCGCCTGCGGCTCTAGGTAGGTCGACTGGTGCAGGGTGCCGTTGTAGGTCTGCAGCGCGAACTCGCGGCTCTTGGCGCTGTCGTTGGCCGGAGCGGTGACGGCGGAGGCGGCTGCCAGACTCGTGGCCGTGTCCACATCGACGTAGGCCTGCGCGGTGACCATGACAACCAGAAAGCCGAGGAAGAGCAGAAAGAGCAGGGGAAGCACGATTGCGGTCTCGACCAGAGCTTGTCCCCGCTGGTGGCGCCGTGCGATAGCTGGGCCAGCGCCCCGCGGAAGGTCGCGCGCTGGGCCGCTCATCGGCTGAATGTCTCCCGATGGAACTCGGCAGTGGCGTCCAGTTCCCAGGCGAGACCGATGAAGCCAAATGGGTTGTAGGGCCGGCCGCGGATGCCCACCATTACCAAGCTGGGATTGGCTGGATCAAGCGTCGAGCAGACAATCAATTCGCCAACCGCCGCGACGCGCGGACTGGGACAGGCGGCTCCCGCGCGCGCGATCGTCAGTTTGCTGCCGAAAAGGACAGGGCCAAGCCGCCTTTGGATGATCGGCCCGGCGCTCTCGAGGGCGGGCCGGTTGGCGTCAAAGGGGTCGGTCCCGGCCGCGGCACGAGCGCCCGCCGCCGCGGCGGTGACGGCTGCCGAGCGCTGCACCGAGTAGAGCGCTGAGGAGAACACAGCAAAGAGCAGCGCGAGGAAGACTGTGATGATGAGCGCGAACTCGACCATTGACTGTCCGCTCTGGCCCTGGAGCTTCATCGCGGTGAAACCAGTGTGATCGGAATGGCTTCGATCTGGCCCACATATTGCAGGTAGTCAGGAGTGCTGATGACGACGTCGCCGAGACCGCTGTCCACGTTCTGATGGTGGCTGCCGTAGGAGTCGGTCCAATACACCTCACCGGTGATGGCGTAGTGCTCAGCCGCCACCAAGTGGTACTTCTGGTCGGGGTGCCGCGACTCTGAGATCTCCACGTATTGGTGGGCGGTCTGCTGGTTGTGCTGCCCGCACTGCGTGGGCGGTGTTGCGTTCGGCGTGTCGTTGTGCTGGTCGTCGAAATTCCAGGCGGTGCGAACGAAGGCCACATTCATCAGCAGCGTGTAATAGATCTGCCGGCCTTCGGCGTCGGGCGCACCGGCGACGGTCACCGAGAGCTTGCGGTCGTCAGGGATTCCCTGACCGTCGATCCAGAAGCAGGTCGGAATCTTGACGACGCCCTTGGTTGGCGGCGCGGAGCCAATTTGGCCCGCCTGCCCGTCCAACTGGCCCCTGGCCTGAGCGAAATAGGACGCCCAATTCACCGCTTGGGCCGCGCCCGCCGCCGACGGCGCCTTGCTCCAGTAGACGCAGGGGTTGGTGCCGCTGGTCGAGTCGCATCTGCTCCGCCACTGGAAGTCATTGGGCAATGCGCACGACCATGGCGCCGTGGGTGAGGATTGGTGCCACGTACCCGGGAAGGACCACTTCATGCTGGCGTCGTTCTCGCTGACCCTGTTCAGCGAATCCTGGCCAGGTTGGCGCCGTGGTCCACCTTCGGGGATGCTGACGCTGAAGGTGACTTGGACGGTGGGGGCGTCGTGGAAGCCGAAGGGGATACCAGGCCGCACGCCGACAGGGCCATGAGCCCAGCGAGCGCCAGCACGAGCGTACGAAGCGCACCCGGAGTGCCCATCTATGTCTTTCCCACGTGAGTCGCTGAGCGGATTTTATCCACGCCGGGTCCCCGCTGGCAGGCAAATCGGGTAGTTGCCGGCAGCCGATTCGTCCTCAGAGGCAACGTTCCTGAGAATGGACGAGCTGCGACCGGAACCTTCACTTCCACCTCTGCGGATTGGTCGAGAGCGGAGGCCGCCGCGTAGGAGCCGACAGCGAGGCGCCGGATTCGGCCGTGCCAGCCAGACATGAGCCGAGCCTAACACGGGAAAAATGACACAGAGGCGGACATCGTAAGTGCCCGATCGACATGGCTGACCAGTCCCCCAACATCCGATCCGAAGCGCGTCTCCTCCTTGAGGACGATGCGCGCTCATTCCTGAGACGGACGTGGACGGCCGACGGCGCTTCTATGGTGGGGTGACCATGCTCGCCCGCTTCCAATTGACTACCGCTCAGCTGCGCCGGCTGGCGCCGGTCGCTTTCTGGACCGGCTTGGCAGTCGTGTTGGCCCTCTACTCGCTCTGGTTGATCGACGCGTGGCAGCGGCCGGTGTACATCGCCTTCTGCCTGATGACCACCCTTCCCCTGGCCCTGACCTGGCGCTGGCCGGTGGCCGTCTGGGCAACCGTCGCGGCCGGCGCCGTCCTGGCTGCCATCGCCGGCGTCCCGGCAACCCCTACCGAGTTCACCGCCGGCCTGGCCGCCCTCTTCGTGCTGACACAGCGGCACAGCCGCCTCCGCTCGGGACTGCTGGCCGCCGTGTTCGCGCTAGGAACGGCGTTCGTCCGCCGCCAGGTCAACGGCTTCGAGCTGGCCTTCGAACTGGCGATCGTGGCCTTGAACTGGTTGCTGGCCGGCTCGGTCCGGACGCATCGCGTGCTGGTCAACGCTCTGGAGGAAAGAGCACGCTCTATGGAGCAGGTCCGCGCCGAGGAGATGCGGCGCGCGGCGGCAGAGGAGCGGGCGCGCATCGCTCGCGAGCTGCATGACATCGTCGCGCACAGCCTGGGCGTGATAGTCGTGCAGGCAACCGCGGGGGGGCGCGTCGTCGACGAGTCGCCGGAGGAAGCGCGCGCGGCGCTCAACGCAGTCGAGCGAACCGGTCGGGACGCGCTTGCCGACATGCGGCGGCTGCTCGGAGT
>JAABUQ010011013.1_pt1 | contig 11697 bp, 6 predicted proteins | sample 5560001 | NCBI WGS metagenome assembly JAABUQ01 (sample SAMN10711888, study PRJNA513371) | rock metagenome | isolation source: Antarctica rocks | place: Antarctica: Victoria Land, Finger Mt nord | collected 2015-12-18
GGAGCTTGGCCTGCGCCGACAGCTGCGTCGTGTAGGTCGCCATGAAGGCGAACGGGAAGTCGGCGTCGCGGCGGTTCTCGGCCAAGTTGAAATGCACGCGCCCGACCAGGTTCCAGGCCGGGTTCAACGCTTTCAAGAAGCCTTGCAGGTCCGCGTCCGTCGCGGCAGGACCCGTAACCGCCGTAACCGCCGCGGCTTCCATCTCCGCCCACAGCGCCAGCAGGACCTCCGGCGTCAGGTACTCGGAGCCGGGCATCATGGGCGCTGTCAGCGACAAGGCGGCGAGTTCCACAGCGCTGGGTGCGGTGACCGCGGGTAGGGCAGGGCGCGCGGACCCATTCGCGGCGGCATCCGGCGCATGCAGGCACAACGCCGTCACGTAGCGCGCGGCAAACCCGCGCCACCAGGCAAGCACCGGTGGCAGCGCCTGCCCTACCTCGCCCGCCCCAAGCTGCAACAGACCCGGCCCGGCACCTCGGGCAAACGCGCCGACCAGGCGCGCTGCACTTCCCGCGTCCAATCCCGGCGCGTCATCGGTCTGCTCCAGCAGAAGATGGCCATGCGGCGTCAAACGAAAGCCAAGGCAAGACATGGACGGCTGCGCTCCCCGCGGGTGGTCCGAATGGGGCCTGCTTGGGCCTCCGACCGGTTTGGGACAAGAGTGCGTCGGAACAGTGATCTGCTCCCGCGAACTGGTTCGTCTTGGGGTAGAGTTCATCCACCGGCAAGCCCGCAGGTGGCAGCTTGCGATCCTTGGCGAACGTCTGCACACGTGAGCAGCGCCTCGCATCGGAACAGGCAAGAATGGGCGCCAATTCGCTGCTCCGCATGCGTGAACGCGGCGTTCCGAAGCATCGATGACCCTCCCGAGCGGTCCGAGTTGCCAAGCTTTCCGCGCCGGCATAGAAGCCATCGGGAACGTAGAGCGAACATTGTCATCCGCCATGACTCAGCAGCTCGTCATCACGGAGAAGACCAGCCAGGCCAAGGACGTCCGTGCGGCGGTGGGGAGCCGCTACGGCGCCGTGCTGCCGGTCGAGGGCCACCTGTTCGACCTGCAGGAGCCCGAGGAGGTCGTGCCCGCCTGGAAGCGCTGGACGGCCGTGCTGCTGCGGCCGGACGCACTCTACAGAACCCGCCCGGCCGCGGGCGGCAACAAGGCGGCCAAGCTGAACGCCATCCGCGACGCGCTGCGGGGCGCCCGCCGAGTCTGGCTGGCGACCGACTGCGACCGGGAAGGCCAGCTTATCGGGCAGGAGATCCTGGAGCACCTGCGCTTCCGCGGCGAGGTCATGCGGGTGATGTTCACCGCCCAGGACCCGCAGACCATCCGCGACGCGTTCGCCCGGGCCAGGCCAAACCAAGAGTTCGCGCCCCTCTACGCCGCGGCGGTCGCACGCCGCCAAGCCGACCAGATCTACAACCTGTCGCTCACCCGCACCGCGACCGTGGTTCTGGCGAGCGGGCAACGGTCGGTCATCGGCATCGGCCGGGTGAAGACGCCCACGCTGGCCATCGTGTGCCGGCGGGAACTCGAGATCCGTTCCTTCGTGCCCGAGCCCTACCACGAGGTGGTGGCGACCGCGTCGGTCGCGGCTGGCCGGTTCCAGATGCGGCATGCCCCCAAGGACCGCATCAAGACACGCCAGGCTGCCGAGGCAATCGCGGCGGCGGCCGAGGGGCATGAAGGGCCGCTCGGCGTGGTGGTGGAGGACAAGCGCCAGGCGCCGCCACGGCTGCACGACCTGCCGTCCTTGCAGAAGCTGTGCGGCTCGCGGTTCGGCTGGTCGGCCGCCAAGACGCTGGAGATCGCGCAGGAGCTGTACGACGGCGCCGGCAAGAAGGTCATCACCTACCCGCGGGCCGAGACCCGCTGCCTGCCCGAGAGCCTGATCGGGGACGCCCCGCGCCTTGTCGCCGCGCTGCAGGCCGGGCAGAGCTTCGCCGCGGTGCCGGTGCCCCAGCCGCCGCTGATCCGCCGCGGCGCCGGCGGTCCGTTCAGCGACCGTGGCTTGGCGGGGGCCAGCCACCATGCCGTCATCCCCAACGTCAACACGGCCGGCGGCCTGCGCGAGATCTGGCCGCGCCTGTCCGCGGACGAGCGGCGTCTGTTCGACGTCGTCGCGCGCTCCTATCTCGCGGCCGTCATGCCGGATTTCCGCTACCGCCAGACCACCGCGACGTTGAACGTCGGAGGCCACGTGTTCCGGGCAACCGGCCGCCAGCCGATCGAGATCGGCTGGCGCGCTGCCTTCCCGGACTGGCAGCCGGCGGAGGAGCGCGGGGAGGACGCGCAGCTGCTTCCCGCCATGCGGGACGGCGAGGCCGCGCGGCTGAGCGACGCGAAGGTCGAGGCCAAGGAGACCCGGCCGCCGCCGCGCTACAACGAGGGCACGCTGATCGACGCGATGCAGAACGCGTGGCGGTTCGTGGCGGACGAAACCCTGCGCGAGCGGCTGAAGGAGGCCAAGGGCATCGGCACGCCCGCGACCCGGGGCGAGATCGTCCGCGGCCTGAAAGCCCAGGAGTTCCTGGTTGCAGACGGCAAGAACATCGTGCCGACGGAGCGCGGCCTGGCGCTGCACGGCGTGCTGCAGCGCGCCGACCCGGCGCTGGTCGACCCTGGCGTCACGGCGCAAATGGAGCGCCTGCTCGACGATGTCCTGGTCGGGCGGCAGGACATGATGTCCGCCATCGATGCCGTCTGCGAGCAGGCCAGCCGGATCATCGGACGGCTGACCCAGCACGGAGCTTCGGAGGCGATCCCGACCACCTTGGGCACGCATGCGGCACCAAAAAGGGGGCGACAAGCGTCACCGACCCGGCGGTCCGGCTCGGCTCCGTCGAAAGCGTCGACGCGGCGACGCTTCACCGAGCCAGCTCCCGGTCCCGATGCTGCCTCGCCTGCGACAGCTCGCACCGCTGTGAAGCCGCGGCGCCCGACGCCCTTCTTCGCCGCCAATGCCACGCAGTCCGACGCAGGTCGCACGCAAGCGGGGCCGAAGGGGAGGACGCCGAGGGCGCGCGCAAGCCAATCAACTTCGAACGGCGGGCTCTCTCATCGGCTGGTGACAAACGGCGGTGGCGACGTGTCGAGCGGCGACACGCCGTTGCGGATCCCCTATGGCAACAAGGAAGCGGCGCAGGCCCTGGGTGCGCGCTACCGGGCCGGCGGATGGTATGCCCCGGTCGACGTTCCGCTCACCGCGTTCCGGGAGCGGGGCTGGCTGTAGCAGCGGCCTGCCCACGCGCAGGGCTGATCGCCGAGCCTGACGATCTGCCGGAAACCGCGAGCCACTCCCGCAGCTTGGACCAGCGCCGGCGTCCGCTGCCGTTCCTGACCGCGATGGCCAGCGCCCGGCGTTGCCCGATCAGCACCACGAGCCGCTTGCCCCGCGTCACCCCGGTGTAGAGCAGGTTGCGCGCCAGCATGGTGTAGTGCTGGGTCGTCAGCGGGATCACCACCGCCGGGTATTCCGATCCCTGGCTCTTGTGGATGGTCGTGGCGTAGGCCAAGACCAGCTCGTCCAGTTCGCCGAAGCCGTAGGCCACGGCACGTCCGTCGAAGCTGACGGTGAGCTCGGCCTCTTCCATGTCCAGGCCGGTGATCACGCCCAGGTCGCCGTTGAACACGTCGCGCTCGTAGTCGTTGGCCACCTGCATGACCTTGTCGCCCGGGCAGAACGTCCAGCCGAACCGCTCCACCCGCAGCTCGCCCGGAGGGTTCAGCGCCCGCTGCAGCTCGATGTTCAAGGAGCGGGCGCCCAAGCCGCCGCGGTTCATCGGGCAGAGCACCTGCACATCGCGCACCGGGTCGAGCCCGAACCGGCCGGGGATCCGCTGGCCGACCACGGCCAGGAGCTTGCGCACGCCCTCCTCCGGGTCGGCCGCGTCCACGAAGAAGAAGTCCGAGCCCTCCTTGGCCTCGAGCTCCGGCATCCTGCCCCTGTTGATCCGGTGCGCATTGACGATGACCTGGCTCTCGGCGGCTTGGCGGAACACCTCCGTCAGCCGCACCACCGGCACGGCGCCGGAGCCGATGATGTCGGCCAGCACCTGGCCGGGTCCGACAGAGGGCAGCTGGTCGGCGTCGCCCACCAGCAGCAGCGCCGCCTCGTCCGGCAGGGCCTTGAGCAGGGCGTGCATCAACGGCACGTCCACCATGGAGGTCTCGTCCACCACCAGCAGGCGGCAGTCCAGCGGATGCGCCTCGCTGCGCTTGAAGCCGCCCGTCTTGGGATCGGTTTCCAGCAGCCGATGGATGGTCTTGGCCTCCAGGCCGGTGCTCTCCGACAAGCGTTTGGCCGCCCGACCCGTGGGCGCGCACAGCGCCAGCTCGACCCGCTTGGCCCCGATCACCTTGAGGATCGAGTTGACCAGGGTGGTCTTGCCCACGCCGGGGCCGCCGGTGATCACCAGCACCTTCGATTGCAACGCCAGGCGCAGCGCCTCCTTCTGGCTTTCGGCCAAGGCCAGCCCCGTCCGGCCCTCCACCCAGGGGATGGCCTTGCCGGCGTCGATCCGCGGCCAGGGCGGCGTCCCTTGGGCCAGGGTGCGCAGCCGTTCGGCGATGACCTGCTCGGCCCGGTAAAGGCCCGCCAAGAACACGCAACGCTGTCCCTCCAGCGTGTCGGCCACGACGTCGCCCGCTTCCAGCTCCAGAACCAAAGCGGCCTCAATCAGTTCGGACGGCACCTCGAGCAGCTTGCCTGCCAAGCTGGTCAGCTCCTCCACCGGCAGGCCGCAATGGCCCTCGCCCGTCGCCTCGGCCAACGCAAAGGAGATGCCGGCGCGCACCCGGATGGTCGCCGTGGGCTCGATGCCGAGCTTCTGCGCTACCAGGTCGGCGGTGCGGAAGCCGATGCCGCGGATGTCGCGGGCCAGGCGGTAGGGGTTTTCGGCGATCATCTGGACGGCGTCGGCGCCGTAGGTCTTGTAGATCCGCACCGCCCGCGAGGTGCCCACGCCGTGGGCGTGCAGGAACAGCATGATCTCGCGGATCACCTTCTGCTCGGCCCAGCCGGCGACGATGCGGGCCGCGCGCTTGGGCCCGATGCCGGCCACCTCGCGCAACCGGGCCGGCTCCTGCTCGATCAGCTCGAACACCGCCGCGCCGAACGCGCGGACCAGCTTGGTGGCGTAGGCCGGGCCGATGCCGCGGATCATGCCGGAGCCGAGATACTTCTCGATGCCCTCCAGCGTGGTCGGCGGGCTCGCCTTGAGGAAGGCGGCCTTGAACTGCAGGCCGTGGGTGCGGTCGTTGACCCAGCCGCCGCTCATCTGCACCCACTCGCCGGCGGCGATGGTGGCCGCATGCCCGACGACGGTGACCAGGTCGCGCTGGCCACGCGCCTTCACCCGCAGCACGCAGAAGCCGCTGTCGGCGTTGTGGAACGTCACGCGCTCGACCAGCCCGGCCAGCGCCTCCACCGGCGGGCCACGGTCAGCTGTTGCGGGCGAAAAGGGAGCAGGGCGGGGCAGGGCGGCCTACTGCGCCGACGCCAGCTGATCCGCACCCAGCCAGTCCCGCGCTGACCGGGACTCAAGCACCTCCGCAGCGGCGGCGAATACGCCGGCCGACTGCCATTCCGTCCGGTTGCCGACCACGTACAGCACCCGCTTGGCCCGGGTCGCGGCAACGTTGAGCAGGTTTGGCGTGGCACCGGCCCAGGTGCGCGAGCCCGCCTTGGCGCCTCGCCCGGCGCCGAGCATCAGGATCACCGCTTCGGCCTCCTTGCCCTGGAACGTGTGCACCGTGCCCACCCGGTGCTCGATCCAGTCCCGCCGGTCGGCACGGGACCATTCAGGCAGCACGCCCTGGGTGCCCAGGAGCATCGCCCTGAGCCGGGCCGCAGGCACTCTGAACGGAGAAATGACGTAGACGTCCGGTGGCTGCGGGAGTGCCCTGCACAGCTTGACCAGGGCCGCGGCGATCAGCCGGCCCTCGGCCTCGACCCACTTGTCCGTGGACGGCGCCTCCACGTCGATCCAGGTCGACGGACCCAGCAGGCCGCGGATCGGCGAGGCACCCTCGGACGTCGCGAACACCATGCGTCCGTCGTAGGCGATGCGGTTGGAAAGGGCGAACATCGGCTGCTCGCAGCGCCGGTGCACCAGCAAGGGGATGCCCGTGACCCGCTCCGGTTGCCCCGTCCCGCCATCGGCGATGCGGAAGCGTCCCTGGATGGGGCTGACGCGGTCGGCCAGCGTCTGGACGGACTGCGCCGGGGCCGCCCAGCGCGCCGGGTCGGCGCCGTTGCCGGCGAAGATCAGCCGCGTGGTGCGCGGCGGCGTGGCAACGACCGGCTCGATCTGCCGCGGGTCGCCGATCACCACGGCGCGTCGGGCGCGCCAAAGGGCGCCCACGGCGGCCTGCGGGGTGGCCTGCCCGGCCTCGTCGACCAGCAGCCACCCGATCCCGCTTGCACCCACGCCCTGGAACATGCGTCCGATCGAGGCGAAGGTCGTCGAGACGACGGGCACCAGGAGGAAGAAGGCACCCCAATCGGCCAGGGTCGGCTTGGGCGCATCGGGCCCGCCTTGCGCGGCCCTGGCAATGGTGTTCAGCGATGGCTTGATCGTGCGCGCCGCCACCGTGACGAACGCGCGGTGCAGCCGGATGGCGGCAATGAAAAGCTGATCCCGTGCGGCCCGGAACGCGCCGCCGTTCCAGGGCGCCGCGCGCTGCAGCTCGGCATCGGGAAGGGACCAGAAGCCGGGACCCGGCACGGCGCCGTCCGTGTCCGAGCGACCCTGCTCCAGCAGCCGGGCAAGCTGGGCCGCATCGACGCGAAGCGCATCATGCGCTGCCAGGGCATCCCGCTGTTCGGTGCCATGGCGCTTCTCCTCCACGCTTGCCTCGGCCAATCGGGTCGCAGCTGCCGCGGCGGCGTCCTGGGCCGCGTCCAGCCTTTCGACCTGTCCCCGCAGGCTGGCCTCATGCGCCTGCCAGGCCCGGGTACGGAACAACTTGGCCAACCGAAACGGCGCCACTGACGACAGCGCTGCCAATTTGCTCACTTCGGTTGCCTGCTGCTGGCGGTGCGCCTCGCAATCGGCTTGAGCCGTGGCGGCCGCCCGTGCCGCCGAGGCCAGGTTCCGCTCAGCGACCTGCAGCCGCTCCTCGGCCGCGGGCAGTTGGGCTTCCACCATCGCCAACCGGGAACCGGCCTCGTGAAGGGTGGCCAACCCGTCACGGAGCCGGCGGCATGCGGCAAGAGCCTGGTGAAAGCCGTCGCGCGCCGTGCGCCACTGGGCCAGCGCCTCGGGCGAGCGGGGCGGGGGGTCGAGCTGGGCAAGCTTGCCCAGCGTCTTGCTGCGGTTCTGCGGCGCGTCGGGCCAGGCCACCAGGTTCAGCCAGTCGTTCAGCCCCCAGTCGGCGTCCCACCAGAACTGCTTGAAAAACGCCCGGCGGTTGTCGGCTTTGCCCAGCCGGGCCGCCATCAACCCCCAGGCGTGCTCCCCGTCCGGTGCGCCCGGCGAGATGCCCAGCACGGCATCAGCGGTGTGGGCGAAGTACGCCAGGCCCTCGTCACGCCAGAGCGAGCGGTCCAGCGCCTTGCCGCGAATTGGAAGCTCCAAGGTGACGTTCTCCACCGCGGCATTGTTGCTGCTGGCCACGACGACCGCGAAGTCCGTAAGGTCGAGGCCGGACAGCCCTCCGCCCGGGTCTTCCAGCGCCGCGAGCCGCTCAGCCCGTGACACCATCACGTGCGCCACGATGTCGCGCAGCAGGGTGGTCTTGCCTGTGCCTGGCGGGCCGTTCACCGCGGCGATGCCGGCACGGCCGAGGTCGCGAACAATGGCGTTGACCGCCGCTTGCTGCAGCAGGGTCAGCGGGTGCAGCCCCGGGCCGGGCCAGCGGCCAAGGGGGAACAGCGCCGGCCGGAGCAGGGACGATAGCTGCACGCGGTCGGTCAGCGCATCCCAGGGCTGGGCTGGCGGATGCAAGCCGAGATAGGCGGCCGCGGCGTCGGGCAGGTGATCCGCGTCCCGCAGCACCCGCCCGAGGTCGGGCAGCAGGAAGCTGGACAGGATCTCAGCCCGGGGCGGGTTTTCCCTCACCATCCGGATCGCGCAGGGCGTCATCAGCCACAACTCGGGCGGCACGCCCAACTCCTTGGCCAGTTCGCACGACACGGCCCGCAGGTCGCGCCATGTCAGCGACCGGGGGGTGCCGCCGGCATCCATCGGCGCCAGGATGCTGCCGAAACGCTCCTTGAGGCCCTGCTCGTGGTCGTCCCACCCGGCCAACTCCGATGCCGTGCCGCCGGATACCATATGCCCCAGCCCCCAAGCGAAGCTGGCGATGGCCAGGGTGTCAGGAACCAGCACGCCCCACTCGTCCAGCACCGCACAGGCTGCAACCACGTGCCCCTGGGTGCGGCGGTCGGTCTCGTCCTCGTCCGCCCTGTCGGCGAAGGTCGCGTCCAGCCGGGCGAAGGCCTCCTTGGCCGGCAGCGCTCCCAGGATCACCAGATACCAAGGCCTGGATCGCCTTGGCTGGCCCTCAGCGCCGCCCTCCGATGGGCAAACTTGGTCGGCACCCGGTTCGGCCGGCTCCGCGCGAAGCGGCCAGGGTGGCGGGTCGTCGTCGCCAGGCTGCGCCCACAGCCCGGGATCGTCCTCGACGGTGCTCTCCCGGTTGCGCTGCTGCCCCTGCTTCTCCGAGGCAAGGCCGCTCCAGCCGTTGCGTGTGACCTGCGGCGTCAGCACCTCGGTTGCCAGCCAGGACCGGAGCACCTGGCGAACTGTCTCGGGGGTTGCTTCCATGGCCCATTCTCGACAGGCAGGCTTCGCGACACAACCCGGCAAGCCCGGCCCGGCCGAACTGGCCTGGTTTCCAGCAGCCTTGCCGCTCACCAGACGCAAATGCCCGGTATCATGTAGCAGCCGCCACCACACCCTTATTCCGAAGGACAGGGCCGTCCGGCTACCATCCTGAACCTTGATCCAGGATGGAGAGTTGCGATGGCCGAGCCGCACGTCATGGAGGCTTTGCGCGGGAAGCGATCCGAGCTGAGCGGGATCGTGAGCCATCTGGAGCAGCAGATCGTCCAGCATCGTGCCAGTCTCGTGCATCTCGACGCCGCCATGCGCCTGTTCGACCCGGACCTCGCGCCGGAGGCGACCGGTTCCCGGCCGCAGTGGCCACGCAGCACCTGGTTCCGCCCTGGCGAATGCCTGCGGCTGATCCACGACGTGCTGCGCGAGGCGCCGCAGCCCATGGCGACGCGCGCGCCCGCCGAACAAGTCATGGGCGTGAAGGCCATCGCGCCCACCGATGAGCGCAGCTGCGCGCTGGTGCAGAAGACTGTTCTCGGCTCGCTCAGCCGTGCGAAGGCCACGATCCAGCGCGTCGAGATCGCTGGCGTGGTCTCGTGGCAGATCGGCTAGGCGGCCTGATCCCGTTGCCAGTAGCCGCATGTGTGGACATCGGGTAATCGCGGTCGGGAGCCTTGAGCGCTCATAGTGCCGCGATCCGGGCGTTGTCGCCCGGCAGTTGGCACCATGGGAGGCTGCTCGATGATCCGATTTGTTGGCTTGGATGTTTCGCAGAAGCTGACGGCGATCTGCGCTGTCGACGAGACCGGTCGCAGGGTGTGGCGCGGCCAGTGCGGCACGGACCCAGGGCAGATCGAGCGGACAGTGAGGGGGCATGCGGGAGAGGACGCCAAGATCGGTGTCGAGACCGGCCCCATGACGCCGTGGCTCGTGCACGAGCTGCGCGGCCGGGGGCTCGACGTCACCTGCCTGGACGCCCGGCACGCCAGCGCCGCGCTCAAGATGCAGATGAACAAGACCGACCAGAACGACGTCGAGGGCTTGGCGCAGATCATGCGCACGGGGTGGTATCGGCCGGTGCACGTGAAGTCGCTCGACGCGCACCGGGCGCGTGCCTTGCTGGGCGCCCGGGCGCAGCTCGTCGGCATGACGACGCGGCTGTCGAACCACGTCCGGGGCGTGCTCAAGACCTTTGGCCTGCTGCCAGGCGCCATGCGCGGTCTGCCGTTTGACCGGCGTGTTGAGGAGCTGCTCGCCGGCCGCGACGACCTGGCGCCGATCGTCCGCCCCATGCTGGCGGCGTGGCGTCAGCTGCGCGAACAGGTTGCTGCCTTCGACAAGGAGGTGCGTGCGCTGGCCAAGAAGGACCCGACCTGCCGCCTGCTGATGGGCGTGCCCGGCATCGGCGAGGCAGCTTCATAATGCTCACTATCGGTCGGGTGAGGTGGTCATCCGCTACGGGTTCCATCCCCGGTGCGGCGAAGCGGTGTTGGTTACAGGGTGCAGCCGCCACGGCGACGAAGTCTCCCTGACTATCCGCCAGCCGGACGGCACGCTGGCAGGGCTGCCGATCTGGATGACCGAGGAGTCTGCGGCGGCGATGACGGTGACGGCGGTCCCGCGCCTTTCGCTGGCGTGCCTGCGCGAACTCCGTGTCGAGCTGGATGCCTGTCAAAGCTTGCTGGGCGACGAGGGTCGTCGCGCAAAAGCAGGAGACAAGCATGCCGCGTCCGCGACCGAGGGACCGTCACCCCGACCTGTTCGCGCCCGAAAGCCCACCACTGCCGATGGCAGCCGCCGAGCGGCGGACGGAGCTGCTGGCGCTGGTGAGCGCGCTGCTGACGCAGGCTCTCGTCGCCGGCCCTGTTGTCGTGGAGGCGAGTGATGAAGATCACGCCTGACCACCTCGCGCGCGGCGCCTTCATCTATGTTCGGCAGTCCACCGCCGACCAGCTCGCCAACAACCACGAAAGCCGGCGGCGTCAGTATGGTTTGGCCGAGCATGCCCGCATCCTCGGCTGGACGGACGTGACCGTCATCGACGACGATCTCGGCCGCTCGGGGTCGGGCGTCAGCCGTCCGGGCTTCGAGCGCTTGTTGGCGGCGATCTGCGAGGGCCGGGTCGGGGCCGTGTTCGCCATCGAGGCGTCGCGGCTGGCGCGCAACGGGCGCGACTGGCACACGCTGATCGAGTTCTGCGGCCTGGTCGGGACGTTGATCGTCGACGAGGATGGCACGTACAGCGCGCAGGATCCGAACGACCGGCTTTTGCTGGGGATGAAGGGGACCATGAGCGAGCTTGAGCTCTCGCTCCTGCGCGCCCGCTCGATGGAGGCGCTGCGGCAGAAAGCGCGGCGCGGCGAGCTCTACTCGATCGTGGCGGTCGGCTATGTCCGAGTGGGCCGCGGCAGGATCGAGCTGGACCCCGACCTGCGCGTGCGCGAGGCGATCGGGCTAGTTTTCGCCCGCTTCGCCGAAATGCAAAGCATCCGTCAGGTCTTCCTGTCGCTGCGGGCCGACCGGATCGCGCTCCCCTACATCGACCACAAGCATCCAGGAGAGCGGCGGCCGCTGTGGAAGCTTCCGGTCTACACGACGGTGAACAACTTCCTCGCCAACCCCGTATATGCCGGGGCCTACGCCTTTGCCCGGACCGGCAGCCGGACGACGATCGAGAACGGCCGCAAGCGCGTGCTGCGCGGCCGCCGCAAGGCCCGCTCGGACTGGGCGGTCTTGCTGGTCGACCACCACGAAGGGTATCTGCCTTGGGCGGAGTACGAAAGGAACCAACGTAAGCGTCCGGCTCTGACACGCCGACAGCGTCGCTGGTTTTGTGGTGCACCTGACGGCTCAATGTCAGGAGTTCATGGACGATGGGTGATCGGGAGCAATTCTGGCAAGCCCATGTCGACG
>JAABUQ010011014.1_pt1 | contig 11695 bp, 9 predicted proteins | sample 5560001 | NCBI WGS metagenome assembly JAABUQ01 (sample SAMN10711888, study PRJNA513371) | rock metagenome | isolation source: Antarctica rocks | place: Antarctica: Victoria Land, Finger Mt nord | collected 2015-12-18
CATCAATATCAGATACCTGCGTTGCTGATATACTTTTTAGGAAAGCTGCCAAATCATCACCTGTCATGTTTATTTTCCGCCCGTTAACCAATACGGTCGGGCTTTTGCCCTGAAGTTTAATGCTATTAGAACCGTCAACCGTTACACCCGGTACTTGTCTTAAAACTTCATAAACACTTCCGGTAGCGCCTATTGCTTTATCCACATTAAATTTATAACCACCAGGAATTAATTCGATAGGTTTTCTGGTGCTAACTATACTTACTTCTTTTAATGTGTTGGTAGATTTTAGAAGGCTCACTTGAAGTAAGACTTTTTCGCTATTTGATTGAAGGACTTCAAAAGCGTTACTTTTGGTTGGCAAATAACCCAATAGGTTTACTTTAGCCATGTAATTACCTGGTAACAAATTGAATGAAAAAGCACCATTGGAGTCAGTGATGCCAGCCACAACCAAGCTTGAATCCTTTTTTAAATTAATGATAGCTACTGTTGTAAAAGGTAAAGGTTGTTGCGTTTGAGCATCAATTACTTTGCCTGTTATAGGATATTGGCCACTTAATTTTTGCTGTGCTATGGAAAAAACAGGCAATAAGATTCCCATAAAGATAAAAATGTATCTTTTCATAAAGCTGTTGAGGTTTATATGATTATTGGTTTATTTATTCAAAACAAGTGAGCGAATGCTTTCCATATCTATGTTGTCTCCTACAAAACAACTGACGCTGATTTGCTTTTTACTGATGGTAACATAGTCTAGTTCAGTAATATTGCTACTGCTACCGTGCGTATAAATGATGGATGAAGTTGTATCGTTAAGTTCCCATCTGAAATATTCCTTGTACAAGTTGCCTTTCTTTACTGCGGCATCTACCTGGGTTACTATTTCCCGAGAATGTTCTGGTGAACTGTCAAAGTTTAAATATTTGTACGTTTTTACCTGCTTCATAATGCGGGCAATACTCGGATGTGTCCACATACCGATCTCGTTCGTACGCTTTACCATTGCTTCACCCATGGTGTTTACCTCATATCTTGGCTCTCCTGAATAGCGTTTAAAGTAAAGGTCAATCATGGTTTCGGTTTGACCAGCAGTTGCTTTATTCTGACTAAAAGAAAAGGACGTAGTGAATAGCAGAAGGCATATAAATAGAAAAACTTTCATATTAATTAGTTCAATGATTTATCTTTTGTTATAAACTTTGCAGATTTTTCAAAGCTCTCGTAGCCCTGATTAAGCGTTTTGGAAATAGAAATTAAGCTGGCCTCTGCTTTCTGCTGTAAGGCCAGATCTTTTTCGGCCTGTAACTTTTGGTTGTAGTTAATGCCCAAAAAGGTCATGCCGAAAACTATTGCCACAGTTGCAGCTATCTTTAATAGTAAGCTTAGTTTAACAATTTTACTATTATCCTTAAATCTAGTATCTGTAAAATGAACTTGGTTAGGTTCAATGCTTTTAAAGTCTTTAATAGCTTCAAACCATTTGTCATCTTCTATCAGCTCATCATTCAGTTTTTGCGTTTCAAAGTGCTGCTTAATGAGTTTTTCCTCTTCAATCGTGGTTTCTGCCCTCCAGTATTTTTCAAGCAGCAACGCTATCTTATCTTTTTCCATGTACTTTGCTTTTTAAGTATTGCCTTCCCCGAAACAAATACACTTTGACTTGCGCTTCTGTAATTTCCAGCACTTCAGCAATCTCCTTGTATTCCATTTCTTCAATTTCGCGCAAATACAAAATATTGCGCTGCACTTCAGGCAATTTACTGATTAAGGCATTAAAGCGCATTCTTAAATCAGTCAATACCATTTCCTTATCCGTATCGTTCGGTTCCGGCTGTTCGGTTATTTGTTCCAAAGCCACATGTACCCGGTTATTATTCTTCCTGTAATAATTCAAAAAAGTATTACGTACCATGCGCATGGCATAAGCTTCAAAGTTCTGCCAGTTTGCCCATTCCTCCTTTAACTGCCATAACTTCATCAGCGATTCTTGGTAAATATCATCCGCATCATTTACATCCTTTGTAAGCGACAGGGCAAAGCGGTAAAGTTTACGCTGACTGCTTAAAAATTGGTTGTATTGCTCAGAATCCATTCGTTTTGTAAGGGAGACAATGTAGCTTAGTCAAAAGTTACAATTACTTTCAAATTGTACTTTTACAATGGTAATAGCATCAAATTATACACCTCCAAATATGTACGATTAAAAAGTTGTCCTTTTTGTTTTGGCTAAATAATGTTTATTGATTAGAATAAGGCGTTTAAACAATCCATGATTTTTGTAAAGTTAGTGGCACATTTCTTATCATCGCTTTGATAAGGTTGTGAAACATACTATCCGGATACTTGAGCCGGTTAAACCGATAACAGAATTCATCAAGATACTTTTGCAAGTGTGAGCAATGATGGTGTATTCCCCTTAGCCATGCCTTGAACATCATGATTTGCCTGTGCATTAAGGGAAAGCCCTTACCTTTATCAGAATTTTCTTGTTTTAAGTTAGGGAAATTCTTCTTGCAAGGAATATAACCGGTCCAGTTGTCTGCTTTGATTTCTGCTTTGGGCGCTATTCTTTCCTGTAGAAATGCACCAAGTTCGTCACTATTGGCGTTAGGGACCACTTTTGCATAACAGCGGTGTATCCCGAATGCATCCACCTGGATGGCTATGGCCACCTGCTTCTTCTTTTCAACCCCTCTTCCTGTTTTCCCTGTTTCCGGGCCGCCGACAAAAAACTCGTCGACTTCTATACGCCCATCCAAAAGGTTGTTCCCTGAACTGCGCATCGCTTCCTGTACTTTATGCCGAAAAAACCAGCAGGTCTTTTGACGTAAACCCAACTGGCGGGACAGTTCATAGCTGGAAATGCCTTTTTTATTGCAGGACATCGTATAAACGATGTGAAATGCCTTGCGCAAAGGAAATTTGAGCTTATGAAACAGTGTACGCGCTGTAGCTGATTCAGAATATTTGCATTTTGAACAAACCCGCCTGCCAATTTCTTTGCCATTATGGTAATGGGGATGGCCGCAATTGCTGCATTGATAGCCCTTTTCCCATTTTAACTCAGATAGGTACGCCCTACACTTATCGTCCGTTGAGAACCTTTCAGTAAATTCGAGTACATTCAACCCTTTAAACATAATTTTACGTGCTATTGGTTATTGCACTATAAATATACTAAAAAAATTAGTACTACAAAACGCCTTATTCTATTATTGATTTTAAAACATGAGAATATTAGAATTGTATTTAGAAATCTATTTCACAATAAAGTTTTCAAACGAATTAATAAACTTACATTACTAAAACTATTTCTCCCAAAACTCATCTTTCCCACATTGTTTCCTACAAACCATATTCCTATTTTTTGCGGAATGCAGAAAGCAAGGCCAATCAAAAAATCTATGGAATGTTGCTGGTATTAAAATATGTTGACTTAAATTTATAGCCGTTTAAATTTATATCCCAAATTAGTAAAGCATGTTATTTATCCAAACATCGAACATCATATTCTTTATGCAGCACCAAAAAAATTTACCAAAAATGTGATTGATTTTCTGCAAAAAATAAAAGCCGACAAACGGTAATGCTTCTTTTACCGGCATAAAAAAAGCATTGCCGGTTAAACAATGCTTTCCTAAAATCTTTAACCGAATATCTATTTTCCAAATTTCAGCTTCAACTGCGCTAACATATCGTCGTTGATCGGCTCGGCGGGTTTATCGTCTCTGCGCGGTTGCTGCGGATAGTTGGGTTTATGTTGCGGCCTTTGCTGGGCCTTATGTTGCTGGTTTGCCGGTTGGGCCGGTTTAACAAATGGCTTTGGTTGTTGCTGATTTTGATTTTCCGGTTTAGGTTGCTCCTGCTTTGGCTGTTCGGGTTTGCTTTGCACTTCCGGTTTTGGCTGTTGCTGCGGTTTTACCAGATTTTTCTTGGCCGTCCAACGTTTGTGTATTGCTTCCAGCCGGCGTTTGGTATAAAGCGGAAAATCGCCCTGCATCATCCAGGCATAATAACTGGGTTCCAGGTTAAACACCTCTTCTACCCTTTTGCCCTTGTGCTTGCCAAAGTTGAAAAGCTCTTCGCCTGCTTCATTAAAAACCATCCTTCCGGCAAAATCCACCGGTTTGGAAAGATTGGTAAACTGATGCAAAGCTTCCACATCGTTCACCACGGGTACTGTTTTTATGCCCTTTTTATTTTCCCATTCTGCGCCTTGATATTTGTCCAACTGTGCCAGTAAAACCTCCATCGTGGCACGTGTATCAGCTTCGGCAGAATGTGCGTTCACGATGTCTTTTCCGCAGTAAAACTGATAAGCTGCGCGCAAAGTACGTTGTTCCATCTGGTGGAAAATGTTCTGCACATCTACAAAACTTCTGTTTTCCAGGTCGAAATCTACCCCGGCACGCAAAAATTCTTCCATCAGCATCGGGATGTCAAACTTGTTGGAATTATATCCTGCCAAATCACTTTCACCCAAAAACGTGGCAACGTCGGCAGCGATTTCTTTGAAAGCCGGTTCATCTTTAATATCTTCATCGTAAATGCCATGTACCAAAGATGATTCCAGCGGGATTGGCATTCCGGGATTAATGCGCCAGGTTTTAACTTCTTCTGTTTGATCGGGATTGATTTTGATGACTGACATTTCCACAATCCGGTCATTGCCAATATGTACGCCGGTAGTTTCCAGGTCGAAAAAAGCAAGCGGGCGTTTTAAGTTTAATTTCATGCGTTTGATAAAGTGCAAAGGTGGTAAAAAGCATTTTAACCGAAAAACGGATATTTTTGTTTAAGTTGAGGGATGCTTCTTTTATCGGTAAAAAATCGAGGTAGATCAGCCGAAAATTAAAATACCGGCGATAATCCCAACCACCATAATTACGTAAAGCAATATTTCGGTGCTGGCAAAACGTTTGTATTTCGTCCAGAAGGAGTAATCTTCTTTAGGTTTCGGCATGATTTGATTTGCATTTCAGCTGTGCAAAAATGCTTCTTTTATCGGTATAAAACTCAGGTCACGGTACTTCTTTTATCAACCTAAATTCATTCTGTTACAACTGACCCGCAGCGCGAAAAATATTTGTACATCGCCGGATCGTGGAGCTTTACCAGCATAATCCCTTTTTTGGTACTGGCATGTACTACAAAATCGTTTTGCAAATAAATGCCTACGTGGCTGAAGTTCTTCCCGTCGAAATCAAAAAAGACCAGATCGCCTTCCTGCAATTGTTCTTCGTATTTCCGTTTGATGACCGTTACCTGCTGACCCGTCATCCGCGGCAGATTGACGCCGTAAACCTGCTGTTGCAGCAATAAAGCAAAACCGGAACAATCGATCCCGTCTTTATCCAAACCGCCAAACCGATATGGCGTGCCCATCCACTGGTCGATAAAAGTATATAAACGGCCATTGCTGATCTGGCTTTCTTCCACGCTCATCATTTCAGAATATTTTTGGCTGATGGAAGCTGTCGGCTGAACGATCTCGCCGGGCTGCCCTTTTAATTGGTGTTTCCGGGATTTGCAGGACGAAAAAAGTATGGGTAAAAGAAGTATGTAGAATATGGATTTCGAAAAACGCATGACTGTAAAACTAACTTATTGTACCTAAATTGTACGGATAAAAACAGCATGTGTTTAAATAAAAAAACCTCCGGTGATTGACCGGAGGTTGTAAAAACTTAAATCCTGTTATAAAAACTACTACATTCAGATTGTTTTAAAGAATGAAAGTTGTGTAAGTACTGAAGAAATAGAACCAGTAGAATCGTAAGCAGTTGCTCTTATAGAATACGTTTTTCCGGCTGTTAATCCTAAAAGCCCTAATTTTAATAAAATATTACCGCCATATACCTGCGTGTTAGGATAAGTAGTTGGCTGTAAAACATAACTTATTGAATGATTGGTAACAGTTGCCGTAGAAGTAGCATCATTACCAGACCAGCTGGCAAAATTTACTGTCTTAATAACGGTCGAGGTGGCTGTTGTTCCATCTAAAATTTCAATTTTGAAAGCACCGGTAGCAGTATTGGTAGTAGTGGCACCAAAATTTAACTGCAGGATCGTTGCAATGGTTGCTGGTGTTGTTGCTGTTGCAGCAAGAGTAGCAATTGTAAAAGGACTGTTTTGCAAATATCCCAAACTACTTAATTTTAGTGCTGGCAGTTTGGATTCTATTCCGGCAATATCTGCTTTTTTACTGCAGGAAACAGTACTTAAAATAAATATTGCTATAAAAGCAGTGCCAATATATTTTATAATGTTCATGTGATTAAATTATTTTTATTGAAGTTATATGATCAACCTGTTTAAAAAATATACTTGGCTCCCAACAATAAGCTCCAAGTAGTTGAATTAGTAGCCACATTCATAAATGGATTATTAACCAAGGTACCGTTAAGCTGACGCATGTTATAAGTCGGCACGCCATTATTATCAATGCTAATATATGTTAATGGGTTGATGTAAGTTGTAGTTTGCTGAATTCCCCAATATTTGCTAAGCAGATTTGGTAAATTTAATACGGAAGCAGTAATTTCTAAAGTATGGGTTTGACTTCCAGATCTAATGAAGAAATCCTGGTTTATCTTTGCATCCACTCTGTTGTACCACGGTGCGAAAGCAGCATTTCTCTGTGCAAACTGTCCCCTGTGTTTCCTTAAGTATGGAGAATTATTGATAAACTGTTCTAGTGCTGCCTGCTGCTGTTGAGGCGTATAAGTATATGCTACCCCATTAACTGTTGCAGTATATTGAGAAAAATTTAGTTCTGATGCTCTTTTAGGGATATACATTAAATCAGCGGAGTTTCCATCGCCATTCAAATCACCATTGATTGTATAACTAAGTGGACTTCCGTTCGCTTCTCCATCGTAAAATATTCCAAAACTGGTGCTTCCGTGATTTAAATAATTGAATTTATAAGAACCATAAGCGATAACACGATGAGGAACGTAATAACCCGAATTTCCTAATTCTAGATCATTTGAAGTACCAACGTTTGGATTAGAGTTCCACACAGAAGCAGCTGTGGAACCAGGGTTTGCTGTTACTTCTTTTGATACTGTATAAGTATAGGCCACAGTAAAGTTAAAACCACTCTGGAAAGATTTGGTTAACTGGCCGGTTAATGCAGCGGAATATCCTTTGTTAGTGTTTTCTAAAACAATAATGGAGGTATAAGCCGGGTATATACGGTTATCTATTGTTTGAACAGCGTTGTTTGTACCTGTACCAATATAACGAACGCGGGACAAATCGCCTTCATTTAAAATCCCTGTAGGAGCTTTCAGATTTGCATTACGCATTCTTGTTGCATTGATGTCTTTCGTATATAAACCTTCAAAAGTTGCAACGAATCCATTTCCCAGGTTTTTTTCTAAAGCAAAATCAGTTCTGAAAACTTGTGGAAATTTGTAGTTGGGATCTAAAACAACCGTTGAAGACTGAACAGCGGTACCTGCAGATTGAGGGAACAAATTTGCATAAGCAGCAGGGTCTGCGCTGAATTTAATTTGAGCAAGTTGAGCAGGTGTTGCTACAGCGCCAAACTGGTACATTCCGGTATTACTTGGGCTATTCGTTAAAAATACATAAGGGATCCTGCCGGTGAATATACCTAAGCCCCCGCGCAGAACTAAAGAGTTATCGCTTAACAAACTAGCTCTGAAACCAGCTCTTGGGGAAAGTAAAATCTTAGATGTTGGCCATTTACCTGTATTGTAAGATTTGAGGTTGCCATTCATATCTGGTAACTGTAATGCGGTAATTTGAGGGTTTTCAACAGGATCCTGTAAGTAATTAGGTTTATCGGCACGAATACCATAAGTAACTTTAAAGTTATTAGTTACATTAAATTCGTCTTGTGCATATAAACTAAGCTGACCTATTTTCAAGTTAGCAGAAAATACTTTCGACTGACCAGGAATCAATGAATAAGTGTATGTATAATAAATTGGAGGCTTGTCAGTTAAGAAATCATTTAATGCGTTATAGATATAAGCACTGTTTGAACCAGGCATAAATGAATTTCCTATTCTCTGATATTCATAATTAACACCGCCTGTTAAAGTGTGCTTACCTGCATAGTAGGTTAAGTTGTCCGTTAAACTGGTTGTATTATCAATAACTTCGTTATTATTAGTGAAAGGATCCATACCAGCAGTGATATAATTACTATTTGTACCATTGAAAATATCAACAGTAGGAAAAATGCTGCCTTTGAAAGTACGTGGATTATCATAACGCTTGAAAGCAAGTAGCAATTGATTTGATACTTTAGAACTGATAGAGCTGTTTAACTCTGCTGTTCCTGTAGTAACCAAATTTTTAAAACCATAATTTGAATTTTCGAATGCAATTGAGTTTAAGCTATACCGGGAATTGGGTAAATTAGTACGGCTGGCAAATGCAGTTCCTGTTGTTGCGTTAAACGGCGTGTAAGATCCATTATTTGCAACACTATTACCATTGATAGGCTGATCACTTGTAGCATTAAGATAACTATACTTTACAGTAAACTTATTCTTATCGTTGATATTCCAATCGATCTTTGCTAAGAACTTAGTGTTTTTGGGAGCAAAAGCAGGAAAATTGTCATAGCCACCTGTATTATATCCATATTTAGTACTTAGATAGCTGGAAACAGTTTGCAAATCGGCAACTGTTGTTGCTGACTTGTTACCTGTACCCGAACCACCTGTGGGATAATAAGCTATACCTGGATTTGTTGATTTTTCTGTTTCAAAATTTGCAAAGAAAAAAACCTTATTTTTGATGATCGGGCCACCTAAAGTAAACCCATAAATATTGGTTTTCGATTTAGCCACATTGTTGCCAATATAATTATCACCAATATAATTACCATTGAAAGACTGATCTCTATAAAAAGTATATGCTGATCCGTGAAAAGTATTTGTACCACTTTTGGTAACTGCATATATACCTGCACCGGTAAAACCTGATTGTTTTACATCAAAAGGAGAAATATTAACAGAAATCTCATCATAAGCTTCAATAGAAATAGGTTGTGCACCTCCACCCGGAAGCGCGTCTCTTGACGTACCGAATGTATTATTCAGGTTTGCCCCGTCAACAGTGGTATTGTTATAACGATTGTCCCGACCAGCAAAACTTGTTCCGGTGGATTGCGGTGTTAAACGTGTAAAATCTGTAATAGAACGACTAATTGTAGGCAAGGTGGCTAGCGCATTCCTATTAATATTGGTACTGGCACCAGTTTTTGCAGAAGCAATTACTCTTGAGCTTACGACACTTACTTCCTTCAACTGGACACCACTTTCAGCCAAAGTAGTGTTGAGAATGTAAGGCTGACCTAATTGTAAGGTAATTTGGTCGAAAGTAGAGGAGCTTAAACCAATGAAGCTGATTTCAACTTTATATGGCCCACCAATACGCATACCTGGAAGATTATAAAGTCCTTCTTGATTTGTAGCCGTAGTGTAAACTGTACCTGATGGTAAATGTGTTGCTTTTACAGTTGCACCCGGCAATGCGCCCTTTGCATCTTTAATTGTACCTGTCATACTACTTGAAGTAACCTGTGCAAAAACACCAGAATTACAAAATAGCATCAAACAAAACATGGATAGTAGCAGAAGTAAATTCTTCCTCATAAAAGATTTGTTAGTGAATTAATTTGTGTTGAAAAGATGGTTTTTTTATCCCTGCAAAGATAGCGGTTATAAAAAACAGTGTATTAAGTTAATGTTAACTTTCTTAATTAATTTCCCAACAAATCTTCCATCTTTTTGCACAATTTATCAATAATCAGCTGGATTTTCTATATGAATTATAATTATCCAAATAGATTTACGGATGGTCCGGCCTTGTTAAACTTGTAAACTTGATACTACTTTTCCTGATAAACAAACCTCAATTTTTTATAGCTTTGGCATTAGCATAAATTTTATAAAAAGTATAAATATGAATTACGATGTCATCGTTATTGGCACTGGCCCCGGTGGTTATGTAGCTGCAATCCGTGCGGCACAATTGGGTTTGCAAACTGCCGTGGTAGAGAAAGAATCTTTAGGCGGCATCTGCCTTAACTGGGGCTGTATCCCAACAAAAGCATTGCTAAAAAGTGCACAGGTTTTTGAATATATCAATCATGCAGAAGAATATGGATTGAAAGTTTCCGGCAGCGAAGTTGATTTTTCAAGCATCATTAAAAGAAGCCGCGGCGTAGCCGATGGCATGAGCAAAGGCATCCAGTTTTTAATGAAAAAAAACAAGATCGACGTGATTATGGGGACAGGAAAATTAAAAGGTAAAGGTGCAGTTGAAGTAAAAGCCGCTGATGGTTCTGCCAAAGAATATACCGCTAAAAACATCATCCTGGCAACCGGCAGCCGTTCACGCGAACTGCCAAACCTGAAACAAGATGGCGTAAAAGTAATTGGTTACCGCCAGGCCATGAATTTGCCAAAACAACCGGCAAGCATGGTGGTAGTTGGTTCGGGCGCCATCGGTGTGGAATTCGCTTATTTTTACAACTCCATCGGCACTAAAGTTACCGTTGTGGAATATCTGGATAATATTGTTCCGGTGGAGGACGAAGATATTTCCAAACAATTGGCGCGTTCATTTAAAAAATTAGGGATCAATATCATGACTGGTTCTACTGTAGAATCTGTGGATACTTCAGGCGAAAAATGTAAAGTCAATATTAAAACGGCCAAAGGTAACGAAGTGATCGAAGCGGATGTGGTACTTTCTGCGGTTGGCGTAACCACCAACCTGGAAAACCTCGGACTGGAAGAAACCGGTGTAAAAACAGATAAAGGCAAAGTTTTGGTTGACAACTTTTACAAAACCAATGTAGAAGGCATTTTTGCCATCGGCGATATTGTAAAAGGCCAGGCGTTGGCGCACGTTGCTTCTGCCGAAGGGATTATTTGCGTGGAGAAGATCGCCGGTAAAAACCCTGAACCCTTAAATTACAACAACATCCCGGGCTGTACGTATTGCTCTCCCGAAATCGCTTCGGTAGGTTATACCGAAAAAGCGGCACGCGAAGCCGGTTTTGAAATCAAAGTCGGTAAATTTCCTTTTTCTGCTTCAGGCAAAGCAAGCGCAGCAGGGGCAAAAGACGGTTTTGTAAAAGTGATCTTTGATGCCAAATATGGTGAGTTCTTGGGTGCGCACATGATCGGGAATAACGTAACCGAGATGATTGCAGAAGTGGTTACCGCCCGTAAACTGGAAGCGACCGGACATGAGATCATTCATTCAGTCCACCCGCACCCAACCATGAGCGAAGCCGTGATGGAAGCCGCTGCAGATGCTTACGGCGAAGTGATCCACTTGTAAGTTCGGTTGCCGGTTTTAAGTCACCAGTTGCGAGTTTTTAGGTTTTTATCAAATAAAGTTGATGCTTCTTTTATCACCCAAAAATCTGTAACAAACTAGGTTTTTACTTTTGATAAAGCTGTAAATTTATGCGTTAAGAATATGCAACTGAAAACGAATAGTTGAAATACTTCTTTTATCATGCAAAAACCTGTGGCAGCGCAGGTTTTTTATTTTTGAAAAACCATACTTGTATTCGCCCAGAACTGACAACCCGCAACTGAAAACTCAAAACTAATATGGCCTGGCTCTACCTTATTCTCGGTGGTTTATTTGAAGTTGGTTTCACAACCTGTCTCAAATTTTCCAACAA
>JAABUQ010011015.1_pt1 | contig 11695 bp, 10 predicted proteins | sample 5560001 | NCBI WGS metagenome assembly JAABUQ01 (sample SAMN10711888, study PRJNA513371) | rock metagenome | isolation source: Antarctica rocks | place: Antarctica: Victoria Land, Finger Mt nord | collected 2015-12-18
GAGGTCCGCGGCCACGTGGCCCCACGACGGCGGCGTCGGGACGGCCGAGCCGAAGCAGCCGCAGTCGGCCGCGATCCCGCGCACGACGAGCGACCCGACGGCGATCGCGAAGACGACGAACTGCGCGCTCGCGACCCGCGCGGCGACGATCGTGAAGAGGCCTAGGATGAGATAGAGACCGAGGAAGATCTCGAGGTAGGGCAACGCGACGCCGAGCGGCCGGACGAGCGCCTCGGGCAGGATGCGATAGCCCGCGACGAACGCGACCGTACGCGCCGGACCGTCCAGCGCTTTGAGCACGCCCGCGATCACGAGCATCGCGCCCATGAGGACGCGAAGGGCCAGAATCACGTACGCCATGCGTCGACCGCCTCCGCGATCGCGGCTTGTCGCGGCGGAATGGCGGATGCGTCGGCGTGCGTCGATGCCGAGGCCGACGCGGGCGCGTCGTGGACCCGCAGCGTCTGAGCGATCGCGAGCGCGAGCGTCGCGACATCGTAGCCGCCCTCGAGCACGTACAGTGCACGGCCGCGCGCGTGTTCTTCCGCGACGCTGCGGATCAGACGCGCGAGCGCGTCCGCCGCGACGAACGGATCGACGCCGAGATCGCCGACGGGATCGCCGGCCGCAAAATCGTAGCCCGCGCTCACGACGATGAGATCGGGCTCGACGCGCGCGGCGACCGCGGGTAATAGCCGTTCCCACGTGGCGACGAAGGCTTCCGTCCCGTACGCATGCGGTGGGAGCGGCACGTTGACGATCGCGCCACGCGGATCGAAGCGCTGCTCGTCCTGACCGCCCGTGCCGGGATAGGCCGGGAACGCATGCGTGGAAACGAACGAGACCCCGTCGCCCGCCGCCGCCTGCGTGCCGTTGCCGTGGTGATAATCGAAATCGACGATGAGCGCGCGACCGCCGTGCGCGTCGACGAACGCACGCGCCGCAACGGCCGCGTTCGCGAAGACGCAGAAGCCCATACCGCGCGCGGGTTCGGCATGATGGCCGGGCGGACGCACGAGCGCGAAGGTCGCGGCGTCGCGCGAGACGGCGAGTTCCATCGCCGCGATCGCGCCGCCGGCCGCACGACGCGCAACCGAAAGCGAGGATGCATCGATGACGGTATCGCCCGTCGAGAGATATCCCGCGTCGCTACCGACCGTCGCGACGTCGCGCTTCACGCGTTCGAGGTATGCGCGCGCATGCACGCGCTCGAGTTCGGCGTCGGTCGCATCGCGGGCGGCGGCGCGCTCGGCGAAGAGCCCCTGCGTCGTGAGATGTCGTGCGACGTGCGCGACGCGATCGGGCGATTCGGGATGATCGACGCCGCGCAGATGCTCCGTATAGAGCTCGTCGTAAACGACGATCATTTCGCGGGCTACTTCTTCTTCGGCGCCGCCGATTTCGTTGGCGTGGGCGCGGCTTTCGAAGATCCTAAGCTCGCGATCGCCTTATCGAGTTCGCCCGCCAGCGGCGAGCCCGGTTTCACGAACGAGCGGAACCGCGTATAGGCCGTGCGCGCGGTTTCGCGATCGCCGTTGCTCGCGGCACACTTGCCGTAGACGTAGAGCAATTGCGGATTGCCCTTGATGAACTCCGGCGCGTTTTTATCCAGCGCACCGAAGACTTGCGAGCACTCTTTGTAGTTACGCATCTGCAAATCGGCGGTACCGAGTCCGGCGAGCGCCTGCGGCGTGCGCGCGATCTCGAAGCTATGGCGGAACGCGTCGCGTGCCTGTCCATATGCACCGCTTTGGGCATACACTTGTCCGAGCGTCGCCCAGACGCTGGGATCCTGCGACTGCACTTCGGAGAGGCGTTTGAAGTAGCCCAGGCCATCGGCCTTCTTGTTTTGCGCGAGCGAGAGTTCGCCCAGCCGCTGCAAGGCGTCGGGGTTGTCGCGCTTGGGCCCGAGTGCGGTCTTCCACTCGTTCTCGGCGCCCGCTCGATCCTTCCCGAGTGAGACGAGGTAGTCGCCCTTCGCGATGTGCACGGCCGGCACGCCGCCGTAGGTCGCAACAGCCTTATCGAGCGTCGCGAGCGCCTGATCGTTCATCTTTTCATCGCGGTAAACTTGATACTCTTGAATGAGGACCGCGGCTTTGGTTTCTTCCGACGGTTCGACGGCGAGGAGCTGATCGTAGGTCGCGATCGCGCCCTTGACGTCGTGATCGGTCGCGAGCACGCTCGCGCGTCCGAGCAACGCATCGGGATTTTTCGGATCGATCACGAGCGCGCGATCGAAGGCTTGCCCCGCGAGAGCGATGGCTTTCTGCGAGACGTACGAACGCGCTTCGAGCACGACCGGCAGCGCGTCTTTGGGATCGAGCTTCGCCGCCGCGCGGAGCTGTGTGCGCGCGTCGTCGTACTTGCCGAGCTGACCGAGCACGAGACCGTAATTTTCGAAGACGCGCTTATCGCTCGGGTTGAACGTCGTCGCGCGTTTTGCGACGCGTTCGGCATCGGAGCCGCGATTGGTTTGAAGGTAAAGGTTCGTGAGCGTCAGGAGAATCTGCGCGTTCGTCGGCTCCTGATTCGTCGCATTTTCGAAATCGTCGGTCGCGTCTTTGATGCGGCCGAGCGATTGATTCGAAACGCCGTCGAGGTAATAGACCTGCGCCGTTTTCGCACCGAGTGAAATCAGACGCTGCGTGAGCGCGAGCGCCTGACCGGGCTTGCCTTCGGTGAGATAGTAACCCGCCAGCTCCTGGAGCGAATCCTTATCGCCGGGATTGGCCTTGATCTTCGCCTCGAGCCGCGGAACCGCGACCTCAGGTGCCTCGGGCGTCGCCGTCGGCAAGGGCGCAGGCGCGGACGACGACGATGACGCCGGGGCCGGGCTCGACGCCGCTTTCTTCGGTGCACCCGACGCGCTCTGCGCGACGGTGAGCGAAACGGCGAATGCGAGGATGGCCGCCGTGGCGACGTGGCGAGGATCGATCTTCAAAGGCTTGTCTTTCGATGTGAGTACGCGGAAACGGCGCTCGCCTACGAGTGCCGATCCACGGGTTTGCAGCTAGGCGTGAACGCTCGCGTTCGCCTTAATCTGTTTGGTCAGTTCCGGCACGATCTCGAAGAGATCGCCGACCACGAGGAGGTCTGCGAACTCGCCGATCGGCACGGTGCCGTCCTTGTTGATCGCAATGATCGTTGCGGCCGTACGCATGCCGACTTTGTGCTGGATGGCGCCCGAGATGCCGACCGCGAAGTACAGGTTCGGGCTGATCGTCTTGCCGGTCTGGCCGACTTGATGACCGTGGCCGATCCACCCGGCATCGACGGCCGCACGCGAGGCGCCGACCGATCCGCCGAGCGAATCCGCGAGATCTTTGAGGATGGTCTTGAACGGCTCGGGGCCGCCCAAACCGCGTCCGCCGGAGACGACGGTCGACGCTTCCTCGACGGCGAGTTCCCCCGCGGCTTCCAGGACGACTTCTTCGACTTTCACGCGATACGTTTTGCCTGCGGGTTTTCCGAGTTGAACGATCTCGCCCGCGCCCGCGCCTGCGTTCGCCTTGAACGAATTCGGACGGACCGCGGCGATGCCGTAGTCTCCCTTGAACGCACACGTCGTCACGATGGTGCCGCCCAGCTTCGGCGACATGCAGCTCACCTTACCGCCATCGACGCTGAGATCGATGACGTCGGCGTTTTGACCGCAATCGAGACGCGCGGCGAGACGGCTACCGATGTCGCGACCGATCATCGTGTGCGGCACGAGGATGAGCGCCGGCCCGACGGCCTTCGCGGCTGCTTCCATGTAATCGACCGACGGATCGACCATGAAGCCTTCGATGTCCGGATCTTCGGAAACGTGAATCGTATCGAACGCATACGCCTTGACCTGTTCGGCCGCGGCGGCCGCGCCCGTGCCGAGCACGACGCCGTGTAGCTTCCCACCGAGTGCATCGGCGAGTTCTTTTGCCTTCGTTGCCATTTCGAAGGAGACGCGGCGGGCTTGGCCGCCGGTATGTTCGATAAAGACGATAACGTCGCGCATCAGACGAGTTTTCTTTCACGCAGAAATTCGATGATCTTGGTCGCGCCCGCAACGGCATCGGCGGCTTCGAAGACTTCGCCCTTGCCGCGCGGCGGCGGCGTCACGAGGTCGGTCAACTCGGTCCGCGCGCCCTCGGTGCCGACGGGCTTATCGACGCCCGCATCCGCGAGCGACTTGATCTCGATCGTCTTTTTCTTCGCGCCCATGATGCCCTTAAGCGACGGGTACCGCGGGTTGTTGATCGACTTCGTCACGCTCACGAGCAGCGGCAACTCCGCCGACACTTTCGCATAGCCGTTATCGGTCTCGCGTTCGGCCCGCACGGCGGTGCCGTCGATCTCGAGTTTGCGAACGTTCGTAATGCCGGGAACGCCGAGATATTCGGCGAGCGCGCCCGGAAGTTCGCCCGTGATCGAATCCGTCGACTGCGTGCCGCAGAGCACGAGATCGAAACCGCGCGTCGCGATCGCCTTCGAGAGTGCGTACGCGGTGCCCCAGACGTCGGAGCCTTCGGCCTTCGCGTCGGAGATCATGATCGCGTCGTCGGCGCCCATGGCGAGTGCTTTGCGGACGATTTCCTTGCCCGTCTCCGGGGCCATCGTCACGACCGTGACGGTCGTATCGCCGCCGATCTTTTCCTTCAGTTTCAAACCTTCTTCGATCGCGAACTCATCGAAGGGATTGAGAACGGTCTCGACGCCGGTGCGGACGAGGCGCTTCGATGTGGGATCGATGCGCTTATCGGCACTCGTATCGGGGACGAGCTTGACGGTAACGAGGATCTTCAAGTCGCTGGCGAGCCTCCAGGGTCCGGGGAATGGCAAACTCGGAGCGGTTGCCTTTCGACGCACGACCGCCCTGCCAATTCAGGAGAAAATTGTCAGTAACCGCTCGCTTCGGTGGGAACGGGCGCCGCCCGTCGATTCAGGTCGGCGTCGATGAGGGCGTTGGTGGAACGGTCGGCATTGGTGATGCGACCGTCGGCGTTTGGCCTTGGGGTCGGTTTTGGCGTTGCCGTTGCGGACGGCGTCGGGGACGGTGTCGCAGCGGGAGCCGAACTCTGCGTGGCGCTCGGCGTCGGCGTCGGGAGACTGCCGGCCGGCATCACGAATGTTGTTGCGGCCGGAGCGGGCCCGGCGTAGGGCAGGCTCGTAGCGATCGGCGATGCGGCGGGACCGCTCGGTGCCGGTTCGCCCGTGGCTAGCGGAAGCGCGAAGTTTGTCGGCGCGGGCATGGGACCCGTGTACGGTTCCGACGTCGCGATCGGCGTAGGAGCCGGACCCGACGGCACGGCTACGCTCGAGGCAGCGGGTGGTTCCGGCATCGTGAAGGTCGTGGGCGCGGCCTCGGGCATCGCGCTCGGGACGAGCGTGCGCGCCGGCGCGTTCGGGTCGGGGAGCGCGGTCGGAGTCGGCAGCGCGTGGGGCAGCCCATTGATGCGCCACGGCGGGACGCGCGGGGCGGCCGTCGGGGCGGGTGTTTCGATGACGTCGGCATGCGGTGCCGCAGCAGGCTCGGACGGCGTATGCGGGCGCGCGATAACGCCCGAGGCAGAGCTGCCGCTCGATGCGGAACCGCCACTCGGTGCAGAGCCCCTCGGCGCGGACGCGCCGTTCGGCGCTCCCGATGGTCCAACGGCCGCGGCTTCCACGCCTTCGAACGCACGCAGCTCGCGTTGCAGCGCCGATACCCGGCTACGCTGCAACGCGTCGAGCGGGTAGGCACTATAAACGTACTGCAACATCTGGTGTGCCGTCAGCGCCGTATTGAGCGCTTCGGCATGCTGGCCGAGCCCGGCGCGGTCGGCGGCCGCGAATGCGAGCATGTCGGCTTGTGAGAAAACGATGAACCAAGCTGGTGCCGAGCCCCGCTGAGCTTGGCGGAACGCTTCGGCTGCGGCCAAACACACGGCAAGCGAATCGGCGTAGCGGCCTGCGGCGTTGAACGCACGACAACTCTTGCTCGCGCCGATCACGATGTTCTGTTCCGTGGTGGCCGCGGCGGGATCGTCGCTCGGCGCAACGGCCGGCCCGGCGCAAGCCGCGCGCAGCGAACCCGAAACGAGCGCCGCGGCAGCGACCAGCACCCACGCATGCGAGCGGACGTTCATTGCGAAATCACCATCTGCGAATAACTCTTGATCGTTTGTGCCGGAAGCGGAAGCGTGACGAAGGTAAAGTTGTAATCGACTTCGATACCGACGTAACATCCCGGGCTCGCCTTCGCGCTGCAGGTTCCGCCGGAGGGTTGCCATGTGAAGGGCGTCTTCACGGTTATCTGGTTGGTATCGACGCCCGCCATCTTGGATTTGATATAGGCGGCGACGTCGGTTTCGCACGGGGTCGTGGTGACGGTCGTGTCGCTGCAATTGTGTGGCGGAATCGTCACGTGCACGATCGCATACCGCGTGCCGACGCGCGCCGCCTGCGCGACGAGATCGTAAGCGTAGAGACCACGACCGAATTCGATCACGCCGAAGATCAGCGAAAGCGCGATCGATGCGGCGAGCGCGAACTCGAGCAGAACCTGCCCGCGCTCGCTCGGGTTCGCGCGTTTCACGGCGAAATCTCTTGCGTCGCCGTCCGCGAGATGGTGAGGGTCGGCGGAAGCCCGGGATAGGCGATGGATGGGCTGAACGATTTGACGACGGTCACGCTGACGAACGAGTCGAGATGGTCGCTGCCCGCACAGGCCGGCACAGGCGAACAATTCGTCACTTGCGTGCCCGATGTCCCACCGCACGAACAATAGGTCGACGACGCGACCTCGGTCGCTAGCAGCGATACGTCGGATGCATCCGAGGTCGCCGCCGAAGCGATGCCGTTCGTGTTCGTCGAGTTCGTTGCATTATAGGCGCCAAACGACGCCCCCGCGCGCGCGGCGTTGCCCACTTCGATACCGTCGCGCGCGAAGCGTCCGATATCGATGATGCCGATCGTCATCAAGATGAGAAACGGCGCGGTCAAGGCGAGTTCGAGGATCGCGACGCCCGCATCGTCGGCAACGAAGCCCTTCATTCCGTCAGCGCCACGTGCGTCGACGCCTCCGATGCCTGTAGCGGTAGCGCTGCGTTGAGCGCTGGATCGATCGTCAGCGTCTTATTGCCGTTGGTTTGGAAGCCGCCGATGATGAGGTCACCGAAATTATCGAGCTTGCCGTTTGAGGTAAAGTGCGCCGATGGCGCATAGAAAAGCCCAACGTACGTGTTCGCGCTGCCATTGTTCGTAATATCGTGCACGTTGCCCGGCGGCTGGTAGAACGCGACGCCCGCCGTCGGCGCGTTGTCGGGCGGTCCGAAGGTCGACGGAGCCGTGACGATCGATGAGCCGCTTCCGACCTGGCCATCGACATTGACGAGCGTGACGCCGGTCCCAAGGATCGTCCCCGAGATACCGCCGTAGATGTAGTAGAGACCGGGCGAAAACGTGGCGACACCTGTGCAGCAATTCTTCACCACGTTGTACGATGGGAAGCCAGCACCGGAGATGATGCTGCGACCCGTTGCATCGATCGCGCCGTTCGTCAAGGGCGGGATGGGCGTATTTTGCAAATAGTTGCAGCCCGAAATTTTGAAACACGGATCCACGACCGGCAGCGCGGATAGGACCGGCGCGATCGTTTGGCCCTTCTTCGTAAGCGCGGTGCCCTGTGGCGCGGTACCGCGGTAGGTCACCGTATTCGCGTCGATTCCGCCACCGACGTCGATGGTCCCGTTGGTGGCGACCGAACAATTGACGGCGACGATGTTGCCGGAATTGAACGCAAGACCGCTCGCCGGGTCGAGCTGCGTGAGACACGCGATGTCCGTATCGGGGACGCGTGCCGCGACCGCTCGCGTCGAGACGACCTGTGAGGTGTGGACGAAGACGGCGGAAAAGAACGTCGGCTGTTTCTTCGCAACGAGCACTTCGACCGCGCCCGTACCGTATGGGGTCGCCTGGGCGTTTGGCGGCGTGTTGTTGGTCGGCGGTTCGTTGACGGTCACCGTCGTGTTGCCGACACCGCCGTCGTCGACGATACCGTTGCCGGTCGCGGCCGCAATGGCCGCCGCCTTTACCTCGACCGGTGCGGGCGTCCCCGCTGTTGTCGGATAGTAGGCGCGGATCGCGCCGGCGATCGCCGCCGCGTCCGCGGCGGACTGCTCCGTGCGTTGTTGCGAGCGGTAGTAGCCGATATCGACGCCCAGCGCCGCGACGGCCATGAGCGCGACGAGCCCGAAGGCCAGCAGTGGGATCATCTGGCCGCGCTCGCCCTCGCGGCGGCGCGGCGCCCGGGGCTTCGCGATGCGCATCACCTTGAAGTTATCGGCAGCGCGACGCCGGTTCCGCACGCTCGAGTTTCGATGCGATCGAGACCGCCTCCGAGTCGACGTGGCGTACCGTTTTGCGAGCGTAAGGACGACTGGCGTAACACCTTTGTCAATACAGCTACTTCGTTCGTCGGCTAGTTCGTGAAAATTTGCGTCGCCGTGCTCCCGAGTGAAAAGCTCCCAAAACTCCCGAACGTGAAAGAAAACGGCACGGAAGCCGTAACGGTAATTTCGCACAGCGGACTCATGATTTGGTAGGATGACGGCTGCGACGATGCGGTACAGTCCGAAGTCGACGGGAATGCGTACGTGAGCACCAGACTGCTCCCGCCCGGTACTCGGGTCGCGACGTAATTGCCGATCGCCGTTTCGAACTGGGACACCTCAAGCGACTTGCATTGCGCGACCGTCGATGAGTCACCATTATTAATACAATAATTCGAGGCATTGACGAGTGCGAAGCGCGTCGCGAGCTGCGCCGCGTGGGCAACTGAGTTATAGTCGAACAGAGCACGGCCAAAATCGACGATGCCAAAGAGCAGTGTCAAGAGCAAGGTCGAGACGAGGGCGAATTCCATGATGGCTTGGCCGTCTGAACTTCGTTCGAAGGCCCGCAGCGTATTCCGAATCACGGCGAAACCTGTTGGATTGCGACTCGCGTGATCGTGGGCAACGGGTTGGGAATTCCCGGAAACGGAATCAGCGGCGAGACTTGCACCGATTCGGTGACTTGAACGTAATCGAGACGGTGAGACGACGAACAATCGCCCGAAGCGCACGTCGATGCGGTTCCATCGGCACAAACACAAAAAGCTGTCGCGGTCGCCGACGGCGTTGGTTTTACGTCCGGCGAGTTCGCGAGCGCATGCGCGTCCATCTGGTCACGATTGTATTCCGTCGCCGGGTCATGCGAACCGTAGAGTGCACCGGCTCGGGCGCCACTAGCGACTTCGATACCGGTGTACGCGTACGAACCGATATCGATGATCCCGATGACCATGAGTAACATGAACGGAACGACGATGGCGGCTTCGACAAGTGATTGACCATCATCCGACCGCCGTAAATCAAGCCAGCGATTTCCCATCATTCCACCAGCGACGAATGGCCGATGCCATTGCCGCTACCACCCGTGAGCGTCAGCGTCTTGTTGCCGTCGACCGTCAGGGTATCGCAGACGAGTGAATACGTCGTGCTATCGGTGCCCTTTATTTCGCAAGCAGCATTTGGCACGTAGATCAAACCTCCCGAGTTCGAGCCCGACGTTCCCGCATTTCCGTAGTCCGTGAGTCCCGACGCGTTCGGAGCGTAAAGCGCGACCCCGTAGCCCATCGAGCCTGTCGTTGTTGGCGGATTGACTTGAAAAGAAGCCCCATGAAAATTGAGCTGAGTCGACTCATTATCGAAGATCGTCGCCGTCCCGGTAATACTCGCTTGCCCCCCAAGATTCAAACCATCGACGTAGACGACATCTGCCGTAGAGCTGGTCGGGGGTGAGGCGATCGTGTACTGCGTTCCCGTACTCGAGATTGAGCAGTAATGAACTCCCGGGGTGAGGACGTAGGTGTCCGGCGGTTGCGCGCATGCTGTTTGTGGAAAGGCGACGCTTTGGAGCGAGGCGCAACCGCTAATATTGCCGCACGGATCAGGTTGCGGCACGATCACCTGTGGCGTGATCGCTCCGCCGCTGGGATTGTAGTAGTTTCCCGTGGACGGCGCCCCCTCGTAGATCGAAGGTGCGGTTATCGACGAATTTCCACCATGCAACGTGTACGTGCCATTATTAAGGATACCACATCCATTTGCGATGATCTGAGCGCCGTCGAGAACGTCCGCAGGATTTGTCACCGCATTATTTTTGTTCAGTGCGTATAAACAATTTTGATTGATGACCACGTTCAGGGCAACCGCACGCGTGTAAATCAATTCTTGCGTGATGCCGAAAAACGATGCGAAGAACATCGGAGCTTTTTTCTGAACGATGACTTCCACGGCGCTCGTATTACCGGCATACTTCGTCGAGGTATTCGGTGGGCTGTGCACCGTCACCGACGTCGTCACGCCGCTGTCATCAGTAAAATTGTTTTGCGCAGTGGAAGCCTTCGCGGCGGCGGTAATCCCCGTACGGCTATAATCGATCTGAATCGCGCCGGCCATCGCTGCGGCATCGGTCGCGGACTGCTGAGACCGCTGTTGCGCGCGCCACATACCGATATCGACGGCGAGCGACGCGAGACCGAGAATAGCAATGATCGAAAACGCAAGGATCGGAAGAACCTGTCCGCGCTGCCCATGCATTGTTTCTCTGTGGCGTGTCATCGTTACCCGCACACCTTTCTCGGGATGGCCGACATCCATCGATCGAGTGTCTCCCCAGATCTATCGGCAAGAGCAACGTTACTCTAAAGCAGAAGGCGCGAGGAAGCTGGGAGCCGAGATGTGTGAACGCCGCCACATCTGATCAGATGTGCGAGTTGTCTCATTGGGACGACCGGGGGTCGAACCCGGACGCTCTCGCGAGCGGCAAATTTTAAGTCTGCTGTGTCTACCGATTCCACCATCGTCCCGAGGTGTGCTGCGATGTTCGCGTCCGCGCGAAAGCGCGCCCTGCGCGCGTCAATCGAAAGCGCGAACGTCGCGGGTCACGGCGGGAGAAGGCGCGAGCAGAACCCCCAGGAGCAAATCGTTCGCTTCGAGGCGCCCCGACTCGACGCCAAGGATGCGCATCGCTTCCGAAAGCACGAGCGCGCCGCCGACGATGATGTCGGCGCGTTGCGCGAGCATGCCGGCGAGCACGCGACGTTCGTCGAGATGGAGATCGAGGAGCCGCGCGATCGTGCCGTCGAGTTCCCCGCGTGCGAGCGTCGAACCCGAGACTTCGTCCACGTGCGAGGCAGCGTTGACGGCGCCGATCGTCAGCGGCGTCCCCGCCACGCAAACGAGCGTCGCGACCGGCCCGAGTTCTCCGAGCGGCGCGAGCATCGCGGCGACGTACGCACGTGCCTCGCGCGCGGCGTCGCGGGCGGGCGCACCCGGCGCACCGCCTAAGAGCGCGGGAAAGCGTTCAGCGACACGCACCGAGCCGATTTCGAGCGATCGCGTCTCGAGCAGCGTGGCGTTGCGACCGATGGCAATCTCGGTGCTGCCGCCGCCAATATCGAGGACGCCGATGCGGCGGCCATCGTGCGACGCACCGTCGGTCGCACCGCGAAAACTCGCCGCCGCTTCTTCCTCTCCCGAAAGCACGCGCAGGGGCGCACCCGTCGCAGCCAGGACGTGCTGCGCGAAGGCTGCGCGATCGGAGGTGCGGCGCACGGCGCTCGTCGCGATGCACACGAGCTCGGCCCGAAACTCGGCCGCCGCGCGGGCGAACTCGGCGGCGACATCGA
>JAABUQ010011016.1_pt1 | contig 11694 bp, 10 predicted proteins | sample 5560001 | NCBI WGS metagenome assembly JAABUQ01 (sample SAMN10711888, study PRJNA513371) | rock metagenome | isolation source: Antarctica rocks | place: Antarctica: Victoria Land, Finger Mt nord | collected 2015-12-18
TGCACTAAGCTGGTTGTAGCTCATAGGGAGGTCTTGAAGTTGTGGTAAACATCAGACTACCTCTATGAGTCCCTCACGGCAGGACTTCTAGGTGATGCACTTCATGCTTGAACTGGCGAATCTTAATTGCAGATAAAATTCTTCAGAAATATGAAAAAAGTCACGGTTCTAAGCATGACTTTCTACTCTTGTACCTAACTATGACAAATCCCTAATATAGAGATTAAGACCTCTAATAAAGCAAAAACAAGCAATATGAAATTAAAACTAGTTCAGATGATAGCAGGAGTAATTGCAATTGCTGTTGCCGCTACACCTTTCATCGTCAAAGCTCAGAATGAATCGACTACACAGCCAACAACTACTCAACAGAGGCATCACTCTCCATTTGCTAATCTCAACCTAACACCACAACAACAGAGCCAGATAGCACAAATTAAGAGCGATTCTGAAGCTCAAATCAATCAGGTTTTGACAACAGAGCAACAGAGCCAACTTCAGACTGTTCAAACAGGCCAAAAGCGATGGACAGTCTTCAAGTCTTTAAACCTTTCAGATGAACAAAAAAGTCAAATTAGGGAGATCAGAGAGTCGTCAAGACAAAAGATTGAAGCACTTTTAACACCCGGTCAGCAGCAAAAATTACGAGCGAATCACCGTCACCATTCTCCATTTGCCGATCTAAATCTGACACAGGAGCAAAAAGACCAAATCGCTCAAATCAGGACTACCACTCGCTCTAAAGTTAAACAAGTTTTAACAACAGAGCAACAGAGCCAGCTTCAAGCAGCAATCCAGAACGGGCAAAAGCCGCAGGCAGCCTTCAAATCTTTAAACTTGTCAGACGATCAAAAAAATCAAATCAAGCAAATATGGAAATCATCCAAACAGCAGATGGAAACTGTTTTGACACCCGATCAACAACAGCAACTACAGACCAAAGTTCAACAGTGGCGCAATTCTCGGCAACAGCTTCCCCAAGCGCAGTAGAAATAACTAGAGTCAAAGGCTAAGGGTTAAAAGGACTCATGTTGAATGAATATATCTTCTCACTTAACATGAGTCCTTATACTGATTTCTTTTAACAACTCACCGTGTTATGCTAAGCGAACCTCAAGACAGCCTTAAAAGCCCAAGAACACATGACCCCAAAAATGATGCGCCAACTCTGGGCAATGGTAGAGTCTGCACAAGTAAATATGCTATTGCAGCTCGACGACTTAGCCTTGGTGCAGTGGCTACTTAAACAGTTCACCGCTCAACAGCCACTGGATGAGCAAGAAACTAACAGTTTAAATACTTACATAAACTCTCGACTTCCTCTGATCCGTGACACAGCTTTTGAAAGAGAGTCAGTCAGGCAAGGAAACCATTAGGGCGAAGCCGAGCCAATCTATTCAAAAAATCCTTAAATCAACGATTCGCTTAGGCTTTAATCCCGATTTTTATGTCTGACTTATTAAGAATAGCCCTGGGTGCTTATCTGATCGGAGCTTTAATTGAAGGGGTGATTACGGTTAAGCAGCTATCTTGTTCTCTGCCAGAGCTAGTTAAAAGTACTGAACATAAAACTGTAGAATCAGCGTCATCATCGAAAAACAATCAGTCTACTCTAATTATCATTGCCATAGTTAGCGTGGTTGGAGCATTCTCTTGGCCTTGCCGACTTATCCACCGCTCATTCAAAGAGTAGGATAATAAAACAGCTAACTATGCGTGGAAAATCAGGTGAGTCAATCCCCCAGATTTAGAAACATTACATTAACGCCAATCTTTCTTATTCTGCTTGTATTTACACTTACCGTTTGGCTCCTGAGAGGCTTTGGTGTCCTCACATTCATTCCGGGGGGAAGTTTGTGGGTGTTAATATTGATTTGCATCACTACAGGAATTATCAGCCGTTTGCAAGGTCCGTGGAGCCGTTTCTAATTCACAATTGTTGGTGCAACAGCAATTCAAAACTGCTCTTCTAGAAGGCGTAGAGAAATTTTTGACGCACTGCTTAGAAGTCAACCTGGAAATACAGGAAGAGCCTGCATTTGCAGATTTGAAAATGGTGTATGAGAATTTGCAACATGACTCATTAAGTGAATAGCGAAGTTCATCAATGGTATAGCCTGGACCGTTAAGATAGAATGAACTGGCTCAACGCCCAGAGCTGCTTCAATTAAGACTGGCTAACCTGGAGGAAAATATGGTTGAGAAAATTACAGCAGTATTTGACGGCAAGGTGTTCCATCCCGTTGAACCAATTGCCCTTGAGCCAAACACCCGCGTACAGATTATTATTGAAACCGTACCGCATGATGCAGTTGAAGCCATATCTTTTCTACAGACAGCGCAGTCACTCAAGTTGGATGGACCGCCTGACTGGTCTGCTAAGGTTGATAAGTATTTGTATGGCCTAGAAACCTAGAATGAAAGCTGAGGTATTGCTAGACACCGCTTATGCCATTGCCCTATCGGCATCGAACGATAACTTTCATAATAAAGCAGTTCATCTAGCTGAGCTATTAGCAGCAGCAAGAACACGTTTGGTAACGACACAGGCGGTGATGTTGGAAATTGGCAATGCCTTATCCAAACAACGCTATCGACGTGCGGCAGTGGCATTGTTGAATTCTCTTGAAGCAGACACCAATGTAGAAATTGTCTCTTTCGAGCTTTGTTGCAAGAAGATTCCCCGTAGCGCTACCTAAATCGCCAAAGCCTTCTGTACTGACTTGTTCTGACGAAATTAGCACATATTTTTCGGGTATCTCTAGTTTGTAGTAGCCCGCAAACTTGTTACCTCGATCCAGTGCTTTTATGTTACCACTGACCAGAGTAATCTTCTTGTTGCAGCCCAATCAATTGCCGCCGTTTCCAAGCGTATAGCAGTATATTAATTCCTAATTCCTGTGCTGTCCGAATCATCACTCGCGACAAAGTAGATCCTTTATCCGGTCCCCAAGATGCAGCTAAATCACCCGTAATTAAAATAATTCCTCCTGCCGTGGAAATCCGAATCATCTGTTGATTTAACATTGGCAGAGCAGCAAATAAAAAAGGTCGAGAGCGTAAAGGATGATCGCGCCGCATTTCTTCGAGAGGCTTCAAAGGCTGCTCCAGTTGTTGAGCTAAAATTTGAGTACTCTCAACCAAAGCATTACCGTCTAATGGAGCATCAATTACTAGCACGCCGCCTGTATTCAAATAACTTTTAAGAGCTTCAAATTCACGGTCATTGAGAGATAAAGCCTGCTTACCTGTTAAATACAGTACATCGTACTCCCTAATATTTTCTGCCAAAGTGACTTGGCCCACTTCATCAGCCCCCCGCAAAGAAGCATAGAGGACTTCTACAGCCTGTAGTAAATACGACAGAATAAAAAAGCTCCGGGCACATTCAGGATCGCTGTGATTCACCTGAGCCAAACGCACCATTGCTTGAGGACGTGCCTGGGCTTGAGCGCGATAACGTAAATCAATATTGTTATAGCCAGGAAAAAATACATCGTTTGGCTGGGCGATCGAGATTTGGCCTGGTTGCAGAAGAATACGGCAGACTTCTACTTCTGTCGGCAGGGGTGGATTGCTCTTTTCGTCAACTCGAAAGGTTTCTTGGACGTACTCCTGACTTCGCCCATCAAGACGCAGTTCATCAGGATCTACATAGCTCACAACTAGATAAACCATGACTGGAGCGGAATCAGCTACTTTTGTAGAAATCCGAAAGTCAATAGTCTTATTTACAACAATTAAATTACCCACTAAATCAATTGCTAGACCAGGTTGAATTTGCACCCAGCGTCCATCCCGATATTGAGCTTCTACTGCGGTTGGGGCAGGAATGACTCGAACGCCCAAACCACAAACGATACCAGGCTGATTTAGCGATTGATCGTGGGCATTTTGCCGTAAACGATGGTATTCATGCGCTCTGCGCCAGCGTTCTGCGTTGATTAGTAAACCGTCAGAGGCACGAAGGCGTTCAAATGGTGTGATTGGGGGTGGGGGGAAGAAGTGAGTCATGGGAGCAGGGGAGCAGGGGAGCAGGGGAGTAGTTAGATCTTTGGGTGGTTAGGTTGGTCGGGGGTTTTCGATGAAGAGGTCGTAGGTGGTGAAGGCGGGTTTTTCTTGGTCGATGATGCGTCTTATTAGTTGTTCGCTTAATTCATCAGAGGATTTGGGACGCAGACGGACTACGAAGTGATAGGGTTGCCCTCCTCCTAAGACGGCATCTTCTCCGAGTTTTGCGGCTCCTAGTACAAAGCCTTGTCCAAAGGGTTCTGTGATACTAATGTGTTTATCGGCTTCTTGCGGTAAGTGTTCGTCTAGGGGTAGGTCGGTATAAAGATGTAAGTAAAGACGTAATCCTTTGCGAGTGCCTCGCCAGCGATAAAGCTCCATTGCTCGACGAATTAAACGCCATTGCGCTTTGATGTCCCAGATCGGATCGACTGGCCAAGCTACCCAGTGGGCTAAAAAGAGGAGCAGTGTTTGGGGTGCAGTCAATGCATCCAAATTTGCCCACATCAGATTAAAGCTCTGAACTACAGGGTCGAATGCCTGTTCAAATATTTTCATGAAGCGACCAACTAAGTCTACTTCACGGTATAGGACTGGTAATAAATTGACGTACTTACTGTAGGGACGGATATATAAACCAAACTCAATCTGAATTTGTTCTGGCTCAGTTTCTGAGTTGATATGTACAGTCAATTGACTGCGAAAGTAATGCCACAATATCTGAGGTGTAAACAGGTCTTCCAAATGGCCAGCCTTTACCATCAGGTCCCCCAATTAATGGATTTAAGTATCGATATAGAGCAACACGCAAGTTGAACAAGATTTCCTGTTGGGCGCGGGGATTATCGTAGGCTGGCTCTAGGCTAACTTCTGTTTGTACAGCAACACCTACATATTCAGGTGCCTGGAGTTGTACCTGTATTCCTAACAATCGTCTTTCATCCAAATAGCTCAAGACTTGCTTTTGTAGGGCAGGACTGAGGTTGAAGAGTTCAGGAGATATCCCTACCCCTTGACTAATTCCATCAGTATTCGCCTGTGGCATGACTAAAAGACGTACAATACCAGCCTCACTACTAGAAGTTGGTGGTAAACAACGGACGCGGACGATCGCTCCGGCACCACCCCGGAGGGCTAAAACTTCAAATAAAACAACAGTTTGCCGCGGAAAGATTCAGTTTTTTGTAAAATTAGGCACTGAAATACTTAGCTGCGGGATGATAAGCAATAATTGCTGTAGTTGATTGTTCGGGATATAACTGTTCGCTTTCATCCATGTGTAGGTTAAGGCGATCGCTCTCCAATAACTCCAGCAACTTGTACTGATCCTGAATATTGGGGCAAGCTGGATAGCCGAAACTATACCGAGATCCTTGATAACGTTGAGCCAGGATATCGCGAAGACTATCTGGCTCAGAAGCACTCAAGCCTAATTCTCGTCGAATCCGGGTATGTAACCATTCGGCGATCGCTTCTGCCATCTGCACTGCCATGCCGTGAAAGTAAAGATAATCAGTGTATTGGTGGGCATCAAATAGCTTTTTGGCGTACTCAGTGGCAACTTCCCCCACCGTCACTGCTTGCATCGGGAACACATCTATAATTCCTGATTCCTTAGGAGCATAAAAATCAGCAATACACAGACGGCGGAGCGATCGCTGTCGAGGAAATTCAAACTTCGCCGCTACATCCAACTTTTCAGGTGTAGAATTTGGATCGTAGAGGTACAGAGAATTTCCCTCAGATTGACAGGGGAAATACCCATAAATTGCTTGAGGATGCAACAAGTTTTCGGCTGCAATCCGCTGCTTCCATTGCTCTAGAATTGGGTACACTGTCTGGGCTAGAAATGCCTCATATTCTGCTTTCGACTGTTCGCGCGGTTTCCGAAATTGCCACTGCCCTGCAATCAAAGCCTGCAAATCTAAATACTCATACAATTCTTCTATTGGAATATCAGTCGGCTGCAACAACTGTGTTCCCCAGAAAGGCGGTGTGGGGCGAACAATATCTATTGCCACTGCTTCTGATCGCTGCGTATCCGTCACTGGTTCTACTATTTCAGATAGCTTCGCTTCCACTTTCTGCGGCTGTTTATGCCCATTTTCTGACACTTCTGGAGGCGTTTCGGTTAATCCATTTAAAAAGCCCTGACAGTCATCCCATTGGCTCTGCGCCTTTGCTGGCATCAATTTGTCCATGAAATGCAAGTCAGAGAAGGCATCTTTGCCGTAGATCACCTTACCTTTATAAGTGTTCTGACAATCCTCATGGACGAATTTGGGTGTCAAAGCAGCACCGCCTAAAATTACTGGGACTGTAATACCCCGCTGGTTAAATATCTCCAGGTTCTCTTTCATGAAAGCAGTAGATTTCACCAACAGTCCACTCATGGCAATGCAATCAGCTTTGTGTTCTTCGTAAGATTCAATAATCTTGTCAACTGGCTGCTTAATGCCTAAGTTAATTACTTTGTAACCGTTGTTAGACAAAATGATATCTACGAGATTCTTCCCAATATCGTGAACATCCCCTTTAACGGTGGCAATGATCATTGTGCCTTTAGCATTGTTGCCAACGTCTTTCTTCTCCATTAGCGGTTCAAGATAGGCTACAGCCGCTTTCATTGTCTCGGCTGATTGCAAGACAAAGGGGAGTTGCATTTGCCCAGAGCCAAAGAGTTCTCCTACTACTTTCATCCCGTCTAGTAGGAAAGTATTGATGATGCTTAGAGGTGGATATTTCTCCAAAGCTTTATTTAGCTGTGTCTCTAAACCAATACGTTCACCGTCAATAATGTGGCGCTTAAGACGTTCTTCTACAGGTAGACTTTCATCTGCGGTGCGATCGCGCTTGGTTGTTACCCCTTCAAATAAGTTAGTCAGCTCTGTTAAAGGATCGTAGATGCAGACATCTCCCTCAAATCGCCGCTCGTCATAAATCAGTTGATGGCAGACTTCTTGGTGACGTGCTTCAATTCTGGCTAGAGGTAGAATCTTACTCGCACTGACAATTGCTGCATCCATCCCTGCTGCCATTGCCTCGTGCAAAAACATCGAATTCAAAACTACCCGCGCTGCTGGATTCAGCCCAAAGGAAATATTAGAGACTCCTAAGATAACGTGACAGTCTGGGAGTTCGGCTTTAATTTTACGGACAGCAGCGATCGTCGCCATCCCATTCACTCGATCTTCTTCAATTCCAGTCGAGAGTGGTAAGGCTAGGGTGTCAAAAAATATTTCATACGGTGGGATGCCAAACTCAATTGCTTGATGGTAGGCACGGTGGGCGATCTCAAATTTTTTCTCTGCCGTTCGCGCCATCCCATCTTCATCAATTGTACCAATTACTACCCCAGCACCATACTGTCGTGCCAACTCCAACACCTTCAAAAACCGATCTTCTCCATCTTCATAGTTAGTCGAGTTAAGCAGGCACTTGCCGCCAGCCATTTTCAACCCTGACTCCATTTTTTCCCACTCTGTGGAATCCAACATCAACGGCAGCGTCACATTAGTTACCAGCCGAGATACCAGCTCTCGCATATCCCGAACACCATCACGCCCTACATAATCCACATTAACATCAAGGACGTGAGAGCCTTCCCGCACCTGTGCCTTGGCTAAAGAAACCAAGCCATCCCAATCTTCAGTGTTCAGCAAGTCGCGGCACTTTTTAGAACCGCTAGCATTTAACCGCTCACCTACAATTAAGAATGAGTTATCTTGGTCGTAAGGTTGGGCAGTATAAATAGAGGCAGCAGCAGGCTCAAAACTCGGATGCCGTTCTTTTGGCTTTACAGTTTGAGCAATTTCGACTAGTTGCTGAATGTGATCTGGACGTGTGCCGCAACAACCGCCAATCACCTGTACTCCCAAATCTTCAACGAAGCGCATTATTGCCAAGCGCAGCTCCATCGGTGACAACTTGTAGTGGGCATGTCCACCAACGTTTTCTGGCAATCCGGCATTGGGAATACAAGAAATGACAAAGGGTGAGTGTTGCGATAAGTATCGGATGTGTTCTGCCATCAGATCTGGTCCTGTGGCACAGTTGAGTCCCAAAATGTTAATTGGGAAAGGTGCCAAAATCGTCAAGATGGCACTAATATCCGAACCCACTAACATCGTACCTTGAGCTTCAATTGTTACCGAAACCATTAAGGGTCGTCGTTCGCCCTTGCGTTGGAAGACTTCTTCTATCCCGTTGAGTGCTGCTTTAATTTGCAACACGTCTAAGCAGGTTTCAACTAGGAACAGATCGACTCCACCGTCATACAGCCCTTCTGCTTGCTCCGCATAAGCTGCTTTCATGCTGTCATAGTCGATATGACCTAAAGTTGGTGCCTTAGTTCCTGGTCCGATTGAACCCGCGACGAAGCGAGGCTTTTCTGGAGTAGAAAACTCAGATGCCACGCGCTTTGCCAGTTGAGCTGCTGTCTTATTCAAGTCATATGCTCGATCTGCCAAGTCGTACTCTGCCAACACAATTGACGCAGCACCAAAGGTATCAGTTTCGATCACATCTGCACCAGCAGCGAGAAACTCGCAGTGAACTTTCTCTACAGCTTCTGGTTTAGTGTGTACTAAATATTCATTACAACCTTCATACTGTGCCCCACCAAAGTCCTCGGCACTCAGGTTTTGCGTCTGAAGTGAGGTTCCCATTGCGCCATCAAAGACGATAACGGGACGCTCAGGACTGTGCAGGCGGTCGAGGAAGAGGCTGTTCATAAAATATCTATGGTTCCTAATATAGCGATTAGGGTTAGTTTTTATAATGGGATCTTAATAAATTTTATCAGTGAGGACCTGATTTTGGGCGGTGTTAGCCGTACAAGGCATCGGCGTGATGGCGAATATGATCCTCAATCAAGGTATTGATGAAGAAGTAACTGTGATTGTAGCCCTCATGGAAGCGCAAGGTTAGCGGTTGATTGGCTGTAGCACAAGCTTGCTGAAATACCTCTGGTAATAACTGCTCGCCTAAATACGGATCGGCAGAACCTTGATCGATGAGAATCGAACGGTTGTACCCTGCTGTTTGGACTAGAATGCTAGCATCGTAAGCACTCCAACTTTCTCGATCAAGACCAAGATAGTTAGTAAATGCTTTTTGACCCCAAGGGCAGCGCGTAGGAGCAGTAATTGGCGCGAACGCTGAAACTGACTTGTAGCGATCGCGGTTTTTTAATGCACAAATAAGTGCTCCATGACCACCCATAGAATGACCGAAGATACCCTGATTTTGGGTTTGTACCGGAAAATGTTCGCCAATGAGAGCAGGTAATTCATCGACAATATAGCTGTACATCTGGTAGTGCGATCGCCAGGGTTCGACGGTGGCATCTACATAGAAACTAGCACCTGTGCCCAGATCGTAAGCATCATCCTCACCAGCAATTCCAGTATTGCGGGGGCTAGTATCTGGCGCAACTAGCGTCAAGCCGTACTCAGCAGCAAAGCGAGAAGCTCCAGCTTTGACCATAAAATTCTCTTCAGTGCAGGTTAAACCAGAGAGAAAATACACTACTGGTACTGGCTTCGATCTTACCTGGGGTGGTTGGTAGACGGCGAAGCGCATTTCACTGTCGCAAGTTTTGGATCGATGGCTCCAGAAGCCAACTGTGCCATCAAAGCAACGATTTTCACTGACAAGATTGAGGGAAGTAGACATAAATTTGTATTTCTTTTAACTTTGATGAAGTCATCGCAGCAGGGGGCGGCATCGCACGGCGGTTCGAGTTTGATGACTGGTTTCCGTCGTCCCCATCACGGCGGCGTAATTGCGTTAAAATCGCTTCCAAACGCTCTACAGCGGCATTGATACTGGTAGTTGTTGCATCGTTTCGCTGAAAATATTCCTGAAAATTTACTCTGTATTCCTCTGCTCGTTCTCGTAGCGCGTCAATTGCTCTTAAAGTTCTACCTGCTGCCTCAGATAAAGTCCGGTCAACTTCAGCAATTGTAGCGCTGTTAGCAGTAATCGCCTTGGCATTAGAATCAATCTGTTGCTGAGTCCTTTGAAAAGCTGCATCCATTCGTTGTTGCATCCTTTCAAATGCTGCCTCAATCCGATCGAGTCGGTCATTACTATTAATCATGGTATCCCTCTGGTTAAAACATCTTTGCTTCTATAAAAATAGCTAAAACGTTACCACACTGCGGATTGATTCACCCTTGTGCATCAAATCAAAAGCATCATTAATCTGCTCTAGCGGCATCACATGAGTGATCAAGTCGTCAATATTAATCTTGCCTTCCATATACCAATCGACAATCTTCGGCACGTCTGTGCGACCTCTAGCTCCACCAAAAGCTGAACCTTTCCAAACACGCCCAGTCACAAGTTGAAAAGGGCGGGTAGAAATTTCTTGACCTGCACCAGCAACACCGATAATAACGCTAACTCCCCAACCTTTATGGCAGCATTCTAAAGCTTGTCTCATAACTTTGACATTGCCAATGCATTCAAAGCTATAGTCAGCACCACCTTTGGTTAAGTCAACCAGGTACGGGACTAAATCACCCTCGACTTCTTGAGGATTGACAAAGTGAGTCATGCCGAATTTCTCAGCTAGTTCTCGCTTGTTAGGGTTAAGATCTACGCCCACAATCTGGTTGGCACCTGCTAGTCGTGCCCCTTGGATCACGTTTAGCCCGATACCGCCTAGCCCAAAGACGACGACGTTGGCTCCTGGTTCTACCTTCGCGGTATAGATAACTGCACCAATGCCAGTTGTGACACCGCAACCAATATAACAAACCTTGTCGAAGGGAGCATCAGAGCGGATCTTGGCTACGGCAATTTCAGGTAGTACGGTGTAGTTAGCGAAGGTTGATGTCCCCATGTAGTGATAGAGAGGTTTCCCATCAATCGAGAACCGACTTGTGCTATCAGGCATCAAACCTCTACCTTGAGTAGAACGGATCGCCTGACACAGGTTAGTTTTGCGACTGAGGCAGTATTCGCACTGGCGACATTCGGGAGTGTAGAGGGGAATAACGCGATCGCCGACTTTCAAGCTAGTCACACCAGCCCCCACTTCCACAACCGTGCCCGCACCCTCATGTCCTAAAATTGCTGGAAATAGACCTTCTGGATCGCTTCCTGAAAGAGTATAAGCATCGGTATGGCAGATGCCAGTTGCTTTGATCTCAACTAGTACCTCTCCAGGTTGCGGTCCCTCAAGCTGAACTGTTTCAATTGTCAATGGCTTGCCTGCATCAATTGCTACTGCGGCTTTAACATCCATACTCTACTCCTGTAATAAAATATAATTTTGGCAAGCTTTTTCTATGGTTTCATTAGCTCGCAAGAATCTGCTTGAAGATCTACCCCGCTTCTTGGTAGCTCAGGCAGGAATCATGTTTGCTGTTAGTCTGGTGACAATTCAGACTGGCATTTTTAATGGGTTTACTCGCTCCACTACTAAGTTAATTGATAATTCTACTGCTGACATTTGGGTAGCATCAAAAAGCTTAGTACACCTTGAACTGACGCTACCACTCCCTGCAACTAACTTTATTAAGGCTCAAAAAGTGCCAGGGGTAGAGCGAGCCGAAGCGCTATCTGTCAGAGGAGCTTTGTGGCTGCACTCGAATGACGAGATTACATTGGTCAGAATTATTGGATTTGAACCTAACGGACAATTGTTTACCCCTCAAAATCTGAGCCAAGGAA
>JAABUQ010011017.1_pt1 | contig 11693 bp, 9 predicted proteins | sample 5560001 | NCBI WGS metagenome assembly JAABUQ01 (sample SAMN10711888, study PRJNA513371) | rock metagenome | isolation source: Antarctica rocks | place: Antarctica: Victoria Land, Finger Mt nord | collected 2015-12-18
TCCCCGGTGTCCCCACCACATACCGCGGAAACTCCCCCCCCTCACCGCCCCCATCCCCAAACACCCGCAACTCGCGCAGCGCGTCCTCGGGTGAAGCCACCGGGCTCCGGTCCCCCAGCCGGATCCGCCGCTGCAGCAGCCGCACGCTCGCCGAAAGATACGCCGCCTCCTCCTCCGTCTCCGCGCAGATCACCCCCACCGCGATCATCGCCTCCGGCCTCGCACGATACGGGCTCTCCACGAACCCGCTCTTGTACGCCGCGATCGCCGCCCGCGTATGCACCGGCGAAAAGAAGTGCGCAAACGCATACGGCAGCCCAAACTCCGCCGCGGCCGCCGCGCTCCACAGGCTCGACCCCAGCATCCACACATCCGGGCCCCCCGGCATCTCCGGCGAGACCCGCACCTTCCGAAACGGATGCTGTCCCGGAAACCCGTCCCCGCCGTGCCCGAGAAACGCCAGCAGCTCCGCCGTCTGGTCCGCGAAATCATCCCCCATCGGCACCCGCCGCTCCCGCCGCAGCGCCAGCGACTCCACCGGCCCGCCCCCTGGAGCCCGCCCGATCCCAAGATCCACTCGCCCCGGGTACAGCGCATGCAGCGTCCGAAACTGCTCCGCCACCTTTAGCGCCGCATAGTGCGGCAGCATGATGCCGCCCGACCCGATCCGAATCCTTCTCGTCTCCGCCCCAATCCTCGCCAGCATGATCTCCGGAGCCGTGCACGCCAGCGTCTCCATCGCATGGTGCTCGCTCATCCAGAACCGCGTATACCCCAGCCCGTCCACCTGCCGAGCCAGCTCGATCGACCGCCCGAGCGCCTCCGCCGATGTACTCCCAGCCGACACCGGCGACTGGTCCAGCACCGACAGCCGGAACCCAGCACTTGATCCCACTTCACTCATTGCCATTAGATGTCGCAGGGGAAACACTCGACCCAACCTGGGTCCAGGCTTCACCATCTCTTCGCCCCGACGCTACACTATTTGTGTCCGCAGCAGCATCGAAAGACACAGCGCCCGCCCATGATGAACGTCCAGCAAAAGCTCGAGATCCTCGCCGACGCCGCCAAGTACGACGCCTCCTGCGCCTCCTCCGGCGCCAAGCGCTCCGCCGCCCCCGGCGGCATCGGCAGCTCCGACGGCACCGGCATCTGCCACTCCTACACCCCCGACGGCCGCTGCGTCTCGCTGCTCAAAATCCTCCTCACCAACTTCTGCACCTACGACTGCGTCTTCTGCGTCAATCGCGTCTCCTCCGACATCCGCCGCGCCCGCTTCACCCCGGAAGAGGTCGTCTCACTCACCCTCGACTTCTACAAGCGCAACTACATCGAAGGCCTCTTCCTCTCCTCCGGCATCATCCAGTCGCCCGACTACACCATGGAGCAGCTCGTCGCCGTCGCCAAAACCCTCCGGGAGGCGCACCGGTTCGGCGGCTACATCCACCTCAAGACCATCCCTGGCTGCAACCCCGCCCTTATCGCCGAGGCCGGCAACTTCGCCGACCGCCTCTCCGCCAATATCGAACTCCCTACCCAGGCCGACCTCGTCCAGCTCGCCCCCGAAAAAAAGTCCGTCGTCATCGAGTCCACCATGGAGCAGATCGCGACCCAGAAGGATGTGGCCGACGAGAACCGCCGGACATCCCGCCTCACCTCCAGCCTCAAGCCAGCACGATTCGCCGCCGCCGGCCAGTCCACCCAGATGGTTATCGGCGCCACCCCCTCAACCGACCGCGACATCCTCTCCACCGCCACCCGCCTCTACACCGCCTACAAGCTCCGCCGCGTCTACTACACCGGCTTCAGCCCCTATCCCGAGGCCGACACCCGCCTCCCCCTCAAGCCCGCCCCCCTCATCCGCGAGCACCGCCTCTACCAGTCCGACTGGCTCATGCGCTTCTACGGCTTCCAGGCCTCCGAGCTCACAACCGACGCGCAACCCGACCTCTCCCTCACCGAAGACCCTAAGACCACCTGGGCCCGCACCCACCCCGAGTTCTTCCCCGTCGACATCAACGCCGCCCCCCGCGAAGCCCTCCTCCGCATCCCCGGCATCGGCCATAAAAACGTCGATCGCATCCTCTCCATTCGCAAGTACCACCGCCTCACCCTGGACGACCTCCGCAAGCTCCACGTCCGCGTCAACAACTCTCTCCCCTACCTCGTCGCTGACGACCACCTCCCCTCCGCCCCCATCCTCAACTCCGCCACCCTGCCCGAGCCAGCCCCCGCCACCCAGCTTGACCTCTTCGCCCCAGTAAGCGCCCTCACCGGCAGCCTTTAAGGATTCCCGAAATGGGAGCGATCCTACTCTTTGTTGCCGAGGGGAATCCCTGCACCGGATAAGGCGACTTTACTTCCACCTTAGTCCGGAGCGTCTTCCCGAAACGGGCGCCGCGAAACGCCCCTTCGTCTAAACTCCCGCTGGACCGCTAGTTACTAGTTTGAGTGCCTTTGGTTACCCAACTGCACTATCTCCGGACAGAACGAACAAAGGAGAGCCACCATGAAAGCTCGAATCACCTGTCTGATTTGTCTTCTGCCTTGGGCAGTCGGGGCTCACGCCGATCCCATCAACGTCGCTCTGGGAACGGCCAGCTCATTCGCCGTTCTCGCTGGATCCACCGTCACCAACACGGGCGCGACGGAAATCAACGGGGATATCGGCGTCTGGCCAGGCTCATCCCTCACCGGCTTCTCCACCGTTACTCAGACCAACGGAGTCGTTCACAACGATGACACCATCGCCGCCCTGGCCCAGTCCGATCTCACCACCGCCTACATCGCCGCCGCCAGCCAACCTTGTGACGGTACGCTGACCGGACAGGATCTCGGCGGACTCACCCTGAACCCGGGCGTCTACTGCTTTGCCTCCTCGGCGCAACTCACCGGGGCGCTCACACTCAACAATGCAGGCGCCAACCCGAACGCCGCTTTCGTCTTCCAGATCGCCAGTGCGCTCACAACCGCCAGCAACGCCTCCATCCTGTTCACCGCCCCCAATCAGGATGCCAACGTCTTCTGGCAAATCGGCAGTTCGGCCACCCTCGGCACCGGCACCGCCTTCGCCGGAAATATCCTCGCGTTCACCAGCATCACTCTCGACACTGGGGCCACCATCCAGTGCGGCAGCGCCCTGGCCCGGAACGGAGCCGTAACCCTGGACGCGAACAGCGTATCCATCGGCGGCACAGGTTGCGATACGTCCATCGGCGGCGGTCCCACTACCCCGCCCATCACCCCGGTTCCCGAGCCTGGCACAGTATCCCTCCTCGGTTCCGGCCTCCTCGGCCTCATCGGCTACGGTCGCCAACGTCTCCGCGGGCCTGCAGTCTAGAAAACTCCCGCACCAGAAAGCCTGCTCGTAGACCGGGGACACCTACCCGATAAAGTCCCCGGTCGACGTTCTCAGAAGCCATTTGTACGAGGTGGAATTCGGCGATCGAAAGCTCATTGACCAGCCCAGCTATCGCGAGCTTGAGGCATCAGAGTGCATATCAGCCCATGCACCACATCCTCATCCAACCCGACTTCAACGACTGGCGCACCCACGCCCGCGCCCTCCTCCAGCAGGGCTACACCCCCGAAGACCTCGACCTCCAGGACGCCACCGTCCCCGTCACCCTTCCCCTGGCCCTCCTCTCGCCCGAGAGCGACGGCCCCACCGGCGCCCCCATCCCCACCCCGCACACCTCCAGGCTCTTCCTCGACCTCGCCGAGATCGCCGCCGTCCACCGCTCCCCTGACCGCTGGAACATCCTCTTCCGCATCCTCTTCCGCCTCCAGACCACCCGCGACCTCCTCAAAATCGAGATCGACACCGACGTCGCCCAGCTCCGCACCCTCGAGCACCAGGTCCGCCGCGACCTCCACAAAATGCACGCCTTCGCCCGCTTCCGCAAGGTCGAGCCCGACCCCATGGACGAGGCCAACCCCTTCACCGAACCCGCGCACCCCCCGGAACACGCGAGCGTAGCCGCAGGCGAAGCGAGCCATAGCCAGGAACACTTCGTCGCCTGGTACCAGCCCGACCACCGCATCCTCCCTCTCGCCGCCCCCTTCTTCGTCGAGCGCTTCGCCCCCATGCAGTGGACCATCCTCACCCCCGACGCCTCCGTCTCCTGGGACCCCTCTGCCCGCCAGCTCCACTGGTTCGAGGGCCACCCCCGCGACGCGGCCCCGGATTCGGACGAGCTCGAAACCCTCTGGCGCGCCTACTACAGCAGCATCTTCAACCCCGCGCGCCTCAACACCGCCGCCATGATCTCCGAGATGCCTATCCGCTACTGGAAGGACCTCCCCGAGGTCTCCCTCCTTCCATCCCTCATCACCCAGTCCGCCTCGAGAGTAGGCACCATGGTCACCACGCAAGCCGCCAAACCCTCCGCCGCCCCCTTCGTCCCCGCCAGACACGAGCTCCCCCTCATCAACGCCGCCCTCCCCACCTGCAAGGGCTGCGACCTCTACCTCCACGCCACCCAGGCCGTCCCCGGCGTCGGCCCCTCCCCCACCACCCTCCACAAGGCCGCCACCCTCATGCTCGTAGGCGAACAGCCCGGCGACCAGGAAGACCTCCAGGGTCTCCCCTTCGTCGGTCCGGCGGGACGCATCCTCGACAAGGTCCTGGCCGAGCTCAGCATCGACCGCTCAAGCGTCTACGTCACCAACGCCGTCAAGCACTTCAAGTTCATCCAGCGCGGCAAGCTGCGCCTCCACCAGAACCCGCGCATGTCCGAGATCTCCGCCTGCCGCCCCTGGCTGCTCGCCGAGATCGATGCCGTCCGCCCCAAGGTCGTCCTCTGCCTCGGCGCCTCCGCCTCGAAGTCCCTGCTCGGCGGCACCTTCGCCCTCATGCGCGACCACGGCAAGATCCTCTCCACCCCCTACGCCGATCAGGTCGTCGCCACCATCCATCCCTCGGCCGTCCTCCGCGCCCGCGACCAGCAGACCGGCGAGCAGCTCTACAACTTCCTCCGCGACGATCTCGCCCTCGCCTTCCACGCAGCCCTCCACGGCACCGCCGTTCAGCCAGCTGTCACTTCCATGTGATAGAAAATAGGCGGCGTGTGACCCTCCCCCAGGCGCAGCAGCACCCAAAGTAAGGCACGGTCCAGGGACACCAACCAGCGCCGCAGGAGTCCCCGTAGTGAGCACCAACTCTGCCCCAACCTCCCCGTTCATCACCTTTCCTGATTCCAACCTCTCTCCCCATTGGGACGCAGGAGCCTTCACCGCCCTCGCCCTCTCCTCTCCCCAGCACCTGGCCGCCCTTCTCGATCACACGCTGCTCAAACCTGACGCCACCCGCGCCCAGGTCGTGCAGCTCTGTCACGAGGCCGCCGAGCACCGCTTCGCCTGCGCCATGGTCAACCCCACCTGGGTGGGCGCCGCCGCCGACGTCCTCGCCGGCACCGGCATCCCCGTCGGAGTGGTCATCGGCTTCCCCCTCGGCGCCACCCTCGCCGCCTCCAAGCGGGACGAGACGGTCCGCGTCCTCAAGCTCGGCGCCCACGAGGTCGACATGGTCCTCAACATCGGCCTCCTCAAGTCCGGGACCTCGCAGGACCTCGCCGCCGTCGAACAGGACATCCGCGGCGTCGTCGATCGCGCCCACGGCTCCGGCGCCATCGTCAAGGTCATCCTCGAGACCTGCCTGCTCTCCTTCGAGGAAAAACTCCGCGCCGTCGACCTCGCCCTCTCCGCCGGCGCCGACTTCCTCAAGACCTCCACGGGCTTCTCCACCGCCGGAGCCACCACGGACGACATCGCCCTGCTCCGCGAAAAGGCCGGCGCCCGCGCCGGCATCAAAGCCTCCGGCGGCATCCGCTCCCTCGCCGACGCCTCCGCCATGCTGCACGCCGGAGCCTCCCGCATCGGCGCCAGCGCCAGCATCCGCATCGTCGCCGAACTCTCCGGCGCGCCGGACACCCCGGACACCAGCAAAGGCTCCTGACCTCACAGCCCCAAGCGCACCGGCCCGCTGCTTGCGAGCCTCCCCGTCCGGCAAGAGAAACTGCGCGCGCGCCCAACCCACTCGCGCACCCGGGCGGTAGTATCATCGGCTCTTCCATGCCTCCTCCGGATCAGCAACCCTCGCCGCCAAACCTCTCCCTCGGAGAAAAGGCAGAGCACACCTTCGAAGGCGACTACCGGCCCAACAATCCATCCACCCCCACCTCCCAGCCCCACGTCGAGCCCCTGCAGGTCGAGTTCCTCCACCGCCTCGCCGACGCCCTCAACACCACCCTCGACCTCAACACCCTCATGCACCGCGTCGCCGACCTCGTCCGCGCTGTCATTGACTACCGCATCTTCGCCATCCTCCTCCTCAACGACCGCACCAACGAGCTCTGGATGCGCTTCCAGACCGGCCACACCTCCGAGATCGAGCGCATGCGCATCAAGATCGGCCGCGGCATCACCGGACAGGCCGCGCTCCAGCGGCGCTCCATCCTCATCGAAGACGTCCACCTCCCCCACGGCGGCTTTATCGAGCACTACATCAACGCCAACCCCGGCGTCCGCTCCGAGCTCGCCGTCCCCCTCATCATCAAAAACAAGGTCATCGGCGTCATCGACATCCAGTCCGAGTCCCCCGCCTTCTTCACCCCCGAGCACCAGGGCCTCCTTGAGCTCGTCGCCTCCCGCATGGCCACCGCCGTCGAAAACGCCCGCCTCTACACCCGCGTCTCCCGCCAGGCCCAGACCCTCACCGTCCTCCACGAGATCTCGCGCGAGATCACCTCCATCCTCGACCTCGACGACCTCCTCGAGCGCATCGGCCAGCTCCTCAAGCGCGTCATCGACTTCCAGATGTTCACCATCCTGCTCTGGAACGCCCGCTCCGAGCACTTCGAGCACCGCTTCAGCACCCGCTACGGCGAGCGCATCACCCGCGAACGCAACGTCCCTCCCGGCCATGGCCTCATCGGCGCCGCCGCCGCCCAGCGAACCCCGGTTCTCGCCCCGGATGTCCGCAAAGATCCCCGCTACGTCGCCGAACACCCCGAGACCCGATCCGAGCTGGCCGTCCCCCTCATCTACAAGGGCAACGTCATCGGCGTCATCGATCTCGAGCACACCCGCGTCAACTACTTCAACGACGATCACCAGCGCACCCTCACCACCCTCGCCGCGCAGATCGCCGTCTCCATCGCCAACGCCCGCCTCTACCAGCGCATCCACGAGGAGGAACAGCGCATGGAGCGCGACCTCGACATGGCGCGCGAGGTCCAGCTGCGACTCCTTCCAGCCGCCCCACCCCAACCGCCCAACGCCGAGATCGCCACCCGCTTCCTTCCCGCCCGCTCCATCGGCGGCGACATCTACGACTTCCTCGACTACAGCTCGCCCGAGCACCCCGGCCGCCTCGCCATCGCGGTCGGAGATGTCAGCGGAAAGGCCGCTCCAGCCGCCCTCTATGCGGCGCTCGTCAGCGGCATCCTCCGCTCTCTCACCCCCAAGCATCTTGGTCCCTCCGACCTCCTCACCGCGCTGAACGAGCAGCTCCAGGAGCGCAAGCTCGCCGCCCAGTACGTCACCATGCTCATCGCGCTCTGGAACGATGGGGATCGCACCCTCCGCATCGCCAACGCCGGCTCCGTCCAGCCCCTCTTCGTGTCCACCGATCACGCCGATCTCACCCACGCCATCGACGTCCGCACCGTCTCCGTCGAAGGCTTCCCCCTCGGCCTCTTCCCCGGCGTCACCTACGAGGAGCAGACCATCCAGGCCAAGCCCGGCGACCTCCTCGTCCTCTTCTCCGACGGCATCCTCGACGCCGAAAACATCCACGGCGAAATGTACGGCGCCGACCGCCTCTGCACCCTGCTCCAGCGCCACCCCACCGCCACCCAGACCGCCGACGGAGCCCTCACCGCCATCCTCGAAGCCGTCACCACCTTCCAGGCCGGAGCCGAACACTTCGACGACGAAACCGTCGTCGCCCTCCGCGTCCGCTAACCCATCCTGAGCGCAGCGAAGGACCCGCTTCTTTACCCAAACCGCACGCCGGGGCGCCCCTTCCTCGCAACACCCTCGAAGCGAAGAGTTCGACCTTTGCGCTCAGCCGTGCGCCCGGCCGGTCTTTCTGGACGCGCCTGCTGGTGGGAGCGGGGTGTGCTCGCTGTGAGTCATAAACGCATTCAGGCCCAGCTCCAAGGCACCTCTCGGTCCGGAGGTGCCAAAGCCCCCGGCGTACTCAAGCGTGGCATAACCGTGCAAAAACGACCAGATCGCCACGGTCGAAGCAGTATCGTCAGGTTTGCCGGAAAGACCGCTCACAGCCTCCAGCAGCATCTTCCAGACGGCCTTGCCCTCGCTGGAATCGTAAGCCTCACGAACACGGCCCTGAAACACGTAGGAATAAAGCGCATAGTGTTCCCGCGCGAAACGGAGGTACGCGTTCGCCGTCGCCAACAGCCTGACCCTGGGTTCCGGCACTGCGGAGGGAGGCTCCAGCTCGCCGTGCATGCGTCGCAACGCCTCCTCGGCCACGGCCAGTTCGAGCGCTCCCTTGTCTTGGAAGTAGCGGTAAAGACTGGGGGCTTTCACTCCCAAGCTTGCCGCCACGGCCCGCAGCGAAAGCCCATCGGCTTCTCCCCGTTCCACCAGTTGAACTGCCGCGCTCAGAATCGCGTCAGCCGAGAGTAAATTCTGATAGGCCATGCGTTACATTGTAAGTCTTGACACCGCCAGTTCCAAGGATTACGCTGTAAGTCATGACCGAACAACCACTCCTCTTCCGCCCATGCACTCTGCTTCGCGTGGAAGCCCTGCTCGTGCTCATCGCCAGCTGTGCTTCCTATCATCACTGGTTTCCGCATCACTGGCTTCTGTTTGCATGCCTGTTCCTTGTTCCGGATCTAAGCCTGATCCCTTACATGCATGGGCCGAGCACCGCTGCAAGCATCGGGTACAACTCAGCTCACTCTTACCTACTCCCCGCCTTACTGGGAGTGATTTTTCTCTGCACGGGAAGCTTGCTCTCTGGAGAAGCGAGTCTGATCTGGATCAGTCATATTGCCATCGACCGGATGCTTGGTTATGGCCTGAAGTACCCGACCTATTTCGCATTCACGCACATTCAGAGCGCCGGAGCAGCGAGACCTTAGATCGATAGGTCCTCCGAAACGCGTCTCTCGTCAGCAAAGACACGCCAGGCCAGCCCCCACAACCTGCACAACCCCGCAGCGGCTGGACTAGGCTGAAACGACCGTTTCAGTAAGTACAAGAACGATCTAGAGGAACACGGTCGTTCGTCTCACCGGCGTGAAATTGCCGAAACCAACTTTGAGGGAATATAGGATAGCGAATGCCCTTCGGATTTGGATGGATGTTTGCGGCTCCCGAATCATCCACCAGACGGGACATTTTTCGATGGTGGGGAGCCCGACGGGCAAATTACAACATCCTGCTGCTCTTCGTAGGTGTATTTTCATGGATTCTCGTTCTAGTTGCTGGCTCCCAAGCGGTGAAGCCTGGCGATGATTTCGAGGAACCGGTCATGATGATTGTCGGTCCTCCCGTCTATGCACTTCTGGCGAACATCTGTTACACCATGGGCCCCATCATCGATGTAGTGTTCTATGGTGGGCGTCCTCGATTATGGCTCTTTAGGGCGGGGCTTTACTTCTCGCTTGCGCTGACCGCACTTCCGGGCATTTGGGCCGTCGTAGCTTGGTTAATCACTGTTTACACTGGAAAAAAACTCGATTGACGAGAACCTATCATTCGAACTTCCTGAAAGACGATGTATGGAAGCTCCTCCGCTCTGCTCTACTCACGACAACTCTGGTTGTCATGGGACATGCACAATAGGATTGCGCCAAAAGGCCTGGCGCTCGACCATAAGCGGTGGCAGTGGAGATCCGAAGAACCGCCGCGCCTGTATCATCACCACCGATGAGCTCGACCCACCTCACCCGCCGCCGCCTCCTCCGCAACACCCTCGCCACCTCCGCCGCCGCATCCCTCTCTCCGCGCCTCCTCGCGCAGGCCGCCACCCCGCCCCGCCACATCGCCCCCGGCCCCTTCCAGCCCACCTGGCCCTCGCTCCGCGCCTATAAAACGCCCGACTGGTTCCGTGACGCCAAGTTCGGCATCTGGGCCCATTGGTCCGCGCAGTGCGTCCCCGAGCAGGGCGACTGGTACGCCCGCCAGATGTACCTCCAGGGCCACCCCCAGTACGAGCACCATCTCAAGACCTACGGCCACCCCTCCACCTCCGGCTTCATGGAGCTCGACAACCTCTGGAAGGCCGACCAGTGGCAGCCCGAAGAGCTCATGAGCCTCTACCAGGCCGCGGGCGCCAAATACTTCGTCTCGCTCGCCAACCACCACGACAACTTCGACAACTTCAGCTCCACCCACCACGCCTGGAACTCCACCCGCATCGGCCCGAAGAAGGACATCGTCGGCGCCTGGGCGGCCATCGCCCGCGCCCACGGCCTCCGCTTCGGCGTCTCCAACCACTCCGCCCACGCCTGGCACTGGCTCCAGACCGCCTACGACTACGATCCCACCGGCCCCAAGCAAGGCGTGCGCTACGACGCCTTCAACCTCACCAAGGCCGACGGCAAAGGCAAGTGGTGGGACGGCCTCGACCCCCAGGAGCTCTACACCGGCCGCAACCTCGTCATGCCCTCGGGCCTCACCACCGTCGCCGCCGCCAACGACTGGCACGAGCACCACGACCGTGTCTGGACCGAGGAGCCTCCGCCCAACAACCCCGAGTTCGTCAACACCTGGTTCCTCCGCTGCCAGGAGCTCATGGACAAGTACCAGCCCGACCTCATCTACTTCGACAACGACGACCTCCCCCTCGGGGAGGCCGGTCTCGACGCCACCGCCCACTTCTACAACGCCTCCATCGCCCGCAACGGCTCGCTCCAGTGCGTCGTCAACGGCAAGAACCTCAAGCCCGATCACACTGGCGCCGTCACCCTCGACATTGAACGCGGCCGCGCCAAAGACATCCTCCCTGACCCCTGGCAGACCGACACCTGCCTCGGCGACTGGCACTACAAGCGCTCCATCTTCGACAGCCACACCTACAAGACGCCGCGCACGGTCATCCACACGCTTATCGACGTGGTCAGCAAAAACGGCAACCTCCTCCTCTCCATCCCCCTTCGCGGCAACGGCGCCATCGACGAGGATGAGCTCGCCTTTCTCCAAGCCCTCGCCACCTGGATCCCCGCCCACGGGGAAGCTATCTACGGCACACGCCCCTTCACCATCTTCGGAGAGGGCGCACCCAACTCCAGCAACACCCTCACCGACAACAAGGGCTTTTCCGAAGACAAACAGCGCCCCTACACCGCCGCGGACATCCGCTTCACCACCAAAGGCGACCTCCTCTACGCCTTCGCCCTCGGCTGGCCGGACTCCGGAACCCTCACCATCCGCACCCTCGCCCGCAACTCCGGGCACCTCCCCAGACCCATCCAACGCATCGATCTCCTCGGACAGACCACCCCCCTCCGCTTCACCCAGACCCCCGAAAATCTCACGGTCACCCTCCCCCCGGACAAGCCCAACCCCTACGCCTACGCCCTCCGCATCACCACCTGACGGCACACACATGTCCCCGCTCGCCCGGCCGCCTCCATCAGCCTCCGGCGCGTCGTTCCCACTTCTGTGGCGTAGTGACCCCATCCGCTCCGGTAAGCTAGAAGCAGGCTCAATCC
>JAABUQ010011018.1_pt1 | contig 11693 bp, 10 predicted proteins | sample 5560001 | NCBI WGS metagenome assembly JAABUQ01 (sample SAMN10711888, study PRJNA513371) | rock metagenome | isolation source: Antarctica rocks | place: Antarctica: Victoria Land, Finger Mt nord | collected 2015-12-18
AGCCGTGGATCTGGGCCCAGCCGGTGATGCCGGGCTTCATGCGATGACGCCAGGCGTACTCGGCCACCAGATCGGCGGCGTCTTGGCCGGCCGTCAGCATGCCGATGGCGTGGGGGCGGGGACCCACCAGCGACATCTCACCCCGCAGCACGTTCCACAGCTGGGGCAGCTCGTCCAAGCTGGTGCGGCGAATGAAACGGCCCACCCGCGTGACCCGGTCGTCGCCGGCCGAGACCTGGCGCGCGGCGGTGGCGTCGGCGGCTTCCCGTCGCATGGAGCGAAACTTCCACACCACGATCGCCTCGTTGTTGAACCCGTGGCGGCGCTGGCGGAAGAGGATCGGCCCGGGGCTGTCCAGCCGCACCGCCAACGCGATCAGGGCCAGCACCGGCGTCAGCGCCAGCAGGCCCGCAGCGGCTAAGATGACGTCCGCCAGCCGCTTGACCAGGACCCGTCGGGCGTCGAAGCGCGCTCCAGCCACGTGCCGCAGCGGCGCGTCGGCGAGGCGCGACAGGGTGGCGTCGGCTTCCGTCTCGGACTCGACGAACAGGGTCAGGGCGTTGGGCAGCACCGCCAGCCGGTCGATCAGCTCGCGCACCCGCGCCTCCGCCCGCGCGCTGACCGTGATCACGACCGTGTCGACGTAAGGCATGATGCGATGGGTCAGCAGGGCGCGCGTGTCGCCCAGCACCGGGACGCCCATCAACGACGGCGGGACGCGGTCGGCGCGGTCGTCGAATATGCCCAGCACCGCCATCTCGTTGCTGCGCAGCGCCGCCTCGATCAGCCGCCCGGCGTTGGCCGTGGCGCCGACGACGACCAGGTTAGGAGTCAGCCGCCCCTCCCGCCGCCAGCCGCGCACCGCCGACCAGGCCAGCCCGTGCGCGGCCAGCACGCCCGCCGCCGCCAGCACAGTCCAGACCTCCATCGAGGAGACGGTCGAAGGCGAGACCAGTGATGCAACCCCGAGCGCTCCGGCTGCACCGAGCGTCACGGCGCTCAGCACCTTGACGACGTGAAAGGCTAGGCGCTCCCGCCGGCTGAAATCGTAGGTGTGCAGCGCTCGCAGGGCCCACAGCAGCAGTAACGGCCCGACCAGGAACGGCGAGGACCACGTCGGGGCCGCGGCGCCTGTCCCGTGCGGGTGGCCGATTTCGAGCAGCGCCAGCGTCAGGACCACCACCAGGCCGGTGTCCACGGTCTGGAACACCGACTTCAGCACCCCTCCGTCCAGCCGCCGCCGGGCGGATGACAGGCGCTCGGGCCTGAACGGGCCGCGGCGGTCGCGCGGGTCCAGCGCAGGCTCTTCGGCTGCGCGCGGGGTAGCCGTCGGCCGCACACCATCTGCGGCCGTGGCCGGCTCGTGCAGGCGCTCGATGGGCGGGGCGAAGGTCATGAGCGGTCTCTCGCGTCGAGCGGGACTTAGCAGTTCGTCCTGAGCGGCCCGTTAATTCACACTCGCCTTACGGCTTGCCAAGCGGCGCTGAGCGCTGTTCTCGGGCTTGATGCGACGGTTGTCACGCGGCTGTCACGACCTTCGGCGATCCCTGGGTGCGAGATGGTCGAGGGGAGAGGGTGCATGGCCGGGGTCTGGACGCGGCGGCTGAGCATGTCGGCCGCTGTGCTCATGGCGAGCGCGGGCGTGGTCGGGGCCAGCCGGGCCGCCACGCCGCACAACCTCATCCTGTTCGTCGCCGATGGGCTGCGCGCCGCCTCGGTGACCCCGACATCCGCTCCGGCGATGGCGGCGCTGGCGTCGCGGGGGGTCTCGTTCCGCAACAGTCACGCGGTCTATCCGACGCTGACCACGGTGAATGCTTCGGCGTTGGCGACCGGCCACCTGCCCGGCGACACCGGCGAGTTCGGGAACACCCTGTATCTGGGCTACATCTCCAAATGCCCGCGACCGGGCGGCGGGCCGATCGGCCCCATCGTCTTCATGGAGAACGACTGCGCGCTGGACGAGGCGAACGACAATGTCGGCGCCGGCGACAATTATCTGAACGAGACCAGCGTGCTGGCCGCCGCTTACGCGCGGGGCTACCAGACCGCGTCTGTCGGAAAGCTCGGGCCGGTGCGCATCCAGGACGTGCGGCGGATCGCCGGGCTGGGCGACCAGACCCTGATCGTCGACGACAACACCGGCAAGGCCGCAGGCGGCGGCGCACCCGTCCCCGACGAGGTGACGGCCGCGATCCGCGCCTCCGGGCTGCCGGACGAAGCGCCGGGCCGCGCCGACAACGGCGACAGCGGCACGGCATCCTATCGCGGGACTCACTTCGCCAACGCCTATCAGCAGAGCTGGTTCGCTGACGTCGCGGCCAAGGTGGTGATCCCGCGGTTCAAGGCGGCGAACAAGCCGTTCGTGATGGTGTTCTGGTCGCGCGACCCCGACGGCACCCAGCACAACGAGGGCGACAGCTTTCAGAGCCTGACGCCCGGCATCAACGGCGCGACCTCGCGCGCCGCGATCCGCAACGCCGACAACGACTTGGCCGAACTGCTGGCCGCGCTGAAGATGCAGGGCCTGGACGCGACGACCGACGTGATCGTGGTCGCCGACCACGGCTTCTCCACCATCGGCCGCGACAGCGCGACCAGCGCGACGACCCGGGCGGGCTATGACGGGGCGCCTTATGGAGCCTTGCCGCCGGGCTTCGTCGCGCTGGACATCGCCGCCGCGCTGAAGATGCCGATGTACGAGCCGACCGACATGGGCAAGTTCGACGCCATCCCGATCGACACCAGCCGGGCCGGTCCACGAGGCGGCGACGCCATCCTGGGCGAGGACCCCTCGGCGCCCGAGGTGATCGTGGCCAGCAACGGCGGCTCGGACCTGATCTACCTGCCGACAGCCGGCGCCCCCGCCTTGGCGCCGCGGATCGTGGCGGCTCTGCAGGCGCAGGATTACACCGGCGGCGTGTTCGTGCGCGACGACCTGGGCGCGATCCCGGGCACGTTGCCGATGAGCGCCGTAGGCTTGACCGGGAGCGCGCTGACGCCCAGGCCGGCGATCGTCGTCGGCTTCCGCACCTACACCGCGCCAGGCTGCACGCTCGGCGTCCTGCTCTGCAACGTGGAGATCGCCGACACGCCGCTGCAGACCGGCCAGGGCATGCACGGCACCTTCAGCCGGCCCGACACCAACAACTTCATGGCCGCTGCAGGACCCGACTTCAAAATCGGCTACGTCGACCCGGCGCCGGTCGGCAATGTCGACATCGGCGTGACCATGGCTCGGCTGCTCGGCCTGCGGATCGCGCCGAAGGGGGGCAGGCTGGGGCGCGTGACCGAAGAGGCGCTGGTCGGTGGGGCCGAGACGCCGGTCAGTTCGGGCGTGGTCCGCTCCGCACCCGGCCCGAACGGGCTGGTGATGACGCTGGTGACCCAGACAGCGGGCGGCCGCACCTATTATGACGCAGGCGGATATCCGGGCCGGGTCGTCGGCGTGCCCTGAGGCTCACCCCAGCGCGATCAGCACCGCCCCTGCCGCAACCACGATCACGCCGGCGACCCGCAGCCAGTTCAGCGCGTGCCGCTCCAGGCCCAGCAGGCCGAAGTGATCGAGCCCGACGCCGAGCGCCACCTGCGAGGCCACGATCACCACCAGCGTGGTGCCAGCACCGAGCTTGGGCGTCGCCCAGGCCGAGGCCAGCACCAGCCCTGCGCCGTAGACGCCACCGATCCAAGCGTACCAGGGTGTCTGCGCCAGCCAGCCCTCCGGTAGGCGAGGCCGGGTGACCACGGCGGCTGCCGCCAGCACCGCCGTCCCCACCAGGAACGAGATCAGCGAGGCGGTGAGGAACGAGCCCGTCGACTTACCGAGCAGGGCGTTGGTCGGGGTCTCGACGGCTATGCCGACCCCGACCAGCAGCACCACGACGAACGGCACGATCACCTGTGGCATGAGCGCTCCCGGCCGAACGCGAGCCGGCTCAGCGCTCAACTAGGCGCGTCCGCGGCGAGTCGCCATCGGCTCGATGATGCGGAACAGGCGCCGTGGCTGACGCCTTCCCCGCTCGCGTCAACGAGAGGAAATTGGCTGCATGGCCGACACGACCGACGAGCATTTCATGCGCCTGGCGATCGCGGTGGCGACGCGGAAGGGGGCCGACCCTGCGGTCTCGCCGATCGGCTGCGTGATCGTGCTCGACGGACAGGTGATCGCCGCGGAGTGCAATCACGTGGCCGAGCACCACGACGCCACCGCTCATGCGGAGATGGAAGCGATCCGCGCGGCGGGCCGTGGACGGGAAAACGGGTGGCTGCGGCATGCGACGCTTTACTCGACCCTGCAACCCTGCGGCATGTGCACCATGGCCTCGATCTGGTCCAAGGTCGGCCGCGTCGTCTACGGGGCGGGCCGCGATGACGTCCACCGCATGTATTTCGAGGACCGGCACACCGACACGCTGGCTTTTATCGGCGACGCCTACCGCGACGACATCGGTGTCGAGGGCGGCGTGCTGAGGGCGGAGTGCGCCGCCCTCTACTTCGGCCCGGACGACGATGTGCCCGTCGAGCGGCAAGGCAATCTCTGACCCGACCGTCTCGGGCGAGGCCGTTAAGCGGCCACGCCCACCCCGATCGGGCAGGTCACGCCGGTGCCGCCGATGCCGCAGTAACCGCCCGGGTTCTTGGCCAGGTACTGCTGGTGGTAGTCCTCCGCAAAGTAGAACGGCCCCGCCGGCGCGATCTCGGTGCTAATCGGCCCATAGCCGCGCCCCTTCAGCGCCGCCTCATACGCCTGCTTGGACGCCAACGCCGCCTGCATCTGCGCCGCGTCCGCGGTGTAGATGGCCGAGCGATACTGGGTGCCGCGGTCATTGCCCTGGCGCATGCCTTGCGTCGGATCGTGACCCTCCCAGAACGTCTTGAGAAGGTCTTCGTAGCTGACCACGGTCGGGTCGTACACGACGAGCACGGCCTCGGTGTGGCCGGTGCGGCCCGAACAGGCTTCTTCGTAGGTTGGGTTCGGCGTGGCCCCGCCGGCATAGCCCACCGCGGTCACCAAGACTCCCGGGACTTGCCAGAAAATGCGCTCCACGCCCCAGAAACACCCCATGCCGAACACCGCTGTCTCCAGTCCGGCGGGGTAGGGACCCTTCAGCGACCGACCGTTGACGTAGTGGGTCTCGGCGGTGCGCAGCGGCGTCTCTCGCCCTTTGAGCGCCTGGTCGGGCGCGGGCAGGTCGAGCGGCTTGCGGGTGAAGAACACGTCTGACTCTCCTATCGGTCGACCGGATATGGGGATGGGGTCGCCTGCGAGAAGCGGTCCTATCGAGAGTCGGGGCGCCGCTCTCTTGTCATCGCGATGCACCCCAGCTATCCCCGCCCGCCTGCTGGTGAGGTGGCCGAGTGGTTGAAGGCGCACGCCTGGAACGCGTGTATGGGGGAAACTCCATCGAGGGTTCGAATCCCTCTCTCACCGCCAATGCCCTCGTATAGACCACTGATTGCTAACAGCAGGGCAAAGAAGCCGGGGGCGTGGCCCCACTAACGGGTTCACCGTTCGATTGCTCACATCCGATTCAGCATCCGTTTCGCTGTATCGGCGCTGCTCTCCCGGCCTGCCGCTTCACCTCGACCCAGAGCTCGGTGACGGAGAGGTCGATGGCGGCCGACGGCTCGGCAGCCCGGTTGAGCTAGAAGAACGCGCCCGATAGCCCGTGCCGTTGAACGAGGGCCCAGCCCGACGTGGGCCGCGGGGGCGACCGTGAGCGAGCCCGCGAGGAGCGGGCGCAGCAGCTCGGCTTGCGGGAGCGCCGGGTCAAGCCAAGCGGCCCAGCCGTGGCGGCCGAGCACCACAATTTGGCGGTCGTGGTAGGCGCTGTGTCTGACCTTACGTCTGTGGTCGGCATGGTGCGGGCCTCGCCCTGCGGGCTCGGCCGCGTCGTGATGGTGTCGAGGGCGGCGCGACCCGCGCGCGCTCGGGAGAAGGTGCGATGCGAGGGTGGACGGGCGGGCTCGGCGCTTTGGTGCTCTCGGCCGTGTTGATGGGCGGGGCCGCTCTGGCCGCAACGACCGTACGCGGGTCTGACGATCCCGAAGTGGGCGCAGTCTGCCGCCGCTTGGCCGATCGGGCACCGCCCGCCGCGGACCGGCCCGACGCCGCGACGACGCACGCGCTGAAGAACTGCAGCTCCGAGAACCTGTACTACGGCATCGGGATCGCGCGCGATCCGGTGCGCGCTCGCCAGTGCGCCTTCGTCGAAGCCGACGGGTCCGACGCTGACGACCCCTTTGCGGGCCGGTCCATGCTGATGACCATCTACGCCAACGGCGAGGGCGTCCGCCGCGATCTGGACCTCGCCACCCGCTACGCGTGCGAGAGCTACTGGGCGACGGCCGAGCTGGAGTTCCGGGTCAGGCGTCTGCAGTCCTACAAGGCGAAGGCCTGGACCGGCCACGATTTCGGCGTCTGCACCGACGCGACAAGCGGACATCTGGAGGGCTTCTGCGCCGCTCACGACGCCTCCATCGCCGACGCCGCGCGGCACGGTGCCGCCAAGCGCCGGAGCGCCGGGTGGAGCGCGGCGGAACGCGCCGCCTTCCCCGCGCTGCAGGCGGCGTTCAAGCGCTTCGTCGACCTGCGCTCAGACGCCGAGGTGGACCAGAGCGGAACCGGGCGCAACGCCAACACGATCGCGGAGGAGCAGGCGCAGGACAAGGCGTTCGACGCCTTGGTCGGCGCGGTCGATGCGGGGCGCCTGCCGGTCGCCGGGCCGGCCGAGGCGCGGGCGGCCGACGCCGCCCTGAACGTGGCCTACCGCCGCGCGCTGGGAACGCCGGCCAAGGGCGAGGCGGGCACGATCACGGCCGACGGCGTGCGCAGGACCCAGCGCGCCTGGGTCGCCTATCGCGACGCCTGGCTGGCCTTCGCCCGGCGGGTCCGGCCGGACCTGTCCGCCGACGCGCTGTTGACCTCGCTGACACGGGCGCGCGTCACGGCGCTGAGCGAGCTCGCCCAGAACTGACGGCGCAAGCCGGCGACTTAGCGCAGCGACGGCGGCGCGCGTTAGTGCTTCGCCGCCGCCGGGTCGGGACCCTGGATGACGAAGGTCGCCTTCGCTTTCTTGGCCGACCGCAGGTTGTGAAGGGACGCGCCTTTTGGGCCGAGGATGTACAGGTGCATTGGGCTGCGATGGGTGCTGTACTCGATGGTCAGGGTGTTGGCGCCGGAATGAAGGCCCGAGAAGGGCACGACCGCCTCCTGCACCCCGAACACCTGCATCAGCGTGTCGCGATTCAGGGTTGGGATCAGGAACCCGTCGCCGCCGGCGTCCTGACTGACGTATAGCAGCCCCGAAGTCGCCGGATCGGACTCCGTGAGGACGAGAGGTTTGAACCCGGCCGGGGGCTGGGCGGCGAGATCGAAGGCGCCCTCGAAAGTCCCGGAGTCTTTCCCATCGACGCCGACGTTGGCGTAGAACAGGGGGGCGGGATAGCCTTTGACTTCATAGGTGATCTCAAGGCCGAACGGCTTGGCGGGAAGTTTGCGCTTGTAGGTGATCTTGACGGTGTTGTGTCCGATGCGCAGCGGCGCGTACTGGCTGCGAAGCGCTGGAATTACTTCATCGAAGTCCTTCGAGTTCTCGACATATTGGTCTCGACTTTCGAAATGACCGCCCTTGATGCCGACATCGTGCCCGTTGACGACGCAGGTAAGGTCATATCCGTAACTGAAGCTGTTCAGCTTCCCCTGAAGCGCGGGCGCCTTCTGCGCCACGGACCCGCTCGGCGCGGTGTGCGCGGCGCTCCCGCCGACCAGGGCCAGCCCCAAGCTCCAGCGGCACAGTGCGCCGGCGTATGTCTTCGACATGAGCCCGATCCCCGAGAACAGCCGTGTCGGACGACTCCGCACGGTCCGCTTTGCGCGCCTGATAGCGCACCCTGCAATGCGTCCGCCTATCGTGGACGGCGGCTTCAGTGCTTCGGCGTCGCCGGGTCGGGTCCCTGGATGACGAAGGTCGCCTGCGTCTTCTTGACCGACCGCAGGTTGTGAAATGACGCGCCTTTCGGGCCGAGGATGTACAAGTGCAGCGGGCTGCGCTTGGTGCGGTAGGTGATGGTCAGGGTGTTGGCGCCGGGGTGGAGGCCCGAGAGCGGGATCACGCCGTGCGGTCGGCCGTCGAACTGCATCAGTTGATCGCCGTTCAGGCTCGGGAGCAACACGCCGTCTCCGCCGGGATCCTGGTCGACGTACAGCAGTCCCGAGGTCGCCGGATCGGACGTGGTGAAGACGAGCGGCTTGAACCCGACGGGCGGCTTGGCGGCGATGTCGAAGACGCCCTGGAATGTCCCGGCGTCACGGTCCTTGCTCGTCAGATGCGCGTAGAACATCGGGGCCGGATACCCTTGCTCCTCCATACTGATCTCCAAGCGAACAGCTCGTTGTGCGGCTTGCGCTTGTAGGTGATCTTGACGGTGTTCCGCCCGAGACGCAGCGGCGCATACGCGCCGCACTCCGCCGGGGGCCAGTCCTCGGCCTCCTTCGCGCCCTCGGCGAACTCCGTCTGACTTTCTGACTGGCCACCCTTGAAACCGACGTCGTGCCCGTTGATCACGCAGGTGAGATCGTAGCCGTAGCTGTTGGAGTTGATCGCGGCGTAGATCGCGGGCGGCTTCTGCGCCGCGGACCCGCTCGGGGCGGCATGGGCCGCGCTCGCACCGACAAGAACAAGCGCCGTGCTCCATCGGCACAGTGCGCCGGCGTACGTCTTCGACATGAGCCCACTCCAAAAACAGCGAGTTGGACGACCCGCACGGCCCGCTTGCCCGCATTTTACGGCGGGCCCGCAAAGCGTCCTCGTAGATCATCCGGCGGTTCTTAGTGCTTGTGCGCCGCCGGGTCGGGACCCTGGACGACGATGGTCGTCTGCGTCTTCTTGGCCGACCGCAGGTTGTGAAGGGACGCGCCTTTTGGGCCGAGAATGTAGAGGTGCAGCGGGCTGCGCTTGGTGCTGTACTCGATCTTCAGCTTGTTGGCGCCGGGGTGGAGGCCGGAAAAGGGGATCACGCCGTGCGGCCGGCCGAGTAGCTGCATCATCATCTCGCCGTTCAGTGTCGGGGTCACCATCCCGTCGCCGCCGTCGTCCTGACTGACAAACAGCAGCCCCGAGGTCGCCGGGTCGGACGTGGTGAAGACGAGCGGCTTGAACCCGGCGGGCGGCTTGGCCGCGAGATCGAACGCGCCCTCGAGGGTCCCGGCGTCGCGGTCGTCGCTCGCAAGGTGCGCATAGAACAACGGGGCCGGATAACCGAGCACCTCGAAGGTGACCTCCATCCCGAACGGCTCCTTCGGCAGCTTGCGCTTGTAGGTGATCCTGACGGTGTTGCGCCCGATGTGCAGCGGCGCGTACGCGGCGCGCTCGTTCGCCTGGAAGTCGTCCGCGTCGCTCGATCCTTCGAGGTACTCTCTCTGACTCTCGGACTGGCCGCCCTTGAGGCCGAGATCGTGTCCGTTGATCGAGCAGGTCAGGTCGTAGCCGTAGCTGTCGGAGTTGATCACCGCGGCGATCTCGGGCGGCTTCTGCCCCGCGGACCCGCTCGGGGCGGCGTGCACGGTGCTCGCCCCGATTAGGGCCAGCCCCAGCTCCAGCGGCACAATGCGCCAGCGTACGTCTTCGACATGGCCACAACTCGCAGGCCAGCCGCGGCGGACGGCTCCGCCACGGTCTGCTCACCGCGTCTATCGCTCGCCTTGTACCCGTCCAGCCCCTCCAACCCGCATGGCCTTACCCTCCCTCGCGGACCGAACGCCGGGACTCGCTGGACAGGCGATGGCCGATGGAACGTGTCGCGAACGTAGTTACAAGCCTCAGCGGTCGGCGGGCTGGAGGGTGCCAGGAGTGCGGGTTGGTGATTCGTTCGGGTGGCTGACCGTTAGGGGGTTTGTCGGTAGCTTGACGGCATGCCGATCTACACTTTTCACCGGCTGACCGCGGACGATGAGCGGGGTGCGTTCACCCTGCAGGAGCTCCCCGACGAAGAGGCCGCGTGCGCTAGGTTCGCTCGGAAGGAGGACGACGGGTCCGGACTTTCCGGGTGAAGTAGCTCATATGCCGCAACTCCGCCATGAGCAGGTCGGTGAAGCGGGGGTAATCGACGACCTGATTGCCGGGCGTACTTTCGGAATAGAAGTGCACGGGGGGATCATCGCCGGCGGCAGGGAGGTCGAACCAGCCGTGGATATACCCCTGGTGGCTCATGAACTCGAAGGTGTCGCCCGGAGGGGTGTGATCGACTTCTTTGTCGGCGAGTTCGAGGCCGATGGTGTTGACCATGGCGGCCTCAATGAACCAATCGCTGCCGACGAACACGCCTTGGCGGTCGGCGCCCATGAGCAGCAGGTACTGGCGGTAGGCGAGGGGCAGTCGCCACCCGAGCCTCTCCTCAAGCGCGTCCACCTCCGCGGGCGAGCAGCCGGCGCCGCCGCCGGTCCACGGCTCGATCATGTCGCGATGGAATGCCTTGACTTCATACAGGTGGTCGACGTCCGAAGGGCGGTTCGGCAGCGCCGGAAACGACGGCCAGGCGATGTCGGTGACCACGTCAGGGAAGGCCGGAGCCGCGCGTCGAAGCAGGGCAAGGACGAGCCGCTCCAAAACCCCGAACGTCATCAGTTCGGGTCCGACGATCGCCTCGCCCCGAGCTTCGTGAAAGTTGGGGCTGACGTTTTGCCAAGCTTCGGCGCGCCAGGTTGCCAGCCACTGCTCCGGCAGGTCGCGATAATCCCCCATGTAGGTGACCCGCCCGGTCGTTCGGAGCCGGTAGGGAAGCAGGTCCGCCGTCCGAGTGAAGGCCCAGGACCAGGTCTTGGGTCCGCCTGCCCAGTCGAAGCCGCTGCGATTGGATTCGTCGGCCAGGGCGATGCCGAGCTGTTCGAGCCGAAGGCGAGCCTCGGCGAGAACCAGGTCGAGCTTGGCGGCGACGCTTTCGAATTGCGACATCCGAGACAGACTATCAGGCGAATCCGGCCAGTTAAGCCGATTGCTTCTTTACCTCGAACGCCCGGCCATCGAGGTGGTCGCCGACGGCCGCTCCGGGTGAAGGTAGGGGCGCGGCCTACCGCCTTTGTCGTATGGCCCAGACCAGACCGGCGAGGCGGAGATGCAGGCCGGCAGGTAGGGGGCCAGGGCGGCGATGAGGTCGGTGTGGGTGGATGCGGCTAGGATGCGTCCGCCCGGGGAGCTGTTGAGAGCGGGGCGAAGGCGCGTGCGCCGCGGCCGCCGAGAACTCAAGCACGGCGAGGAGCTAGGCAGAGCGGATTGGTGGACGGGTCGGCGGATAGGTCGGTCGCGGTCAGCGTTCCTCATCCGCCGCCCGCTTGCGAGCGCCGCCGGTTGACTGTTGAGCAACGCGTGCGGCTGGGCTTGGCGGGACCCGCACCGGTGACGCTGCGCGCTTGAGCCGTCGTGGCCCAAGCGCACTCACGTTCTGGTGACGGGGTCGCGCAGGCGACCAACCCGCTCTGCGAAGAAGCGCATCACCGAGTGCGCTATCTTCCGGGGGAGGCCATGCCCGAAATCATCTACCTGGACGAACAGCCTGCAGACGACCTGATCGATCAACCGCTCGTCGCCATCGTCCAGGATGAGGGGGTGGTCATCATCGGGGATTGCGCCTTCGCCATCGCCCTGACGGCGGAGGCCGCGCTGACCAGCGCCCGCGTGATCGAGGCCGCCGCGCAG
>JAABUQ010011019.1_pt1 | contig 11692 bp, 10 predicted proteins | sample 5560001 | NCBI WGS metagenome assembly JAABUQ01 (sample SAMN10711888, study PRJNA513371) | rock metagenome | isolation source: Antarctica rocks | place: Antarctica: Victoria Land, Finger Mt nord | collected 2015-12-18
GCCGACCAGCGCCGAGCGGCGCACCGCGGGATGCACGTTGAAGACCTCTTCGCACGGCACGCTGAACATCGGCCCCTGCCGGGTATGGACGACGTGGGCCTTGCGCCCGGCGAACCACAGCCGCCCGACCGCATCCCGGCTGGCCAGGTCGCCCATCCGGTGGGCGACCTCGCCGCCCCAGTCGAGCTTGGCGGCGGCGGTGGCGACAGGCAGGTCGGCGTACCGGGGGCTGACCACGGGGCCGCGGACCACCACCTCCCCGACCTCGTCCTCGCCGACCAGCAGCTCGGGGGTCAGCGCGGCCATCGGCTCGTCAGTGATCCGGACCAGGGCGACGTCGACGCCGGCCACGGGCCGCCCGACGCAGATGCCGAGCGGCAGGCCGAGCAGCTCGTCGCTGCCGATGGTGGCCACAGGTAGCGCCTCCGTGGCGCCGTAGGGGGTGTGCACCTGCGCGCCCGCGCCCAGCATCGCCAGGGTGCGGCGCTGGACCGCACGCGGCACGGGAGCGCCTGCCGAGATGACCTGGCGGACGGTCGGCATCAAGCCGCCGCCCCGGCTGAGCGTGTCGAGCAGCGCGGGCGAGCCGAACATGACGGTGGCGCCGAAGCGGCGCGCGGCGCCGACCACCCGGCGCGGCACCACGTCGGCGGGCCGGGTTGCATCCATCCGCGGCACGACCGTCGTCATTCCGAGCGCGGGGCCGAACAGCGCGAAGGGCGGGAACGTCGACAGGCTGACCTCCGCCGGCCCGAGGCCGTACAGCTCGCGTACCAAGGTTGCCTGGGCCAGCAGCTGCTGCTCGCCGTGCTCCACCCCCTTGGGCGGGCCGGTGCTGCCGCTGGTGAACAGGATCGCCGCGGGCGCACCGGCCGGCCGCTCGGGCGGGATGAAGGGCAGCCGCCAGCGGCCCGCCTCCTCCAGGCGCCCCAGCGTGACGCCGCCGAACACCGCGGCCGGCCCAACGGTGACGAGGACGTGCGCGTCCGGGCACCAGCCCAGGAGTCGGCGAGCCAGGTGCGCCCTGGTGACGCCGATGAAGGCCTGCGGCCGGGCGTCGTTCAGGCAGCCCTTGACCTTGTCGCGCCCGATCCCCGGGTCGACGAGCACGGGCGTGGCGCGAAGGCGCAGCAGGGCGAAGGCGAGGACGAAGAAGTCCTCGGTGGGCGGCACGAGCAGCGCCGTCCGCATCCCCGGCACGACGCCCGCGTGCCGCAGCCCCGCCGCGACCAGGTCGACCCGGCGGTCGAGCGCGGCGTAGCTGGTGGCCCGGAACAGCGGACCCTGCGGCCCGTAGGGCAGGTGCAGGGCGACCCGGTCAGGCTCGGCCCGGGCCCAGTGCGCGAGCAGCCCGTCGAGCGTGGCGGTCACGTCGCCGGGCTCATGTCCATCAGGCTCACGTCGCCAAGAACCTGGTGGCCAGCGGGACGATCTGGTCAGCGGCGTCCTCCAGCACGTAGTGGCCGGCGCTCGGGAAGCGGTGCACCTGCGCGTGGGGCAGCAGCCCGGCCAGGTGGTCCAGCACGACGGCATCGAAGACCGGGTCGCGCATCCCCCAGCAGATCATCGTCGGCACGCCCGCCAGCAGCTGCAGCCGCGCCTCGGTACCGGCGAGCACGGCGTACGCGGGGTCGGCCGGCGACACCGGGATGTCCTTGACGAACCGGTGCACCGCCACCCGGTGCTCGGGGCTGTCGTAGGGCTCGAGCAGGCCACGGCGCGCCTCGGCGGGCAGCCACCGCTGGCCGCTGCCGAGGACCAGGGCGCCGCGGGAGAAGGCATTGAGCCGCTGCACGGCAAACTCGCCCACCCGTGGCACCCGCGCGGCCCGAAGCGACCACGGGATGGACTTGCCAGGAGGCAGCGGAAACGCGCCGGTGTTGAGCAGCAGCAGCTTGTCGAGGCGCGGGGCGTGCTCGACAGCCCAGGCGAGGGCGATGGCGCCGCCCCAGTCGTGGGCGACGATCGACAGCGGCCCCTCGAGGTCCAGAGAGTCGACGAACTCACCGAGGTCGGCGACGCGACGAGCCAGTGTGTACGGGTACTCGCCGGCCGGCGGCTTGTCAGAGTGCCCCATGCCGACGTGGTCGAAAGCGATTGCCCGAAGCCCGACCGCCGGCAGGGCGGTCAGCAGCGAGCGGTAATAGAACGACCAGGTCGGGTTGCCGTGCACCAGTAGCACCGGCGGCCCGGCTCCCTCGTCGACATAGGCGACCCGGTGGCCGCCGATCTCCGCTGTGTGTGTGGTGAACGGCCAGCCGGGGAGCTCGGTCACCACACGATCTCGGCGGCTGCCGCATTGATGCCGCTGCCCACGCCCATCAGCACGATGCGGTCGCCCGCACGCACGGTGCCGTCCTCGACGGACTTCGACAGCACGGTCGGGACGCCGGCGGGGCCGATGTTGCCGAAGTGCGGGTAGATGAGCGGGAAGCGGTCGATGTCGAGGCCCAAGGTGTCGCAGACCGCCCGGGTGTGGACCTTGCTGACCTGGTGCAGGACGTAGTGGTCAAAGCCGCCGGGCTCCCAGTCGAAGGCGCTGACAGCCTCCTTCCAGGTCTGGGCCGCCAGCTCCAGGCCGTTGAGCAGCAGGCCCTTGGTGTCGGTGCGCATCTCGTGGATGTCGCCGACACACAGGTCGGGCACGGAGGTGCTGGCCCGGCTGAGGCCGCCGAGGAATCGGTGGCCGGTTCCGCTCTCGTCACGCGACAGCACCATGGCCACCGCGCCGGAACCCAGGGTCAGGGTGGCGAACTGCTCGCGAAACATGCGCTCGTCACAGCTGTCCTGCGCGAGCCGGGCGACTGTCGCATCGCACGTGAACTTGCTCGTCTCGCCGTTGACGACCAGGCCGTGGTCGACCTCGCCGCGCTCGATCATCGACGCCACCACGTTCATGCCGTTGAGGAAGCCGAGGCAGGCGTTGCCGATGTCGAAGTTGGCCGCCGCGGGCGACAGGCCCAGCCGGCCGTGCACGATGCTGGCGGTCGATGGCTCGAGGTGGTCGCGGCAGACCGACGTGTTGAGCAGTACGCCGATGTCGTCACGCGAGGTGCCGCTGCGCTCGAGGGCGAGCTCCCCGGCGCGGGCCGCGACGTGGCTGGGCATGGTGCCCTCGTCCCAGACGCGCCGCTCGAGGATGCCGGCGAGCGACTGCATCAAGCCGGGGGCGACGCCGAGGCGGCCCATTGTCGAGGCGAGCTGCTCCTCGATCTGCTCGGATGTGACGATGTGGGGCGCGTCGAGGTGCGCCAGACCGGTGATGGCTACGTGTTCGTAACGCTGGGCTGATTTCACCCTGCAATCTTGCCTGCGAATACGCGGGAAGGCGCGACTCGGCGTCACTTCTGCGCCCCAGCGGGTGTGACGTCTTGCGCATTGTGCGGCAACTGCGTGCGGGAACTGGCGTGGACACGCCGCCACGGAGGGCGACGTGGGTCAGGCCAGGCCGAGCCCCCGCGCGGCATCCCGCAGCCCCTGCCGGGCCGCGGGATGGGCTATGCAGTCGATGATGAGCCGTGCCTGCGCGCGCTGGCTGCGGCCGAAGATGTGGGCCGCCCCCTGCTCGGTCACCAGCGCCGAGTGCTGGAAGGACGTCACCGGCCCCTTGATCGTCGGTACGACCGTTGAGGAGTCGCTGCGCCCGTGCCATGAGGGCGGGGCGATGACAGCCTGACCCCCGCGGGAGTGCATGGCGCCCACAGCGAAGTCGGTCTGGCCGCCGAAGCCGGAGTAGATGTGGCCGCCGACATGGTTGGCGTTGGCCTGGGCGAACAGGTCGACCTGCAGGGCTGCGTTGATCGACGTCATGGCGGGCTGGCGGGCGATCATGCCGGGGTCGTTGGCCGTCTCGGTGCGCACCATGCGGACCCGGGGGTTGTCGGCGACCCAGCGGTACAGCTCGGGTGAGCCGAACAGGAACGAGGCGACCACCGGCCGGGCCGGGTCGGTCGAGCCGTGCTGCTCCAGCGCGAGGATGCCGTCGCTGACCATTTCCGACCACACCGCCAGTCCGCGCCGGTCCGTCAAGGCGGCAAGCGTGGCGTCGGGGATCGTGCCGATGCCCAGCTGCAGCGTCGAGCCGTCGCCGACCAGCTCGGCCACGTGGGCACCGATCGCCGTCGCCGCCTCGCTGGAACCGGCTGGCGGTGGGGACGGCAGGACGGCATCGACCTCGATCCCCCAGTCGATCATCGCGCAGTCGATCTCCGCATCTCCCAGCGTGTAAGGCATCTGCGAGTTGAGCTGGGCGACGACCATGCCACCACGTGCGCGCGCCTGCTCGAGGGCGGCAACCAGGATGTTGACCTCGATCCCGAGCGAGACCTTGCCGTCCCGGACCGGGGAGGTGTGCAGCAGCACCACGTTGGGGGGCCGGGACCGGGAGAACAGCTGCGGGACGAGCGAGAGGCGCATGGGCAGGTAGTCCAGCCGGGCGCCGCCACCGCGCATGCCAGGACCGACGAACGGGGTCTCGTGGATGACCCCGTCGCGGGTCGGCAGCGGGGGCCGTGCGTTCAGCATGAACAGCCGGTAGCTCGGCACTGTGGAGTCGAACGCGGCCAGCAGCTGCTGCGGGGTGGCGAAGTTGCCGCTGGCGACGACCCGGGGGGCGTCGGGTGCGGCCAGCCGGCCGAACTCCTGGGTGAGGCGCTCCTCGGAGACGACGCGCATGAGCGGTGGCGACCTCAGGCGGAGTCGACGGCGGCCGGCGGCCCGGATGGCGGCTGCTGCTGACCGCCGGTCGGGTCGTGCTCCACGCGCACGTCGACGACGCCCGGGACGGTGAAGGCCAGCCGGGTGAGGAACTCCGGGACCTGCTCCGGCCCCTGCCCGCGCCACAGCGCCACCCCCTGGGTCACCTCGACGCTCCAGGAACCGAGCGTGCCCGGCAGCCCGGCGAGGACGTTCGACAGGTCGGCGGCGATGTCCTGGTCGGTGCGCAGCAAGACCCGCAGCACGTCTCGGCGGCTGACGATCCCCGCGACCTTGCGTCCGTCGACGACGGGGAGGGACCGCAGCCGCCGGTCGATCATCAGTTGCGCGACCGACGCGACGTCGGCGTCGGGCGGTACGGCGAGCACGTCTGTCGTCATCACGTCGGCGACGTCCCGGGGCGAGTTGCCGACCTTCTGTGCGACCGGGCGCAGGTGCCGGCGTGGGTCCTCATGCAGCTCGAGTGCCATCACATCGGCCTCGCTGACCATCCCCACCAGACCGCCGTCCTCGTCGAGGACGGGCGCGGCCGAGATGTCGCGCTCCACCAACAAACGGGCGACGTCCTTGAGGCTCTCGGTGGGCGTAACGGTCACGACCGGGTGCGACATGATCTCGGATACGCGCACAGATCCTCCTCGAGGGGCGGCGGCAGCGGGAGCCGGCTGCGCCCTTTCTAACATCGGGCCCTCGTCCGCATCGGGCGCCGGTGTGTTCGCGGCTGTGCGGGGCGGGTCGGGTCGGGCCAGGTCGGGTCGGCCGGGCAGCGCGCACGTCACCTCAAGGTGCGGGCTCGAGGCGTCGACGCCCTAGCGGAGCGAGGGGGAGCAATGTCGGCACCTGTCCTGTTATCCACGGCGGCCCCGGGGCGCAACGCCATCGGCGCCGAAAGCCCCATCAGTGCCGTGCTGCTCGATGCCATGCCCGACGCGACCGCCGTCCTCGACGGCAGTGGCACCATCGTCGCGGTGAACCGGGCGTGGCGCATGTTCGCTGTCGACAACGGCGGCCAGCCGGACAGCACCGGCGAGGGAGTCAACTACCTGGCCGTGTGCACGCGGTCGGCGGCTGCTGGATGCGCTGATGCCGCTGCCGTCGCCGCCGGGATCCGCAGCGTCCTCGCCGGCGACATGGTCGAGTCCGACCTGGAGTACCCGTGCCCGTCCCCAGCTGTCGGTCGGTGGTTCGTCCTTCGCATCACCGCCATCTCCGGTTCGTCGCCCGGCGCCCTGGTCTCCCACCTGAACATCAGCCGGCGCAAGATGGCCGAGCAGGACCTGGAGCGCCGGGCGACGCACGACCCGCTGACCGGGCTGGCCAACCGCGCGCTGTTCGCGCGGCGGCTGGCATCGGCGTTGACGCCGCGGGCCGGCCGGGCTCCCGTCCCAGATGTCGGCCTGCTCTACATCGACCTCGACGGCTTCAAGCCGGTCAACGACACCTACGGGCATGCAGCCGGTGACGAGGTCCTGCAGGCGGTGGCAGGCCGGCTGGGGGTGCTGACCCGCCCGCAGGACACGGTCGCGCGGCTCGGCGGTGACGAGTTCGCCATCCTGGCCCCCCGCGTCTCGCCCGCAGGCCTGCGCTCGCTGGTCGCCCGCGTCACCGAGGTGCTCTCGTTGCCACATACCGTGCACGGTGACCCAGTGCAGGTGGGAGCCAGCGTGGGAACCTACCTCGCGGCCACCGGAGAGAACCCCGACGACTGCCTGCACCACGCCGACGAGGCCATGTTGCGGTCAAGCGTGGCCGGCCAGGGCGCTAGCCCGCCACGGGCCGCGAACGCAGGTCGACCATGGCCGGCGCCTCGCCCGATGCCGCGGCTCCGGCACCCTCCTCGCTCGGCGTCGTCCCGACAATCTGCTGCCCACGCATGAGGACGAAGTACACCGCAGCGCCGATGACGACCCCGATCGGCCAGGCGAAGGGCGACACCGTGGAGAACGTGTGGATCAACGCCAGCGGCGCCGCCACCACCGACGCGACGACGAAGGCGGCGATGGCCCGAAGGTTGACGCCCGAGTCGTAGGAGTACGCCCCGTCAATCTTGTACAGCTCGGCGAGGGCGACCCGCTGCTTGCGCACCAGGTAGTAGTCGACCATCAGGATGCCGAACAGCGGACCCATGAACGCGCCGAGCGCCCCGAGGAAGTAGTTCACGGCAACTGGAGAAGAGTAGATCTTCCACGGCATCACGACCAGCGACAGCACAGCCGCGACCAGACCGGCTCTGCGGAAGTCCATCCGCCGGGGGACGAGGTTGGACAGGTCGTATGCCGCCGACACGAAGTTGGCCACGACGTTGATGCCGAGCGTCGCCACCGCAAAGGTCACGGCACCAAGGACCAGGACGACGACTCCGTCCATCCGGGCGACGACGTCGACCGGGTCGGTGATGAATGTGCCATACGCCTTGAAGCTGCCCGAGGTCACGACTGTGGTCACGACGGCGAACGCGATGAAGTTGACCGGCAGCCCGAGCAGGTTGCCGCGCTGCACCGCTCTCTTGGTGGGGGTGAACCGCGAGAAGTCGCAGAAGTTCAGCAGCAGCGCGGCGAAGTACGACACCACGAGGCTGACGACGGTGAAGAACTTCAGGACCGCGTCGCCGGTGGACAGCTTCGGGCCGCCGAAATCCATCCCGAGGTGGCCGCCCGACTTGGCGAAGATGTAGACCGCCAGCGCGATCATGACAGCCCAGATGGCCGGCCCCGCGTAGTCCTGGAAGCGGCGGATCGTCTCCATCCCGCGCCGGATGAGCGTCAGCTGAAGGGCCCAGATCACCAGGAAGCTGACCCAGCCGAGCGGCGGCAGCCCGAGGAACCCACCGTGGGTCCACGAGCTCACGCCGGGCCAGATCTTGAGTACCAGCACCTGCACCGCGACCGAAGCCAGGTAGGTCTGGATGCCGTACCACGCGATGCCGACCATCGCCCGGATGAGCGCTGGAAGGTTGGCTCCGCGCACGCCGAAGCTGAGCCGCGCCAGGACCGGGTACGGCACGCCGAGGCGCTGTCCGGCCAGACCCGTCAGGTTCATCAGCCCCATGACCAGCACGGTGGCGATGACCAGCCCGAGGAACACCCACCAGCCGTTCAGCCCGAGGAAGAACAGCCCGGCGGCGAAGGTGTAGCCGCCCACGCTGTGGATGTCGGACATCCACATGCAGAACAGGCTGTAGACGCCCCATTCCCGGTCGGTGGAGGGCGCGAGATCGGCGTTGTACAGCTGCTCGCTGTAGCCAGGCGGCGGCTGCTCCGGCTGACCAGCGGGGCTGGTGAAGGTCGGGTGGTGGACGGTTGCTGTCATGGCGGGTCCCCGGCTCGGCGAGTGGCAACTGATCCACTGTCGGCCGGGTCACGGGCGGGTCCATTGCGGGCTTGTAAATGATCTGTTAACTCTGCTGCGGCGCCCCAGCGGGTCACCCGGCAGGGTCGCTCGTCTCCCCTGCTGTGTCGCATAGCGGTTCTGTATCGGTGCTGGCCTCGATGTCGGGGCAGGCATCTGCGAGCAGCTGGCCGTAGAGGCGCGCCAGACGACCGGCGACGCGGGTGGGGGCGTGCTGCAGAGCCGCCACATCGGCAGCAGCGCCACCGAGCGTGGCCCGCTCCAGCGGACGCTGCACGAGCCGGGTGACCGAGGCGACGAGGGCCGTGATGTCGCTGGGCTGGACGAGCAGGGCCGAGACGCCGTTGTCGAGCACCTCCCGGCAGGCACCGATCCTGCTGGCGACAATGGGCCGCCGCAGCTGCATGGCCGCCAGCAGCGGCAGTGGCAGAACGACCGACTGGTCAAGGCAGACGACGACATCCATCCGGCCGATCACCGCCGCCCCCACGGCATCCATACGCCGCACCACTGGCGCCGCTGCGGCAGGTGCCCAGGTCGAGGTGGCAGCAAGCGCAGCCGCTCCACCCACCCAGATCTCGGCCCCTGGGCGGGTTGCGAGTACCGGCAGCAGCGCGTCGACGGCGGCCGCAACCCAAGCGGCCGGCTGCTTGGTGGCGATCAGGCCGACGACGAACCCCTGCCCGCGGGCGGGCTCGCGGCGCGCCAGCCGCCAGGCGTCGAACGGCACAGGTGGAAGCACGACATGTACTGCGCTTTGCGTGACACCGGCTCGGACGAGGGCGTCAGCATGCTGGCGGGACTCGGCGACGACGTGGGTCCCGGACCCGATCGAGGTGAGGCGGCTGTTGCGAGCGCCCACAACGACGATGCGGGCGGCGTCCTTCAAGCCGGTGTCGTCGTGCGCACCGTGGACGTGCAGGACATCGGCGGACACCGGCGCCCCCGGCTCGTCGGCGTGCCCACGATCTGCAGCCGAGCCGGCAGCGGCTGGTTCCAGGGCCGCGGCGAGGCCGAGCTGGCGCTGGGCGTCGACAATGCTCGACACCTGTTCTCGGGATGCGCCGGGGCCCACCCGGTGTACGACGCGCAGGTGAGGGCCGGCCGGGCTGCCGGGCTCGTCGTCCTGCGGTCGGCGGGCGTTGAGCAACTCGACGATGGTCGGCACAAGGCTCCGTCCATGCGCAAGTGCAGCCGTCAGACTGACGGCCAACCCCAGGTCGCATGTTAATGGACACCGTAAACGAGGCGGTCACTGCCCCCCCGCACAGCGCTCGCGGCGCCCACCACTGCCCGAACTCAGCTGTCGAGGGTCGCCCCGGTGATTGCTTGGCTCAGCCGCTGCTCGTCGGGCCGAGCCGGCTCGGTCGTCTGCAGCCAGTCGAGCAGGACTGTGCAGAAGCGAGCCGGGTCGTCGATGTGCGGGAAGTGGCCGGCGCGCTCGAACTGCTCGAGCCTGCTCCCCGGTACCGCCTCCGCCGCTCGGATGGTGTGCTCGGCCGGGATGACGGTGTCGCGCAGCCCCGTCATCAGCAGCAGCGGAACCTCGTTGGCGAGGTAGAGCCGGTCGCGCGCGTCGATGCGCTGGCCCCGCAGGTCGATCACCGAGCGCGCCGTGTGGACGAACGCCGAGCGCGCCTCGACGTCGGCGAACGAGCGCAGGCCCTGCGCGACCTCGTCGGCTGCGGCGGCGCCGACCCCGGGCAGCCACGGCGCTGCGCGGCGCACGCCAGCAGCCAGCCGGTGCAGGGCGGCGGACCCCAGCAGGGGCAGGACCAGACCAGCGCCCGGCAGGGTGGCGGCGCGCAGTGCCGGCGACACGGTGCGGCCAAGGCCTCCGCTGCTGACCAGCGCGAGCCGCTCGGTCCGCTCGGGGAACTGGTAGGCGAACTGCATGGCAATACCGCCGCCGAGCGAGTGGCCGAGCACCGACGCCCTGGGTACCTCGAGTGCAGCCAGGAGGTCGCGTGCCCCGGAGGCGAAGGCGCCGAGTGAGTAGTCGCCGCGGGGCTTGGCCGACTGGCCGTGCCCGAGCAGGTCGGGTGCGATCACCCGGACGTGCTGGCCGAGGACGGGCATCACCCGCTCCCAGGTCCTGGAGCTGCTGGTGATCCCGTGCAGGAGCAGAAGCGTCGGCGCCTCGGTACGGGGGCGCGCCTCGCGATAGGTCACCCGATGACCGTGCAGAACGATCTCACGGTCTCGTACCCTTGCGGTCATAGGTGCTTGCTACCCGCTAGCACTCGACAGGAATCTGGGACCTTCGACACCGCAAGGGAGGACAGGATGACCACACGCCCGGCCGAGATCGGTGCCGCCGAGGCCGCTCGCCTGCTCGGCACGGGCGAGGCAGTCCTGCTTGACGTGCGCGAGCCGTTCGAGTGGGCGCAGGGCCACGCACCGCAGGCGACGCACGTCCCGATGGGTGAGCTCACCGTCGACGCGCTGCCGCCCGGCTCGCCCTTGCTCGTCGTCTGCCACCTGGGCGGCCGGTCGATGCAAGCGGTTGTCGCACTGCGCCGCCATGGCATCGAGGCGGTCAGTGTCGCGGGCGGCATGGAGGCTTGGCGGACGGCCGGACTACCGGTGGTCACGGACACCGGCGCGCCCGGGCAGGTCGTCTGACCCCCGTCGTGCAGGCCCGTCATCGCAGAGCCGCCCTGGAGATGGTCCGAGCGATCACCAGGCGCTGGATCTCCGAGGTCCCCTCGAAGATGGTGTAGATCTTGGCGTCGCGCGCCATCCGCTCAACCGGGTACTCGCGGGTGTAGCCGTTGCCGCCGAGGATCTGGATGGCCTTCTCGGTGGTCCGCACGGCGGTCTCGCCGGCGAACAGCTTGGACTGCGAGCCCTCGGCGGCGGTGAAGGGCTTGGCGTTGCGGGCCATCCACGCGGCACGCCAGACCAGCAGCCGGGCGGCGTCGACGCCGACCTTCATGTCCGCGAGCTGGAAAGCGACCGCCTGGTTCTCGACGATGGGCTTGCCGAACTGGACGCGCTGCTGTGCGTACTCGAGCGCGTACTCGTAGGCAGCGCGGGCGATCCCCACGGCCTGGGCGCCGACCGACGGCCGGGACGCCTCGAAGGTCGCCATCGAGGCGTTGCCTCGGCCCGGGCCTCCGCTGCGCTGCCGCTCACGGGCCCGCGCGAGACGCTCGTCGAGCTTGTCCTTGCCGCCCAGCAGGCACGACCCGGGGATCCGCACGTCGTCGAGCACGACCTCGGCGGTGTGCGAGGCGCGGATCCCGTGCTTGGCGAACTTCTGCCCCTGCGACAGGCCCTTGGTGCCCGGGCCGATGACGAACGACGCCTGGCCCCGGGTACCCAGCGACGAGTCGACAACGGCGACCACCACATGGACAGCGGCGATGCCGCCGTTGGTGGCCCACGTCTTGGTGCCGTTGAGCACCCACTCGTCACTCGCCTCGTCGTACACGGCGCGGGTACGCATGGCGCCGACGTCCGAGCCGGCGTCTGGCTCGGAGGAGCAGAACGCGGCTACGGCGGGCTCGGTCTCGGTGCCGAACATCTGCGGAGCCCACTCGACGACCTGCTCGGGTGTGCCGCTGGCGACGACGGCGACGGAGGCGAGCGTGGTGCCGACCAGAGCCAGGCCGATGCCCGCATC
>JAABUQ010011020.1_pt1 | contig 11691 bp, 12 predicted proteins | sample 5560001 | NCBI WGS metagenome assembly JAABUQ01 (sample SAMN10711888, study PRJNA513371) | rock metagenome | isolation source: Antarctica rocks | place: Antarctica: Victoria Land, Finger Mt nord | collected 2015-12-18
TGCGACGCTTGGAACAGCCTGGTCGCAATGCCAGAACGCATCACATCCATCGCAACCCGAGGCTGGGCCAAACCGGTCATGGTCTGAAGCCGTTGGTATGAGCGCGATCCGCAGCCGCGCTTATTTCGCCAGGCCGAACACGCGATATCGGGGATGTTCGGGTACGGCCGAGCTACTGCGGTGTCAGTCACCACGGTTTGCAAACGGACGACGACCGGCACGCCTTTTGAATGCGGCTATCATCTCCTTTTCTTTCCGTCGCGGTTCGGGTGCGGACGCGGCAAATATCCAAAGAGGATAGTGCAGGAGGTGAACATCTTGGCCGCCATTATGGGGCGATCGTTCACCCCATCGATGGCGATAGAATTGGCTGAGCCTTTTTTTCAAAGTGGCTTTGGTCCCTGACCCCCCAGCCTTTCCAATATAGATGATGGGTTGATCGTGCAGCCAACGAGCGCCGATCTCGAGCGGAAGATCGCTTGGCTGCAAGAGACCGATGCCTGCTTCAGGATCTGGAGAAAGCGCGAGGACGTACACTCCTGGCGTCTGCCAAGATATTGGCTGGCGCCATGGCACTGGACCAACCGGCTTTAGGTCAACTTCGGCAAATATCGCCTGAACCGATATGCTCACAATTGTTCTTATTGGCGCTTACGTTGAAGAAGTTCTTAACGGAGGTATCAACCATCGGTGGCCGGCGCGGTTAGGCGAAAAGCGCCTTCTCCAACTCCGCGCGTCCGGTGGTGCCGGAAGGCAGCGACCGAGCGTTCACGATCGCCAGCCTGAAACCGCCCGGCGGCATCGAGTGATGCGAGGCCGCCTTGTCGGCGTGAAAGGTTATCTGCACGCTCGACACGCCGTCGCTTGCCCGGACCCGCTCGACCACGGCCTCCGGCGGGTGCCGGTAGCGACGGTCGTGCGGGCCGAACAGCACCACGCTGTAACCGTCGCGCCGGTCGCCGTCGTCGAACGTCCAGGCGCCGGTCTCGTACAGCCGGATCACCGCCTCGACCCAGCCGGTTCCGTAAAGGTCAGGCCATTGATCGGCGAACCTCAGATGCGCCTCGATGATCCTGCCGCCGATGGTTTCGAAGTTCGCCATTCCCGTGTAGTCGCGCAGGTGCTCGGCCGCCCAGGCGCCGCAGTACGTCTCCACCTCGGGCCGGTGCGCGGCTTCGATCCGCCAGTGGTCGAATGTGCCGCCGGGTGCCGTGGCACCGGTCGCGTGGCGCCACCACCGGGCTTCGCCGTCGACCAGGGCGACATCGGTGCTGACGTGATCGCCGGTCAGCAAGGTGGACCAGAAATGGCCGCCGGTCAGCGCCGCCCGGTACTCGTCGGCATCGGCGATCACTCGGCTACCGGCGCCCATGCCGCGCAGGTTAATCATCGGTTTGGAGAACACCGGAAAGCGGGCGGGCATGACGCCGTGCGGCGCGGCGTGCAGCCCCTGCGACAACGCGACACGCAATTTGTCGTAGATCCAGCGATGCTCCGGGTACCACAGCCAGGCGTCGGCATCCTCGGTCGGCACCCGCACGTGCTCGGGGCAGGGGATGCCGGCGAAATACTGCAGGCGCCAGGGATCGGCCTCGCAGACCGGCATCAGCCGCTCCCGACGGGCTCGACCGGCCGGAGCTTGCCCGGCAGGGTCGCGAGCGACTCGGTGGTGTCGAAGTCGCGCAGCACCGCGTCCTCGCCGACCTCGACCTCGGCGACCTCGTCTTTGTGCTGCGCGAGCAGGGAGCGCGCGCCGCTATCGCCCGAGATTTGCAGGATTTTCGGGAAGAACTTCCGATCCCACAGCATCGGGTTGCCCTGCTTGCCGCGAAACGTCGGCAGCACGATGAGCCGTCCCTCGTCCGGGTCGTAGGCGGCGAGCAGCCGGTCGATGATCCGGCCCGTCACCAGCGGCATATCGCCCAGACAGACGATGGCGGCGGCGCATTCCGGGGGCACGGCGGCGATGCCGGCCTTGAGGCTCGCGGACAGGCCTTCGGCGTAGTCCGGCGCGTGCACGACGCGGAGCGGCTTGCCGGCGAGCGCCTGTTCGACCTCGCTCGCCATATGGCCGGTGACGGCCAGGATCGGACGCGCGCGGCTGGCCAGCACGTTGTCCACCACGCGGGCGACCATCGGCTTGCCGGTGCGGTCGGCGATCAGCAGCTTGTTGTGCGGCGCCATGCGCCGCGACCGTCCGGCGGCCAGCACCACCGCAGCGATGGTGGGCGCGCGGCGCGGGGGCGGGCCGGTGCGCGGCGTCGCGGGCGCTTCGGCGCGGGGCAGGGGCCTGGTCTCCATCTCCTTGAGCAGCCCGCCTACCCCCATCCGCGACACCTCGCGGCCGCCGACCGGCAAGCCGGCGAACAAGCGTGCGAGCACGAAGTCGATGCCGTTCAAGGTCGGGCTGCGGGCGCAGCCGGGCAGCACCAGCGCGGGACGGGTGCCGATGCGTCCGAGGCAGATCAGGTTGCCCGGGTCCACCGGCATCCCGAAATGCAAGATCACTCCACCCGCGTGCTCGATGCCGGCAGGGCCGACGTCCCGCCGGTCGACCACGGCCGACGCGCCGACCACCAGGAGCAGTTCGGCCCCTTCCTCGATCAGCGCGCCGAGCGCCGCGGCGATCGCCTCCGCCTCGTGCGGCGTGCGCCGCGTCGGCAGCAGCGTGCCGGTCAGCGCCGTCACCCGCGCGTCGGTCACGGCGATGGTCTTGTCGGTGATGCTGGCTTTCATGCCCGGCAAGTCGGTCGCCACCATGCCGACGCGCAGCGGCCGGAACGGGTGCAAGGTCATGGCCGGCGGACCCTGGCGCGCGATCGTCAGCGCGACGTCGAGCACGGCACCGGGAACCGCGAACGGAATGACTTTGATGGTCGCCACCATGTCGCGCGCCGCCACCACGGCGTAGTCCGGCACCGTGCCGACGGTCAGGCTCTCGTCCACCGCGTTGATCCGGTCGATCTTCGCCGCGTCCACTCGCAGCAGGCCGGGCGCCTCGGCGGAGATGTTCGCCCGCCCGGTCGCGGCGCGCGAGCGGGCGAGCAGCGGCCCGACGAACGGATCGGCGAGGCGGTCGGCGCAGATATCCTCGGGAACGTCGCCGGGCTCGAGCCGGGCGGCGATGACCTCCTCTCGGCCGGCTTCCCGCAACGCGGCCAGCGCCGCCTCGTCCAGCACCGAGCCCTTGCGGATCACCCGACCGGGCAGCCGCGTCGTATGCGCCAGGATCGCACCCCTAGCCTCGCCAAGCGGCGTCGGGCCGAACCTCACGCCGCCTGCTTGGTCGCGCGTGCGGGCGCAAGCGGCGAGCCGCGGCGCACGGCGACCAGTTCGGCCACGATGGACAGGCCGATCTCCGAGGCCGTCACCGCCTCGATATCGAGCCCCACCGGCCCCTTGATCCGCGACAGCGCCGCGTCGTCATGGCCGAGTTCGCGCAACCGGCCGAGCCGGGCGGCGTGGGTCCGCCGCGAGCCGAGCGCGCCGATATAGAAGGCGTTCGATTTCAGGGCGCGGTCGAGCGCCGGATCGTCGAGCTTCGGATCGTGCGTGAGCGTCACCACGGCGGTGCGCCCGTCGGGCTTGAGCGCGTCCAGCGCCTCGTCGGGCCATTCGGCCGAGACGGTCACGTTGGGAAAGCGCTCGTCGGTCGCGAACGCGCGGCGCGGGTCCACCACGGTCACCGCGAAGCCGGTCTGCTCGGCGAACGGCACCAGCGCCTGCGCGATATGCACCGCGCCCACCACCACCAGCCGGAGCGGCGAGTTGTGGACGTGCAGGAAAACGTCGCCGCCGTCGATCTTCACCGTGCCGCTCGCATCGTCGCGCAGGGCGGATGCCGCGGCCTCGTTCAGCGCGGCGGCGGCCAGCGGGTCCGGCAGCAGCACCTGCTCCCCGCTCGGCAGCCGTGTCGCGATCACCACCGCCCGCCGTTCGCGCTTGGCCGCCTCGAGGGCGGCCAGCAGCTCCGGTGTCACGTCAGCTTCTCCACGAACACCTTCACCTTGCCGCCGCACGCGAGCCCGACTTCCCAGGCGCGCTCGTTGGTCACGCCGAAATCGAGCAACTGCGGGCTGCCGCTGTCGATCGTCTTCATCGCGGCTTCCGCGACGGCGCCCTCGATGCAGCCGCCGCTGACCGACCCCGCCATCTTGCCCGATTGGGTTACGGCCATCTGGCTGCCCGCGGGGCGGGGCGAGCTGCCCCAGGCCTCGGTCACGGTGGCCAGCGCCACTTGCTCGCCGGCCGCGCGCCAGCTGGCGGCGACGCTCAGCACATCCTCGGCTTCGTTCAGGCTCATGATGCGATCCTCCAGCGTTCGTCCAGGCCGCGCACGGGCGTCGGCCGGGAGAGCAGGTCCACGAGTTCGCGCAAGCTCGCCAGGTTATGCACGGGGCGGAACTCGTCCACGTACGGCAGCATCGCGCGTATCCCCTGCGATCTTGGCTCGAAGCCCGACCAGCGCAACAGCGGATTGAGCCAGATCAGCCTTGTGCAGGAGCGATGTAGCCGGTCCATGTTCTCCGCCAAGCCTTGCGCCCCGTCGCGGTCGAGCCCGTCGGTGATGAGCAGCACCACCGCACCCTGGCCGAGCACGCGCCGAGACCAGTCGCGGTTGAACGTCTCGATCGCCTCACCGATCCGGGTGCCGCCGGACCAGTCCGGCACGATATGCGCGACCGTCTGAAACGCCACCTCCGGATCGCGATGGCGCAGCTGGCGCGTGATGTTGGTCAGCCTCGTGCCGAACAGGAACACGCTCACCCGGTCGCGATCGTTCGTCACCGCATGCAGAAAATGCAGCAGGATTTGCGCGTAGCGCGCCATCGAGCCGGAAATATCGCAGAGCACGACCAGCGGCGGCGGACGGGCCTGGCGACGCGAGCGCGCGATGTTGAGGATTTCCCCACCATGCCGCCGGTTCTCGCGGATCGTGCGCCGCAGATCGACGCGCGGGCCGAGCGGATCGGGGCGGAGCCGCCGTGTCGGCCGCAGGTCGAGCGGCAGGACGAGCTTGCGGATCGCGGCCTTGGCGACGGCGATCTCGTCCGCACCCATGGCCTCGAAGTCCATCCGCTGCAGGCGTTCCTGGTCGCTGACGGTGAGCACCGCATCCAAGGTCGGAGGTTCGTCGGGCGGCGGCTTCTGGCTCGCCCGCGGTTGCGCGAACGCTTCGGCGACGCGCCGCCCGGCTGGCGGAGCGCGCTCGGGGCGGCTCTCCTTGCCCGCTTCCATCAGCGCCATCGCGGCGGCCTGCCGCGCCGCCTCCGGATCGCGCCAGAACAGGGCGAAGGCCTGGTCGAACACGTCCTCGTGCTCGTGCCGGTGGATCATCGCCGCCTTCAGCGCGGCGCGCGCCTCGCCCTTGTCGCCGAGGTCGATGAGCGAGAGGGCACGCATGGCGGTGATCGACTCCGAGGGACCGACCGGCAAGCCGGCGCGCCGCAGCAGCCGGGCGAAGTGCATGACGTTGGCGCCGAGGGTGGGCACGCGAGCAGCTGGGCTCATCGTTGAGCAGACTGCGCCCGGCGCTGCAGAACAAGCGGAGCGTCGGCAAGCAACCCTGGTAGTTCATCGTGGACGGAACGCCAGACGATTTCCAGGTCGATCCGGTCGTAGCCGTGCCGCAGCCGGTTCCCCATGCCGCGAACGTCGTTCCAGGGTTGATCGGGCATCAATGAAACGGCGTCGTCGCCCAGCCGGTAGGCTGCCTCGCACACGCGCTCCAGACAACGCTCGACCGCGTCGCGCGTACGGCCATTGGCCTCGAGGGCAGCCCTGTCCATTGCGTCAACATAGGTGGCAATCCGCTCGGCGTTTTCGATGATGTCGGCCAGGCTCTCGCCTATCCGGTCTCTAGAAAGCACGCCGGCGATCCCGGTCGATGTTCGCCCGCAATCTCTGTTTCTCGACCGGCTCAGGAACGAGGTCCACCGAGCGGCCGAGCAATTCGGAAAGGCGCCGTTCAAGCGCGGTGAGCGCGAATAGGCCGATACGCGACGAGGGGTCCAGCTCCGCCGCCAAGTCCACATCGCTGCCGATGTTCGGGTCGCCCCGGGCGATCGACCCGAACAGCGACAGATGCTTCACCCCAGCTGCGCGCAACTCGGTCTCGTGCGCCCGCAAGGTGGCAATGAGCTCATCGGCGAAGTCGGTCGAGACGTCGCTCACAGGCTTCCCCAAAGTTGCCGCCCGAACTCAAGCAGCGTCCGCTGTCTCGCGCGCCTCGGAGACCAGCCGCGCTGCTTCGGCGCCGCGTATCTTGGCGATATCGTCCTGATATTTCAACAGTACGCCCAAAGTCTCGTTGACCCGTTCGGGGGTCAGCTCGTGCTCGTCGAGGAAGCGCAGCGCGTTGGCCCAGTCGATCGACTCCGCCACGCCGGGCAGCTTGAACAGGTCCGCCCCGCGCAGCCGCTGCACGAAGGCGACCACCTGCTTCGACAGCGCCTCGGGCACGCCGGGCGCCTTGGCGGCCAGGATCGCTCGCTCGCGCACTGCGTTCGGATAATCCACCCAGTGATACAGGCAGCGACGCCGGATCGCGTCATGCACCTCGCGCGTGCGGTTCGAGGTGAGCACCACGACGGGACGCGTCTGCGAACGAATGGTCCCGTATTCAGGGATGGTGAGCTGGAAGTCCGCCAGCACCTCCAGCAGGAACGCCTCGAACGGCTCGTCGGCGCGGTCGAGTTCGTCGATCAGCAACACCGCGGGCGGCTGGTCGGGATCGATGGCCGACAGCAAGGGGCGTGCTTGCAGGTATTCGCGGCCATAGATATCGCGGCCGAGCACGTCCCGGTCGGTCTCGCCCGAAGCCTCGGCCAACCGGATTGCCATCAGCTGCCGCGCGTGGTCCCACTCGTAGGCCGCCGCCGAGAGGTCCATCCCGTCATAGCATTGCAGCCGCACCAGCCGGCGATCGAGCCCGGCCGCCAGCACCTTGGCGATCTCCGTCTTGCCGGTGCCGGGCTCGCCCTCCAACAGCAGCGGACGCCCCATCGACAGCGCGAGATGAACGGTGGTCGCCAGCTCGCGGTCGGCGATGTAGCCGTGCCCGGCCAGCAGCGCGGCCGTCGCTTCGACCGAAGCGGGCAACGCCGCCATTAGAGTGAGTTTCCGAAGAGCAGAAGCAGCACGAACAGGAACACGACCCCGCCGATCCAGGCGACGAGCGGCAGCCCGAACGGCTCGCGCGGGATCATCGAGAACATGCTGACGGTGGCGGGCGGGGGAGCCTGGGTCTGCGTCGGGAACGGCGCCGAGGTGGTCGGGTAGGTCTCCGAATCGGCGCCGGCGTCGGCGATGTTGGACGCCTGCGTCACCAGCGGGTCGATGGTCGGCCCGAGCGTGAGCTGGCCGGTGAAGCGGTCGAAGAACTGGTCCGCCATCGACTTGGCCGTCGCGTCGATCAGCCGAGCGCCCAACTGCGCGATCTTGCCGCCCACCTGAGCCTGGACCGCATAGCGCAGCAACGTGGCGCCGGCGTCGTCGGCGAGGTTGACCTTGGCACCGCCCTTGGCGAAGCCGGCGACGCCGCCCTGGCCCTCGCCGCTGATCGTATAGCTGTTCGGCGGATCGAGATCGGCAAGATGAACCTTGCCGTTGAACCGCGCCGCGATGGGGCCGATTTTCACCGCCGCCGTGGCCTTCATCTCGTTCTCGGCGGTCTTCTCCAACGACTCGCAGCCGGGAATGCAGCTTTTCAGAACCTCGGGATCATTCAGGGCGTTCCAGACCCTCTCGCGCGGCACCGGGATGCGCCGCTCGCCGGTCATATCCATTCAAATTGTTCTCCGTTTCGCGCGGCGGACGTTACTTGCAGGGTCCAGGGCATGCAACCGAGCCACCTAGGCCTCCGCTCGCCCCAAGAGGGGGGCACGACGACAGCAAAGCGCGCGGTCCTCGTCGGTTCCGGTTTGCTGCTGCCGACCTCGGCGATTGCGGCGACGGCCGACGCTGCACCGGCGGCGGCTTGGGGGATGCCGTTCCTCGGGGTGCTGCTGTCGATCGCGCTGATCCCGATGCTAGCACCCCGGTTCTGGCATCGTCGCATGGGTACGGTGGCGCTCGCCTGGAGCCTCGCCCTGCTGGTGCCGATGGCGATCCTCTCCAGCCCCGCGGTTGCGGCGGGAGCGGTATGGCATGCGCTGATGGCGGAATACCTGCCCTTCGTGACCCTGCTGCTCGCGCTCTACACCGCGGCCGGCGGCATCCTGGTGCGCGGAGCGGGGGCGGGTTCCCCGGCGGGCAACGTCGGTCTGCTTGCGTTCGGCACGGTGCTGGCCGGGGTGATGGGCACCACCGGGGCGGCGATGGTGCTGATCCACCCGCTTCTCGCTTCCAACGCGCATCGCACGCGGAAGACGCATCTAGTCGTGTTCTTCATCGCCCTGGTCGCCAACGCGGGGGGCGCGACGAGCCCGCTCGGCGACCCGCCGCTCTACATCGGCTTCCTCAACGGCGTGCCGTTCTCCTGGCCGGTGACCCACCTCGCCATGCCGCTCGCGGTGATGGCGGTGCCGATACTGATCGCCTTCTACGTACTTGACCGGCGCTTCGCGGCGGCCGACCCGCCGCCGGCGGAGCGGGAGCGCTTCCACCTGCGCGGCACGGCGAACATCGCGCTGATCGGCGTGGTGATCGCGACCGTCCTGATGAGCGGCATCTGGCGTCCGGGCGAGGTCGTGCTGCTCGGCCAGCACCTCGAGATCGCCCGGCTGGCCGGCGACGCCGTGTTCGTCGGGGTGACGCTGGCCTCCATCGCGATCACGCCGCGCGCGGTGCGGCAGGCCAACATGTTCACTTGGCACCCGATGCAGGAGGTGGCGACCTTGTTCGCCGCCATCTTCATCACGATCGGCCCGGTGCTCGCCATGCTGCAGGCGGGCTTCGCTGGGCCGCTCGCACCGTTGCTGCGGCTCACCGTCGATGCCGATGGCCAACCGGTGCCGCTCGCGTATTTCTGGCTGACGGGCCTGCTCTCGGCGTTTCTCGACAACGCGCCGACCTATCTCGTGTTCTTCGGCCTGGCGGGCGGCGACCCGGTGCAGCTGACCGGCCCGCTCAACCACATCCTGATCGCCACCTCGGCGGGTGCCGTGTTCTTCGGCGCGCTCACCTATATCGGCAACGCGCCCAATTTGATGTTGCGCGCCATCGCCTCGCACCGCGGCGTGCGGATGCCGAGCTTCTTCGGCTACATGGCACTATCGTGCACGTTGCTGCTCCCGGCCTTCGTCCTGCTCTCCCTGGTGTTCTTCCGGTAGGCTGCCGGATCGGCTATCCCCGCACCGTCGACTGGATCGCTCGGAGCCCGCCATGACCTACCTCGTCGCCGCCGACCTTGCTTCCCTCCCCGCCGGGCAGCGGTTCCGTGCGCTGGTGGAGCGCGGCGGGATCCTGCAGATGCCGGGCGCGCATAACGGCCTGGCGGCGTTGCAGGCGAAGGCGGCGGGGTTCGAGGCGCTGTACCTGTCCGGTGCGGCGATGACGGCTTCGATGGGCATCCCCGACCTCGGGATGATCACCGTCGACGAGGTGTGCTTCTTCGTCCGCCAGATCACCCGCGCGACCGGCCTGCCGCTGCTGGTGGACGGCGACACCGGCTACGGCGAGGCGCTGAACGTGATGCACATGGTGCGCTCCTTCGAGGATGTCGGCGCCGGCGCGGTGCACATCGAGGACCAGCTGCTGCCCAAGAAGTGCGGCCACCTCAACGACAAGAAGCTGGCCGACCCGCAGGACATGGCCGCCAAGATCGCCGCCGCCGCCCGCGCGCGACGGCACCTCTACATCATCGCCCGCACCGATGCCGCCGCGAGCGAGGGCCTCGACGGCGCCGTCGCCCGTGCCAAGCTGTTCATCGAGGCGGGCGCCGACGCCATCTTCCCCGAGGCGCTGAACACCGCCGAGATGTTTCGCGCCTTTGCCGCCCGCATGGCGGGCGTGCCGCTGCTCGCCAACATGACCGAGTTCGGCCGCACGCCGTTCTTCACCGCCAGCGAGTTCGAGGCGATGGGCTATCGCATGGTGATCTGGCCGGTCAGCAGCCTGCGCGTCGCGGCGAAGGCGCAGGAGGAGCTGTATCGGTCGACCCGGCGCGAGGGCGGCACGCACGCGATGGTGGACCGGATGCAGACCCGCGCGGAGCTCTATGCCACGATCGGCTATCATGACTACGAGGCGCTCGACGCGTCCATCGTGCGGACCGTCATCCCGCAGGCGATGCCGCAGCGGTAGGCGATGATATCCTGGCGGCTTTTGCCCGTGCTGCAGGTCGGCGTCCGCATGACGCTGGCCGCCTTCCTGCTCCCCGCTTCACTGGCGGTCACCGTTGCGGTCGCCCAAAGCCCGCAACCGCTCGGTCCGCCCGGGCTGCCGGCGACCCGGTTTCCAGCGCCGGCCCGTCCGGTCGCCGGTATCGTCTCGGACCGCTGGGCGACCGAGGACCAGCGGGAGCGCGCTGGCGAGGCCGCCCGCGTCATGGATTTCCTGCAAGTCCGGCCCGGCATGACGGTGGCGGATATCGGCGCAGGCTCAGGATATTACGTCGCGAGCCTGTCGCCGCGTGTCGGGCCATCAGGCCGGGTGCTGGCGCAGGATGTCGTGCCTTCTCACGTTGCGGAGTTGCAGCGCCGAGTTGCCAAGGAGCGGCTCACGAACGTGACGGTCGGCCTCGGTGATCCGCATGACCCGAGGCTTCCGCCGCGATCCGTAGATTTGGCATTGCTGGTCCACATGTATCACGAGATCGAGCAGCCGTTCGGTTTGATGGTGAACCTGCTGCCGGCACTGCGGCCCGGCGCTCGCGTCGCCATCGTCGACACGAACCCGGCCTACGCAGTACCACGGCACTCCACCGGCGCTGCTCGACTGCGAGCTGGCCGCGGTGGGCTACCGCCGGGTTGCAACCGATGGAGAACGGCGCCGAGTACGTGGCCGTCTTCGAGCCACCCGCCCGCGCTCCGGTGCCGGAGAGCATCCGGCCATGTCCGCAATGATGGCCGGCTCGTTTTCGCAGCGCGGCCTAGACTAGAGATCACCGAGAGTGTGTTGGTGGACGACCTTACGCTGGCCAGGGAAGTCGCGTGATCAGCTCAAGGCCTTGAGCGTTCGCCTGGCTCTCGACGACTTAGATACTGGCTAGCCGAGCCTCATATTAGACACCTCCAAGTTTTGCCCTTCGACGAGCTCAAGATCGAGACGAGCTTCGTCGGGCGGCATGACCGCCGACGAGGACGAGCCAGGAGTCCGGGCCTGGAGCGTGCTGTTTAATTGCGCGGCGGGGGCCGCGGGCTCACTCGTCGAATTCGATCTCAACCTTGTAGCGGCCGTGCTTGGGCTGGGCATCCAGCTCAACCGTGTCATTCGGGCCACCTTGGCCGCGCACCATGTCCGCCTTGAAACCGTGCTTCGTGGGCTTGCTTTGAGTGACCCGGAAGCCCTGCTGCTGGAGGTAGTCGCGGTAGAAGTCGAAGACGGCTTGCACATTGTCCTGCGAATGAAAGTAGATGTCGTACTCATCCTCGTCCGTCTTGACGTTGTAGTCAGCCGCGTTGGGGTACTTGGGCAGGTTCAGGCCCCGCCACGCTCCTTGCGCCAGCGCCGCGCCCAGCACAGGCGCCGAAACGGCGAAGAGCGACGCCAGCGCCACCGCGCCGCGCTTGGCCCACATCCTCGGCCGAC
>JAABUQ010011021.1_pt1 | contig 11691 bp, 13 predicted proteins | sample 5560001 | NCBI WGS metagenome assembly JAABUQ01 (sample SAMN10711888, study PRJNA513371) | rock metagenome | isolation source: Antarctica rocks | place: Antarctica: Victoria Land, Finger Mt nord | collected 2015-12-18
GTATGCTCCCCCGTACGTCCCCTTAAGCCTAAATGCTTCCCCCGTATACCTATGGACCCCCTATACGCTCCCCTAGGCCTAAATGCTCCCCTATTTATTATGTTTTCAAATTTTTCAAATTTTCTATGCTAAGCCCAATCGGGTAATCAGCTTTTTCGTGGTATTGGTGGTGGGGGAAATCCAAATTGCGGAACCGCCAACCGTAATGCAATCAGCTGTATACGTATCGCATGTACGGAGGATGACACCAAACGTCCTGATTTGCGCTAGTGATACACTAGTAGGACATAGGGCTAGGGCTAGGGCTAGATGGTGCGGCCTCGAGGATCGCCCCAAAAGTGGCGCCTGGTTGCTTGATCGGGGAGGGTCTATGGGGCCCATTCCAGGTAGCAGTTCTCAGAGATTCCAGCTTGGATGCTATCCTAAGCCAAAAGTCTTTAGGTGATCCAGGGGCTTTCGCCCCGGCAACCACTTTTTTGGGCTAAGATGATCCCGACCTTAATCCGTACTAGCGCAAATCGGGATGTTTGGTCATACCTTAGCACGCGGGTGACAAAAAAGTAAATCACTAAGCCTATTTGGGGGTGGCTGCTATAATTACGATTATAAATTGGCACTTTATTATTTCTTTTTGATACGGCTTCAGTTTAATCTGCTAAGTATATCTTAATCGTCAATATCGAAATAACGTATAAATATAACGATAGCAAGTTGCAAGAAGAAATAGGTTAGGAAAAGGCTACGAAATCTTTGTAATTGGGACTGGTAAAAGAGGCAGCCTTCCCCAAATGGGCCTAGTAATCTACATTTTTTGTTACCCGCTTGCTTAGGTACCTATCCTTCGAAAGTAAAATTGTAATTGATACAATGCCAAGGTGACAAAAATCTGCCCCGGCCTCACCCCCTACCGGGACCTATTTTGAGAGCCGCTTTAGGCTCGCGCGAGCCTGGGTGGTGACGCCCAGTCAGACGTGGGGGGGCTGCTGCCTCATGGCTATGCTTGTCAGAGAAGCAAAACTATCACGGATCGGTTCCACTTTTCGCGTAAGCGATTCGTCGGAACGTGCGTATAGTGGGAACGTGCGTATAGTGGGAACGTGCTCCTGTTGTCTCAGCTTCAGCTCAGCTTTAGCTCTAAGCTCCTGCCTCAGCCTCAGCTCCAGCGGCGTGGTGCTCTCTTCCGAGTCCAATTCAAACACTTAATATGCCCGCTCATCTTTTAGGGTTCTGGCGTATTCTTCCCGCCTTCTAATCTGCATCTTAGAGGTAAAGGACTAGAGTACTATAACAGATGTCTATTCAAATCCCGCCGGGCACTACCATTCCCGAGAAATCTTTATCGCACAACTTATGGGATAAAGCGCTAGGTACCTTGGGAGACGAGGTCAGGAATAGTTTTGACCTGACCAAGGCGAGCCGTGGTAACGTACTTTCGAGGGCCTTGAAAGAAGCCCAAGACAAGAAACAGGTCTGTACACAAAAATGCCGGACGCTGAAGAAGCCCAACGGCGAAACCGTCATCCTACGAGACGTGGTCGAGAAGATTATCGTCTGAGTTGAAAAATTTATAGCAGTTGGCGATGTTGCCGCACAGTATGATCCGGGTCACGCTGCGCCTGCCTGGGCGGCCTTACGTTTTGTATTGCAGGTAAAAATAACAGTCCTTACCTGCCGTAGCTGTCTGTTGATTTCTATCAGATGGCCGTGAATGATAAAAGGGTTTTAGGAGAAATGGTTGAAAATTTAGAGGCTGTATCCCATTTTATTACTCGATACGCAATACTGGAAGAGCTGTATCTACAGCGCGACTCAGCAGCACGCGATAAGCTCGAGGACTCGGTCGTGCTCCTTTACGCCGAGATACTAACCTTTCTTGCAAAGGCCAGGAGATTCTTCCAGCGCCCCGCGAAAAGTAATACTTCTATTCGTTCATTGCAACTTTCAAGCTGACGAATCTAGTCCGTCTGGCTATAAGTATTATCCAATTCTCTGCAGATGAGCATATGGCTAAGATCAATGTCCTTGATAGCCAAATCTCAAGGCTCACTGAAATTTTCAGCGTTGAAACTCAGATTGATACCGCGAAAGGGGTCGCGGCTATAAATGCTCTTCTTTCGTCTCTCAATGAACCTGTCCAGCGATTGGTAGATGGTTCCAGCATATCTGCGCAAGTTCTAGAAGAGGGTCAGCACCTCCAACTACTCCACTAGCTCTCCCCCGTACCATTTACCAGTCACTATAAGCGGCTCTCCCAAAGTAAGATTCCTGGTTCAGGTCAATAGTTATTGGATCATGCTCGATACGTCAACTGGAGGAATACCAGTAAATCATCTATATTCCTGTTGCATAGTATCCTTGGGTCTGGCAAAACAACATTGGTATCGGCCGTCGTAGATTCGTTGTTGCAGGAAACCTCTGGACAAGCCTCGGCTGCTCCCATCGCGTACTTCTATTGCACGAAGAACTCAGCAGAGCCGGAGCGCAGGGACCCAGATGAAATCATAAGGAGCATCGTAAGGCAGCTATCTGCCAGCCCCGGATATCTATCAAAGTTTGACGAAAGAGTCCTATAGGAGTACGAGCGTCAGCAACAAGTAGCAAAAGTTGATAGTCTTGAAACCACAAGACTCCAGGCTGCCGAGTGTGTAAGACTGATTCTTGATATTACGGCAGCCAATCCAGCAACTATAATGCTAGACGCTGTGGATGAGATCACCTCTAGCTCGAGGCATATCCTCTTCTCCGCTTTAAATCAGATCGTCCAAGACTCCCTGAATATTATCAAATTCTTTGTGACTAGCCGAGATGACGCCCAGATACACGCATTCCTTTCCAACGCTGTGGCTATAAGAATTCGAAATGAGATTAACCGTGAGGACATTGACAACTTTGTGCATCGAGAGGTCTGCTCCGCGATTCGAAATCGAAGAATTCTTAATGGAGTCGTTTCCGACAACCTCAAACAGGAATTGATGGACACATTGATAGCAGGAGCCAGAGAAATGTAAGTCTAAGTTTTCTGAGCATCGTAGGGATTACTTCACGTATCTAATTTTCAGGTTCATATGGGTTGTTCGACAAATCGAAAATCTCTCTAGAATGAAGACAGAAGCCGACATCAAAAGTGCAATGCGAGCGCTCCCGCAAAATACGTTGAACGATCTTTATGAAGAAGACTTCACCCAATTATCAAGCTCAGGGCAGCATACTCGAGGACACGCAATGCATATATTTTCTATGCTTCTGTGTACGCAAGCGGCTCTATCACCCGAAGCTCTTATCCAAGTAGCAGTCAAAACGGCTTCACTACAAGGAGAAACAATGAGCTTGGCCAGAATGATAGACATTTGTTTGAATCTGGTTGCTCTTGACCCTGAGCTGAACGTAATGCATTTTGCGCACATATCCTTCCAAGAATTTCTTGAGACAAAAGCAGAATTCGCTCTACAATACATCCACAGAGTAGCGGCAACAAGCTGTCTGGATTTCTGTCTCGAAGGATCTTCAATAGGCATGGAGATCGATTTGTCTCCTAAAGATAATTTCCATCGCTACAGTGCTACTTATTGGGCAGAACACTGCAGAATCGCGACTGATAACGGGTCCAACGATCTATTGACAGACAAAATGCGGGAGTTCATATTTGATGAAGGTGAGATCGCCCTCACTTTCGTCGACTGGAACCAAGATGTCAGCAAATTTACGAAAAAGTTGCCGAACGACCGTATACTAGTAAAGGAGCTACGTTCAGTGATAGATTCGGGTGGCAGTCCGTTATTTACCGCATGCGTCTTTGGACTCACTCCTATCGTAAATGACCTCTTTCAAATGAAAGAATATAATTGGAATCGGACGAATAACCTCGGGCAAAGTGGGTTGTATCTGGCCGCTGCTACTGGCCAGGAGACGATTGTACAAGGATTGCTTCGACTTCAAGTTAACGTCAATATTTCGGGCGGTAAGTTTGGTCATCCGCTGTACGCGGCCTGCGCCAACGGGCACGCCAGTGTCGTAAGACTATTGCTAGACAATGGAGCAAATCCAAGGATAGGATCCAAAAGCGTTCTTGGGTATTCTTTTCTTGCTGGCTATAAGAGAGTTGCCTTATTACTACTGACCAGCAAGTTCAGCATATTAGGCTAAGCTAAATACGACTCTATTCTATAGCAATCGGTTAAAGCTGGATTTATCGATATAGTTCGGTTCCTATACAAGGAATATACTTCTTTATATAGGGAACTTGGATCTTCGAGATATAGAGCTATCGAAGTTGCTATTTTTAAGGGCTATATAAGAGTAGTCGAGCAATATATACAAAGGTTAAGCGATCCCAAAATTGATATATCAATAAATACTATTACAATAGCTACCCTTGGTAGGCAAAATAATATGATTTCTCTCTTAGTAGATCAAGGATTAGATCTTGATAAGGAGGGCGTATTCGGGATACCTCTATATACTGCTTATCTTATATATTATAAATCTACCGTCAGGCTTCTTCTCAAACTTAGTACGAGTCTGTATATCTCAGGACCATTTGGCGAGCCATTACAAGCCGCGGCTATGCGAGGCTATATATCAATTACTCGGACTCTTCTGAGCAATAATGCAAATATAAACAGTATAAGTGGGCTCTACGGAACCGCTCTCCAGGCTGCTGCATACCGCGGACATCAAAAGGTCGTAGGGATTCTACTTGATGCTGGTGCTGACGTACACCAAGGTGGCTTTTTACGTAATGCCTTCCATGCCGCCTCGGAAGGTGGTCATAAGGAGGTCGTGCGCCTGTTACTTGATAATGGTTTTAAAATTCGATATAACGGTCCTGTACCGATGTGTGCCATAATCCCCCCAAGTCCTTACAAAGACCTCCTGCGCGACGCTTCTCCAAATCGATACAATAGGACGAAGTCTACCTGGGACCATCAGCCGAAATCGAAAGACTGGCGCCAACTAGCTTCAACTACAGACTCCTCGCATGTAGTCGAAAGGATGCGAGGAGTCGTAGTTTCTGAGCTTGAAACAGTACTGCCATATCGCGAGCAACTTGGGTACCGAAGCGTTGGTGGGCACAACTATGCGTTGCCTGCGGCAGCTGCAAGGGGCCACGTTAACGTGGTCAAGCTACTCCTTGGCCAACTCAATAAGATGGATGTTCCCAAATCCGAAATCGTTGCCGCCTTCAAAGAGGTATATGAAAACGGGCATGAAGAGGTAGTCAGCATAACGATTCCTGACCAAATTGAAGTGCAGGACTTGCAGGATGCTCTGGGGGCTGCAGCATTGAACGGGCATATGACAGTAGTAAATTTTCTTATAGACCATGAAGATAAGCTCGGATTAGCCCGTTTCAGAACTGTACCCATCAGTCGACCTGCTGCGGAAAGCTCGAACCGCGATATCACCTCAGCTCCGAATCAGGTATGTCGATCTTCCAATTTGGCTTTTCCCAGACAGTGGTGCTGAAGCACATGTTCATTTCCTTAGTGGGCTAACAGTCTTCAGGAGACATTTGAGTGTGATTCAACCACGCGTGCCATATTGAGCTCAGGTGCCAAAGGAGGCAAAATCCCTATAGTCAGACGAGGCCAAGACCTGGTGGCCGAACGCTGTACGGGTGTTGCTTCTCGTTATTTGTAGGGAGAGGCTTTAAGCATCGCTGCCGCAAATCGTAATATTCATATTATGGAGGCCTTGCTTAATAGCAATTCTGACTTTGACTTAATAGAACTAACGAAGACTTTAAATTCGATTTATACCTGGGGAAGTATTAAAGCATTAAAATTATTTCTGGGAAATAATAAGATAAAGGTTCTCGGAAATTTATAATATTCCTGCGGTCTCAGTTAAGCAGCGCGTAATAATAGCCGTCAGGTTTTATTGTACTAGTTGGAAGAGTATCCTGAATATCAATATCTTATCGTCGATCGAAAGGCGGTTATTAATGCAGCTGGAAAGAACTTTATAAGTATTTTACCTTTATTAATCAAACGGATCAGGCTAACGGACACCTTTCAAGAAACGCTCAACCAGTGTTTGCAAGTCGCTTCAAGAAGTAGTTATTACGAAGTCGTTGAATACTTGATTGGGGAAGGTGCTGACCTCAATTTGGCGGTAGAAGAAGTGCGATTCATACCTCATCGACGGAAGCTAACTTCGCTTCAAGCCGCCCTGATCGACTTTCAGCGATATAAGGCTACTCAGGCCGGTTTTTCGGCAATGCACAGACTAACCGATCGCGGGCACGGCCTGAGTAAATCTCAGATCGAAGAGATACTAGATGATTCCCAACCAAGCGGGACAGAAGCCGATGCCTCATCCCAACAGAGGACTCTTGATACAATACTGGCAAAAGGGGCCGATCCGAACAGGGCAGTCGAATACCAAAGACATCCATTGAATATTGCTGCGGCATATGGCACTATTGAAACAGTGCAGGCACTTATTTCGGCAGGTGCACAAGCTGAAGCAGTGACCGGAGAGTATAGTACCGTTCTTGAGGCTGCTGCGAGTCGAGAAACAGGGGTTTTGCTAATCATCAAAGCCCTTCTTGAGGCTAGCATACCAGCATCCTCGACTAACGCAAGCAAAATTGCAGCCCTGAATGAAGCCCTCTCATACTTCACTTGGTTCCAGTCCCAGCACGAAGGTAGATTTCGGGTATCAAAGTCCCTGATAGACGTGCTGAGAGTCGGACCCGGAGCAGTAGTACGCACTCTCCTGTCTCATCGGCCCCAGGAGAAGGCGGATGACTCCCGCTACGGTCACCTGGCGCAGATGGCATGCGTGGCTGGGGATCAAGACTGCATTGAATTCCTGCTTCAGCGTGGCATGAATGTGGATACCGCCGGTTACTACTACGGAACTGCACTGCAGGCTGCCTGTCGTGTCGGCAATATTGCGATTGCCCAATGCCTTTTGGATTCTGGTGCCAAAGTCAACATCCTGGATGGAGCTCACGCGACCGCCTTGCGTGCTGCTGCACTTGGGGGTCACGAAGAGCTAAGTCGCATCCTGATTGCTCATGGCGCTGATGTCAACCTCTCCTATAAGGACAGAGATAAGTCTGTCCTACATCTCGCGCTTGCATCAAAGAACCACGCGGTATTCAAGACTCTTCTATTTGCAAATGCCGATATGAACACGCAAAGGCAGAACCAAAGTCATATCTTAATCGCCGCATGCAAGCATAGGGACGTAACCTTGGTTGAGCTTCTCTTATCCAAGGATGTTAATATCAATATCTTAGGAACTTAACATTCTCCATTCTCCAGCAGGTAGGATGAGGAAGCAACTCCTCTATATACAGCTTGCACAGCAGGTTATATCGCTATAGTCCAAATCCTACTGGATCACAAGGCAGATATTGAGAAGACCAACGAGTTGTCTTTAACGCCTTTATTTGCTGCGATTCGTAACAACTATTTATTAGTCGTTCGTTAGTTACTCTGTACCGATACAAATATTAACTATGCCGTTCAGAGCTTTCTGCTATCCGAGGCAGCGGAGGATTACAAGCTCGAGATTCTCGAACTACTATTGAGCGCAGGAGCCATTATTGGTGGTCCTTTTACCAAAATAAATATACTGGTCAAGGCAAGCTATAGTAGCCAGCACTTAGCGATTGAGCTGCTGCTTGAAACCCTATCGGGCACTCGATACGAAGCAGAGGTTTATAGCGAAGCTCTTTCCGCTGCTGTAAAGGGTGGCAACGATAAGGTCGTATGTATGCTGTTGGAACGCGGCGTATCTCCAACATTTAAGATCCTTCGCCAGGCTTGTACAGCAGGAATGCTAGAGGTAGTAAAAATGCTGGTTGGCACAGGCATTGACGTCAATCAAGACGACGGCGATAATACTCCCCTATTACATATTGCAGCCAGTTACTCAAAACCAGGTATTGTACGGTTCCTCATCGATCAAGGTGCTAATTCCAAGCTCCACAGCACAAAATATGGAAGTCCGTTGATAGCAGCGATGGAAGGATCCATAGCACCTTTTCTCCGCGCCTATTCACAGCCCCAAGCCTGCCAGTCGCTTGCGGACCAGCTGCCCCTTCCTAACCCCCTGAATAAGTATCATACAATGGGTGGCAAGACGAGTCAGCAAAAGCCGGGACATAAAGAGTTTTCGGATTGCGAGCAAATCGTGCGAAGTTTATTGGATGGAGACACAGAGATAGACATGAGCATAAGAAAGTTTGGCAACGCCTTACACCTTGTATCATACATGGGTAGCAGTTCCATCGTCCGCCAGTTACTCGGGAGGATGAAGAACATCAACGTCTTCGGAGGTTACTTCGGAAGTCCACTAATCGCAGCCCTGAAAGGGAATCACCCGGATATTGTCGAACTTCTCTTGGATCAAGACATCAACGTCAATTGGTATTCGCTAGAGCATGGTTGTGCTTTGCACTATGCATGTAGATATCGGAGCAAGAAATTGATACAAATCCTTCTCGACCACGGGGCGGATGTCAATACTATTCATGACAAGTGTGGATCTACGTTAGCAGCAGCAGCAGCAAGCCCAAATGAGGGCCGAGCAATACGAAGTGGGGATACCAGATCATCTGAGGAGGAGCGCGCAGTATTTGAGTTGTTGCTGCGTCACGAACCTAAGGTCCAGATCATGGAATGCGATCTCTTAGCTGCTGCGTCGTGGGGGTATTCGAGCGATGGTGAGCATTTCATGAGACTCTTCCTCAAACACGATCAGTCTGTTATAGCGAACGAGGAAGTCATAGTCAAGACCATTCAGAAAGCCTGCAGCTACGGGCCCCTTAAAGAGGATCTAGCAATTTTGCTGAAGCGCGATGGCGGACTCGGAACGACATTAGCCATGCTCGAAGCTGCCCACGATATGGAAGTGATGAAAATGCTGCTAAAACAGAAGCCGATATGCCAAGTGACTGCGAAGGTTCTAGAGAGCGCGGCCGGACGACACTTCAAGGACAGCGTCGGGATGATCGACTTGCTACTGACACATGATCCTAAAGCCCCTATCACCGAAGCTACGATCATTGCAGCAATGAACCCCATGCGTTCAAATCCTGGCAAACTCAAAATGCTCGTAGATCGGAACCCCGAGCTCAAAATTACCGATAGACTACTCAAAGAGTCAAGTTCAGAAGATGAGATGGAATTGCTCCTTCAGCGGCGGACTAAAGAGCAGACAATTAGCTCTGAAGTCCTGGAAACGGTGGTACAAAGTAACAACGAAGCCGCACCTCTTGTATTATTACTACTGAAGCACGACAAATCGATCAAGATCACGCCAGCAGTTCTCCATGCAGCCATCATGTCCTCGATCGATGCGCAATTGTTCTTGAGGACTTTATTCGAGCACGACCCGACTCTCAGTATCAGTCAAGAGGATGTGGTTGTTATGGCCAAAAGTTTCAGACCGAGTTTAGCAAGGGAAAAGTTACAGATATTTCTCGAATATGGAAAGACTGTAGAGTTCACGGCTGAGCTGAAGCAGGTACTGGATGAGAGGTATCCAAGGCGAAGTGACACGGAGATGAAGGACTTGTTTTACAGGCTAGAGAGGAAACAGATATGATAAGAGATGCTCGCGAACCAAGAATCATACCGCGAAAAGCTTGGTGTGATAACAGGATTTACAGAAACTTCTTTCAAAAATGCCAATTTGTCTTTCTACGAAACTGGGAAGGCTGTTTACTTGTTACACGTGTGGCACGGCAGGAAATGCCACTAGGCGTTTGACACCATATAGGTGAAGACAGAAGAGATGGAACGTTCCGAGACATCCTGCTTGTATTATAAAGTTCCACTTCTCATAGGGCCACAAGAGATGATTCCTCTGGAGATGTAATGTCGGCCATAGCCGTGTAGCTTTCTGCCTGAATTGTGAACTTTATCGGCCGGTATGCTGGGTGTCTGACGGAAGGTTGTTTAAGGAAAGATAGAAGCAACCCCATCGACCAGAAGCGCAGGCTCCATAACCCCGAGGGGGTCTAACCGAAGGCCGTAGAGCTCGAATAGGTCCCTTTATGAAAGCTACAGTTTACCCCTGTTCTACCATCGCTTTTACTCGGTACGGCCCCATAGCGGCTGTGCTTACCCTCTGGAATGGGAGCGGTATTTGGTGTAGTGATTCGCATTGAGTATCGTACTGGGTATCTATCTCGAATACCTTCTTCCCTCCATCCAAGAAAACGTTCCCCAGTCGTAGTGTATCTGCTTTTACATACATCCCTAGAGCGCCCCTGCTATTCTACCTAGAGTATTGACCCAGACGTCGTCCAGCGCTGCCGCAGGATTTCTACCTTGTAGTCAGCACCATCTCACTACTCTGCATTCGGGGCTCTCGAAATCCGCCCTCGACAGAAATAAGAACTCACCCGTCAAAAATTCCTCGAAACTCAATGTAATATACCCGTCCCGGTCCTCATCATACTTTTTAAAAACATCCGTCATCCGCTTCAAAATGATACAGCTCTGCACAAATAGATCGAAACTCATTGCCCCCTCTCCACTCTTGTCATAAGTAGTGTAGAGCAGATTCACGAAATTCGGACTGAGCTTGTAGCCAAAGGCGATGAGGGCGTCGGTGTATTCCGCAAAGGAGATGGCGCCGGATTTGTCGGCGTCGAAGCGGTCGAAGAGGGCGCGCCAAGCGGCCAGGAAACCCCAGAGGCCGCTACAAGTCATGCAGTCCTAATCAGATTGTATTCGCGAATCGCTGGCGGGGGATCTATAAGGGGAAAAGGGTGTGTATTAAAGGGAAGTAGGGGAGACTTACCAGAACTCATCAAAATTGATACTGCCGCTCTTGTCCGCATCGAACATCCTGATCATCATCTTCACAGTATGCGAGTCGAAATTCGTGAAATCCCCATTGACAAGCGCTTTCCCTAGCTCCCGTTCGGTCAATTGACCGGTTCCGTGCGCATCGACGGCCTTGAATAGAGGAAATAGCGAGGCGTCTGCACTGCTGTTGCTGCGATCGCGCGAGGCGGGTGTGGCTGGTGGTCGCGAGGCAGGCGGTGGGCGGCCGTGGGTTGCTGGGGGAGAAGGGCGATGACCGCGATTTTGGGGTGGGGGTGGGGAATGCCCGTATGTGTAGGAGGGTGTGGGGGGGTGGGGAGGGAGCGGGGCTTGGGAGTAGGCGTTTGGATTTGGAGAGGGGCGACTATGTGGATGTGGTTGTAGGCTCTGTGGTTGAGGAGGTAGAGGTGGTTGTGGTTTGTTTGAGTATTGAGGTTGCGTTTGGGGATAGGGGTTTGGAGAATTCAAATTTGCGTGAGGATGGGGAGGAGGGTTAGAGTATTTGCGTGTTTGCGGGACCTGCTGCTGTTGTAATTGTTGGGAGGAGAGTAATTGTGCTGCCTGAATGGTCATGTAAGCCAGAAGACTTGTGGTATGTGTTGGGAATGGCTGGTGTAGGCCACCTGTTCTGGCTCTGCATGTCTACCATTGGACGTCAGCTCTCGATTCAGGCACGGCAGAGCGACGAAAAGCAAGACTCACGCAGGAAGCGCATCTGGATTGTAACCGCTATTATATGCCATTTTAAAATTGTTCTCTCAGAGCTGGGGAGTGACAGCCGACGATCTAGGCTTGTGGAAGGCACCTCCTACTCAGTACAACGGGTGGTGGGATCGAAGGAGTGTGCGGTTAATCCTCTTCCACCATTACACCTCAACCAACCTCCCCCGAAACACCG
>JAABUQ010011022.1_pt1 | contig 11691 bp, 5 predicted proteins | sample 5560001 | NCBI WGS metagenome assembly JAABUQ01 (sample SAMN10711888, study PRJNA513371) | rock metagenome | isolation source: Antarctica rocks | place: Antarctica: Victoria Land, Finger Mt nord | collected 2015-12-18
GCCGGGCCGTCGAGAGTATGGCGGTAGATGGTGGCGGTGGCGGCGTTGAGCCAGACGCGGGGCGGATGCTGCAGGGACGCGATGACCTGGTTGAGGAGGCGTGTGGAATCGACGCGGGAGCTGTGGATGAGCTGACGGTTGTTGGGCGTGTAGCGGCAGTCGACGCTGCGTCCGGTGAGGTTGATGCAGACGTCGGCTCCTTCGAGGAAGGCGATCCAGGGGCCGGGTGTGCGGGCGTCCCAGACGGCGGTGTGCCAGGGGTTGAGCCTCCGCGATGACGAGTGAGAGTCTCGACTGAGGACTGTGACGGTGTGGCCCTGCGAGGAGAGGTGGCGCGCAAGGATGTGGCCGACCTGCCCGGTGCCGCCGGGGATGACGATGCGCATGGGGCGAGTCTACATGGACGGGTCAAGCGGAAGACTGCACCGGGCAGGGGTTAGTGGGGGAGGTAGCGCTGCCACTCGGCTGACTCGGCGATGCGCTTGGTGACGGTGCTGCGGTCGAGGAGGAGGTTGCGCATGTAGCGGCGGAGGACGAGCAGCTCGGCGACGCGGCCGACGACGGGGAGCGGAGCGGTGACGCGGAGGACGTCGGTCATCTCGGTGCGGTCGCGGGTGAGCGGGCGGAAGTAATGGTCGTGCTGCATGGAGTGGAAGGCGCCGCGGACCATGGTGTCCTGAAAGAAGAGCGGCGGATCGAAGCCGGTGATGCAGGTGGTGAGGTCCTGACGGACGCCGAGATGGCGGGCTCGCCAGGTGACCTGGTGACCGATGCCGACAAGGCCGGAGGTTTGGCCGTCGACGACGACGGTGGGTTCACCGAAGTGGGAGTTGTCGAGCAGGTGGACTTCGACGCTGCGGGCGAGGTCGAAGCAGCGGTGGACGGGTGCATCGATGACGGAGACTTCGTGGAGTTCTATCATGCGCCTGGCTCCGAGGGGCACCAGAGTACACGAAACGGAGGGCGCCCGGAAGAGCCTGCCGGAGGGGATGTGAGCGACGGGCGAACGTGGAATTTTGAGGGAGGTTAACATAAACGAGGTAGTTTCGATCTCTTATGGCCTCGACGAAAAAGCGAACGGCGAAACGTGACGTGGCAAAGGCTGCTGAGACAGCTTTGCCAAAGAAGAAGCGTGAACACAAGAAGCCGGGGAAGAAGCCAGCGGAGGTGCCGGAGATGAGGTTCTTCAGCCGGGACGAGAGCTGGCTGCGGTTCAACCAAAGGGTGCTGGAGGAGGCCCGGGACGAGACGAATCCGCTGCTGGAGCGGGTGAAGTTTCTGGCGATCACGGCGAGCAACCTGGACGAGTTTGTCGAGATTCGGGTGGCGGGCATCCTGCAGCGGATCGAGGATGGCGATGTGCAGGCGCAGGCGGCCGACGAGGGTGGGTTGACGCTGGAGCAGCGGCTGAACCGGTTAAGCGAGCAGCTGGAGACGTTTGTGAAGGCGCAATACCGGTGCTGGAACAAGCACCTGCTGCCGGCGCTGGCGGCGGAGAAGATCCGGGTGCTGCGATGGAAGGAGCTGGATGAGGAGATGCGGGCGCAAGCTCTGCGCTTTTACGACAACGAGGTGGATCCGCTGCTGACGCCGGTGACGATCGACCCGTCGCACCCGTTTCCGCGCGTTCTGAACAAGTCGCTTTGCCTGGCGTTGCTGCTGCGGCACAAGCGGACGGTTACAGACGGCATCAAGACGGTTCCGATGCTGGGCGTGGTGACGGTGCCGCGATCACTGCCGCGGCTGGTGTGTCTGACAAACAAGGAGAAGGAGACGGATTTTATTTTGCTTCACGAGCTGATCGAGGCACAGGCCTCCCGGATGTTTCGGGGGTACGAGGTGCTAACGCAGACGGCGTTCCGTGTGACCAGGAACAGCAATCTCTACCTGCAGGAGGAGGAGTCACGATCGGTGCTGGAGAGCGTTCGAGCGGAGCTGCACAACCGGCGCAAGGGCGATGCGGTTCGGATGGAGATCGAGTGCACGGCGACGGACGAGATTGTGGAAAGGCTGCGGAGGAATTTCGAGCTGGAACCGTGGCAGATCTTCAAGACGGACGGACCGGTGAATCTTTCGCGCCTGATGAATCTTTACACGGAGGCGAAACGACCGGAGCTGAAGTATCCGGCGTTTGCGGGGAAGGAGTACAAGGTCGGAGCGAAGTCGGCGGACCTGTTTGAGGATATGCGGCGCTCCGATATTCTGCTGCACCATCCGTTTGACAGCTATAAGACGGTGGAGAGCTTTATCGAGGCGGGAGCGGTGGATCCGGCGGTGATCTCGATCAAGCAGACGCTCTACCGGACGAGTGCGGACTCGGCGATGTTTAAGGCGCTGGTGGAGGCGGCGCAGGGTGGCGTGGCACAGAGCAAGGATGTGACGGTGGTGATCGAGTTGATGGCGCGGTTTGATGAGGCGTCGAATATTCGCTGGGCGAGGGAGCTGGAGGACGCGGGCGTCGGCGTGTTTCACGGGATCTTCGGTCTGAAGACGCATTGCAAGCTGGCGTTGCTGGTACGGCGCGATCCGGATGGGACGGTCCGGAGGTATGCGCACATGGGAACGGGCAACTACAACCCGGTGACGGCGCGGTTCTACACGGACGTGAGCCTGCTGACGGCGCGGCCGCACCTGACGGAGGCGGTGCAGGCGGTGTTCAATTACCTGACGGCGGAGGCGGAGGGCGAGGCGTACCGACCGCTGATGGTGGCGCCCCTGACGCTGGCGAAGGATCTGCTGCGGTTGATCGCGCGCGAGACGGAGCATGCCAAGGCGGGGCGGCCCGCGGGCATTGTGGCGAAGATGAACGGTCTGCTGGACCGGGAGACGGTGGAGGCGATGTATACGGCGAGCCAGGCCGGCGTCGCGATCGACCTAATCATCCGGGGCATGTGCTCGCTGCGACCAGGGGTGAAGGGGTTGAGCGAGAACATACGGGTTCGATCGGTGGTGGGGCGCCTGCTGGAGCACAGCCGCATCTTCAGCTTTGTGAATGGCGGGGAGAACGAGGTCTTCTGCGGAAGCGCGGACTGGATGCCGAGGAACCTGTATGAGCGGTGCGAGGTGGTGTTTCCCGTGACGCAGCCCGACCTGAGCGAACGTCTGCGCGAGGAGATCCTGGGGGCTTACCTGAGGGATAACGTTAAGGCGCGTCTGCTGCAGGCGGATGGGGACTATGTGCGTGCGCCGAAGGGCGAGACAGCGTTTTCGGCGCAGGACTACCTAATGTCGCTGGCGTTCGGGTCGGCGGATCCGTCGGTTGCAGCGGTGTCTGAGAAGATGCGCGAGATGACGCAGGCGTCGGCGTGAGGCTGTGTGGGAGTAAAGGCCGCACTCGGGTGAGTGCGGCCTCTTGTTGTAGGAACGGAGTTCGCCGCGGCTTGTCTACTGGACGACGAAGGTGACCTGCGTGCTATGGACACGGTTGCCGTTGGCGGTGGCGCCGATGCCAACGACGGTGACGGTGTACGTGCCCCGTGCGGCGGGAGTGACGGTCGGCGTTGGCGTTACGGTGGCGGGGTTGATGACCGAGGTTCCGGAGCCGCAGCCGCCTGCTCCGATGACACCGGCGGAGACGACGACGACGAGCAGGGCTCCCCAGCGGCGACGGCGGGGGAAGGTGAACAGGAGCAGAGAGGCGAGTGCGACCCCCGAGCCAGCGGTGTAGAGGGAGCGTACACGATTGAGGCTAATGGGGTCCCTGCTGTTTGAGCCGAGTTTGATAAGTCCATTGGTGGTGCCGCTAGTTGTCTGGAAGGCGCTGAGGGTGAAGACGGTTGTACCGGTGGAGGAGCCGGAGATGACGACCGGGGTGACGGTGAAGGTGTAGCTGGCGGAGAGGGTGGCGTCCGAGGTGGCGGTGAAGTTGACCGGGCCGGTGAAGCCCTTGAAGGGATTGACGGTGAAGGTGACGCCGGGAGCGACGCCGCCGGGGGCTGCGCTGGTGGAGGCGGTGCAGGGCGTGATGGAGAAGTCGGGCTGTGTCGTCGAGACGACGTCGGTGAGAAGACTTCCTTTGGAACCGGAGAAGCTATTGTCGCCGAGGTAGACGGCCCCGACGGTGTGTCCGCCCGAGGAGAGAGTAGAGGTGTTGAGAGTGTAGGTGAGTGCGCCGTTGGCGAGGGCGACGGGCGCGCCAAGAGCGACATTATCGACCAGAAACTGAACGAGGCCGGACGGGACGGAGGTGCTGCCGGTGACGCTGTTCGTGACCGCGACGTTGAGATTGAGAGAACCGGTGGAGATGCCGCAGGTAGCGGTCGAGGTGGTGACGGTGGTGCTGGTGATGGTGGATCCGGTGGTGCTGCCGAGGCCGGCCGCGGGGACGACGCCCCATTTATTGACCAGGTTGAAGGCATCGATGGAGCCCCAGCCGGTGGCGAGATCGTAGCCGGTGGTGGTGTTGTAGCCGATGCTGCCGCCGTTGGGACAGTTGGGGGAGCCCTGCACGCAGTTGCTGTTGTTATTGCCGCCGGTGATGTCGTGGAAGACGTTGTTGTAGAAGGTGGAGTTGGCGAGGCCGTAGATCTGCGGATTGGCGTTGCCGAGGCGACCTCCGGTCTTCTGCTCGACGAGGGCCAGGATGCCTGCGAACGAGGGGGCTGCGACGGAGGTGCCGCCGACAACCGTCAGGTTCTGATTGAGGTCGCGGTAACCGTTGACGCAGGAGCCCTGGACGCAGTAGAGGAAGCCGTCGTGCCCATTGGCCGAGGCGAGGGAAAGGTCGGGAACGTCACGGGAGAGATCGGTTGGGACACCGGCGCCGGTCTGCCAGACGGGTTTGGAGAAATAGGCGCTGACACCGCCGCCACCGGAGGCAAGGCCGTTGGCTCCGGACTCGTTCCAGACCGTCTCCGGGATGTAGCCGAGGGCGGAGCCGGCGTTGTTGTTGTTTCCGGAGCTCCAGTAGTTTCCGGTGCCCTCGTTGAGCATGGTGCCGCCGAGGCCCGTGACGAAGGGGGAGCTTGCCGGGAAGTCGACGGAGAGGCCGTCGGCCGCGGTGATGGACCGGTAGTCGCAGTCGGTGGCGCCGGAGTCTCCGGCGGGGCCGACGACGGTCTGGCCCTGCACGTTGGCCTGCTGGAAGTACTGGTTCAGGGTGGTGAGGTTGCGCTGGCCGAAGACCGACTCGCAGGCTCCGTAGCTGATGGAGATGATGGGCGCGAGGTTGGAGGTGATGGCGTTGATGAGGGAGAGGCCGACGACGTCGTTCGAGTTGACGTAGAGGATGGACGCCGAGGGCGCGACGGCTCCGGACCACTCCACGTCGAGCATGGCCTCGTTGACGTCGCCGGCGAGGGTGCCTGGGTCCGCGCCGAAGAGACGGACGGTGGGAGGCTGGGCGGAGAGGCCGGAGGCGGAGCGGAAGGCGGCGGCATCGGCCAGCGAGATGTCGGTCTGGCCGACGACGGCGATGGTGACGCCGGAGCCGTTGATGGAGCTTGAGAGCAGGGGGCTGACATCGTAGATGGCGTAGAAGTCACCGGGTGCGATGTAGTGGTTGCCGCTGATGCTGGAGGTAAAGTTCGGGCGAACGACTTTTTTGAATTGTGCGCGGGACTTCAGCTTGAAGTCGTTGAGGCCGGTGATGCCGTTGACCGTGCCGGCTAGGGCGGAGGGCAGGGTGGGATCGGTGACGTTTGAGAAGTGCTGTTCGCCGTCGAGCGAGAGCGAGTGGATGCTGACGCCGAGGGCGGTCTGGAGCTGGGCGACGGTGCCGTTGACCCGTATAAAGTTTGAGCTGGGGGAGACGGCGGCGATCTCCAGGCCTTGGCCGGTAAGCCAGGCGGAGACCTTGGCGAGATCCGAGCTGCTGAGGCCGAACTGGGCGCCGTACTGCGCCGGAGTCAGCCACTGGTGGAAGCGGGGGGAGGATGGGTTTTGCTGGTCGACGATGAGCTGGTTCAACGCGGCCTGCTGCGCGTCGGTCATGTTGAAGTGCAGGGTGACAGAGGAGAGGACGCGATTAGGCGCCATGGGACCGAGGTCGACGGCCCGCGCGGTAGTTCTGGGGACGGTGTGCGCCAGCTCGCTGCGACCGCTCTCGGCGATGACGCCGATGCGATTGGGAACCACGGCGTGGAGAGACACAGCCGAGGTGAGAAGGGCGAGGGGGGCAAGGATACGGAGACTTCGGGTGGCCATGGGGAAGGTTCCTGCGGTCCGATGTTTCGTGCGGAGCTTACCGTTTCCTGGGCGGAGGTTTGGCGGCCAGGAGGCGGACGGAGGTGGGGTGCCGACTTCCTAGCTTAGACCTCCTTGGCCAAAAAAGGTTTCGGTTGGTGCAAGGCGGAGAAGACTCCTTGGGTAACTGGCGACGTACCGGAGGATCGGGCGAGGTTTGCGCATGGGATGAACTTCTCGCCCAGGAGGGCCAGAGCCGGCTACTGGACGGTGACCTGGTACTGGTAGGTGTGACGGACGATGTTGACGCCATCGGAGCCGGCGGCGGTGATGGCGAAGTTCTGGGTACCAAGCGGAGTTCCGGGGTCGGAGGGGGTGGTGCCGCTACCGCCACCGGGGGGACTGGCGGTGGTGCTGGTGGTTCCGATCGCGCAGCCCAGGTTGGCCGTGAGGCCGGCGGCGAGCAGGATGAGAAGAAGCGACGCGAGCGGACGTCGGCGAGGGGCGAGGAGGAAAAAGCAGAGGCTCGCCAGAGAGACGCCGGTGGCGCAGGTCCACGGGATGACGGAGTGCGCCTGCTGGCCGGAGGCGGCGGAGCGCGGGGCGGTGGTGGTGAAGGTGATGGTTGCCGACTGGCCGACGGAGACCGAAGTGGGTGAGATGTTGCAGGTGGCTTCGCTGCTGCCGGGCGGGGTGCAACCGAGGCTGACGGAGCCGGTGTAGCCGCCGCCGGCGCCGACGAGGATGCTGACCTGTGCGGATTTACCCTGGGCGATGGAGAGGGTCGGGGGGGTCATGGTGAGGCTGAAGTCCGCGATGGACAGAACGGTGACTGGGCTGGTCACGGCGGCGTAGATATCGTCGCCCGTGTACTGGGCGTAGACGTGGTGCAGACCGGGGAGAAGGCCGGTGCTGGTGAAGGTGGCGATGGAGCTGTTGGGCCCATTGGCGACGAGGACGGCGCCGTTGCCGAGCTGGAGGACGGCGCCGTTGAACGTATCGAAGAAGGTGACGTAGCCGGTGGGTCCCTTGCCGTAGTTGGTGTCGGTGGTGACGGCGGCGGTGAAGACGATGTTGATGCCGGCGAGGGAGCTGAAGCCGTTGGTGTTGGTGGTGATGGTGAGGCCGGTTGGGAGGAGGGTGGGGAGGACGGCGACGGCGCCCGAGGTGCTGGTGTTCCAGTTTGTGTCTCCGCTGTAGACGGCGGTGAGATTGTGGGTGCGGGTGCCGGAAAGCGAGACGCTGGCGGTGGCCTGGTTGGTGGCGACGGGCGCGCTGGCGATGAGTTTGCCGGAGTCGTAGAAGCTGATGCTGCCGCCGTAGGTGTAGGTTCCGGTTCCGTTGCCGGCATTGGCGACGCTGGCGGTGATGTAGACGGGCTGTCCGGCTTGCGGCGCGGCCGGGTTCACGGTGATGCTGGTATTGGTGTAGCCCTTGACGGTCTTGATGGGGAGGAGGACCGGCGTCTGGCACTGGAAGTTCTGGTTGCCCTGACAGCTGACCTCGACGGTGTAGCCACCGGGGGACGGGATGGAGAGGACGATGTTGGCGGTGGCGCTGTTGCCGCCGGGGTTGGGGCTGAGGGTGGCGGTGTAGAAGGCGCCGGTGACGCCCTGGATTTGGGCGTAGACGTCTCCACTGGGCGAGGCGGAGGAGTTCGGCAGGGTAACGGTGACGGTGGCGGTGGCGGTGGCGCCGTAGGGAACGGAGACCGATGGGGAGAGTGTGGCCTGGAGGCGGGCGTTGACGATGTTGACCGAGATGGTGACGCCGCCTTTGGAGCTGGGCGAGTAGTTGGCGTCGCCGGAGTAGGTGGCGACGATGGTGTAGGCGCCGACGGGAAGCAGGCCGGAGTCGAGGGTGGCCGATCCGTTGTTGACCGCGGCGGATCCGAGAACGCCCTGGCTGGAGGCGGTGAAGGTGACGGTTCCGGTGGGGGGCGAGGTGGCGTTGCCGGTGGCGTTGATGTTGGCGCGGAGGGTGAAGGGGGTGCCGTAGCTGACGGAGTAGGTGGTGGACTGGAAGTCGATGGTGGTGGCCGCGTTGCCGCGGGGGTAGACCTTGAGGAGGGTGTTGAGGTCGATGAGGCCGAGGCCGGTGGCGGGCTGCCAGGCGCCGGCTGGAGCCGCGGTGGAGCTGTTGGCCGCGGGATCTGGTTGGGTGAAGAGGCCGGGCGTCTTGGCGAGGGCGTAGAGGGTGGGGTTCAGGTTGCCGAGGCGATTGCCGGTCGCGAGATTGAGGGTGGAGATGGCCTGGGCGAAGGCTGCTGCAGAGGAGGCGGTGAGGTCGGGCTCGTGACGGAGGTTGTCGGCGGGGAGGCCGGGTGCGGACTGCCACGAGGGGCGAGGCTCTGTCGCGGTGGCGGAGGTTTCGCGGGGGGAGGTGGTGAGGGCGGTGACCTGGGCGAGGTTGGCGGGGAAGCTGGAGGCTGCCGGGCTCTGGCAGGAGCTGGTGGCGATGACGGTGATGCCCTGGGCGCTGGCCTGACGGAAGAGGTCGCGGAAGGCGGCGATGTCGAGCTCGCTGAGGTCGGAGACGCAGGCTTCGGTGGCGAGGGTGAGGATGGGGGAAGAGTTTGCGTCGATCGCGTCGGCGATGGCGGAGATGGGGTCGGGTGGCGACGTCGGGGTGACGGCTGGGTTGGTGGTGAACAGGCGGGCGGGGGTCGATGCTGCGGGTGCGTTCGAGGCGCCGAGGAGGATGCGAGCCGCGGCGGGCCCGGGTAGATTGTCGAGGCCGGAGATGCCGGAGACGAGGGCGGCGACGGCGGCGGGGAGTGTGGGTGCGGTGGCGGTGGCGAAGTAGGGCGCGTGGTCGATGCTGAAGCGGTGGAGGTCAGTGGCGAAGGCGAGCTGGGCCTGCCCGGCGGTGCCGCTGACGGAGATGCGGGTGTGTGCGGGTGAGACGGCGGTGACGGCGAGGCCGTGGGACTGAAGGTAGGTAATGAGGCTGGCGAGCTGCTCGGCGGTGGCGCCGAAGTGCTCGGCGAACTGCTGGGGGCTGAGCCAGCGGTGGTAGCTGGGCGAGGCGGGATCGGTTTGGTCGGAGAGGAGCTGATCGAGGGCGGCGGTCTGCGCGGAGGTGGGCCGGAGGCGGAGGGTGAGTGTGAGGGGCTCGGAGACGGAGATCTGGCCGGCGTCGACGACGGCGCTGGTGGAGAGGGCCTGGAGGGTGCGGGTAGCGACGGGGGTACGCTGCGCCCGCAGGAGGGGGCCGGCGAGCAGAAGGAGGCAGAGGAGGGGGAGAGCGGAGAGGGGCGGCCTGGGGGGTGGGGATTGGGGGTGGTTGGAGGGCCGCTGGATCGTCATGACACGGTGATGGTTACAAAGGTCTAATGAGCGGGCAAGAGCAAACCCCGGGCCGTTGGGGGGACGGACCGGGGCTAGTTTGGGGGATTGACGTGTGGTGCGTCTCTGGTGTTGAAGCGGGTTAGATGGTGTATTTCCCGGCTTGGATGACGTGCTGGGCGACCTGTCTACGGAGAGCGATGGTGTCGACGGGATCGTGCTTGGCGAGGCGGCGAAGGATGGCTGTCTGGGTGCGGAGGTTGTCGCCCTCGGCAACCGCAGCGATGACCTTGCGGGCGGAGCGCTCGATGATGTCGAAGGCGCGGGCGGTGTAGATGCGGGCCATGGCGACGGGGACGGTGGCAGCGCTTCCCTTCCCCGCGTCCTTTCCGGAGGCCACGATCTTCTGGGCGCGGAGGAGGGCGGATTCAGCGGCGAAGACCTGGGTGATCATGTCGGCGAGCGCGGCCATGACCTCCTGCTCGTCAGCGATCTTATCCATGTAGCGCTGGGCGGCGGCGCCAGCGGCGAAGAGGGTGAGCTTCTTGGCCTGGGCGAGCAGGTGGAGATCTTCGGCGAGCGGGCTATCGGAGTCGGCGTCCTCGCGGGGTGTGGGGCCTTGCATGACCTCGTCCATGAGCTGCTTGATGGCGGGCATGAGAGCTAGTTTGCCGGTCATTGCCGACTTCATCAGCCAGCCGGTGATGATGAGGCGGTTGATCTCGTTGGTGCCCTCGAAGATGCGGTTGATGCGGGCGTCGCGGTAGGCGCGCTCGGCGGGGTACTCCTCGACGTAGCCATAGCCGGCGTAGATCTGGAGGGTCTCGTCGACGACCATGTCGAGCATCTCGGAGGCCCAGACCTTAGAGATGGAGCACTCGACGGCGTAGCTTTCGATGGCCTTCTGGATGGCGGCGGTGTCGTTCTTGTCGATGGGAGCGAGGGCTCGGTCGATGAGACCGACGACGCGGTGGGTGAGGGCCTCGCCGGTGAAGAGGGCGGTGGCCATGTCCGCGAGTTTTTCCTGGATGAGGCCGAAGTCGGAGATGGGCTTGCCGAAGGCTTTGCGCTCCTTGCTGTAGCGGATGCCGTTGTTGAGCGATTGGCGGGCGCCTCCGACAGCGGCGTTGCCGAGCTTGTAACGGCCGACATTGAGGATGTTGAAGGCGATGTGGTGGCCCTTGCCGACCTCGCCGAGAAGGTTGGCGGCGGGGATCTTGCAGTCGGTGAGAATCAGCGGACAGGTGGAAGAACCGCGGATGCCGAGCTTGTGCTCTTCTTTGCCGACGGTAAAGCCGGGCGTGCCTTTTTCGACGAGGAAGGCGGTGAGGCGTTCCTGTCCTGCATGTTTGCTGTCGCGGCCGGCGTCCTTGCCATCTGGATTTTCGGGGATGAGGCATTTCGCAAAGATGGTGAAGATGTCGGCGAAGCCGGCGTTGGTGATCCACATCTTTTCGCCGTTTAGGGTGTAGGTCTGGCCATCGTCGGAGAGGACGGCGCGGGTGCGGGCGTTGACGGCGTCCGAGCCGGAGGTCGATTCCGAGAGGGCGTAGGCGCCGATGAGCGTGCCGTTGGCGAGGCCGGGGAGGTACTTCTGCTTCTGCGCGGGGGTGCCGTACCAGATGAGCGGGAGGGTGCCGATGCCGGTGTGGGCGGAGAAGGCGACGGAGAAGGAGCCCTGGCGCGAGATGTTTTCGGCGATGATGGCGGAGGTGGATTTGTCCATCTCGAGGCCGCCGTACTCTTCGGGGATGTCGGCGGAGGTGAGGCCGAGGTCGGCGGCTTCCTTGAGGAGGCGGCGGGTGACGGAGAAGTCCTTGTGCTCGATAGCGTCGGAGTTCGGGAGAACTTCGTTGGTGGCGAAGTCGGCGGTGGTCTGGGCGATCTGGCGGTGCTCGGAGGTGAAGTCTTCGGGGAAGAAGCAGTCCTGCGGGGTGGGTTGCGTGATGAGGAAGGCGCCGCCGGGGGTGGGCGTGGAGGCGGGTTTGAGGGTGGTGACTTTGGGTGGGAGGGCGGTGGTGGCCATGGTGGAGCTCCTAAGAGGAAATGTGTTTCGTGCTGGAGCGATCGAGGTGTTCAATCAGACTCCAGAGGGGACGCCTGAAGTCGTGTGGGTGCAGGTCTACTCCATAGAACTCGAGGCAGCGTCGCCGAAGTTCGTCCACGTCAGGACCAAACAAGAGATGATTATCCCCTTGACACATATAGTATGGGTGGTTGATACTTATTTTGTCGAGGTAAACCGCTGTGAATCTTATAGATGTCACCCGTGAACTGGGCA
>JAABUQ010011023.1_pt1 | contig 11688 bp, 9 predicted proteins | sample 5560001 | NCBI WGS metagenome assembly JAABUQ01 (sample SAMN10711888, study PRJNA513371) | rock metagenome | isolation source: Antarctica rocks | place: Antarctica: Victoria Land, Finger Mt nord | collected 2015-12-18
GGCGACGGTGGTCTTGCCGGTGCCGGGGTTGCCCAGGAACACGCAGTGCAGGGCGGGCGGCTCGCCCTTGTGGCCGAGCTGCGCCCGCTCGCGCTCCGCCGCCAGCACGTCGATCAGCTTGCGGACCTCCGCCTTGACCGAGGCGAGGCCGACCATGCCGTCCAGTTCGGCCAGGGCACGGTCCAGCGAGCGGGTGGTGCGCGACACCGGCGCCACGGCCGGGGCAGGGGAGGCGTCCGCCGGCTGGTCGTGCCGCGGGGACGGCGGCGCGGGGTTGCCCGGCCGGTTGGCGCCAGGCCGGACGATGCTGCTCGGGCTGCTGCGCTGGCCGGGCATGGTGGCGGCGGTGCGCCACAGCCGCCAGCCGGCCACGGCGGCGCAGAGCATGAACAGGGTGCCGGCATAGGCGTTGAGCAGCGTCCAGCCGACGTAGGCGGCGAACAGCGTGGCCCCCAGCCGGAGCAGCGGGCCGCCCAGGTTCACTCGGCCACGTCTTGATCGCGGTGGAAGCGGTTGTCGCCGACCAGGCCGTCCCACTCGGGGCGGCGGAAGTAGATGGCGCGCCCGCAGCGCAGTGGGAAGCTGCCGCGCATGATCACGAAGGCCTCGTCGGCGCGGGTGTCCTGCATCAGCTCCTCCGGCCGGATCAGGGCACGCTTCATCTCCGAACGGTTCTCCGACCGGCCGGAGCTGCTGGAGGTGCCCATGCTGCCGCGGGACTGGTTGCCCTCGGTGTCGCCCAGGCTGGTCGAGACCACGCCGTACTCGCCGCACATGGCGGAGAGTTCCCGGGCGGTGTCCGGGTCCTGCACGGTGGCGAACAGCCGCCAGGCGGTGCTGTCGTACCACGCTTGCTTGCCCTCGCGTCCCCACTGGCCGACGAGCTGGCCGAGCGACTGGTAGAGCAGCATCATGGTGATGCCGTACTTGCGCCCGGCGTCGCGGGCGGTCTCGACGACCTGCATGTAGCCGAGGCGGGCCACCTCATCGAGCAGGAACAGCACCCGGCCTTTCAGGGCGCCATCGGCGTCGTAGACAGCGTTGAGCAGGGCGCCGATGACCACGCGGCCGAGGGCGGGGGTGTTCTGCAAGACGTGCAGCGGGATCTGCACGAACACCGTCAGCTTGCCATTCGTGAGGTCGCGCGTCTTGAACGAGGAGCCTGACACGAGGTCGGCGAAGACGCCGGTGGAGAGCCAGGCGGTGTCCTCGTCGGCGTTCTGGTAGATGCCGGAGTAGGTTTCCTTGACGGCACCCTTGATGGTGCCGGCGAGGTCGCGGGCCTTGGGGCTGTGGGAGTGCTGGTGGATGCTGGCCAGCAGCTCGCGCATCTCGTCCTCGGGCGTGACCAGGCGGCGGCGCAGGATGCGGAGCGTCTTCTGCTCCGGGGCGAGGTCCGGGTCCCAAAGCATGTCGGCGAGCAGGCAGCGGATCAGGGCGCGGCCTCGGCCGCCGAAGAACTTGCTAGAGCCGGCGTCGGCACGGGTCTCGCCGCTGATCCAGCCCACCACGGCATCGACGTGGGTCTCGGCGGCGGGCGAGGCAGTGTCGATCCAGTCCAGCACGTTGAAGGCGCACGACGCCGCCTGGAACGGGTCGAGGGTGACGACCTGGTGGCCGAGCGCCTGCTCCCGGTGGCTCTGCATCATCGGCCCCATCTCGCGCGAGGGGTCGAGCACGACGGCGGAGCCGGTCCAGGTGAGCAGGGTGGGGATGCCGGCCGAGGTGGTCTTGAAGCCGCCGGCGCCGGCGAAGACGAGGGCGTGGGTGGCGGCGGAGCGGCACGGGTCGACCAGCAGCGGCGCCTTGCCACCCATGCCCCAGCTCCGGCGGTCGGCCGGGTCAAAAGGGCCGCGCTTGGCGGCGCGGTCCTGGTCCACGCGGTAGGCCTCGCCGACGACCAGGCCGCCATAGGCCGGGTCCGGCCCGGGGAAGAGCTTCTGCGCGCGGGCCATGGACAGCCAATCGGCGTGGCCGAAGTTGTCGGAGGTGCCGCGCAGCAGGGAGGGGCCGGGCCGGCTGCCGATGGGCCGGGCGCGGGTGGCGAAGCAGTAGCCGGTGAAGGCGGCGATCAGGCCGGCGATGATGGCAAACCCGCGCGGCCCGTCGAAGGCGTTGAGCACGGCCAGCGGCGAGACCCCGGGGGCGCCGACCGCCGGCCATAGCCGCTGGTACTCAGGCCAGCCGGTCAGGAACGCGGTGGCGGCCATGCCGAGCACGCCGGCGAGCGCCATGGCGAGGCTGCCGAGCCGGATGCGGTGCAGCAGGACGCCGGCCGTCATGACCAGGGCCGGGCCGAGCAGGGCGGCGACGCGCCAGGCGTCGACCAGGAGGGTCTGCATGGGGGTAAACTGGTTGGGCCACAGCCCGCCGACCTGGGCGCGGCCGAGCAGCACCGTGTCGTGCCACCAGGCGTCGGACAGGTTCCAGGCCCACCAGAACAGCCACAGCGGCCAGAGCTGGATGGCGACGCGCAGCCCGACCCGGAGCAGGTCGTAGCCGGCGCGCTCGATCACGCTGCGGCCTCCTGGCCCTCCACAACCGGCGGCGCAGGAGCGGCCCCGCCGACCCGGCGCGCGGTGCCGCCGTGCGCCTTGGCCAGGGTACTGGCGTCGTCGAAGCGGGCCAGGCCCTCCCAATGCTGCATGACCTTGCTGTAGCGGAAGCCGGCCTTGCGCAGCGCGGTAGTGGCGTCCTTGGGCAGCGGGGCCGTGAAGGTCAGCAGCACGGCCTCCTTGCCCTCGTCGCGGGCCTTGGCCTCGCGGGCGAAGGCACGGCCGCCCAGGGCGGCCCACTGCTCGACGTGCTTCTTGTCGCCGGCGCCGTCGCGGAGGGACAGCAAGGCGCCGTAGAGGGCGTTGCTGTCCAGCTCCAGCAGGCCGGCCTTTTCGGCGAGGGCGCTGGCCTCGACGAGGCGGCGGGTGCGCTGCTTGCGCTCGTCTAGCTTCAGCTTGGCTTCGGCCTCGGCAAGCCGGGCCTTGGATTGCTCATGCGTGCGCAGGCGCTCGGCAAGTGTGCGGGCCACGGCTGTCCCTCGAATCAGTTGCAACAAGGGGAAGGATCGCCGTCATTTGCGGACCTGGCAAGAGTTTCAGGCAACGTTTCCGCAAGTAGATTGAAGGCTACATTGGGTGTCCACCCTTGAGACACTTCTACCGCGAACACGGCAAGCGTTCCGAAGGACGATTCCGCACCCGCAATCGACTGACCCAGGTCAATCAATCGGGTGCCTGGTTGCCCCTATGCTGAGCAGCATCGACGATTCCGGACAACCAATGCTCTCGTCGCCCAATCCAGAGCTCGTACTGCGGCAGGAGGTCCGAGGGCGCTTCATCGAAGCACCCAAGCCGCACCTCGACTTCACCGTTGCGATCATGCGTTGCGAACAGGCGGGAGCCGCAGGTTGGGCAGAAATGGCGGTGGTCGGTCGCCTGGGTCCAACTTCGCACATCGCCCGTCACCGTGACCTGGCTTTGATCCCAGACCGCGAACGCCATGAACGCCGAACCAGTCTCCTTGCGGCAAATCAGGCAATGGCACAGGCCAACCCACATCGGTCTGCCCCTCACCTCTAGCCGGACAGAGCCGCAGTTGCAGCCGCCGCGCCGCACGTCATCCATGGAGCCTCCCCTTTTGGCGTTGGGATAACCTTGACACGCTGGAGGCGACCGCGACAGCGGGTTCTGGCGTCCGAGCGAGCATAAGCGAGCAAGGCAGGTCAGACGCAATATGCGTTGCTGCGCAACGCGGCTTGAAAGAAGCGCCAAGTGTAGGTTAGCCTCCCCGCCGCGAACTGACCCTAACCGAACGATAGGAGGCGTGATGTCCGGCCCTGTGGTGCGCGTCTCCATCCTGCGCTGCGAGGCCGTGCAGTTCGCCCGGATGCAGCAGTTGATGACCGAGGCCGAGGTGCTGCTGCGGCCGGGCATCGAGGCCATGCCGGGGCTGCTGGCCTATTACGCCGGGGCGGACGAGGCGACGCACTCGCTGACCAACACCAGCGTGTGGGACACGCTGGAGCACGCCCAGCAGTTGGACCATTTCCAGCCCATGCTGGATTCCGGCAAGCGGTTCGCGGCCGAGGGCGCCACCTTCGAGCGGCCGATCATGAACTATGCGACGCTGTGGCGCTTTGGCGTCCTGACCGCACCGCACGGTTAGCTGCACAGCGGGTCCCACCGTGGCCATCGCCTTCGCCCGCGCCCGCTACCTGTCCCGCGCCGCGGGCGGCAACGCCGTGCGGTCGGCGGCCTACAACGCCCGCGAGGCGATCGAGGCCGAGCGCACCGGCGAGCTGTTCCATTTCCGCCACCGCGACGCCCCCGCGCACCACGAGGTGCTGCTGCCTGAGGGAGCCGATCCGCGGTTCGCCGACTGCGCCGTGCTGTGGAACGCGGCCGAGGCGGCGGAGCGCCGGAAGGACAGCCAGGTCGCGCGCGAGATCGTGCTGGCGCTGCCGGCCGACCGCGAGCTGACCACGGCGGACCGGATCGAGCTGGCCGGCTCCTTCGCCGCCGAGCACTTCGTCGCCAAGGGCCTGGCCGTGCAGCTCGACGTCCACGCGCCGCATAGGGAGCGCGGGGAAGGCGAGGGCGCGTGGGCCGAGGGCACCGGCGGCGACCACAGCAACTGGCACGCCCATCTGCTGATCACTACGCGGCGGGTCGAGGGTGACCATTTCGCCGCCAAGAAGGCGCGCGACCTGGACCCGGAGGTCCGCCGCGCCGGCGCCCGGACCCTGGTGACGGACGCCGAGGCATGGGGCGAGACATGGCGGGCGCACCAGGACCGCTACTTCCAGGAGCACGGCATCGCGTTGCGGGTGGACGCGACGGCGGCACACCCGGGCGAGCACATCGGCCCTGTCCGGATGCGCAAGGTGGACAGCCCGGCCGTGGTCCGCGCCGAAGCGCTGCGCACGGCGAACGAGGCGGCCGCACGGGACCCGGAGCAGGTGCTGGCGGCGCTGACACGGAACAACGCCACTTTCACCGAACGCGACCTCGACCGGTACTTGGCCAAGCATCTCGGCACCGGGCCGGACGGGACGCCCGATGCTGCGGCTGTCCAGGATATCGCAAGCACAAAGGCGGCCGTGCTGGGGCACGGGGACGTGCTGGCGCTGCATGACCGTGACACGGGCGAGGCAGCTGGGCGGTTCAGCACGATCGGCGTCCGGGTGCAGGAGCGCACGGCCTTGGCGGACGGGGCCGCTGTAGCCGGCGCTGGCCACCATGCAGGCGTGAGCGCCCGGCACCAGGAGGCGGCGCTAGCTTCCCGCAGCTTGCGGGACGACCAACGCGCTGCGTTCGAGCACGCCGTGGGTGCCGGCGGGCTGAAGCTGGTGGAGGGCCGGGCCGGCACGGGGAAGAGCTACACGCTGGCCGCGGTGCGCGAGGCGCACGAGCGGACCGGGCACCGTGTCGTGGGATTGGCCCCCACCAACGCCGTGGCGCAAGACCTGAAGGCAGACGGGTTCAGCGAGGCGGGCACGGTGCATTCGGCGCTGTTCCAGCTAAAGAACGGCCGCATGGTGCTGGACCGGCGGACGGTGCTGGTGGTGGACGAGGCGGCGATGCTGGACAGCCACGTGACCGGCGAGCTGCTGGCGGAAGCCAAGCAGGCCGGCGCCAAGGTGGTGCTGGCCGGGGACGACCGGCAGCTGGCCAGCATCGAGCGCGGCGGGCTGTTCACCGAGCTGCGTGCCCGGCACGGGGCGGCCGAGATCACCGAGGTGACGCGGCAAAAGGTGGACTGGCAGCGGCAGGCGGCGCGCGACCTGGCCGAGGGCCGGTTCGACAGCGCGGTGCAATCGTTTGACCAGCATGGCGCTATCACCTGGACGGCGGATGGGGACAGCGCGCGAGCTGCACTGGTGGAGCGGTGGAAGGCGGACACCCTGGCCGACCCCAAGGCGAGCCGGTTCGTGTTCGCCTACACCAACGCCGACGTGTCGCAGCTCAATGCCGAACTGCGGCAGGTGCGGCGGGACCGCGGCGAGCTGGGCAGCCCTGACGTGCGGTTCGAGACCAAGCACGGCGAGGCGGACTTCGCCGTGGGCGATCGGGTGCAGTTCACCGACACCGACAAGCGGCGGCATCTCTACAACGGCAATGCCGGGGTGATCACTGGCATCGACGCGCGCACCGGGGAGATCTCGGCCAGGCTGGACGCGGCAGCCGGCGTCACGGGCCGGGAGGTCACGTGGTCGGCGGCGGAGTTCCAGGGCTTCCGGCACGGTTACGCGGGGACGATCTACAAGGGCCAGGGCAAGACGCTGGACCACACGTACCTGCTGCACACGCATCACTGGCGGGCGGCGGCGAGCTACGTGGCGCTGACCCGGCAGCGGGAAAGCGCCCAGGTGTTCGTCAGCACGGAGACGGCCGGGGACGCCCGGCAACTGGCGCGGCAGATGGGCCGGGGCGAGGTGCGGGCCGCATCCGTAGCATGGGCCACAGCGGACGAGTTGCAGCCCGAGCAGCGGCAGCAGCAGCGGGCCGGGGATGGGCAGGAGGCAGTGGACGCGCCACGGCCGGCAGCGCGGCCGCAGACGGGAGCGCCTGCCCCGCGCAGCGACAGGGAGCGTATACGCGCCTTCTGGGACGAGCTTGCCTCCGTGGGGTCCGGCAAAGTCCACGGAGAGGCGGCGCAGCCAGTTATGGCGGCAACGGCCGCGCACACGGTAGGGGAGAAAGCCGAGGGTGGATGGCTCATCCCGCCCTATGCCGATCCGTCAGGCCAGGGGCGGGACAGCCTGAGCCGTGGCGCCGGTCCCGGCGAGATCGCCGCAGTGGCGGCGGCCGACAAGGCGGTGCAGCGTGAGCGAGAAGCGCGGTGGAGCTACCTGCAGGGCGCTTACCGTGATCCGTATACCGCGCGGGCAACACTGGACGAGCTGGTCAAGCGGCAGGGGTGGACGAGTGCGGCGTCACGGGTCACGGCCGACCCGCTCCAGCTTGGCGAGCTGCGCGGCAAGGAGGGATTCTTCGCTGGTGCCAAAGCCCGTGCGGAGCGGGAAGCGGCGCAGCGCGCGGCCGGCGCGATCGGGCCGAGCCTGGAGCGGATCGGCGACGCCGAGGCCCGGGCCGCTCGGACCTACCGCACGAACGTGGACGCGCAGCGCGCGGCCGATGCGACCGGCATCCCGCGCCTGTCTGTTGCGGCCGAGGCAGCGATCGGCGCCGTGGCCGGAGCAAAGGACGACCGGGTCCGGGGCGAGGCATGGCGGGCGGTGCAGGAGAATGGGCCAGTTGCGGGTGAGCTGCGCGCCTTCGGTGCTGCGGTGGAGCAGCGGTTCGGAGCGGACGGCGTGCGCGCCATGCTGCGGGCCGGCGGACAGCCCGGAGCGGTTGCGGCGGCATCGGTCGTCCCTGAACAGCGACAGGCGCTGGACCGGGTAGCCGGGCTGACTGCGGCCTTGAAGTCAGGGGAGCGGGCCAATGTGGCTGCTGCCCAGCGGCAGGCGGAGAGCGAGCGGCAGGGACAGCGCCGAGGCATGCGGATGTAAACGCCGACCAAGGCCAGGAAGCGTCAGGTTCGATCCACTACAGCCCTACGCCAAGGTCCTCCGCAAGTGAGTCGGAGTTGCCGCAGTCATTCAGTTGGCGTGGTCAGCCCGTCACAGCAGGCGTTGAGAAACTGCTGAACCAGGCGCATGCGGCTACTATCGATCCGACACCGCAAGACGCGGCCTTCCCGAGCCTGCGTGAGCAGTCCAATAGCAGCGAGCTGACCCAAGTGGTGCGATAGGGTGGACTTCGGTATGTCGAGATGCGCCTGAATGTCCCCGACCCGGCAGCCTTCGTCCCCCGCCTTCACAAGATACTCGAAAATTTGCAACCGGTGCGGATGACCGAGTTCCGCAAGGCAACGGGCCGCTTCGCTGAACCCAAGCGGCACAGCAGTTTGATTCAATTTCAGCCGCACCCTTGCAAAGAAGGCCGCATATGGCCGATCGCGGCAGGCCGTTGCCGTTCGATGAGGGGCTTGGCTTCTTTAAACAAAGCTGCACCGTTGTGGCCGATTTGACTGCGCCGCAAGCCGATATCCTTCAAAAGACGGTCGTTGAGGCTCAGAAGTTCGCGGGCCACCAGCCGGCGCTCGCGAGCCCGTCGAATGGTTTGGATAAGGCCGAGAAGGAACTTGACCATGCTGACCTCAATGGTTCTATTATTCCAAGATTTAGAAACCATTGTCGTGAACGTCAAGGGGAATAGCGGATGCCTGAGGTCGGTTCGAGGGCGAGTGGTAGCTGTATGTGTGGCGCAGTCCGCTACGTTATCACCGGTCCGCTTCGCGATGTGACCGTTTGCCATTGCGTGTTCTGCCAACGGAGCAGCACGTCCGTTGGCGCCTACGCCGCTTGCGCTCCAGAACATCTGTCCGTGCTGGTGGGGCGTCCACGATGGTATCGGTCTTCTCCCACGGCACGCCGAGGCTTCTGTGCCAAATGCGGTTCTCAATTGTTTTGGGAGCCATCGCATGGTCGGCATATTTCGGTGGCAGCCGGAAGCCTGGACCAGCCAACGGGATTGCGAATTGCGACGCACATTTTTTGCGAACAAATCGGTGACTACGACCGATCGGTTAGGACCGAATCGGAAGGCTCGCCGTAGGACGGCTTGCCACCAATACCGGCGTTAGTCCGGGACGGCGACATGTAGCGCTGGGTCCGACCCATAGCAGATTTTGCCGCCCGCTACCCCGCTGCCACGGCCTCGATAAGGAAATCCGGACCATAGAGCTTTCTGATTACGCACCTTCCTCAGCCGGTTCCGCTCTGGTACGACTCAGGGTCGCAAAGGACTTGATCGAAGGATAGTGATGGCCCGCAACGCAGTGCAGTTCCAGAAAGGGCTCAGCGAGCCTGAGTTTGACCGGCAATACGGCACCGAGGAGCAGTGCCGGGCGGTGGTGATCGGGTTGCGGTGGCCGGACGGGTTTCAATGCCCAGCGTGCGACGGGCGGGAGCACAGCATGGTGACAACCCGCGACCTGTTCCAGTGCACGGCGTGCCGCCGGCAAACCTCGCCCATTGCGGGCACGATTTTCGCCTCGACCAAGCTGCCGCTGCGCACCTGGTTCCGCGCGATGTATCATCTGACGCAAAGCAAGCAGGGCATCTCCAGCATTGAGCTGGGCCGCCGACTTGGCGTCACGCAAACCACGGCGTGGATGGTCAAGCACAAGCTGAAACAGGTCATGATGGAGCGCGACGCCACAAAGCCGCTGAGCGGACGCGTTGAGATCGATGACGCTTATCTTGGCGGCGAGCGCTCGGGCGGCAAACGGGGCCGCGGCGCGCCGGGCAAGACGCCGTTCGTTGCCGCGGTCGAGACGACGGCGGAGGGCAAGCCGGTGCGCCTGAAGCTGGGGCGCGTCGTCAGCTTCTGCAACGCATCCCTGTCGAGCTTTGCCAAGCGCAGCCTCGATCCGGCTTGCACGGTGGTCAGCGACGGATTGCAATGCTTCGCCGGCGTGACTGACGCTGGGTGCGACCACCACACCATCAAGACCGGATCGGGCCCGGCCGCGGCGCGCGTGCCCGCCTTCAAGTGGGTCAACACCGCGCTCGGCAACATCAAAGCTGCGATCACCGGCACCTATCGTGCGATCAGCAGCAAGCACGTGCCGCGCTACCTCGCCGAGTTCGAATACCGCTTCAATCGTCGTTACGATCTTGCCGCCATGATCCCGCGTCTGTGCTGGGCCGGCGTGCGGACCACGCCCATGCCCTATCGCCTGCTGAAACTGGCTGAGGTTTATGCGTAATCAGGTAGAGCTTTGACACCTCGATCAGGGTTACAGCGGGTGCCGCAGGCGGACTTACGGATGCGAAGAATCGATTGCGAGCCTCCCGGTAGGCGCCGAGGTCATCCATGTCGCGGAGAAAGACGGTCAGCTTCACGAGGTTCGCAGCAGTGCAGCCGACCGCCCCGAGGGCTGCGGCAAGGTTGCGAAACACTTGAGCGGCCTGCGCGGCGAAATCACCCTTGCCGACCAGCACACCGCTCGCGTCGAGGGCAGTCTGGCCCGCGATGAAGACGATGCGGCTAGACCGGACCTCGACCACCTGCGAGTAGCCCGGAGGTGGACCGAGGTCCGGCGGATTCAAGCGCCGTATCGGTGTGGTTGTGTTCTCGCTCATGTGACCGCCTCCAATTTTGAGGCAGCAGAGCACGTGCTAACATGCCTCGCTATGCCCGCTGTCCACCAGGTTCGGCACTAGCCCTGGCCGATGAGGATACCTGAGCGGCTACGATGCTAGCGACAGCCCGGCCCACAATACCGCTTGGATTGCCCGGGGCACTCGGCTGTGATTATCTGTGACGCCGAGAATGACACGCCACCCTGTCAGGCGTGAGATGGCGGGCCATAGCCGGACACTCGCAACTCCTCATAAGAGCTCGCGGCCTGCGTCACTGGATACGGGGCTGGTTGAGAGCCACCATCCGTCGCCGGCGAGCCAGCACGTGTCATCCGGCTCTTCGGGGGCGCGTCTCAGCGATTGAATGGCGGTGAAGCTGGATCTCTGCAGGGCAGTGCCCAGTCGTGCCTCCGCCTCGGCGTCGCGTCCTCCGACACAGGCGATGACCCCGGTCCGGCTTGCGAACTTGACCGGGTAACGCTGCGCCCCGCCAGCAGCCCGCGTGATCAGCAGAAAGGCGCCGGACCAGTCGGCACCGGTGAGCGGGACCAGGAGGCGGCCGTTCTCGGCCGCGAGTGAGTCGAGCCAGGCGAGAGAAAGGTGCGAGACCCCGGCGTTGACGATGATCGCATCGGCGGGCCGTTCGGGTTGGAATGTGAACCCGTCCGCGGTGACCACGGTCGCCTGCGGCCAGGCCAATGCCAGATTGCTGCGCGCCTGCGCCGCCAGGCCGGGGTCGATCTCGACTGCCGTGACGTGTCCGCCGCTGCCGACGATCTCGGCAAGGATGGCGGTGTAGTAGCCGGTGCCGACGCCGACATGAACGACGTGGTTTCCGGGGGCGAGCTCAAGCTGGTCGTAGAGGCAGGCCCAGAGGCTGGGCTGCCCGTTGTTGAGCCAGCGGGTCTCGTCGATCGCGACCAGGACGTCGTGATAGAGATGCCGCGGGTCGGCGTCTTCGGTTGTCCAGTACTCCGCCATGCGCATCGGACTCAGCAGCCGCCAGGGTCCAGGTCCGGAGAAGCGCTCGCGCGGCACTGTCGCGAAGGCCTCGACTACTGCGGGCGACTGCACCCAGGCGGTATGTCGCAGTTCGTCGGCGAACCACCGCCGGGCCGCCTCGATCGGATCGTCGGTCACGCGGCCCTCCGTTGATTGTGCGCTGCCTTATCCGGCTCCGACCCAACACTGATGCTGGTGGCGAAGTCAGCGATCTGGCCGTCAAACCGTTTCCGGCAGCCGCTGGGGACGCCAGAGACTTCGCGAAGGCAGGCCTGGTGGGCCGCCGGGCGTGAGATCAAAAAGCCAATCCTGACTTCGCCACCAGCATCAGCACTTCTGTCACGAGCTACCATTTGGCAGCACAGGCCTGCCCATACAAATGTTGGCGGCGTCCGTTTTCCCGTCCGACAATCAATGTGTCCGTCTTCTCATGTACATGGACTGAACCCTTGAAGTGAGACAGGTAAATTCGGACAGCTCCTAACGAGGAGAATGTGCCGATGTCCCTGAGCGAGTCCGTGCGTCACAGCCGGGAG